>Ga0208975_1000046_pt1 | contig 66799 bp, 70 predicted proteins | sample GreLakmeER78MSRF_FD_187700 | JGI IMG/M metagenome (GOLD analysis project Ga0208975, IMG submission 187700) | Freshwater lentic microbial communities from great Laurentian Lakes, MI, USA - Great Lakes metaG ER78MSRF (SPAdes) | ecosystem: Environmental > Aquatic > Freshwater > Lake | place: Great...
ATGGGAGGGAGTGGAATTCACATGTACCAACACAAGTACCAAGGATATTCCATTTACAAATTATTACTGGTTTAATTTCACACCTACTACTTACTTCAAAGAACACCATCATGCATGGTTCAGAATATAAAAATAACATTACTCAATTCCCCTTAAAAGCTCACTTCCAGAACTCAAAAGGCGTTTCCCACATCTTGTTTTTGAATCTCTTTGTAATTAAACTTGAAACGTTAAAAAAGAATTATGCAAGCATTCTCACACTTTACGAGTCATCGGCGCGAATGCTCGAGACCGGCCACCATCCGTTGCCACCCTCGTCGTAAGCAAGTTCGACAGTTGCCTCATCCTCCGATGTGGGCGACTCGACGATGGACACAATTGTCGCACCTGTGACTTCGCGATCTTCAATACGGTGAACATGTTGACCAACGACGAACGAGTGGGCCATAGTTTTTCTTGTCTGACAATGTTTCACATTTTTAATTTTTACATATTACGCACATGCACGGCCAAAGTAATATCCTTGGGTTGCACACCAACTCGCTTCGCATGTAGTGCCAGCTTTTGCGATAATTCAAAGATACTGATCACATGCGCCTCGGCCTCGGTTTGCAGGGCGAGTATCGCATTCTTGGTAAAGCGCAAATCTGTTTTATATTTCGCGGCAATCTCGCGAACAACTCGATTAAAATTTAGTAATGGAATGAGAAAGTCGGTGGTGTCTTGGAGCTTTCGAATTTCTGCAAGAGCCTTATCATCGTCAACGTCATCATCTTCATTCTCGTTGTTGTCCAAACGTATGCCGTCATCTTCAACTTCATCTGTATCTGCATTGTCGATGTCTTCGCTCTCGTCGTCGTCGCTTGCCTCGTCGCTTGCCTCATCGTCGCTCGCCTCGTCGCTTGCATCTTCTGTGTCCGTATCAGGCAGTGCATCAAATAAATTATTCATATCCATGGCTGATAATTTCAAAAATGAATGTTTTGTTTTGCATGTTTCGCAGTGTTTATGTATGTATGCGTTTAATAAATTAGCACCTGGCCCCATCCCAATCAAGGTCCGGCAGCCAACACACACATGGGGATGTCGGCAAGTCGACTCGATGAAGACATGGGCTTCACTGGTGGGCAATCACCAATTTTTCCAGGGTTGTATTCTGTAGGCACCATTTGTGCTGGTTTGAAAAAGTTGTTGAGCTCCGGGCTCGCTGCTTCAGCCGCTGCCGGTTTACGGCTCAACGTTGAGCACGCCGTCATGGGAGGTTTTTCTGTCAAATCCACCGCACCTGATCCGCCGCCGCCCATTCCGATCCCAAATCCAGACTCGCCTGCAGGCGGCTGGGGTCCCTCCTGAAAAACCGGCTCCTCACCGCCGTGCGGTGCATACGACTTTGCTACAATGCTTTTTTGTGGGCGCATCGCATAGATGCCCAATAAAATGACAGCAATCGCGAACAACAAATAAATTCCGGCGTTCATCTCTGTCTTCAGTCGAGAGATTATCTAACGCCCAGTATGTGCAATAACCTTGGCAGCAATTGCGCCTCTGTCCGCCCCTACAACACGATCAATTTCCGTTCCTTGTCGCACGAATACAATAGTAGGGAGACGAGACACATCAAAGGCCGCCGCAATGTTTTTCATAACATCCACATCCACCTTGAGGATTAGAACACGCGGAAATGTGTTGGCAATGCCCTCAAATGTAGGGGCCAATGCACGGCACGGTGCGCACCAGGGAGCATAGAAATCAATCACAACCAACTCATTCGTGTCCCGTAGAGCCATCTTGAACACATTATCGTCTGTGATGTCTGCAATCGGCATGGTGTCTTAAAGCAATCTATCTTACAAGCTTTAAATAAGTGGGCGTGCCATGCCATTCCTCGAGCTTGCCGCGTTTGCATGCTTGGCCATGGCCATTGCTGAAATTGTGACTGCTGCGTGCATTGCGCGAGAACCCCGCGAACAAGTGAACCATGTATATTTTTGGCAGGTCCAGCCCATCCTGCCGCCCCCGGTGCCAATTGATTCCATATCGAATCGATGTGACGGCGTGATGGATGGCCCATGTGCAATCTGTCTTGAGGATCCGGGTGCTTCCAAACAAATACGCATCACAGTGTGTGGTCACAAATTTTGTGCGGAATGCTTTGAAGCATGGTATGCCAAAGTTCAGCGATGCCCATTGTGCAACACCGAGTTTCAAAATTAGACGCGCGCATAGTGCAAAGAGGGCATGCACGGGCCGCACGCTAGTTTTGAGTCCTTGACAACCGCTGTTGCCGCCAATGTGCGCGGTGAACCCACTCCCAAGCTTTATATGGCTATTATGTTCAAACCGAAACGCAATGAAACAGTTTCGAGAGGATGGAAAATGAAATGGTGGGACGATACGTCCGCGTCACCGCCGCAAGTTACGAAATTTGAACTGTCATTTGACGACGTACATTCTCTCGTGATGGAGGACTTCATTTGCAGAGACGAGATCCGTCAAGAGTATGTTAGCGGCGCAATGATGCGCAACAATCTATATTTCTTGATGTTCTATGAAAAACATTTCCCTGACGGCCACACAACATACGTGTCTGCCGGATTCATCTTGGCGCGCATCATCGGTAAAAGCCTGTATATTGACATCATTTGCACCGAAAAGCCGCCACCGAAGCCAACCCCTTTCGCAAACCATAAAGGCAGCCTGCTCATAGAGCTCGCTATCCAGCATGCACGCAGATGCAAGCTTGAGCAAGTATCGTTGTCGGCGCTGCCTAATGTCCTGACATACTATCCGCAATTTGGCTTTGCACATCGCATGAGGTGCGACACACCACCTGATATGGTGATTCCCAATACGCTCATTGCACTTGCAAAAACGCGTGATGATAAGTATGACCCTTACGAGGATGAGGAACTCATTGATTTTATGACGGAGTTACAATTAAATGGGTATGGAACAATGTACGATAAAGACTGTCGAACAAAAGGAAAAACGAAAAAGGAGGTGGTGAAAGCGATGAAGGAGAAAAAATGCGGCGACAATGGATTTAAAATGCGGCTTTGCTTGGCGCCGCCGCCGCCGCCGCTTGCATCGTTCAAGTCGGCTGTGTCGTCGCTGTCATCGTTCAAGTCGGTGTCGCCCACATCGTCTAGGTCATCTTCTTCGTCATCCATGACATCACCAAAAATATCAAGAGATGTCGTGGGCAAGTCAAAAGCAAAGGTTGCATCTCATTCAAAAGTATCCACACGACTCGATGCCGTTGGCAAATCAAAGGCCATTGCATAAAATATATGATGTATATGTGTAGTATCATGAACGACCAATTTGTGTGCAAAACCTTTGAAGAAGGTTATAACAACCTTATGAAGGCTGCAAAAACATTCGTGGAGTTAAATGATATGACGGAGTTAAGTAATAAATTCAACACTGCAGCTAGCGTCCTACTACGAAACAATTGTCAACGTATCGATGTTTTCATTAATAACAAAAATTTAGCCTTAGAGGATTTTGATTCAGGCCCTCGAAATGGAATTTATCTACAAAAGTTCCAAGAAATAAGTGTACCAGAATTCAACTATAAGGTGATTTGGGACTTTGATTTAGGATCACCTCAAATCGTTAAAAAAGAAGACATGAGCGGCGGTGCAAAACGCAAATACATGGGCAGAACCTACAAGGTGCGCACAGGTTCTCGCGGAGGTCACTACATAGTTGTTGGTAAGGACAAAAAGAAGGTTTATGTTTGAGCGTCGTCGTCGTCGTCGTCGCTCTCAAAGTCAGGAACCACAGTAGTTGGTTGGTCGTCGCTGTTGTCTTTACCACCCTCCCCCTCAACAGTGTACCCATTCTTTTTATAAAACTGAAGGCGCCGCTTGCCTTGGTTTACATACAAGCTAAAGTCATCCCAAATGTCAATTGTAAGCGGGATGTGTTTGCGCTCGCTCGGCTTTTGGCGTTGAATGCGCCCTATCGGTTGCTCGATTGCCGAAACGGGAGATGCGAGCACCAGCGTGTCGAGCGCCGGAATGTCCATGCCTTCGCTGCTCATGGCAAGGGTTGCCAGAATAATATCCTTGCTTTCGCTGTCTTTGAGCTCGTGCTCTTTCATGCCACCCACATAATAACCAACCGAGCCCAGTTTGCGTTCTAGAATTTGGCGCTCAAGCTCTTTCAAGTGACCGCGGCGGTCGCTTAGAATAAGAACGCGGCGCGCGGGCTCCTTTTTGAGGGCGGCCTCGAGTTCATCGAGAATAACCTTCGTGCGCGGTGCCCAATTGCACACGGCCGACAGCATCTGCGAAACATTACGCTTGCCGTTCCACATCATGCATTCCTTGCTGTATCCCGGATTTGGATCGAAATACGGCACCATGCGCACAATCATCTGGCTTTCCGTGCGCTTCTTGTTTTGATACACCGGCTTTCCCAAATACCATTCGAACACTTTGCGCAAGCCATCTTTCCTGTCGAGTGTTGCAGATAACCCCAAAAATATGCGCGATGTCACCTTGGGAAGTGCTTGACTGAAGACCTCTGCCGACAAATGATGGCACTCGTCACTCACAATAAGTCCAAATTGCTCAAATAAAGTCGGCGGGTATTCTTTCATTGCAAGCGATTGCAGACTGGCTAACACAATATCGCAGTCGTCAACGGCAAGTAGCTTGGCTTTTATTATGCCCACCTTTGCGTCTGGTAAAAATTGTCCTATGCGCTCCTTCCATTGATTGAGAAGGAACTCTTTGTGGCAAATCACGAGCGTCTTCTTTTTGATGGCCGCAGAAAGATATAGGGCAAGGACGGTTTTTCCACCTGCACACTGGAGTGAAATAATGCCACCCATGCGCACAGGGTCAGCGGCCGCCTCAAGAAACGCATCAACTGGCGCTTGTTGTTCGGGCCGTAGCGTTCCTTGAAATTGAAGGCGAGGACAGTCGTCGCCATGGTGCAAAGTGTCGTGCTTCGGTGGTCCAAAGGTTTCGAACCCAAACACTCGAGGCATGTATAGTTTTTTGGTACTTTCACGATAAACTGGAAACGGTTGTACGAGATCCGCTCCCGGCGCAGATGGATTTGTGCGCGGTTTTACTGTGAGCGTTTTCTTTAGCTTTTCAACGAGTTCCTCATTACCTTCCTTGTCAATTGCGTACCCCCTTTGCGATAAGTAAGTCACGGGGCTATGCTTCTTCATGCTGTGCGATTCATACTCAATGTTGTTTTTCGTTTAGATGGGCGTTTTTTCGAGCCATAGGTATAGGTGAGATGCAAACGGCTATCGATTTTGGAATTTGGTTGCTGGCGCTTGCGTTTTTCGCACTTGCCTTCATTGTGGACCTTGAAAGATTTTCTTTCTTGCGCCGCGACGAAGTGCAGCTTGTGCTTGGTGTGCTAATCGTCGGGTTCATTGTGTTCGTCGACGCTGTTGTCGGTCTGTTGTTGGGCCTCGGCTTCTTAGTGCTTTTCTACCGCACACACAGTGCCATGATGCCCACAGGCGAGTCTTGGGCTGGTTCTTTCCGCGATCACGACTTGATGGTCACCGTGGACAACTACATTACACCTAGACATCTAGAACAGGCTCAACAAAACACAATTGATGCAAACACTAATAATAAAATGGTTGGCATCAAGGACCCTTACGGCGGCGCAGTTTATGATGCCCAAGGCACGTTTGACGCGATGCCCGGCAATGACCTCATGGAGTCACGTTACTCGCCGATAGTTTCTTAGTGCGTTATTATAGATAATGGCAAGAGCAACTCAAAAAGGAGGCTGTGCATGTAGTGCTGCGAATCAACAAGGCGGGTACGGCGGAGGGCGGCGGGCGCTCAGTTGGTCGTTGATAGCTGGCCTTCTTGTGTTGGTAGTTGTTATTCTTCTTTGTATAGTGGTTTGGCTATGGACACGAGCGCATAGTACAACAAAGTTAATAATAGCATCTCCGGTGGCGATGCGCACCCCACAGGCAGCTGATGCGACCGTAAATGAAGTGAAGCCAAATAAATTGCCAACCTACTTCAACACTGAGTATCAACAAGTTGGCATTCTTACGTCACCAAATGAGCGCGAAAATGGCGACCCCATGATATTGCCACTCTTTGGCCGCCGCATGGAACGCCACCATCGATGGCAATACTACGCCGCGAGCGAAAAGCCGCAGCACTTGTGGCGGGTGCCTGTTCACGTTGGAAACCGCGAGTGCGAAGAGACAGTGGGGTGCCCCGAAATTCAAAATGGTGATACGGTACACGTGCCCGTTTATCCAAACCGTGCCTTCATTGCGTCCATGTACAAGTTAGATGCACCCAAATATTTTGCCGACCGTGTGTGACTGGCCCCAAAAATAAAAATCGTTGAAGAGATGGTGAGTTTTCCCATTCTGGTCATTGACAATATGGATCTGTCAAAATACTACAACAACGAAATGCTGTCCGACTGCACGGTCGACATCCGGCTGTCGGCTGATCCGTCGAATATTGAGAAACTGCCCGCTCACATATTTATGTTGGCGCGGTCTTCCGGAATTATGCGAACTGTCCTCGAGATGCAAAATCAACAGCAAATCATCAAGCCAGTAGTCCCTGTCCAATTCGACACAAATGAAGAAGTGGCTGCCTTCAAGCACATGCTTTGTTTTTTCTATAGCAACAACATGAACCACATTGATGATCCAACGCCCCACGTGATGCTTCGTGTTATTAAAATGGCTGACCGGTTTGATGCCCCGTCATGCTTCAATGCTGCCCTTCGAACCCCCTCGTTCTGGAATACTGACTTGGCAAGTGATCTGGATTTGTGCATGGAGATTATCGATCATTCTCGTTTCAAAAATATGCCCCGCTGGTTGGACCTACGGTTCAAGACCACAAAGGACTTGGCAAACAAGTTGTGCGAATTCGATGCGTCTCATCAGGTTTGGGATATTATTCAAAAATTGAAAGCCTCGGCGTGCGGAGGTACCATGCGCTTACTCCTAATTCATCTTGGACAAATGCGAATTGGAGCTGAGAAAATTATGTTGAGCGAGTGGGCGAGTGACAAGAAAGCAAAGGCTCAAGAGGTATATGACAAGGTGGACAAGGTGCTCGACATGTTTCACCTCATGTGCTTTATGCCTGAAATAAAGACTGACGTCGTTAAGCTCTCCGCATTCGCTGATGTGATGGTGGCCGCCCGTAAGGGGAAGATTACAGAGGACGATCACGCTTTTGTTATTGCAGGGGTCGTGAGTTGGTCTCTTTACATGTCCGTCAAGCATGAGTTCACGTCCCGAATCTTAAACCATCTGTTGCTTTTGCAATACAATAAGATCCCATTCACGAATAAGTTTGACAATATCGTGTCAGCTTGGCGCAAGTCCATGGATATGGAAGAGGTCGAGCGCCCTGCCGCAATAAAACGCGACCATGTGTAAAAAACAATATCACGCTATTATTTATAGAGTATGAGTACTTCCAAAAGCTCTTCGTCAAAAGGACGACGGTCTTCTCAAAGTACTCCCTCCCCACGAATGGAAAGGGCGCTGAACTACGAAGAATATGATGAGCATGAGGCATACAATTATGACGACCTGCTCGACGAAGAACTAATAAACTATATCAATGATAGAAAGTTCCATAATTCGAACGGCATCAGCAGATCATCCAACAGTGTGGATGCACGGCGTTACATCGATAACATATCCATCGGTAAAGTCGTGTCAAATGAAAAAGACTCAAGTGGGCGTCCAGCCAAAACACCGAATTCCACCTCACCACCTCATGTGGCCGATCTTAAAGCTGCGAGGAAAGTGCGCGATAAACTTTTGGCAATCATTTGGGCCGTGACGAAGTCCGCAATCAACTTAAATCGTGGAGTGTTTGAAAAGAAGCATCCTTTTACTTTCCCGTTGTACGCCAATTTGGAATGGACCTTAGCCAATGCTCTTTGCAAGCGTTTTATGGCCTCCATGATTGTTTCAGCTGACCTACATGATGATCTAATGGAGCGCAGCAGCGAAGGGCGTGCGAATCACATAGTGCATCGTCTCTTGCATTGTTCGTACAACACCGAGTATTTCAAAATGGCCAAAAAGGCGTTCGAAGAGGACATGGTGCTTGAAACCAGAAAAGAGTTTACTTACAATGAGAATGCATTGGAGACTTTAGCGCGCCGCAACCGCTTTTATTCGAGCGAGTTTGTGTACGCTTCGAAACATCACCATCACAGAGTACCCGATCTCCCGACATTTTTCCATGTGTTGTTCAGTAAACAATCAGTCCGTGACGCGCATTATTCAACAATACAAGGACTTCTTTTGCAATGGCTCTTTCGGCCACGCAATGTTCCGGTGTCCCTTGGGTCCGCTGATGCCTCGCGCCCTTCATATAGTGACATGCCCAACGAGGTACGCCAACTCATGATGGAAAAGCTGCCCCCCGAATCGTATAAAGCTATGCGTAGTGTCGATAAATTTCACTCGGGCGCGAATAACATGAAACCCAGTCATGCTCACATGCTGAAGTTCAAAAAACTATTTGATGGATTGCTGCGCAAACGCATGGGTTTGTGTCCGTCAAGCGACCCACATGACAACAACCCCTATTCTCTTGTTTGGTACAAGTGGTTTATAGATGATGTCAAAACATACGTAGATGCCCTCGTAAAATATGCCGTCATGATGATTGACAAAAAGGGGTCGCCCGCCATACTCGGCCGACTATACATGGATAATTTCATCGGGGCATATATACCAATAGAGGGGATTCATAAAGAAGATTTCTTTGACAGCCACCTCGCAAGCAGTATGCGCGATTTTGTTGAAGAGAAAGGGCCTATCAAATTTACCACAAGCATTTGGAACAGTGCACAGGTAGGCTTGTTTGATGCACTGGATTTGATATCTGCAGAAGACTATCACATAACATTGGATTTCTTGGAGTTCATTGAAGGATACCCGATCGACAGCGTAGATACAGTATACGATTACGAGTACGAATTCCTTGAGCGCCGCAATGCATCCGCATCCGCATCCTCATCCGCTAGCTCATAAGCTCCGCATCACCATCACCATCAAATATCAAGCTTCCACATGAGGATGTAGAAGACAACGGCAAGTAAGATCACGCGCGCCGCCATCATGTAAATCTCACTTGTTGAGAGAAAGGGAATACGTGATGAGATAAGGTCTGCCAACATTGGGTGAAACAGAATGGCGGCGACAATCGCAGCAAAGAGGGCGCGCTTTGCGATGTCCGTTTGAAATCCGCCTTGCGGAGGACCCATCATCATCGGGAAGTTGGGCATCGGCGCATGATGGGGCATTTGCGCATGATGGGGCATTTGCTGGGCATGGGGCATCATGTTTGGTGCCCGATTGGCTGCAGTTGCGGCTGCGACCTCGCTCTCCATTTCCTTGAGAACGTCACGAATCGCGGGGTCCTCAATCATTTGTTGCGACGGAGGCGTAGGAGGCAAATTTTGCACTGGCGTGCTCATGGGCGGCGGAGAGGCCATCGCTTAGCTTACTAGTGAATAAACGCGAAAGAAAAAGAATTAATACGGACGCGGTGCATTCATGCATGCACCGGTGTTGCTTTGTTTTTGTTTTTGTTATCACAGTCGACATGATACGGAAAGTATTTTACACACCGCCCACCAACATCAAATGTTTTATCTTTAATGCTCGACATGGGTGCCGCTCTAACAACGCGGCATTGACTGTCTTTGCAAACACGGCGAAATACGCTCGCTAAACCGAGGCCGAGCAAAATGCTTACACACAACTGGCCCTTTTCATTTCGTAAGAGGCGGTCGACCACGTTATCAGCAGATGGCAATAATTTACGAAACAACATCTACACTCACTTACTGAACCATAAGAAGACTATTTCGGCGTGACCACGAAAGAAATGGTCCAAAAGTGGTCGAAAGTCATGTGTAACTTTTCGGTCAACGAGCCAGCAAATAAAAATCACGTAATGAAAAGATGGTAAAGGAAAGATTCATTATTCAACTGACGAGACCAACTGAACATCTTGAAAAAACATGGATACAAGTATCAAAAGATACTGGCTTTATTTATGTCAACGTGGGCCACCATGGGCGATTTTATGCAAACCTTTCCAAGAATGTGATTTTCGTTACAAAAACAAGAGTAGGTTCGTATAAGATAACTTATACAGGTCCGTGGGAGACGGAACAAGGAAAGCTCATTGGAAATGCCGTGACCAAGACATACTATTTTACAGTGAGTACACGAGACCGTGCGGCTTTTGAGAAAGTCTTTGGTCTTTCATAACACCTTGGCTTCGTTGAAAGGTAAAATGAGGGGACTTGTATCAATAGAATCAATGAGATTTACTATTTTCGTGCAATAAAACCTCCCTCCGCTCAAATGTGTCACTATGATGATGTGTTCATTACCATAATCATCATACCACTTCATTTTTACTTATTCTAACCTTTTAAGCCTTAAACCTCTGCACAATTGAAGCATTTAGCATAGTTGCGAACGTCACCCATAGAAGATACGGGATCAAAAGCAACCATGTGCGGCCTCCAAGACGAGAGAACAAAATCATGGTCAGCACTATGAGGCCAAGTAGTAGAATTATCAATGTAAGTGCTATCTCAGGTTTTCTAAGTACAAAGAATACGGGACTCCATGCAAAATTGACAATTAACGATAATATATAAACAGCAATGCCGGCAATTGCTAGCTTATTTCCGCGCCGGGCCTTCCTATACACGGGAATGCTGGCGATGCCCATAAGAATGTAAAGAATTGTCCATGCCGGTGCAAAGACCCATGGCGGCGGTGTCCATGTTGGTTTATTCAGGGAGTTATACCATTCACGGCCTTGTTTTGGACCAGACAGATAACCAATGAGGCTTCCGCCAATCAGTGGAATTGCTGCAAAAAGATAAGGCCACATGTTGCTTTAATTGTTGATAAGCTTCTTTTTCCAAGTTATGACCCAGTTGTCAAGCTCGAACTCAATGGTGTAAGACAGCGCGATCGCGCTATCGCGCATTGCCATGCACACTGACTTACAAAGTTCTTCCACTTCGGTATGTGTAAACAAGTGATAAAATCGCAAATTTGCACCGCGCCAAGGAATAAGGTAATCGGTTGTGAATGGACTTATGCGTTCCCATTTTGTGTCTCGTTTCTTCGTATTCGTTTGCTCGTATGCCCAGACCGTTATCATAGCAAGTCCATCGGGTTCTAACGATTTCAAGAGACCAATAACCACGTTCACCCGTGCTTCAAAACTAGCAATGTGGTGCAAAACAGCAATGCAAATAACTGCTCCCACTGAATTGGTGCGCACTGGCAGGTTTTCGCAAGACACTTGAAACAAGTCTTTCATAGAGTCCCCACTTTTTGCCGTGTTCGCATGCTGCAACAGCTCGTTTGTGATATCACACCCAATATAAACTAAGTCGCTTCTTACATTTGTATATTTACCATTTCCACATCCGCAATCAAGAAGAATCGTATATTTGTCAAGGGATTCTATGAATTGTTTTACTTTATTCCAGTGATTGTATCGCGTACGCGAAAACTCGTCTGCAATTGCAGCATATGTGTGCGCAACACTCGCAATCATCTCTCAATATATGATCTGCACATCCCTTTATGCGGCCGTCAAATTTTTTGCCATGTAACCAAGTACCGTTTCAGTGTAGCCCTGCTTTTCATAGTAGCCTTTCGTGCCTTCTCCAGCAATGATGAGCACTTGCGTCTTACCAAGGCGCATGCTCAAGTCTTCTGCTATCGCAAGCAGTTGCTTGCCAATGCCCTTGTGTTGGGAGTGGTTGTGTTCATGCTCTAGGGTGTCATGTGTTTGCGTTGTTTTTTGTAGCTTTCCGTAAACGTGCAGCTCCCGAACCCATGTGTGGTCATTGATAGAAGGATGTGGCGAAGGCGTTGTTACCGAGGGAACACGAAGTCGCAAGAAGGCATACAGCGTTTCCTTCGCAGGGTCCACGTGTTCCGCTGATATAAAGAATTCGGTGCCGCCAGAGGCATTATATTCCCGTATCATGATGTGCGCATTGCTTGGGTCATATGTCGCAAGCTTAACCTCGCGGCATCGTATGCATCTGCAGCGCTGATGCCGCCGCTTGAGAAGAACTTGGAGGTCTTGTCGAAGATTCGGGCGGTCCCCTGAGGCGATAATATAGTCACTTGGAATATCTCGAACGATGCGATTGAGGCGAATCCAAGGAAACACGGCGGCCTTCATATCAAGTAAAATGGGCGTGAGTTGTGTCTCATCATAGGGCATGTATTTGCCTTCTTTGTACCATTTTTCAATCACCGTGTGCGGCGTTGTTTCACATGGATACACTTTCCATTGGTCGACTTGTATGTCAGGATGTGTGACGGTTGTTCGTTCATAAACGTCAACGCCTTTAATTTCCTGGTTGGCTGGCGCGCGTTCGGCAGTACCAAGCAATTGGTCGACAAGCATATACCTGTCTGCATGAGGCGTTGCACCCGGCAGGTTGGGCATAAAGTGCGCGTCAATTTTATAGCCCCAATCCTTGAGAAGTTGAATGGCTTGAACCGTTTGGGCATATGTGCATTTTCGATTGACTTTCTTGAGAATTGCATCGTCAAAGTGTTGGATGCCAATTTGAACTCGGGTACATCCATAATCGCGAAGGGTTGTGAGCATGGCAGTATCGATTGTGTCGGGACGCGTTTCCAGCGTGAGGCCAATGACTTTGCACATTGCCGTCTTGTTTTCCGTGCGCTCATCGTACAAAGTCGACGGAGCCCGCCGTGCGGCTGCATTGACGCAGAATGTGTTAGCGGCGTAATAAATGTCGCGCACAAATTCCGTGCGGTACTCGAGCGGGTACGACTCCCATGTGCCACCAAGCACAAGCACTTCAAGTTTGTCAACGGGGTGGCCCGTGTCGAACAGATTTTCCATGCGCCCCCACATTTGTTGAAGGCAGTCAAACTTGTACTTATTTGCACGGAGAACACCAGGCTCGCCCTCCAAATAGCTGCGGGGCTGCCCGGGCTGATTGGGGCAATAGTAGCAGTTCCATTTGCACGAGAACTTTTGAGTAATTGTCTCACCCGCTTCGTTTGTGTAAGTTGGGTGAGGACTTGTAAAAATAGTAATGACCAAGACGCCAGAGTGGCTTTTGCCGCGATGAACGCGAAGGCGCTCTTCAAGTGTATGAAGTTGGTCCGCTGTCATACTCCCGCGCTCGCACAGTGTTCTTCCAATCTTTAGAAAGTATGAGTTTTTCATGCCCTTTGGCTTTATGGACAGTACACGCTCATTGCTTGCGCCAATCATTTCGTGAAGGACTGGAGTGTAATGTTGAATGTCTGCTTCATGGATGATAGGGTCTATATTAGGCTTATTTATGTGATTTGCAAACTTGGCATGAATTGCTTCATTTGACTCAATTGTGTACTCCATTTGTTATTGGTTGTGTGTGATGCATGTGGCAGCGAATTTGTCCTTTTTTAAACCAAGGGGCTGGCACAACATATTTATCCACGAGTTGTGGGCCATGTGAGGGCATCGTCAAACATGGATTTGAACTGTTGGCCAACTGTGCGATCGGGATTCATTTGTTCAGAGTACAATGAGCGCGGCACCATGACGAGCTTGGTCTTAACGGTGGGGCAATGTTGCGTTTGGTTGTAGTAACCTTGCATTACCATAATCATACCGACAAACATGACGAAAACAGCAACAGCTTTCATGGACCTCCCTTGCTCACATAAAAGAAAGAAAGATTGTGAGATAAAGAACCAGAAGCATGACCGATCCAAACATAAATGCTCTTATTGCAAATGGCACTACTGCTCCCATGTTTACGCTCGAGGGCATGAACACCTGGGGGCGCGTAACCAGTGTTTACGATGGCGACACTCTTACTTTGGCAATTCCACTATTTGGCGGCGTTTACCGGTTTTCAATGCGGGTCAATGGAATCGACACACCTGAAATCAAGAGCAAACTAGTGGAAAATAAGTTGCAAGCCGTGCGCGCTCGCAATCGGTTGCTTCAACTCATCGGCGTGCGCATTGAGCTCGAAGATGAATGGAAAAAGAAGGATATAGATGCCGCACTTGCAGCCCAACCGTTCATCATTTGGGTCGAATGCAGCGAGAGCGACAAGTACGGCCGGATTCTATGCAGCCTTTACAAAGACCCAATGAAAACCGAGAGTTTTGCAAACGTGTTGATTCGCGAGAACTTTGCTTATGCGTACGGCGGCGGTGCAAAAATGACCGAAGACAATCAAGTTTTAAACAGGCTCATTCTTTAGTTCCTCATCAGCCACTGCAAACGTCGACTTATAGTGAGGGTTGTCGTGATGGCCATCGAGTTCCTCTTGGAGCGTGGGCGCAGCGGCAGCAGCTTCTTCGTCACGGCGCTTTAGCCAAGCGTCGCGCTCTTCCATCGCATTTGACATTTTCTCTTGTTTGCGCTCCTCGTAATGTTGGTCGCGTAGGCTCATGTTTTTGTTGTACTCTCCCATCATAGTGTTCAGTTGGTCGGCACCCGTGTATTTTTGGTCGGCGATTTGGTCCGCACGCGGGTCCCACGGAACCCAGCAGCCAACTTGGGCCACAAAAATATTGTGTTTGTCGCCCATGCGTTTGAGCACTTGTGCGCGAATCTCGGCCTCCTTAATGGTGTCAAATACGCCGCGCACCTTGAAGCCGCGAACCGTGGTGCGGAAGTTGTTGGCACGGTGAAACTCGTCCTCAATCTCGGTCGAGTGTGCGCTCTTGAAGAAGCGGTATTGCTCCTGCATCTCTGTGGGACTAAATAGATGAGCGTGCGTATCGCGAATTGCCGTGAGACGTTCGGCGGCATCGGGGTGCTGTAGCTTTAGGTTGGTGATGAGAAAGTCAATTTGCTTTGTGATGTCCTCCATGAATTTGCTTACGTAGAAAACCTCCTTGTTGGCAAGAACATCCTCCGGTGATAGAAAAGACACACATGCATAGTTTTGACCGCGAAGAGGGGAGTCCTCGTCAAGGTGGTCCACTTCCTCGGGAGCGGGGGCAGTTTCCATCATCTTTTTTAATTCTAATTCATATTTGCCATGCAACTCTCTAAATGGTTTTTTCTGTAGATAGTGTAAGAATGCAATACTCCCTTGATTTCCAAGAGATGGTGTCGCGTGTTATCAAGTACCTGTTAGAGGGTCTCGTTGTGGGCATCGTTGCCTTTGTTCTGCCAAGCAAGGGCATGAACCTGGGTGAGGCTGCCGTCATTGCGCTGGTGGCCGCATCCATGTTCGCCCTGCTTGACCTGCTATCTCCCAGCATCGGTGCCAGCTTCCGCCACGGTGCCGGCATGGGCTTGGGCTTCGGCTTGGTTGGCTTCCCTTGATAAAATATTGCCTCTTACTTTTTTACATAACAGAACAAGACTCTGTTGGCTTCGGGTGTTGTTTGCGTGCGCGGCCACCCGATTGTGCTAGACTTAGTAGGGCGTCCGCTGCATCTCTCTCAGAGCTTGTAGGTGAAATATGCGAGCGCACGATAACGGTGCCGTTTTCCTGCACCTTGACATTAATTTCGCCAATCGCTTCCTCAATGTCTAACACATTGGTTAATGAACTGTGTGCTTTGCAGTAAAGGCGCTTGATTTTACGCTGATCGCTGCCAAAGGCGGCATTGTAGCCGCTATAGAAGTAAACATTCACCGGGTAGGGCTCATTGTTTTTTATTTTGATGATGGTTGATTCCATGAGCGTCCGTAGAACCTTGAAATTGTGAAGGGTGGTCACGCTTTTATCGAATGTAACGAATATCTTCACTAGCCTTGACTCTTTCTGTTTGTTTCCAAATACATAAGACGGGTCGTATTCAACACGCGCGGTCACGAGAGGGGCAACCATTTGCGGGCAAATTCCTACATATGTATAATATATTTGCGCACTGAAACAGTAAGGGCGAAATACCAAAACGTAAGGAAAATGCGGAATTGTATGCAAAGCGGCGGTTAAATGTGTTCGCAATGAATTAATTACGGTCTTTACAAAATTGCTGACTTGAACAGCCTCGAGGAAAGCTGAGTTAGGCCTCGTCAAGCTTCGTCAAAAAGTCCATCATATCATTATATTTTTGTAGTGTTGACATTGTTCGCTTCTCTGATGTTCCACGACGCTTCATCCCGAGCTTTTCTAGCATTTTTGGATGTCCTTCGATTGTGAATTTATCGCCACGCACATCTGAAGCAGGTCGATATGTACAGTAACGCGGAAGCATCTCTTCCGTCACTCCGCAATCAGGAGGAAGCAGGCTTTCAACCCGTTTGCGTAGTTTTGAAGCTTTGAGATCATTGTATGGGTCGTCTTGTTCGCGGAAGTTAAACGTCTCATAAAACGCTTTTTCGTTGTCTGTTAATTTGGAAAGTGTTTCTTGATCTTCATTGTACCCGGTTTTATCGCAATAAACCACCATATCGGGGTGATTTTGAAGTACCCATCGTACGAACTTTTTAGCAATTTCAATTTTGAGAGGCGTTGGATACTTTGGTCCAGATGGTGATTTCCAGAATAGTACTTTGCCATTCTTTGTTGCGCGCTTTATTTGAACAACACATCCCTTGTTTCCAGAAGCCTTTTGCAACCAGAAACCGGTTGGCATCGACGGAGCACCTTCTGCATATCTCGGCCGCTTTTGAATAGTAACTGTTGTGAAGTCATCTTCGTTCATGACAGGTTCAGGAGCGGCTGTTGTTGCCCGATGAGCATGAAACTGCTGCATATTTTCCTTGCGCGTCCCTACAGATAAATCGCGTAGCCAGTTACGATAAGAACCGTCTTCATGTAGAGGGGCTGAATCATCGTGAAGTATTTCTTTGTCCTCCGGAATTGGTCCATTAAAAGCCTCCCATATTAAGCGATGAACATAGAAGCGCACATCTTGGCGTACATTATCATCGTCTCTGTAGTGCAAAGCAACTGCCCGATATTTCTTGCTTCTATTTTTTGTGCCGATTGTAATAGTTCCTGAAGGCTTTTGGATGCGGGCATAGTTGGATATCTTGAAGGTCGTTTTGCCACCATCAAGCGTGAAGTCTTTCCATATTTCATCGTTGGGTATTTTCACAGTGAACGCCTCGTCTTTAGGCTTAAATTGTGCGCGCTTGCCCGAGTTTGCAGACATATCAAGCCACTGTAAGTTCATGATGTTCATGTTTTTGTGGACATTGTCGACATGATCGACAGTCCTTTCTGGTTTATAGTTGGGAAATGCTGAAATAAGCATGACATGTGAGACCAGCGAATGTACTGACACTCCGTCGATTCGAAATAGCACAGAGTTGTCCCCATCCTTGTAAGCCGTGTGTTTCAAGAGGCGGCCATTTCGAAATAGGCTTCTTATTTCATATCCTTCGTCACTGTCTAGAAAACGAATTTCGTATCCAGGTGCTTGTTGAATGTTGTGCTCTTGTTTTTCTTTGTCATACCGATGAGTGGATGCAGGAATCCACACATTATACTCAAAATCGCCATAAGCGTGTATAGTCATTGTTTATGTGTATATGTGTTTTGTGCACCGTAGTGATGTGGGCTTTCAATTTTTCAGGTTGTTGGGCCAGGCATAATATTGATTCATATGCAATGAAAAAGAAGATTGAAAAGTAACATGTAAATATATTTGCTTAGTTGGAATCGCTTCCTCCCCTAGGTTTCCCTAGGGGGCCGACTGTATCTTAAGCCGAGTCAGAATTGTTATCTTCTTCACTCTCGACCAACTCCCGTTCAGTCTGTGACGCCCAACCATTGCCTAACGTAGCGGCTTTAGGTTGTAAGCATGCGGGTTGCCCAATCCTTAACATTATTACCATACCTGTGTTCATTATTCACAGCCGGGCCCAACCTTTCGATTGGGCCTTTGGTAGTTAAGGCTCTAAGGGTATTCCCGAACAACAAGGAATTTTGCAGGAGGGCAAGGGCCTCTCCTACTAACAACTAACTATGGTGGGCAAAGCCCATCCCGGATGTCCAAACGATTTTCCCATTGCAAGGGTCCGGATTGCAATGGCGTGTTGTTTTTGCGCTCTTTCAACTAATTTGCAAAAGCGAGTCCACCCATGCCAGACATTATTCTCAAAACGTTGTAGTTCGTTGCGAAGACCTTAGCATGTGCGGCATCAGCGCCGGTCAGCTTTAGGCTGGCGGTGTCAATGCGCGACATGTTCAAGGTGCCGGAGGGTTGGTGCTCCTCGGGCTTCAGGGCGAACGAGTACAGGTAGATGCCGCTGCCAACGGGCACGTTCTCGTGGTGTTGGAAAGGTTGCACCAGGGAGAAGTACTCAGATTGGCGCTCGGCGAATCTGTCGTGGCCGTTCAGTTGCAGCTTGGCCGAGTCGAATGAGCCCAGGTACTCTAGCTTCTTCTCAGCGGCGGCACCCGACTTTAGGACCCACACCAGCTCCTTGACGGGGTGGTTGAAGTTTAGCTTGACGTTGTTCAGGGTGGTCTCATCACCGGTGAACTGTAGCTGGTCGATTAAATATTCGTGGCTCATTTGGCTGAAGCGGCGGCGCTCGTCAGTATCTAAAAATACATAATCCACCCACAGGCGAGCTTCGAGGGTACCATTGGCGACTGCGGTGGAGCCGGCAACCTTGGCTAGCTCCTCGAACTCAATGTTGACCTTGACGTCGTGGTATTGCAGGGCAATCAGGGGCAGGGCTAGTCCGGGGTTGCGGCAGAACCAGAACTCCAGGGGGACGTATAGGGTGGTCTTGGCAGCGCCAGCTACAGCGGTCGAGGAACCAACCATTGTCTTGTAGCCCTCGGCCTTGCCGGCGGGCATGGACAGCTCGTTCCAGATGTGCATCCACTCACCGTAGTGCTTGTCAATCTTTTGGCCACCAATCTCAAGCTCAACGGACTTGATGAGGGCTAGGCCGGCAAAGTCGACGTATCTGTCGCTGGCACCGGATAGGGCGGGCATGTCCAGTTGCAGCCACATGCGGTGGATCAGATCACCGTTGCGGGAGATCTGGGCCGTGACGCGAGAGCCGAAGCGGGGGGAGCCGTTGAACGATTGCTCAATGGCCTCCATGGAGAAGTTGGTGTGGCGGCGGTAGACCACCTTCCAGAAAGTGATTTGGGGGTTGCCGGTTAGGTAAACATCTTGGGCACCGTAAGCGACGAGTTGCAAAAGACCACCGCCCATTTTTGACGAGGTAAAGACTTGGTTGTAATCTTAACGGAGAAAAAAAATTGGGGGGCCGCGAAGGGTGTACTTTAGGTATGGGCTCCCTTTTAAAACTCACGCAAGTGAATTGCAGTTGCTTAATGGAACACTTTCAATTCACGAAAAAGTATTTAAAGATAAGGGTCCATATCCCTTTAGAACAACACAATGGACATTCTTCATGCCTTTGTCCTCGAGGGCACAACACACAATGTAACAATCCAATGGACACACGATAAACCCCTGTTTCGAGCTAGCGAGATTGGCGACATCTTGGAAATCAAAAAGGTACGTAATTCCATTAAAAATTTTGATGATGACGAAAAGGTCGCCCACAGTATGGGCACCCTTGGTGGTGAGCAAGAAACCCTATTCCTTACCGAACAGGGTGTGTATCGCTTGCTAATGTTGTCTCGCAAACCCATTGCACGTCCATTCCAAAAGTGGGTAGCAAAAGTTATCACAACTATTCGGGAGACCGGAAAGTATGAGATGGAACAGAAGCTTGAACAAGCTATTCAACTAGAAGCACAGAAAACAAAAGTGGGAATTGCCCAAAGTTTGCACAATTCCCTTATCGAAGCCTTCAAGGGACCTGACCGATATGTTGTGTACTTTGGTAAGATTAAAGATACTGACAACAATACATCACTTATTAAAATTGGTTGCACAAAAGACATCAAAGAAAGAATGTATTCACTTCCTCTGGAATTTGGAAATATTGACATGTTTCATGTCATAGATTGCCCAATGAACGAGGCCTTTGAAAAGTTCCTACATGCGCATTCATACATCGCGGCTTTCAAGTACAATAAACCCATTACTGATAATCACACCTCAAATGAAGTGTTTGAAATGACTGAGGAGCAGATAAACAAGACATTGCGTATTGCAAAACGTAATTTGCATATGTTTTCTTCGTCAGCAAGCGCAGAGCAAATGCTTGAAATGCAACGCCTACGACTTGAAGAAGCACAAGTTCGTCTGGAAATTGTAAAAGTACACGCCAACAAAGGTGAAATCGCCGAAACCTTGGACGACTCGAACGAAGACTCCGACGAAGACTATGATATTGATGATTACATTAATCCCATCGTGCTCTATGGCGACAATCGAAAGTACACTCAAGCCCGTGGACAAAAAGTTCAGTCCTATTCCCAAGATGGTAAAACGTTGTTACAAACATACGAAGGTCACACTGATGCCATTCGCAAGCTAGCGCTAGAAGACCCATCCGCATTGCGCATTAAAGCAGCAATTCAAAACAAAACTGTTTATCGTGGATTCAGATGGGCGTCACTTGACAGACACCTTGCAAACGAGACTTTTCAAAACATTGGAGAGACCGAAGAATCAATTCAAATTAAGAAAGGACTCGTCGCTATGCTCAATATCACAAAATCTCGCATTGAAAAGGTGTACTGTGACCAAAAGGAAGCAAAGGAAGACCGACAACTCAAATCGGCAGGAGCTGTTTGTTCAGCTCTTAAACTGCAACGTAAATGCCAAGGACACTATTTCATGATGTGGAACGATTGCTCCGAAGAGCTTCAAAGTGAATACATTGCTCGCGGAAACACACTCCCCGAAAAAAGACAACTTTCTACAAGTCGTTCGATCGAAAAACTACACCCTATCACATGTAATTCAATGCAAAAATACGCATCCGTTGCTGATGTTTTGCATGACATGCGTATTTCTCGTAAGAGCCTTCAAAATGCTGCAGAGTTTGGATACATTGTTAAGGGATTCAAATGGCGGTATGCCGAATAGTGGTCTTTTTCTTTTTAAACGTTAAAGACCAGACAATGTTAAATTTATTTATCACCGACTTGAGTTCAGTCCCTCCACAACTTCATGGACCAACGCGAAATCAAGTCACTCTTTGATGCCCTACTTTTTATTCCTATCTACAAGCTTCAATCGGGCACTTAATACTACTCCTTCATAAACCTTTGCAGTGTCTTCATCTTCCACTTTTCAAGGGCACTTGGCGACAACTTGTAAAAGTCCGTACGGCAAGCGTCAACGTATGACTTTATTTGTTTTTGAATAGCTGGTTTCATTCCAGGGATGCATGGCAAGCTTTTTAAGAAGCCGCACTTAAAACCCGCGTTGTAGCCATTTTTAGCTTCCGTTGCCGCACATTTAGCCATTATGTACGGAATTGTCGTGGGGCACGTCATCTCTACCTATTTATAAACGACTACTTAAAGCGCTTCGCAATTGGCTCATTATATTATCAATGCTCAAGGAGAAATCGGGGAAGAAGCGATTGCCTTCTACCGAAACCTCCAAAGAAGTCACACTTGATGCACGACATCAGCAATTCGTAGACAATGTCGTGGAAAAATCCGCAAGCTTAACCGCGCAACGTAAGGAACGCGACGAAGCTCATACTTGCATGTGTTCGTGGCAACAATCCATTCGCGAAAGTGCTGCGAATTTTAAGGAAACCTCCTCCACCCAAGAATACAACCAAGCATGGTCGAGCAATCTTTACTGGATTGACCGATACAATTCCTTGGACCGCGGAATAAAGATGTTAGAAAGCGCATCAGAGGAAATCGAGTACTACGAAAACACCGGTGAAATCTTGTTCGAGTACTACAATCTCTTGGACAAACAAGACGTGTGTTCAGTGCCGTCTGTTCTTCAACCAACCATGCCATCCCGCGCCCCACTCAGGGGCAGAAAGAAACATGGAATGGCGGTTGCCACTCGAAGCATTCTTGAAGCACTCACAGGCGTCGCACCCGGAGTGGCGCACGACACACCGTATCAAGACATGAGCTCCTCCTTCACATCCTCCCTTACCGTCGCCGCAAACAACGAACCCGTTGCTGGCCGCCCACAAGGCGATAAGCGCGCGCTCGTCGAGGCATATTTGTCCCGCGTTGACCCCACTTTTGTCCCGACAAACGATTCCAGCTCATCCATGGGAAACTGTCCGGATTGCAAAATTCCCTTCATGACGTACCTCCAAGAGGGGCTCATGGTATGCACAGAGTGTGGTCATCAAGAAATCATGCTCGTTGAACAAAACAAACCAATTCATAGACAACCCACCAAAGAGACCAGCCATTTCTCGTACAAGCGCATCAATCATTTCAACGAATGGCTCTCGCAATGCCAAGGCCAAGAAAGCACCGACATCAGTGACGAAATATTCGAAAAGATTTTGGCAGAAATCCGCAAAGAAAAGATAGACGTCACACGCATCACATATTACAAAATCCGCGAAATCCTCAAGAAGCTCAAACTCAACAAGTACTACGAGCACGGCGCCTATATTATTTATCGCATCAATGGAATTCCGGCGCCCAAATTCAGTCAAGAACTAGAAGAAAAGCTGCGGTCCTTGTTCAAGGAAATTCAGGGGCCCTTTTTGAAACACTGCCCCGTGAACCGCAAGAATTTCCTTTCGTATGCGTACGTGTTGCACAAGTTCTTTCAACTACTTGAAAAGGATGAGTTCCTCGGGTTTTTTCACTTGCTCAAGAGTCGCGAAAAGTTGCACCAACAAGATTTGGTGTGGAAAAAGATTTGCGAGGAGCTTGGGTGGCAATTTATAGAGAGCATTTAACTTCCTGCCTATTTATTCTGCGGATGATGTATGATATGGGTTATCACATAGTTTCCCTTCGTAGCAAGCACATTGATGCAATCCACAGCTTGCAACTGGACTCATACAGACCGGAATTCCACGAAGAAAAGAGCACTTTTTTACACATCGTATGCGGCAGCCCGGACCTATGCTTTGTAGCTTTCGAAGATCACGAAACCGAAACGCCAATAGGGTACATCTTAGCTCACTCATGCAAGGTTGGCATCATCCCTGCTCTCAACACGGTGCCCCCTCTAGACGCCAACAGCAGAGAGTGCTGGGTCCATGACCTCTGCGTCAAAGATTCTGCAAGAGGGGCCGGTATTGGGGCGGCCTTATGTAGAACATTGGTATCCGCGGCCAGGTGGGGGTGCTACAAGACCATTCGGGGTGTTTCTGTCCAGGGAACAGAGGAATTCTGGAAAAAACAGGGGTTCGAGCCCATGGAGGCTCATAAAGATGGCAACATCGGTTACAGTGGAGGCACCCCCATTATTTTGTCTTTGATGCACTAACAATCCTCCTCCTCGCGAAAAGATTTGTGAGGAGCTTGGGTGCCAATTTATAGAGAGCATATAATCAAAAGAGGCGGCGATGTCATTAACTCCATTGCCATCATCTGGGCCGATTGGGGCATCGCAAATTAATGTGATGACAGAAAAAACATCAAATGCCACGTTTAAAGCAAGCAACATTGCTACACGTCACCTTGCGGGAAAGTTGAGCGGTGCCATTAGTTGGAGTGACGCGCGGGGAAAAACAGGGGTAGTTCTGTCAAATTTAGTTGCCCATCTTGACTGCGGTTATACGTCGTCATACCCTGGAAGCGGTACAACTTGGACAGACATGACAGGTAACGGCAACACGGGAACTCTCGTCACAGGCGCATCCTACAACTCTGCAAACAAGGGCAGTATTGCCTTCAACGGTTCCACGGGTGGGGTGGCTTTGCCTCACAACTCTTTCTGGACAACATCAAACGCATCCAACTTTTCGTTTAGCATTTGGGTAAATGCCTCGACCGCACCAGCCGGAGGCATGGTATTTAGTCATCAGCGGTGTAATACCCCCGCTCTACAACTTTTTATCTCAACGACCAATGCGAGCTTTCGACTCGAAAACGTGTCGGCTGTTTACTCTGTAAATATAACTGGGGCGTGGCATCACATGGTGGGCACATACAACGGCTCCACACGGCTTGTTAAGCTTTATGTGGATGGGTCGACAGTTGCAACCGCAACGGCAACCGACAACTGGAGCATGACGGCAGGCGGAAGTGACCTCTGGCTTGGACGACGGACATGGTGCGGTGCCACAAATGAAATAGCGGGAAAAATCGCAAGTTTCTCCTTTCACCAGCGCACTCTTACCGACGCCGAGGTGGCCAAAACTTATCATACGTCTGTTGCAAGATTTGCATGATCAACTTACCATTCGTGTGTCGCCAAGAACTCTTTCAAGCTCGGTGATAGTTCAATGGGCTCATCATTATGCGAATTTATCTTTGTGTTCAAGCCGTACAGATTGGAAGTCACTTCAAAGTCTAGGCTGCGTAAGCGATTGTTTTCTACGTTCAGCACTCCAAGCTCTGTAGGCGGCGTTCGAAACTCCAATCGCGTCAAGAAGTTGTTGTGCGCATCCACGTATTCAATGCCTCCTGGAAGTTCGAGATCGCGCAAGCAGTTGTCCTCACAATTCAGCCATATGACCGAGTCTGGAACAACAAGCTTGCGAAGCGACAATTCCGACACGCACGCGAACCGCACGCCTTCTGGTATCACAAGTTCGTCCAAATAGTCGCCCGCAATAACAAGCGAGTCCATATTTTCAGGAAATACGAGCGAATCATAGTCTTGTGGAGTAATGTTGTCTATTAGAAAGTCTATGTCGTCATTGAACAACGAAATTTGAGATTTAAACATTTATTTTATGTAAAGATTTACGATGACTGCTTTAAGTGTAGAATTCGAAAAGCTCAAATCAAGCACGTTTGCATATCAACACGAAAGAAGGCTAAGCACCGAGCACCAAGTTCTACATCATATGAAAATCATTGTTGCCCTTATTAAAAGCATTCCGCTGATAGCTATACGAACGCCAAAATCAGACGTACTACTGTTTGTAAATCAAAACAAGGGCTCCGTATATCGTGTCTACTATATTTTAGCCAAAGAATCTAAACTTTATATGAGTGACAAATCGCAACAAAGAGACCTAAGCGTTAAAGTGCTACATTTGATGCACCTGCTCCATATTTTGAATGTCAAGACATTCTTCGAAAGACTACCTACCGATTACCTAACGGACTTTTGTAAGGGAATTACATACTTTGATGGAGAAGAGATATCAGAGCGTCCATTTTATCATCGTGCTTCATCGTGTGGTACAGGAAGTCAGACCGCTGAGCAAAAGTTCAGCAAGTCTAAAGCCAATAAATCAAAGGTCTACAAATGCTACTTGGAGCGTACGATTTATGATAGGATTTATAACGACATACTTCATTACCAAGACCTACCGCATTTGGCCGAACTGCGAAAAATGGAGCGGTTCTATCAAGATCACTTTAAAGAAGGTCGTATAAACGCCTTCATTGTCTATAAAAATGAGATAGAACCGGTTTCACTTATTCTAACGACCTACACAAATGAAAATGCTAGAGAAAAGATTGAAGAACGTTACGATAAAACAGCGAGTAAGCTCGTTAAGTGTACAAAGGCGATATTCAATGATGACAAACGGGTCGCCTACTATACCAAAGAGCAAACAGAAAACCGAGAAGAAGAGTGGATTGAGTTCACTCTCGGCACACTACTCAAACATACTACGAGCGCATCGAGTAAGAGCAAACCCGCAGCGAAGAAAATGACAGTGCGGTTTGAAGGCGGGAAACAAAAACAATGGGCACCCCCTCTTTCATAGTTCGTCTTGGACGAGCGTTTAAAGCATGCAGCACATGCAACCCAAATGGCATTTCGGTTAGTGTTTGACACAACTACTGAAAACGGCGCAATGTCCCTTGCGACGTCTGGAAGCGCACTTACGGACCTGTTCTTCAAGCTTACGCGCGACGTCACAAAAAATTCACAATTTGAGCATTGGCTCGATGCGGCTTGGAGCGAGTGTCCTCTTGACACGATGCGCATCATCTTTCAAGGGCGCGATTGCCGCGGAGGCAAAGGCGACCGCGCGCCCTTTCTCTTCGCATTCGCCCGCATCGCCAACACCTACCCAGAGTGGTTTCTCGCGACGGCTCACCTTGTTCCGGAATACGGAAGATGGCTTGACCTCATTGAGCTCATGCCTATGTTGCATGACGCGCAAAACCGGGCTCACATTGTCAAGCTTTTAACTGACCAGCTGCGTGCAGACGAAGAGAACCTTCAAAATGGCACATCGGTGTCGCTCCTTGCCAAGTGGATGCCATCAGAAAAGAGCAAGATGGCAAAGGCATCAAACCTCATTCCATTGGTGTGCCGTGACCTCTTTCCGTCGAGCACATTCCCCGAGAAGCAATACAGGCAGTGCCTAACACGCTTGCGCGCCCACATCGACCTCGTGGAGCAACGCATGTGCAAGGGGGAATGGGACACAATTCCGTTCTCAAAAGTCCCGTCAGTCGCAATGTCGCGCCTTCGCAAAGCTTTTAAGAAGCATTCACCCGAAGAATTTGACGATTGGATTACCGCAGTTGCAGCGGGAACCTCCAAAATCAATGCTTCTCAGGTTTATCCTCACGACCTTGTTCGCAAATATCTCAACGCACATAACATAAATATTGACCCCGTTATTGAGGAGCAATGGAAGGCAATTGTTGCGCAAACCGCGTCTCTAGGCCTCTTCAAAAACTCGATTGTGGTGTCGGATGTGTCGGGTAGCATGATGGGGACGCCTATGGAAGTTTCGATTGCACTCGGGATTCTTATTGCTACCGTAACCGAGCCACCATTTGACGGCTTGCTCATCACATTTAGCGAAAATCCCATGTTCTTTGCCCTCAAAGCCGGCCTCAGTCTATGCGAATCCGTGGATCAAGTTAAAGACATGAACTGGGGTGGAAGCACTGATTTACAAAAAGTATTTCAGCTCATTTTGCATCGTGCCATTGACCAACATATCGATGCCGATGCAATGCCAAAGCGCATCTTTATTCTATCAGACATGCAATTCAACGAGGCGTGCAATATGAGAAAGACAAACTACGACAACGTACGCGTCAAGTATAAAAAGGCCGGCTACGCACTCCCACAAATCGTATTTTGGAATTTGCGGTCGGACAACACACGGGATGTACCCGTTCGCCATGACACAAATGACGTCGCGCTCCTGTCGGGATACTCGCCTGCCATTCTCAAGAGCCTGATGACGGGTGTGGAAGTGACCCCTTTTCAAATCATGCGCGCCGCCATTGATGATGTGCGATATGCTGCGATTAAAAGCATTTAAAGACAAACCCAAATAGCTATTTGGTTACATCCAGCAACACTCAAACTCGACCTTTTAAAACGACCAAACTGTAACCCGTTCGTAACATAATACTCTTTTGTTACAGCTTGCATCCAGCAACAACACCCTAAACTAAGCTTTTTGCCCAACACAACCTGCAAGCAGTTCATTTTTGCGTAAATTCGGCAGAACATGCCGATTTTTTAACCAGTAGATGAATAACAAATAACATGATAACTTCGCTCCCACCAATTGCCATACAGCGCATTGGAACATTTTTGGGAACAAAAGACAAAAATGCAGCACGATGCGCAGCCACCATATTCAAAGATATTCACACGGGTTCCACCGAACACGAGTTATACTTTGACCGACATTCAATGCCCGTTTTTGCTAAGCGCTGCCATGTTGCATCGCAATTGATGCCTTGCCTGAACAAAATTACCATCGTGTTCAAAAACTTAGTTGGACCTCCGCAGCATGTTGAGGCAAGCGACTTGGACGGCTTTACAAAATGTCCGCATGTGGAAATCGCCTTTGAATATTGCGATGAAGAGTTTATGACAGCCATACTATGTATGCCATGGCGCTTAACATTTGCCTTCTTATGGTTTCATAACGGCACTGAGACGCCCGTGGTTGAAAGCTTAAAGGCGGCCCTACACCAACGCGGCAACACCTTCAACTTTGCATCGCGATTTAACAGCAAGCAGGCTCCATCGCTTCTTATGGACGAACGTATTATCAATAAAATGAAGGAAGCTCACTATGTAGTGCATGCCAACCATTTTGACGCAACTTATGGCCACATGGCGCCGCCACATGTGATAAATATTCCACTTGCTATAACAAGGGCTCATGTGGAGCTTTTTCACTACAATGTCATCGTAGAACATCCCGAAAAGCTTGTGAGTGTGTCATTTGCCGCCCTCAACTTCACCGACGGCGACACGATGTGCAGTAATCGTCAGCGTCTAGCATCATGGTTTGCAGCCGATAGCCTCCGCGATGGCGCATTGCAAAGCGTAGATATATATTCACTATCATTTTCACAGTCCTTCAATAGTACGACATGCTTTGCGCACCACATTTTCCGCACATTACGAGCCATTAAAAGCACCGCAGTGGTGCGCATATATAATTGTTTACAATCACAATGCATGGCATTATTACAACAGTACCCGGATATATTCGTTGTACTCGTATGCAAAACGGACCATTCCTATTTGGTGGGTCACATCACGATGTGTTTCTTAAAACACGCTCGCTTGCGTCTTGTCATTGAGGACACATATCAACCGCGACCAGAATGGCGCTCACTAAATCTCTCCAATCCTAAAGAAATTTTCGGCGCACTTCCACCTGTACTACAACATGATTGGCACTGGGTCTCCTTCACTTAGGGATTTCGCGCGAAAAAAGGACAGGTGCACCATTGATTTTTCTCACAGTCGCATAAAGTAGTTTATCAACCGGAAGCCCCGGCAAACCCACTTTACCATGGATTACTTCGATGTTGATCTGTCCGCGGGCTTTGCAAAAATGTCGGTTGACCCATATGTACTGCATACAAACATGCCCATAATTGTAAAAGAACAGGCAAATTCTGTAAATGAGTATGGTGTATTTACAACCGATAATATTAATGCGGGGGTGTATTTGGGTGACATTCAAGGTGAGCGGAAGTATTCGTGGGAAATTATACCAAATGAGTTCATTCTTTTCATAGACGATGAATGCATCATTGATATGAACTCAACACCACGCGACATTTGCGCATACATCCGCGAAGATTTCTTCGAAGGACTTGATCCAAACTGTGAACTGGTACGCTATGGGGTTGACGATGGCATGCTGCACGTAGGATTCCGCACACTTAGGAATATCGAACGTGGCGAAGAGCTTGTATATCGCAGATGTCAAGAGCTTTGGATTGAACCCATTATGACTATATGTGATTAGGAAAATTACAAAAATGATTATTTTTATTTTTGCGGTTTAGGCATCGCGAATCAGGTGCCTAACACCGGTAAGATCCATGTCAGCCAATCGCGTGTACTCAGTTTTGCCATTTGGCATGGAGCGGCGAATGATATAGGGCAGCCGATTTGCCCGAAGTTCTTGTAAGGCGATGCTTCGAAGCTCCATATTTCCCTTCACTTTGAAGTCTTTCGGCAAATCAACAAGCGGTGGGGCTCCCTTGCACAAGTGCATTGTCCGCAGTGAAATCATTTGATTAAACTCGTACTTGGTCAAAATATTGTTGGAACAACGAGCAGTATCTTTGTCGTCGAGGAAAGCTAGAACGCGCTCAACATCATCAACCACTGCCATTCTTACTTTCGTTCACTCCCTTTGCTTCTAAGTGCGATTCATTTTTTTCACCGCCTTCTCTGTTGAGCCTCCAAAAGTAGCCGCAATAATCGCAGCAATAGAGATACTTCATATGAATGGGATGGTACTTGACGAAAAGTACTTGCGGCTTGTCCTTGGGCCCGGTGCATGTCGGGCTCGGGCAAGGCATGCTCGGGTCGCACACCCGCGGAAGCGTTGGGTCGCACCGAAGGTACGGAGTTTGATGTTGCAAATACAACAGGTCATCCTCCGCGTAAAGCGTGTGCGTGACGCGAAATGCGCCCCCTTCGTGAACTTTTTCGAACCCACACGCCTTGCAATATTTAATTAGGCACGGCCCTGCATTGTTTTCGTCGGTGTCGTCACCCTCGTCTGCCCGAAGGTACACCATGTTTCGGCAGTTATCGCAAAACTCCATTGTAATTAGTTAGGTGCCTCCTATCCTTAAACCTTCCTTTTTTGCAACGTACTTATACTTAAAGCTGTTGTATACGTTGGTGTAAAATAGAGCATGCTGTTTATTCATGGCATCCACACATCGTCATTGCGACTTCGGCAGCCGGCCCTTCACCAAGTTATTCAAACAATGAGGCTTGCTGCACAAAAGGCCGGATTTGAAGTTGTTCCACGTCTTGTGCTCACCCCCAATCCGGCCGATATTCAAGCATTCCTCAAAGAATATGAAGCGCGCATTGACTATGCCAAAGTGCCCGGCCTTCACGCTGACTTGAACGCCCACATTCACACGCTAAATTTACAAGAAATATCAAACCTCGAAAAACATAGAAAGGCATGGACATTTGCAACAAAGGCTCCCAAAGGCGCGATCCACGTTATAATTGAAGATGATGCGACACTGCATCCTGAAGCCTCGAATATTGATGCGCTGCTCAAATCCGCGCCTTCTTGCGGACTTATCGCTCTATGCTCAAGTATGCGGCCATTGTGGCTAAGCAAAGAGGGATACATCATAACGCAAGAAATTGCTGCCGCCTTGTTGGTCGAAACTGAAAAAATAAAATTTAGCACGCGTGGGCATTTGTCTTGGTGGGCACTGAAAAATCCGGACCAAGTTATTTACGCGTCAGCTGCGTCACCGCGCATCACCATTGACGGTAGCAAACTAGGTCTCTATCCATCAGCAATTCACACCCACAACCCGCTAATTTTCAACAGGGACTATACTGAAATGTTGGAACTGGCCACTAAAGACGTTCCCGCGCCGATAGACACTTTGTTAAAATACGAAGCATCGCTCACAAAAAATACAAATCCCTCGCCGGATTTTATGCACATGTTGGGAATTCTTTTCCACAAAGCAGACAAGTCGGAAAAAGCAAGAGATATGTTCCTCACTGCGATAAAAGAGGCCTCTCGTCAAGGTGGTGTTTTGAGCACCAACAGTGAGCTCATGACGAATGCAATTGCCATTCACAAGCACCTCCAAACGGATCTTGCAGAGGCCGTGCAATCACCCTCAAAGTACCTCAAGATGAGTGCCGCGCCGCTGATTTCGAAATAGTCTTCAGTTCTTGAAGTAATTCCCGGCGCAAGACGCTAACATTGCCGCGAATTTCGGCAATCGTGCCATCACGCATGGAATCTGCTTTTTCTTGCATCATGACCTCATGACGCGCTTGCGCTGTATCGTACATGGTCTCGATTCTTTGCATAGTTACAACCATGGCTGCCATTGTGGCTTCAAGTGCATCCATGCGAACTTTAACGCGGGCGATTTCAATACTCATTGTTCTATGATGAGATAAGCAAAAATAGTGGGGGGTGGCTTGCTCTTTACTGGGCAGGGGCAGGGGCAGGGGCAGGGGCAGCGGGGGCCGGTGCGGTCATGATGACCGGTACGGGGCGGGGGGCGGGTTGTGCGGGTTGTGCGGGTTGTGCGGCACACTTGCAGGCAAGAACGGTCATTTTGCTTTCTAGGTCGACAAGGGCCTTCTCAAGCTGAGCGGAGAGGGCATCAATCTTCACCGCCAGTTGCGCGTTCACGTTCTTCAAAGAGGCAATTTCACCGGATGCGTCACTTGCAACGGCCGCCGTCTTCGAAATGGATGCACGCATGGTGTCGATCTCCTTGAGGAGTGCAGGCGGAGGCGCCGCCGCCACGACTGGTGCAGCGGGGGCGGCAACAGGTGCTGTTGCAATGCTTTCCTTAATGCTTACAATCTCGTCCATCAGGCGCTTCTCAAGACGGTTTAGTAGTATGCTGCTCATGATTGATTCTATTTCATTGAGAGGTTATATTTTTAAGTAGAGATAGCGGCGGCAGCAGCTCCATTCAATATTTCATTTGCGGTGTCCCTCAAATCAATATAGCCCGTTTCATTTGCGAATGCCCATTTTGGATTGGACACATTTTTGCACCCTGTCAAATCCCATGGTTTTGCATTCCAACAAAATGGCTGAAACGGTGTACGCGTTGTGGCCTTTCGGTAAGAAAGACGACGAGTCCCTACAGGCAATTCGCACATGCCTGTTTTAACGTCACATCCACCGCGATCTCCTCCTGTATAATACGAACAATCATCGTTCTTCGCACATTTACGGTCCCATGTGGTTTGAAACGGCTTGCGGAATCCAGACACATCAAAGGGACTTTCACATGCTGTTGGCGTCATGATGGTGTCGTCCCCGTAGCATGTAAACTCTGGTTCTGTGCTTACAATCCTTTCTTCAAACTTTGGCGGCGACGGCGGTTCTTGTGTCAATGCGGGCGCCGGAGACGACTCGAATCCCTCAGTAACGGATGTTGGCGTTGGTCCATTTAACACTACTGCAACCATTTGCAACGATGGCAGTTTTGACGTCCGTTCCCGGGCCAATACCCGCGCGTGCGCTCCCGACACCATTTCTGCGAGATCCACGGTTTCCACTGTTACAGTTGGCATCGTTAGACGAAGACGCTCTTCACTCATGCGCTGAAATCCCATGATGTTGATGTCCTGCCGAATTAGCAAGTGCAAGTGTGCCGTGTTTGGAACGACATACGTAACAAGGATTTGCAACGTGGTATCGAGAATCTTGTCAAGTTTTTTCCACATGAAAGGAGGGACATTTACAAGCCGCACGGCCTTTGGAGAAATGCGATGCCCGTGAAGGAGTGATAATATTAACAAAAGTGACGCCCTATCGGTGTACCCTATTGTCTTACCTACCCATGCGTAGCCACATTCCATACCCAAACCATTCTTTAATGAGGTGCATGCCACGAAATACCCCCTCGGCATCAAAAGCTGTGGGCGCCCGCTGTAATGTGCCTTTGCATCTTGTGGGTCCACCACGAGTATAGTGGAGCGCGATTCACCACTCGCACTGCGCACCAAATCGATTGGCAAGCCAGGCGCTATTTTTAGAATTTCGGGCCATCGCGTAACATCAAATGTATGGATGTTTTTAGCAGGTGCTTGTAACGGCACTAACAAGGCATTATCTGTCACCCACTGCGTCGTGGATGCGTCGGCACTGAACATTTCAACGACCTTCAAATGCTGCATGGCAATGCAAGATGCCACCAAAATAGCCCCAACGACGCACCAAGTGAACTCGCCCATTACAGAGAGGCGGCGGTTTTTTTCTCTCGCTCGGCAGATAGAGCGCGGCCCAATGCGAGTGTTTTTGGCAATTCTTATATACATCGCCCTTGTTGCGGCAATGGTGGCATTGAAGCCCGCATTTTTGTTCAGCGGCGAAGGTGAGGAGGCAGCACTCAAAGTTCCGGGCCTCGCACAAACCGAAACGCATTCTATGATGGCCGCCGCCGTATTTTTCCCACTCCTTGCCGCGGTTGTGTATTACATAGTTGCGACCATCTCCGTGATACGGGTCTAAGGGATTCTTGTTTTTATTTTATTTAATGACACTATTATACAATTTGGAGGCCCAAACGGCGGTCCACACATGGTGTGAGGTGGCGGGCAGCCTCACATCGTGGGGCTCAACATGCGTTCTTTGGCTAGTTGGCCAATCTGGCATCGGGAAAGCATCGCTCGTAAAAGCCTGGGCAAAAGAACACGGTTGGGAGTTAAGCGTACTGTCTGCCGATACCCACCATAATGCTAAAGAGGTTATTGACCAGATGGGGAAAATATGCAACACGCAATCGTTTGTGAGCGCATTTGAAGGTAATACTCCCACGCGAGCAATTATGATTGACGATTTGGATGTATTCGCGTCGGTTGACCGTGGATTCTTCGGGGCATTTACCGAATGCTTCAAATACAGTCATTGGAGGGCAGCTCCGTGCATATGCATCGTCACAAACGCATTTGAAAAGCGTGTGAGAGACCTCAAAAAGGGGATGGTCATATCGATGCCTGCGCCCTCTGCGACTGAGATAGCCACATGGCACGGTTCGACCAAAAAACCGTCGCATGCCATGATTGCAGAGTGCAATGGCAATATGTCGTACCTCAAATTGCTGCAAGAGTCGGGCAATCCTGGACAAACCATGGACCGCGCATATGGTGCACAATGCTTTTTCGAGTACCCTCCATTGCCCTTGGAAATGTTACGGCGCGTTATGCTCGATGACCCTTGGTTTCATCCGTTGCGCATTCATGAAAATTTCATTGGGGAGCTTGCCAAGCGGCGCGGAACTATAGCCATAAAGAATCGCACATACCAATCTTTTCTAGATGTTCTCATCGCATGGGACGCAATCATTGGACCGAGTGGAAGTATAAGTTCATCAAATGAAACAGACATGGCGACTGAGATTATGTCACATGCGGTTAAACACTATTTGGGAGCAATGAAGCCATTAAAGGCTGCAACAGTCGATACGTCCGGAAATGCAATGTCGTTTACAAAATTGCTATCGCATTTATCGCTACAAAAGAAGCATCGCCGTGAACAGTATGAAGCCACACCATTCGGCTTTCCGTGCGCTTTTTTTCTATGAAGACAATAGTATTATAGATGGCCGAGCGTCAGGGCTATGATGATTACGGCGCGGACCAACCCGGCGATGACATGGGTGCCGCCGATGACTACGGTCAAGAACCGGAAATGGCAGCACCGGCACCTGAACCTGTTGTAGCAGCTCCAGTGCCCGAGGCACCGGCGACGGCAAGCTTTAACGAGAAGGCGAGCGATCTAAAAGAGCAAGTCAGTAACCAGATGAACTCAGCTGCATCGAGCCTAAAAGACTCTTTTGCCAAGTTCGACAACAAGCGTGCCATGTCTATCGTGCTCACGACCCTTGCTGTCACTGCTGCAGCCGCAGCTGTTGCCGTTGCCTTATGGTTCATGATGAAAAAGGTGGCCATTAAAACCACATCGGTTCTTTTGCCCGAGAGTAAAGTGCCGCTGCTTGGTGGCGAGTACAAAAAATTAGAAGGCGCCGATATTCCCCGCGCGTACAATGGCAAACGCATGACGTATTCCTTCTGGGTTTACATCCACGATGTTGACCGCTACAAGGGAATATACCGCCACATTTGGCATCGCGGAAACAAAAACATTGGTGGCGCGTCCCCCCTGGTTTTCCTCGACAAAGACACGAACCGCATGCACATTCGCTTCGAAAAACATAGCGGTGACACAGCAGGTCTAACCATGAACACGCCTTACAAAGCACTTTTCAAAGACAAAATATTGGACCGCGCATCAGGCGCAACAGCGAGTAACGTGTTTGAAGGTACCATTACCCTTCCCGAACATGCTCTGGAGCTTGACTTGGCCACAAATGGCATCACATTGGATTACATCCCCCTGCAGCGCTGGGTGCATGTTGCCTTGGTGGTTAATGAGGAAATCAACGGTGGCATGATTTACGCATACCTAGATGGTGAGCTCGTGAAGCAAGAAATCAGTGGCCGCACGGTTGTGCGCGAAACTGTGGTAAACGGCGCGTACTCAAATGCACCCGCGGTTAAGAAAAATGTTCTAACGACCATTAAAAAGACCCGCAAGTACTCCGACCTAAACTTGGACAAGCCCGGTGATGTCTACACGGGTGGAAGCTCCATTGAAGACGTTGGCCCCGGTTTCTCCGGCCTTGTCGCTTCCATCAGCTTCTACAATTTTGACCTGAACGCCACCGACATTTACTCCATCTACTCGAAGGGGCCGGTGGATAACTTGGCAGCCAAGCTGGGCCTGCCCGCTTATGGCGTGCGCTCGCCTGTTTACCGCATGTAATTGCGAAGTTGCCGTTCCAACTGATGGTTAATGTAAGACCTATGTGGTGGCTCAATGGTTTCATATTCGTACACATCAAATCGCAGGGATGGACCGTTTCCGGATTCGTCATCTGATGCAGTTCGAACAATATCATGGACAAGCCACAGGTCCATGTAATTCATCAAGCATTGTTTTTCTACGTTTTCTAAAAGATATGAATGAATTACTAGGTTTGAAACAGGTCGTCCCCGAGTGCTGTTTTCAATATGCATTATACCGTTGCTGACGCTCCCGTCAATTATGCGGCCTTGTCGCTGATAATCATTCAATATAACACGGATGCGTTCCGCATGATGCTTAGACCGAAACCCTAGGATGCAACTTTTCGTAAGAAAACTGTCATCGTGCACAACTTGGGCCCCACGTTTTGTTTGAATGGGCGGGCGAACTTCGCGATGCACGCAATATACCGAGTTTCGGGATTGAAGTATGTATGTGGTGTCACTGTTATTATGGCGCGGCAGGTTTCCCTTGGAGCTAAAGCTAAACAACATTTACTTACTACTAGGCTAAGAAGCCTTTATACGGGGGAAGGGAAGCCTTATGCTTTTTATTCTTTGAAGCATAATAGAGTATAGACGGAAAAACCATGGCAGGACCCACCGCATTGATAGGAGGATTTGTACAGGTAGTAGTGGCTATGTTATTGGTCATCGGCTTTTTCCTCTTGGCCTTTTTCATTTATAACAAAGACGCAATTGAGGCGGCAACAGTGAAGCGCTCTGTGAAAGTGAAGACCTACATCTTTCGCGGAATCAAGGACTTGGACATAGCCAATAACGAGACATACGACACGAGCGACCGGACTCACCCGACCTTTCGCGAGATGCCCAACTCAATTAACCAACACGGCGGCGCCGAGTTTAGCTATTCGTTTTGGATGTACAAGGCCGAGAAAACAACGACCGTTCCCGTATTGGAGGCCGTTGTGAATGACAAGCTCGTAAATGATGACCTTTTGCTGCTTGTACGGGGCTCCAATCGCCTGCAAAACTTCAAAAATGTTTGCAACAAAGAGCCCCAATCCAGCGCCAATGTGATGGTTAAATGCCCGCTCATTAAGTTCCAAGGTCAACGTTGGGAATATCTCGTGGTTGAGCTCAACACCTCTCAAAACCCAGATGGTGTAAGAGAGCAGGCCGTGAACAAGTGCAATGTCACAAGATCCGCCGGCTGGGGCTCTGTTAATGCACACAAACTCGCACTTGGCGGATTCGATGACGCTAACTTTATTGAAAAATGGTTCAACGTGGCGGTTGTCATCAGCGACACTGAGCCGACCGACAATTTACCTGTTCGCAATAAGGTGCGCGTTCGCATTTACGTCAATGGTGTCCTTGAAATGGACCGCTATGTTGACAACAGATTGGGAGAGGTAACAAGTGAGAACCCAAGTGTTCTCCTTCAAAACCACGGCCCTCTCCACGTCGCACCAACACCCGTATCATTTACGCGTTCGGGAATCAACGTCACACAAGTGACGCGCGCCAATCCCAAACCGACTGGTACCAATCCTCCTCTCTTTATGGCCAACCTCGTTTATATGTCGTACGCGGCGAGTCCCGAGGAAATCAAGAACCTTTACAAGGACGGATTTGACAAAAACATCGCGCCTTCTGTAAATCAATCCACCATCAGTGCGGATCGCTACCGAGCAAGTGTTGAAAATCTTAGTACCACATCGGGTGAGCCCCAACTTAAGTCATTTTAGTTGCGCTTATTGTTTTCTTTTTACATTCTCGCATGACTTGTAGAGGAAGGCAAAAAAACACCATGGGAGGAGGCGAAATGCAGCTGCTTGCGCCAACCAGCACGGGCGAGTCCGCACAAATGGAATACATTGTTGGATCCCCCCAAATGTCCTATTTTAAAAGCGTGTATCGGCGACACACAAATTTTGCCATGGAAAGCATCCGCGAATCTTTCCAAAGTAAGCCCATGATTGACCAACAGACGCGAAATAAATTTACGTGCACATTTACCGGTCGCCGAGCGGACGCGCTCAAGGAAATATACTTCTGTTTCGAGTTGCCGGATATTTATAGCAACTCTTTGTTGCGCTTTCAATGGATTGACAAGCTTGCAAACTATTTAATATATCGATGCAGCATCGTTCTCGACAATGGGCGTGCGATCGATGAACAATACGGGGAGTGGATGGACATATGGAATTCATTGACATTGAGTGAGTCAAAGCGGGCATTCTATGACCGCATGGTTGGTAATGGTGCTGAAAATGCTGCACCAATTGACAAGAAACCACGCGTTCGCATGCGCAACAATCGCTTCGAGTACAAGTTTTACCCTGCCGGAACGGTTGGAGCGCCCAGCATTAAGGGGCGCAAATATTTCGTACCCCTCCCATTTTGGTTCACGCGCAACCCAAACCTAGTATTGCCATTGTGCGCTCTAAAAAATCAAACGGTTAGTATCAATATCGAAACACGCGCTCTAAGTGAGCTGTATCAGGTATTTGACTCAGCTGCCAACGAGTATGTCTCTCCAAACACATTTTTGTCGAGGTACAACAGCGCAAAAGTCAGCATTGACAATTTTCTGTCACCCGTTGGCGGCGTGGCATCTAGTCAGCCCGTGAATGCAATTGACGTCAATGCTTATCTTGAATGCCAATACATATTCCTCGACCGCGACGAGCGCATCGAAATGACATTAGCCCATCACAAACTTCTCGTTGAACAAGTATTTCGTTTTGAATTTACGGGCCTCACGTCGCGCGCAGTGCTAAATTTGCAACTCAATAACCCTGTGAAGGAGCTCGTGTGGGTCGCTCGACGCATGGATGCCAATAAGCGCAATGAATGGAGTAAATTTACAGAGCGCGACGGGTCGTCTATTCTCACAACAGGCAGTTTGCTGTGGCAGAAAAATCATTTGCGCGTTGACGAAAAGCCAGCTGAGTTTTTCGAGACATTGCAACCATGGCAACACCACACAGGTGCCCCACGCACAGGCATTCACGTCTACTCATTTGCGCTCTTCCCCGAAAAACTGCAACCGAGCGGCGCCTATAACACGGGCATTATTACTGCAAATCAGTTGGTTGTGACATCGCGCGCACCTACCGAGGCCGATTTACAGTATGAAGTTGTTTGTTACGTGGTGGCATACAATGTGTTTGAGGCAATGTCGGGTATTGGTCATCTCAAATTCACACCGTAATCTCAACAACTCTTTGTTTCTAACCCACGGATAGAGGAGAGAAGCAATGAAACTGTCGTACCTGCTGCTATTTGGATTGCTCGCTTTCATAGTTTCGAGAATGAGCAATGCTTACACGAGCATGGCAACGGAGCTGCGCGAATTGCGCATCAAATGCATTCCGGGAAGCGAATCCAAAAAGGCAGCAGACACTGCGCTGCCCATTGTAGCAGACATGAAAAAAGTGTCCTCAGTTCTGCAAGGCTTAGCCGACAAGTTCACTTAAAGCGACCAGTTCTTCTTTTTCATAAATGGCGCTCCCCCCTTTCAGTGCCGAGCAAAGTTCACTCTTGCGCGCTGTGCGCAACGGCGCAAATGTCGTGATGGATGCCGTCCCAGGGTCCGGCAAAACAACGAGCGCTCTCTACATTGCAATGGCCTTTCCTGAAAAACAAATCATGATTGTGACATATAACAGAGACCTCAAGCACGACACATGCGCAAAAATAAAGGCGCTCGCTCTCGACAACTGCATTGCAACCAATTACCACTCGCTCTGTTGCAAATATTATTCGCCCAACACATGGAAGGACGAACACATCGTCGAGAATGTGCTCAATAAAGATGCCGTCTTACACGGAATGGTGCGGTTGCCAGATATTCTCATCGTGGATGAAGCGCAAGACATGACACCGACGTTGTTTCGCCTCATCCGTAAGTTTATTGTCGACACAAGCAATCCGCAAATTATTGTGTTTGGCGATAAGAACCAAAATATTTACACCTTTGCAAAGGCAGATTCGCGCTTCATCGAGCTCGCACCTAGCATTTATGAGCCCAACAAGCGCAGCTGGGCCAAGGTGCCTCTCTCCGTCACACACCGACTCACGCGCCCTATGGCGGCATTCATGAACAGGTGCGTTCTCGACACAGAGCGCATGGTTTCTTTGCGAGATGGTCCACCTGTCCACTATTGGAATGTAAATATCTACAAAGTCGCGGATCGTATATTTGAATTCATAAAGCAAGGTGGATTTGCCCCTGAAGACGTGCTCATTCTCGCACCGTCGGTGGGAGTGCAAGCAAATGAGCGGTCGCCCATTGCTCAACTCGTGAATATTCTGGCTTTCAATAATTGGCCAGTTGAGGTGCAAGGCGATGATGTCAAAGGGGGCGAAAAGTGTACGCAAAAGAAAACAATCGTAACCTCGTATCATCGTTCAAAAGGTCTCGGTCGTGCGTGTGTCATTGTATATAGTGCAGATGCATCCTATTTTGAATTCTATAACAAACACTGTGACCCGCTCATGTGCAGCAATCCCCAATATGTTGCATTTACACGCAGCTACAATACTCTGCTGTTGTTGCGCCACTTTGAAAACCGCCCGCTCGCATTCTTAATGGGCAAGGAAGAGGCTATGGCAGAGTGCACGGTAGTTTACGAAGACGAGGACGCAACCAAACTACGGAAGCAAAAAGAGAAAGGGCGCGAAAAGGCGGCAACGCCCTATGCGATGACGCGCCTGTTGCGCCACCTTCCAGATGATGTATTGCAAAAAGCTTATGATTATTTGGCCCTTGAAGAAATTAATCCGGTTCCCGAAGCCTCCACGTTGCATCTACCGAGCGAAACATCGCAAGGTTCGCTCACGGAGCGCGTGAGTGACTTGACTGGTACAGCACTTCCTATAATGCTTGCATCTGCTATTGGCGCACAACGTGCCGACATCACTGCAATGCGATGGAGGAATCCTAGATTGTGCATGCTCATGAGGCGCGAGTGCGGGTCTGATCCGGGTCCCCTCACGATTAAGGAGGCACTTATGATAGCATTGTTAAAGGACGCCAACTCAACTGGCATGCGCCACCGCTTGCGGCAAATTCGGCGATTTGATTGGGTCACTGACGAGGTTGCAGCGGCGTGTATAGGGCGCATGCAAGCGATGCTCAAGCCCATCTTGGATTTCAACTCGCAAAAAGTGGTCTTTGAGGAGGATGTCCAAGGCACATTTGCAAGCGGCCGCGGGATGCGAGGAATTGTTGACATACTTGACGTGGCGCGCAAAGTGCCTATCGAAGTCAAATGTTGCACGGCCCTTTCGACAGACCATTTTATACAGGTGGCGGGCTATATGCACATGTTAGGCAGTACGGTGGGTTATGTTATTAACCCGGTGACTCATGCACTCGTACGAGTTGAAGCATCACTGGATAGTCTAAAGTCAATGATGGATTACTTGGAGCACTACAAGCTTGAGGGCGCCGCTGAAAAAGAACGACTAACAGATGCCGAATTCGTAGTAACATGTAGGCTTAAAGAAGAGACGCATATAATGATGTAAGTCCCGATATGCCGCCCCGAGTACGAACTACAAAGAAAAAGGTGGCGGCGCCAGTGGAGCCTGAGCCTGAGCCCGAGCCTCCAGTTGCTGCCGTGCCAGCAAAAAAGCCAGCCGCCCCACGAAAGAAAAAGACAACGGTTGTCGTAACCTCCGTAGCAGTTGCAGAACCACCTATTGCGGTCGCACAGCAAGAGACAATGATGGACATTGACGATGATACCCCGACACACATTATTCTTCAATTGCCAATTCACGCGGATCGTGTTCAAGAAATCGTAAGCAAGCTCGAGGGTGCGAATGATGGTCGCGCAGACCCCTGCCCTTACGTCCCCAATCATTATTGGACGATGTCGTGCGGATCATATGCGTCACCGCATTGTGACGATTCGGGTCAAGGATTAGAACCAGTACTATGCCATTGGTGTTGCCATGGCATAACTGCAAACAAGGTGGGTATGCCGATTAATTATGACAGCGTCCACAATGTGTTTCATGTTTACGGACAATTTTGCTCATTGTCATGTGCTGCAGCTTACAATGTCTCGACCCATATGGGAAGTGACAGAATGTGGGATATTCACAGCTGGATCCAAATGATGGCGCAAGTCTACCAACAAACATTGCCTGTCCGGCCTGCGCCTTCGCGCTATGTGCTAAATATTTTTGGCGGACCTCTTTCCATCGAAGATTTTAGAGCAGCGCACACCTCGTTGGCACGCACGGTCGTTTTGAATGTGCCGCCGCTGGTGAGCGTTCAACCTCAAGTCGAGTGGGTTAACACATCTTTTCTCGCGGGTTCAGGAAATGGACTGACCGGGGATGAAGAAAGCATGATTGGTGATGCATCGCGTGGCAAGCTGACACGCCGCAAGGCGGTCGTTGATTCAAAGCGCACTCTGGAAAGCAAAATGAATCTTACAGTTATCTCGGCATAGATGCTATTTATTTTTCAATCACACACGCGAGCATCTTCAAGCACAGACGTGTAGATAACAGCAGGAGAAACGACAAACACCCCAACTATGCAAGTGGCAGCGATGATTTGTATGACTTTCCAGCGCTTGTCGCCCCTGGGCATGTACATAAGTGCAGTTACGGCCTGGCCACTCAATAGACCTCCCACATGTGTCATGTTCGATACCATGCTTGGGGCCGATATAATTGGGTCGATAAACATCCCAATCGTAAAGAAAACTAACGAACCAACAATAAACCACCATGTTGAGATAAAGTTCACGGGTGGTGGATGCTTAAGCAGTGCGTGACGGATGCTAGCCACTATGAGAGCGCCTGCAAAGCCAAACGTTATGCCACTCCCACCCAAGAACACAAGGCATGGACTTTCAGTAACGGCCGAGAAAAAGCTGCCACCCGCTGCAGAGCTGACGACAACAACAAGTGCGCGAAGTGTCCCCTCCATGCTTTCAAATGCAACACCCATAATTAGAGTGAGTGTGAAGTTTACTATCATGTGTCGAAAGGACATGTGAACCAAAGTGCATGTAAACCACCTCCAACCATTGTCGAAATCGTGCGGAAGATAGCGGGCACCCCAAAGACGCAAATACGGAACATCGAATGTGAGCGTAGGCATGCTCAAAAATATTGAAGGGCCCACATTCCCGCCGCCCGCCATAAATGCAAACACCGTGAGAAAAACAACAGAAATAGCGGGCGCAACAACCATCACATGTGTTATGCGCTGTTTCGGTTCGGGGACAGCATCATTAATTTTTATTTCAATGGCGTCCATCATTGTGGGGGCAAATCAAACAAACACGTCAACGTCCATGGAATCTATTGTCAATTTCTGGCATAGAGCCAGGCCCCATATTTGCCAATCAGCACTTAAAGGAAAAAAACGACTCTTTAAGTGCGTTCAATCAATCAATAATTGAGCCATGGAACGCCCTACATCCTATCGCATTTCGACCATCACCTGCAATGGTGATGTTGGCTGCCCTGTGGCGCTCAAGGCTTTTTTCAAGCACATAGATATTTCGAATGCGGATGGCTGGATTTTCGTGGAGCTTGGTTTGGGCGAGTTTCGTGGTCTAGACCCCAACGTCAAGCGGCGAAATAATCCAGATCGTAAAAACTTTGTGAACCAAGTCACTGTTATTCGAGACTTGGGTGGGAACTATAAGCCGAATATCAAGCTTTTTAAAAATGGCAACGTGCACATGACAGGTATTCGCAGCTTGCCAGATGGTGAACGCGTCGTGAGCATGGTTGCTGACGAGGTGCGGCGGATTGCGGCTTTACAAGGACCTGCTGAAGCGGTGGTCGCTGCGGAGGCGGCAGATGGCGATGAGGCTGCGGCTGAGGCTGCGGCTGAGGCAGCGGACCCCAAAATAGTAGGCAACATTGACGACATCAAAGCGGGAAATTTCCATTGTCGCATGATAAACAGCGATTTCACTGCACCCTTTAGAATTCGCCGGAAGGATTTGCACAATATGCTCATTGCGCCACCATACAACAATATAAGCAGCTTTCAGCCTGGCACATACCCCGGCGTAAAAATTCACTATTTCTGGAATCCGGCAGCACCTGCGGGGGCGGCGGCGCACGGTCGTTGCGAGTGCATGCAACATGGCGCAGAAAACATGTGCATCGGCAAGGGCGCTGGCAAGGGCATTGGAGATTGCAAAAAAGTTACAGTTGCCGTTTTTGAGAGCGGAAAGGTGCTTGTTTCGGGAGCCACAAACATCGACCAAGTCAATGCCGCCTATAAGTTTATTTGTGATGTCATCATGATGCATGTGGACCGTCTACAAAAAATAGTTCATGTACTCCCTGTGCGTGCTTGAGCGAGTATTTTCATTTTGGCCCAACTATTCCACACTGCATGTTCGAATATTTGACATTATCAAAAACACGCGCCGCCGGCATTTGTTGGAAGTTGTTTCCAGGGCGCGTGTAACCGGGCATGTGGTTGCGCGCCGCCTCGGGCATGCTCGTGTATCCACCCATGTAAACGTGTGCATCCGGTTCAATCGGTGTGTTTGCCCATGGAGAACCTTGCAAGAAACTCTCGCCCACGTAAAGGCCGCCATTTAGCATACGCTCTGGCACTGGCACAGTGCCTTTCCAATCAACTTGACCAAAGCTTAATACCATTGCGTTTATTGCGCACCTCTAATCATATAATCATACTATAAACTATAAAAATGCCTAAGCGCAGCACAAGTGACGCACTTGAATTTACAAATGACGAAATCATTGCAATTGTAAAGGAAATTCGCGAGGGCGAAGCAGGAAATCGCGAGCGCGTGTATCGGCGTAAATATCCCGAGTTCGCAGAGCGTTTCACGTCGCTATTCAGCATGGTGTGTGCTCCTTCATTTGATATGGGATGCCTCGTCTCGATGCTTGCATTGCGCGACCGCATTCAAACAGATAAAATGTCACTCGATAATGCGAGCAAAGTAGTTGGCCAGAACCTGTACGATAAATTCGTAGCCGATAAAATCGTCGACCAGCCTCCTGAATGATTGTGAATTTTCAAATCATGCATGCAACTCCTATCATTACTAGGACAAGTCCAATTATTTGTTTTATTGTAAGCGTTTGATGATAAATGAAATATGCTAACACAGCGAGAAGCGTTATCTCTACGGCTCCCATAATGGCGCGCACGAGAGAGATGTTTGTGCTCCGTTGGATTGCGTAAATCCAAAATAGATTCGCTGAAAAGAAGCAGATACCGGTTAAAATGGAGCATATGTCGATGTTGATGTGGAGATCTGATGAATTGTGCATGAATAGCAAGCCCAAAAGACCGAGCACGCCTGCAGAAACGGCGATGCCGCAAGTTATTTGCATGGGTGTTCCGCCTGATTTCTTGATTAGCAACTGACCAGCGACATTGAGAACGGTAGATGCCACTGCAAAAGGAATCCACATTCCTATAGCATAAAAAGAATTCAAATTAGAAAAACGGCTTACTTCTTCTTTGGGGACTTGGTGGCCGCGCGGGCGTCGGTCAGGCGAACGTATGTGCCCTTGACCTTCACCAGCTTGTGGCGCTTGCAGTCGATGTAAACGCAACGTTCGCGACCCATCACCTTGACCTTCTCGGCCGTCTTCTTGACCATCGAGCCACCGGCCATGGGCGCAGCAGGCGGCATACCGCCGGGCATACCAGGCATACCAGGCATACCAGGCATACCGGGCATGGGGGCTGCAGGAGGACCTCCAGCGGGCGGCATTCCCGGTGCAGATTGCATGCTACCATCCGCAGCGTAGAAACCTTCTAGAATGCGGCCGGCGTAGAAACCTTCTGAACCCTTGGGGGGCATATTGCTACCCATTTTTCTCTTTCTAAACGAACGCTATAAAATAAACGCTTGTTTTTGTAATATACTGTTAATTTGTCTATGTACAAACTTTCGACGATTGGCACCACTGTCGCGCCATTAACAAATAATAATAGCAAAATTGGCATCGGTACAACGAATCCGCAGGCAACATTGCATGTGAACGGGAACTTAGTTGTTGAAAACGCCCTTACATTATATCTATTGAGCACACCTCAAGCTAACGAGTGGCAATACGTTGGCAGTGTGGGGCCGCAACTACAACTGTCCTATAATTTCAACACGCCAACACCATTAAAAGCTATTCTAGCAGACGTCTATTTAGGTGGCAGCTCGTTTTCTGATCATCAAAATTTTAGATTAGGGAGAAACCACTTGGCTGGACGAGATTGGACGGATACCAGAAACACTCAGCCCGGTCCATATTTTACCAATGTGGCGGGGCAATTTATAAGACTAACTTTAAACGGAGAAGTTGATGGTTTTTCTCAAAACTACGGTGAATGGCACAGCTCCCAAATAATTCCACTCGACACCAATGGTGCGTTGTATTTTTCGAACAATGGTGGAAATTCGGCTTCAACCGGATGGATCTATGTTCTTGCGAGAGGGTATTATTTATAACACTTAATGAAAAATAATGGACACGACGGGACTTGAACCCGTGACATTTCGATAATAAGTCGAAAGCTCTAACCAACTGAGCTACATGTCCTGGTTGAGCAAGCTGTTGCTGCTAAATAATTGTTTTGTTTAATCTTTAAGTCAGTTTTTATGCGTGTCTTAAGTATAAATATGCGCCCTCATTTGCAAAAGAAAAGACCACCCCCTTCTCTTTTGCAAATGAGGACAGGCGGTAGTGGCCTCGAAGCTGTAAGCGATATTATTTCGAACATGGAAACGGACGACCATAAACCCCGTTTTGGGCTGGAATCGAAAGACCTGAAGAACTTGCGATTAACGAGTTCGGCGTTCCGCAACGCAATGCCTGCAGGTGTTCGGTGGCAATGGTACTTATCTCGCTCACCCCTTCTTCACTTGCTATGGCTCGCCCATTCAAATAGTATTACGTTTGTTGTGGACCAGCAAGTTTGGGATATTATAGGCGGCTATTCTGTTTCAATTAATAAACAACGTGCAACGCCGACTGCCATCATCAGCATGATTTTTAGTGCATCATCTGATGATGATCCCGTTCATGATGCTCGATACCCATTAAACATGGAGGCCGATGTTAGAAGGCGACTTCGAAGTGTGGAAGAAAGTGTCGAAATACCCGAAGACACCTCTCTTGATACTCGATTTGAGGTTTTTGCTGCATTTACTCAAGAGTCCCTCGATCTGCCATTTTATTTGAACATCTATTTGCCAAATGTACCCAATGCCATGAAACCCCAATTTCTACAGATTGCTGAACGAGCTGCAACCTCATTTGGTATGACTAGCCGGCCTAAAAACAAAACACGCGCAGACGCATCATATGGAAAAACAAATAGATTAACTGAATCTTTCGAAATTAATCTTGGAGGTGCGAGCAGTAGCAGCAGCAGCAGTAGAAGCAGTGTCAAAAGTGACCATTCAACTACGTTGGATGTGCCGTACTACTTTAATCTTTATTTCAAAGAAAGTCCGGCATTGACGTATAGACCTAGACGCGTTCTCGCTGGATGCCCTGCACTAGAGTAAATGCCAAAATGATATGCTTGTTTTTGTTTTTTCGGTTTTTCGGTTTTTCTTTCTTAGTCGGATGATGAGCAAGTTGCTTGTTTTGCTATTTAGTTATTTTTTATCTTTAAGTCAATTTCTACTTCAGCTTGTCAAGGCGGTTGTTGATTATCTGAATATACTCGGTGACATTGCCATGATTTGAAGGGGACAGATTGTTTACATACTTGTCGGGGTGGCACACTAATTGCATTGCTTTCCGCAAGTGGATGCGGCCATGGCCGTCGCCAACTGCGTATCCGTAACGACGAGCGAGTGCCATGCCTTGATCAACAAACTTTGTGTTATCCTTTTCGGCAAGAGCAATTGCGCTCAGCTTTTTACAATATTGAAGACGTTTCGCAGCGGAGTCGCCATCTTTGCTCATGTTTATAGAGGCCTTAGGGCGTTGCGACTCAGTCGCGTTGCGGGGAGGCGGTTGACGAGGCGGTGGAGACGGTTGACGAGGCGGTGGAGATGCTTGGTGAGCTTGTGGTCGGGGCCTCCCGCGCCGCTCATGCATATTTGCAATTTGCTCTTTCAGTGCATTTGAATATCCTATCTTTTCACCAAAGCCGACACCGTCCGGGTTCCATCGCTCTCCATAATAAACCGCGTAACTATACCTCTTCAATTCTTTCACTAGTCCTTCTTCCCAGTGGCGTTGTCGCGCTTTGACATAGTCATACTGTCTATATTCCTCGGGAATGGCATGTCCAAACTTTTGCTTGCATGCTAAAAACAGGTTGAACCTCGTCGTAGGACTTTTTATGCGTCTTTGCGTCAACGGGTTTATGTTTGGATTTAAGTTGAATCGCCTGCAATCTTCTTCAGTAATCTCCTTATAAAATCGTGCCCGGCTTGGCATGTTCTATTTTAGGAATGTAATATTATTTGTTACTGGTTTCAGTGCGCATTTGCTATCAAAACGCCAAAAAATAGGGTTTTCAGCATCTGCGACAAAAATGCAAAAATGATGCCGTGTTTGTTTTTTGTTTTTGTTTTCCTTTCAATCGCTCAGGCAAGCGTCGAGAATCGTGAAGCACTCAGCGGCGCGCCCATTCATCATCGGTTGCGGGCTGCGCGCAAAGAACTTGATGAGCATGCGCATGTTCTTCATTGTCGTGTGGTGGCACAGGTAGTGGTAGACCGTCTTCGAGTGCACCATGCAGTCCGTGTGCGTCGTAATCTGGATGCGACGCAGCTGCGCCAGGTGGAAGCGCAGGATGGGCGCGAGCGAAGAGTCGACCTGAGTGTTCATCTTGAAGCGCGCGTACTGCGGAAAGTACTGCGTCGTGCCGCGGTACAGCTCCAGCAGAATATCGCGCATCGTGCACACAACCGTGTGAACCACATACACGGGCGCGATGGGACGCCCCGCGTGGTCCTGTGGCAGAACAATCTCCGGGCAGAAGCGGGAGATGTAGTCGTTCACGTGGAAATGAGGCTTGTTCTGCTTGTAAATCCACAGGAAGTTGTGCCACGGGTTGGCATTGCCGTAGTCCATCTGCTCCAGCTCGATGGTGCTCTGGCTCGACACCTTGATAATGCTGCCGTCGGCCGCGTGAGCAACGAAGCCGTATGCCTCCGGGTGCGCACGAAGCCACTCGACAGCCGCTGTGGGGGTCTCGAACCGCTCCGGGTACTGCACGCCAGCTGCCTTGAGCTGATCCCGGTCAACCTTCTCATCGCTGTTATCCTCAGTGAGGGTCGTTAGCGTTGCACGGTCGCGCGTGCCGATGTGGAAGATGCCCATGAATTTATCGTCGCCAAACTCATCAACCGTCTTCATGATGTGACCGTTCTCGTGGTGAACCATCAGGAATGTGTAGGTGTTATCGACGTCAAGAATGTTCATAAACATCTCGCGCGTCCACTTGTTGCTACACATCGTTAGGGGAAGCGCCTCGAGCGCCTCGTCGAACATCTCGCCGTGCTTCTTGGTGGGGTGCGAAAAGCGCGAGTCGTCCACGCTCGGGCAGGTCGAGGTCGAGAAGAACCACTTGCCGCGATGGAAGTACACCGAAACGACGGTGCCCTCGTAGCTGCGCTCGCACTTGTGGTCGGGCAGTTCATTGCTCACATCCAGCTTGTGCAGGCACTCGTACATCATGTCATCCATGCGCGCCGGGATACCATTCGCGAGGGACACCACAATATTCTCGCCTTCCGGTGCAGTTAGGTCGAGCACCACACTGCGGCACTCGTCGTAAAGGCTCTGGAAGGCGGCAACGTCGTCGCGCTTGTAGGTGTTGTGCAGCAGCACCATGCCCTGCTCGCGGTTGAAGCTCTTCACCTGCAGAGCAGGCCAGTAATGATGGTCCTTGAGGAACTTCAGCAGCGTCGCGTGAGTCAGCTGGCCATCGGCTGCCTGCGCCTTGGCTGCATCGAGCATCTCACGCAGGTTGGCGTGAATCACGGGGGTAATAGAAGACGACATGATTGGTAATCGAAGAGCGGGACACGAGAATGCACTCAGTAGTAGTAAAAACAAGTCTTCTTCTTTAAGTCAATTTTTGGGGCCTGGTCATGCTGAGGCTTGCTGTAAATTTACGGTATGCTACAATCATTTTGTCGCTTTCCGTGAGCAGGATGTCGCGCTTATGGTCGTGCATGTTTGCTTGCTGTGACTCAATAATATTGACGTCTTGTTGCATGATTGCATCGACAACTTCTTTATTCACGGTTTGATATGCTTCTTCAAGCGATGGTGCCCCTAGCCACATGCGAACAAGCGGCGGTGCCAGAAATTCCTTGTATGCCACGTCGCGAAATAAGACGCGGCAGGTGCTTGCAGTTTGAGGAATGATGTATATTACGTTTTTGCGAACCACTTCCATATTTTGATTGAAGATGGAAACATCGACGACAAATGGCCAATGAAAGACGATGCGAATCGTCGGTATTTTCTTGTTGTTGGTATGCTTAAAAATGCCGGTTATGGTGGAGCGTTTATGGTCGACGCAAATATCCTTTGCCGTGATGTGTCCGGCTTCGGCTTCTTTGCCTTGAAAACCATTGTGAACAAAGTGAATGTGTGCTGGGTCGAGCAAATTCTCAATTTGCAAATCGTAAGAATATTGGGCATCGAGGACATATTCTGTGACAAATGCATCGCTCATGGAAATATTCGGTTCATTTGCTCCCTGGCAAGGTCCAGGAGGCGCAACCCAAATGACGCCTGATTTTTCAACGACTTCCCATGGCTCGATATTGCAGGAGCGCGGGATGTACTGATTCTCGGCAGCTTGCGGAACTTTTGCGCATATGCCCTTGTTATCGAATTGCCAACCATGATACGAGCACTGTACCCGTTCGCCACCGTCAATAATGCGCCCCTTGGTGAGTTGCGCGCCGCGGTGTGGGCACACATTAGGGAAGCACACAACCTTATTTTTGTTGTCTCGCCATAACATCAAATTCTTATTTTGCACACGAACGGCAGTGGGTTCGAGTAGTTTTTTGGAAAAGTGAACCGGATGAAGCATTTACAATAAATCACGTTTCGCGCTTTAAGTGCCGGTGTATCAGTCAAGTAATATCATAACTATGTAGTAGTAGTAAGAGAGAATGGCAGAGGATTATGACATCATGAAAGATTGGCTGGAAAGGGTCGAGGCCTATCTCGTAAACCGGAGTGGACTTTTTACGAGAGGGGCTGATGCTAATCGAGGTAGGACCGGTAATCAACCGCCTGCTCAGCCGCCTGCTCAGCCGCCTGCTCAGCCGCCTGCTCAGCCGCCTGCTCAGCCGCCGGTGCCGCCTGCTAATCCTCAGCCAAAAATTACCGCCAAAATCGATAAAGAAAAGGTTAAGGCTATTGCCGCAAAAGCAGTTGGCGCTATGGCAAAAAAAGCAATGGCGGCGGCGGCGGCGGCCGACAAGTTAGCAAAGGAGCAACGAAAACGCGCCGAGGATGCTAAAAAGGTTGCAAAGAAAGCAATTCAAGCTTTCGCATCTGCAGCAAAATTGGCGGCGGCAGAAGCTGATGAAAAGAAAACGGCAAAGTTGAAAAAAGAGAAAGAGGTCGCAGAAGAGATCGCAAAGGAGGCTATGAAAGCAGCTAAACTTGCAGAAGAGTTAGCCGATGCTGCAGATGAGGCTCGCCAAAAAGCTAAAGAAGACGCCGCTGCTGAAGTTAAAAATGCGGCCGCTGCAATGGCAAAGGCTGCCGCGGAAGCGGCTAAGAAGGCGACAGCTGATGCGGCTGCTGCAAAGGCTACTGCTGCGAAACAAGCGGAAGTGGCTGCTGCTGAACTGGCCGCCGCACAACAGGCTACAGAACAAGATGAAAGGGCGGCTGCAGAGCAAGCTGCAAAACAGGCTGCTGCAGAAGAAGAAGCTGCAAAACAGGCTGCTACAAGGGCTATCACAGCCACAAAGGCAGCTGCAAAACAGGCAGATCTAGACCAAGCCGCCGCTGCAGAAAGGGCAGCGGCTGAAGCAACGACCAGAAATGCCGCAGCGGCTGAAGCAAATAGGATGCGGGCTGCCGCTGATAAGGAAAATATGTCTGAAGCTGCAAAAAGTGCTATAAATGCGGCGATAACGCCTGATGAATTCAATACGGGATCGGTTGATCCAAATGAAAGACTAAAGCCATTAGGCGGCGGAAGTTCAAATCTTCGGAAAAGGCTTTTATTAAAAACAAGTGTTGTTAAAAAATGGCTTAAAACCTTACAAAACGACCGTCTTTTTAAAAAGGTTTTGGTGGGAGGTGATGTTCAATGGAATAATTATAAGACGGGGGCAAATGCTTACAACTTTTCAGTAGAGGATAAAAATATTTTACAAGATTTATGTTCCATGGAGCCAAAATCACGATTTAAAATATTTAATGAATTCACAAGTTCATATTTGAATCAATTGACAGAAAATATACCAAAAGAAAGACCATCAATAATTATAAATTTTTGGAAAGGTATAAAAAAGATTTACAATGAGGCTGGTATACAAAATCCAACATACATGCATCCTCTTGCGCAATACTTTACAACATTATATGACAAAGCAACAGATACGGAAATTTACAAAATTCGGCCTTACATCGTGCAATTTCTTGAAAAAAATGTAGATAAAGAACTTCAAGTCGACCTTAACATATTCGGCAAACATGTTACGATGTATCATTTTATAAACAATTACAATGATCAACTTACGCAAATGTGCAACATGTCTATTCCAAATGAAAATGCAATGTTGGAAAAACTTCGAACAGTGTTAATTGATTTGAACAAACTAGGACTTATAAAAGAAATACCACAATTAACCGACTTACAAAGTGCGAAAGGGAAAATAGCATCAGTCTTAAAAGATGGAAAACGGAATGGAAAAACAAAGGAGGAAAATGCTAGAGACCTTATATCTCAAACCGCACTTGGACTACAAGACACATGGAAAACAGAGTACCAAGAAGAAATTTCTGATCCTGCCGCCGCCCGTCTTATGCAAAAGCCTACTCCTATGCCTACTCCCGCCACTGAGCCATCAACGCCTGCTCTTATTACACCAGCCGTGTCGCCTCTTGCGCCTCTTCGTAGGGGCGTGCCACCTGCAAGACCTGCTACGGCACCTTATCGCAAAACATTTAATATAGAAGACCCTCTTCGCCCCGCCTTTGTAAAACGACTAAAACTTATGCTTGGAGACCAGAAACGACTTCTTTCAGATACGGATTATAAATCATTTGTGAGTTCATTATTACCACCTGATAAAAATGTAGATACCTTCATTGACACACTTGATACGATTGCTTTAAATGCACTCATACAGAGAATGTCAGCTAAAATAAAAGAAATAAACAATCCTCCAATTAAATCATCTTACCGTCCAACAACGTCCGCCCCCAATTATGATAATGTGAAAAGTAGATACCTAGACCAAAAAACAAAACCATCCGCGTCACGTCCACGAACAGCAGCTGCACGTCCGGGAACTGCTACAGCTGCACGTCCGGGAACTGCTACAGCTGCACGTCCAGGAACAGCCACTCCGCGAGTTCCCTCTGCAATTCCTCTCCAAGCTAGTCAGGCTTCACCCACGAGTTTAGCATCAAGTTCAGAATTAGCAACTAAAATTGAAAAAACACCACAACTTGCAAACACAAATGAAAAAAAGCCTAATGCAACAGGACGCACCCTTAATGCAGAAGGCGCAAACAGGGCAAGAGATTTTGTAAAAAGTATGGAAGCTCCAAATGGTTATGTAGCACCAATGCCAAATTTAAATATGCGCTTTGGCGGCGGCGCTGCCTCACAAAACTACAATCACTATGAAATGTTCATTCAAAAAGCATTAGCGCTCTACATAACAACAAATGTTCTTCTGAACACCTACATGATGCAAGAATTATCAAATTTAGATCCCACATTACATGATAAATTTATCAGCAGTTTCGACGATGCTTGTCATAAGTCCCCACTTTCATGCGAAAATCAAGTCACTGATTTTGGAAAGTTTATGAAAAGTGTAATGACAATTGTTTTATTTAATGCCAAGCCAAGCGTTGATGCAACTGACGATAAGAATAATATGTGCGATATCAAGAGCGTAATAAATGCAAACGCAAAAATAGTGGCAGTGCCAGAAACCCTTCAATTTGAGAAAATAGACAATGTAGGTTATTGCGTTGACCGAAAACAATTTAATACATATCTACAGGCTCTTTGCAAGGCTGTTCAATCACAAAAAGGAAATGTCCCACTTTTAAGTCAGCTGATTTCACTTCTTGACATTTCAATCCATCATTATCTTGAAAATCTTGATGACTTGCGCACATCTGTAGAGCAATTGAATGATGACCAAACTGTTGAGCTTTTTAAGAATGCCTTGCGTGAACATGTAACAGATAATGTTATAACGTACATACGATTCAGGCACAACAACGATGATGATTATAATAAAAGATTCGAAACATTTGTTAAATATAGTGGAAACAAGACATTCAATCGAGCAAATGCAACATCATTTGTTATGAATTATAACGCTGATGCATTACCGTATTACACCGACAGTAGTAAGGGAATGATAAGCATACCTGAAGAAGCCTATGTAAAACATCAGCAAAGCATGAATCAATTTGCAGGTGGTTCAGACCAAAAGTTTATACATACAGTACCTGAATTTGTGAAATATCAATTTTATGGTGGGCCATTTACTAGAATATTTTTCCCAAAAGAAACAAATGAAAATATAGCACATGACTGCACAGAGGTTTTGACTTCATTAAAAGCTGGAAAGTCTGTTTTTGTTATTGGTTACGGAGCATCTGGGGCGGGAAAAACATCAACCTTAGTATATTTCAATGGGAATGCCCAAAAGCAAAAAGAGGACGGAATACTTATTCATTTACTAAAGGAACTGAAGTGTGACGTAACCATTAACTCATATGAGTTCCTTAATACAGATGATGGAGAAAGAGAAAGGCAGCAGATTAAGGATTATGAATTCTTGTTCAATAAAGATGGTGAACTACTCACTCTAAAAAACATTCAAAATTACCAAAACGAACACAAAAACAATACAATTGAACAAATAACAGAAGGCGCTTCCTTGAGCGAAGTCCTTCTCCGCGTTGTCCACGATGATCGACTTGTTATTTCAACTCCAAATAATCCTCAAAGCTCAAGAAGTCATGTACTCATTCAGGTACAAATACATCAACCGAATACAACAAAACCAACATATCTATTCTTAGGTGATTTTGCTGGAGTTGAAAACCGTTTCGATTGTTCAGATTCGGACACCATTAAGCGTTTTGCAGAAGTAAAACAAGATGGTGTTTCACAGAGATTTTACAATAGTACACGCCTGGAAAAAGAAGTGAGAGACTTTAAAACTGACTTAATCACGCGAACCAATAACTCGTATGGCACGACACCTAATTACGATACTTCCACTCTTGGAACTGAAGAATGTAACATAAAAGAAGTAAACATCGACACAATTCCACAAGACTTCACCATTGATTGGTTCTCAAAACCGACATGTCGGTTCTTCAACACGACACCATACATTTACAAAGGTGAACAAAATGTAGATTTATTTGTTCATTATTTTAAAAATAATGAAACAATTGTACAAAAAGTGAAACTAGATATTGTTGACTGTATTTCACGAAGCCTTTTCAATACAAAAATACCGTTCACTAGTGATTATGTTAAAACTGTTGAAAACTATAGGCGCGATAAATTACAAAAATTTGCAGATGCACTTAAAGGTTTATATGATGGCAAAAGAACAGTTGATTTTCTTCATCGTGATTCATACGTGAACTTGATAGGTTTAGCTGTAGATAAAATATTCACATGGGCAAAAAACAGAAACAAAACTTCATTTGCCGATGAAAATGTAAAGACGTTCATGCAAATAAAAGAAAAACTGTTTCCCTCTATGTTTGGCATAACACTTGAAGGTAAGGACCCAACCAAAAAAAAACTTGTTGCAAGATACGAGTATGAACCGGAAACAACAAAAAATACCCTGAATACAGATTGGAAAAAAATCATGAATTATGTAAATGATATGTTAAACTATACAGTAGCGCTATTTAACCAAAATCTTGACCAACTATGCAAAGAATTCGTAGTATTTTGGCCAAAAGCTTGCTCTCTTCAACGCGCATGTCACAATCGCAGTTACGAAGGTGCTTACATCAACAAGTCATTAAAACAGTTACGCAAATCACTCTCAACACAGTTTAGCTCTAATAAAATGATGCGTCCAAACTTCTTACGCAAATGCGCCCTTTTGCAATGTAATGCAATGATAGGTACATGTTTTGAAAACCCGGTAGATACTTCGACTCCATCTTTGTCCGATTTTGTGTTCGACAAAATCAATGCAGCGCTTGGTAATACTTCCAAGAAACCATTGGATATCACGATTTGCATAATGTGTGTCGTTAATTTGAGTAAGAGTGCAAACAATCCCCCACCCGTGCCCTACATTGACACAAGGGACATGAAAATTGAACTAGGTAGACATAGAAAGCAAAATGCCGGCGAGCTTTCTCAATTAACTTCATTCATACAGAAGGTACCATTTTTAAATCAACTTATGACAAAATACACACTGAGCAAAGATTGGGCAAACCCAAAAATTAACTTACCTTGTATCAACCATGCTAAAACAATGTGCGAGTACTACAACAGAATGGGTTATTTACCAGCATCGATTCTTACAAACATAAATGTAAACATTGAAAAAATCATAGATGATGATAACATTGCACATTTGGAGAAGATTATAGACGAATTAGATACATACAGTGCAGCATCGACAATAGGAACATTAATGATGACTGATACCATAAGCAAATTTAATCGCGAGTACATACCTTGCATGAACCACATTGGCAGTGGAAGCTTTCTTTCGGACTCGTCCTATAATATTCCCCTTGCCACAAATGTTTTTAGATCCAATGAAAAAAGCAGTAACCAAAATGACTCTTTACAAAAAGATGCATACGTTTCCATATTCGATTTGGATAAAGCGGACAAACGTCGTGGACCAAAGGCAGCAGGTGGTGCACGTAAGAAATCCAAAAAGTCGAGGTCTAAGTCTAAATCAATAAAATAGGTACAGTAAATGTAGGAATAAGAAAATGGGAACTGCAAAAGAAATATTACAGCAGCACGAACGAGCATTTCAACTTTTGCCTGGTATTGAAACTCATCAATCCGACACATTCCTACAAAAAGCAACTGCACTCAAGAACTGGATGGCAACAATAGAGCATGTTAACGGCGCATACGGCAATGACATCCAAAACATATCCAACACATACAAAAATTTACCAATTGAACACATTTCAAACATAATAGTCGAGACGCTACGCAGTTTACAAATATTCACAAACAAAGACCTTTTAGCACAACTCAAAAAGGGCGTGAAATGGGTAAATGAAGGTGTAAGTACGCGACCATGGGCGCTGCTCACAGAAGCTCTCACAAAAGCCGACACAAGGAAAAGCTCCGAATGGATAGCCTCTCTCGCATGGCACGAACTCGCAAACAAGCCTTACTGCGTTACCGACATGACGCTCGACGAAGGGAAAAATATGACAAAGTATATTCACGAAAAGGGCATACGTGACTTTGTCATATTTGATGATGGCGCCTATTCAGGTTCGCAAAAGGCTGCCTCCATATTTGTGGACACATGGACAGAACTTTTCAATGAATCATTCAACATTTTTGTAGCTATACCCTTCTATACAAAAGTAGCTCTGGACAAGTTTAGAGAGGCGGCGAGTGTCGACAATAAATTCAATCTAAACACGGTCATAGAGGACAAGAAGGCACAATGTACTATATATCGCGACATAGCCACGCATAGATACATCTATATATGGAAGGGCGGCATCGAGATGCCAAGCACACTTGACGTCATTTATCAAAAAACACAGGATGTACTGAAGCCTCTTAATCAATTTGCACTGAACATTTGCCACGAACTGTCAAAAACAATATTTAACACCATTTTTAAAGGGGGTGCATCATTGACCATATTCGAGCATAAAATACCCGACGCACTGTCGTTACCATCGCCAATCGGGAAGCTTTTTATGATACACATGGGCGACGATTACAAATTAACGCCGCCATACAAACACAATGCGTCAGCTCCCGACCCACAGAAAACCTTCCAGTGTGTTGGTGGCTCCATCAACAAATATATCACATACAAGGGCCATCGCCATGTGATTCATACTTCGAAACGTGGCAATAAATACATTTTGAAGAATAAAAAAAAGATATACATATAATTTGTTTTTATTTACCGCCCTCGTGGCCGCTGCAGTAAAAGTCAATAGTGAAGCTTGCATCCTCATCGTTCAAATCGTAGAGGTCGCCATCCGTGTTGAGTATTTTCACACGAAGTCGCTGGACTCTTTGTTGACTCTGTAACAGAGGCGAGTACATGTATTGCACTTGTTCAACCACAGACTGCGGAGACCGCGAAGATAGAAGTATGGCAGTTGCGCGGTTGCAAACAGAGTTGACAGACTGCATGGCCTCAATATCGGTGATGCGAATAATCATGTCTGTGTCATTCACAATCTTGAAGGCCGACGTCGCCGCCGCCGAGTTTTCGTATTGCACAGTGCCTGCAGGTGCGGAAAATGTCGCACCTGAGCGGTGCAAGCATATACCGTTCGCAAATCCTAGGACCTTCAGTAGTTTACAAGAAGGAATGGCGAAGTAAGTTGTCGCATAAGACCCGGCGAATGTGAAATCTACTTTTTGTGTGTCCGGATTCACTATGAAATGGACATCGTATGCGTTCAACAAGTTATTGATTTCCGCCAATAAATCGGTTATGTTCTGGTTGTAGTCGCCCTTTGATAGGCGTAGAGTTCCTGTCGTTGAGCCATCCACGACAAACGAAAACACATTGTTGTTGGCATTGATGAGCGGCTCGGGTGTGTATTTGAAATTACGCACAGCCACACCTTGAACATGATTAATTGTTGTAGGCAGGTCTACCGCAAAATCAGACGAAGATGGATATATTTGTGCGTCACGGTGACTCACTGACAGAAATATAGTTCGAATGAGCCCCAAGTTAGCAGGGGTGCTGTTCATATTGTTCATATTGGCCTATAGGCGCCTTCTAAAATCGGAGCGAGAATTAAAATCATATAATGCCGGCATTGGCGTAGGGGGGCGTAGGGGGGCGTAGATGGCCATGGACGTTGCTGCTACTGCGGCTTCGGTGTAAGCCTTTAAGCTATGACTCGGTTTTTTGGGCTGGGCGCGTGCATGATGTTCGTTGAATCGATGTGCTCAAAAAAAGGACATGCACATAGTTTGCTTTCACCACCCACAACACCCACAAAACCCAGCAACAACAGCCAGCAACCCACAACAGTCCGCAGCACCCATGTACGACGAATACGTCTGGCTTGTTGTATGCGGAGCCTTCATGTGCTTCACGATGGCGTGGGGCATCGGCGCCAACGACGTGGCCAACTCCTTCGGTACCACAGTCGGCGCGAAGACCATCTCGCTAAAGCAAGCCTGTCTGATTGCCGCCGTCTTTGAGTTCACCGGCGCAATGACGCTAGGCCGCGTGGTCACGAAAACGATCTCCGGCGAAATTGCCAGCCTTGACGCGTTTGCAAAGGACCCGGATATCTTCATGTACGGCATGCTCAGTGCCTTGACCGCCTCCACCATCTGGCTTTACTATGCGACCTACATGGAGTGGCCCGTATCCACTACGCACTCCATCATCGGTGGCGTTGTCGGCTTCGCGCTTGCGTTCAAGGGCGGTGACGCGGTTATCTGGAACGAGGAGACACAGGAGTTCCCCTTCCGCAAAGGAATCACCGTCATCGTCATATCGTGGTTCACGTCGCCCGTGTTTGCTTGCGTGGGCGCGGCCATCATCTTCTGGCTGTGCCGCACGCTCGTTCTGCGCCGCGAGAACTCCTTCCAGAAGTCATTCTACGTGCTGCCTGCCGCCATCATGCTGACGCTGTTCATCAACGTCTTCTTCGTGCTGTCAAAGGGCGCTGGCAAAATGTTGCTCGACGACGCCAAGAAGCCGGGCGGCGACCAGTCGTGGTGCTCCAATCCCGGTTGCGCCGACGTCAAGGATGCCACGGGCGCAGTCACCGATAAGAACGGCATCAACACGGACAAGGCAGGTTGGGTGGCTGTCGCCGCTGCTGGTGGCGTTGCCGTGTTCGGATCTGGCATTCTCATCCCACTGCTAAAGCGCCACGCAGTCCGTAAGTTCGAGAACAAAGAGAATGGGTCTGTCGGCTCTGTCGATATTAAGGCATCGGATGCGGAGAATGTGGACAGCACGGCGGGCGCCGATAGCTTCATGGGCAAAATAAAGCGACTGGCACTGTCGGGCGTGAATCAGGACATCCACGCCGTCATCCAGACCGACGACGAGGTCTTCGCCATGCACGAGGCCGTGGAGCAGTTCGACCCCAAGACCGAGATATCCTTCCAGTACCTGCAGGTCTTCTCGGCGATATGCGTCTCCTTCGCTCACGGTGCCAATGACGTTGCCAACGCATGCGGCCCTCTGTCGGCCATTTATGCCGTCTACGAGGTCTCGAGCACCTTCAAAAAGAAGATGGTGAAGGAGGCGGAGGTGCCCGTCTGGGTGCTCATCATCGGCGCTGTCGGCCTGGTCATTGGGCTGGGCACATACGGCTATAACATCATGCGGGCGCTGGGCGTGCGTATGGCGGCCATGACACCGTCGCGCGGCTACTCGGCCGAGCTGGCCACGTCGTTGGTCATCTCGATCGCCTCGGCCTACGGCATGCCCATCTCTACGACGCATACCATCACGGGTGCCGTTGTGGGCGTCGGCCTGATGGAGGGCCGCAAGGGCGTCAATTGGAAGCACCTGGCCAAAACGTTCACATCGTGGGTCTTTACCCTCATCTTTGTCGGCTTGTTCAGTGCGGCGCTGTTCTCCCAAGGCGCCTATGCGCCGTCGGTCCAGGGCAACCGCGAGGTCCAGGCGCTGGCCAAGACGATTAACAAGCTCAGCGCGTCCAAGTGCATCGAAATCTTTGGCAAGGCATCTGGCAAGACCACTTGCAATGTCTAAGTGCGTAAGAGCTTCACGGAGCAGAACACGTTCCGTCCCGTGTCTCTTTTTTGATTTTTTTGCCATACGGGTGTAAACGTGTCAACATATGCAAAGCCCATACGCCGATGCGCTGATCGTCCATGGTCGAAGAGCGGTCCATCAAGATCACAGGCGCCAAAGTGTCGACCGATCGCGTGACCGCCGGGTTCGACGCGGACACGGGCGACCTACCACGTTTCTATGCACACATCCATGCGTTGCTAACAGGGGTCTTTCCAAGCCTCAAGCACCCACACATGGCTGCTTTTGTTGCTGAACATGCGCAACCTTTGAATTACCATCCCCGCCATCATCGACACTCGCCCAAAAATACTCACCGAACACTGCTGAAATACTTGGAGGTAAATTGCAAAAAACATAACAAACAAAGGCTCCTGCTAAGAAAAGCAAGTAATGGATAATGATATTATAGATATCGCGCTAGATGCGGTGAAGTGCGGTAAATATTATCCCATCGAGCCTAATATTTACCCAGTAGACATTGTTCATTTGCGCTGAGGTGCAAAAAATAAGTTACATTTTACTCTATTTTACTTTTTGCGGAAAACGGCCCAACGATTTAGGCCGCTGAACCGACGCTGCACACCCTCGCGTGCTAGCTTGTCCATGATATGTTTTAGGTCGCCTTGCTTGCGGCTCTCGCGGTCAAAGGTTGTGCTGAAAAGCTCACTCGAGTGCAGCTCAAGGCCCACACCAGCAGCATGCTCTTTTAGAACGCTGAAGGGCACGAGGTATTCCTTGAAAGATTGGCGCGTGGTCTCGAGGTACACATGGATATCCTTAGAGTACGCATCACCCGTTGCAGGGCTGAAGCTTTCGTAGCCTTTGTGAATCGCCCAAACAGTGTTGCCACCAACCTTGCCTGTCACAACAGGGCCCTCGCTGCGCAGCAACTCATTCACCGTCTCACCATCCATGAAAGAAGTCATGAAATACCCGCCCTCACGAAGGTGGTCCGCCACATTGCGCAGGAAGCCATCAAGCCTATCAATGCTCTCAAAGAAATAGTGGATGGCAAATTGGCACGAGACAGCGTCGAACTTTGGCGTCGACCGTTGCGCAAACGCGGCGGCCACGGGAGCCACGTAGCTCACCACATTTGTCTTTGTCAGCGAACGCCATAGGTCCTCGCTCTCAGGAGAATCCACGAAGGCCTCACCCGTCGTGAACGACTTGCCACAATCGCCAATCATGAAGGCCATCGTCGGTGGCGGATGTGCATCGCCGCGCGCCGCGGACTCAGCAGCACTGCGAATGGCACGCGCGTACGCACCGTTCATCGAGTCGCAAATATTGTTACGGTTTAGGTCCACGCCCACAACCACCGAGTACCCCGAATCTGCCCACCGCGACATGTCGCCCGCCTGTCCGCATGCCAGCTCCAGCAGCCGGCGACGGTAACTCACCGTGGGCGCCTCGAACAGTTGCTTCTTGATGACCAGATTGTGAAAATTCTGCATGTTGACCGACAGCAGATGGTAACGAGCAATGTCGCGCGCATAATAGCGCTCCTCAACGCCGGCTTGTTTTGCCTCAATGTCGGCCATGGTGATGCGCTCCACGCCCGTTATCATCTCAGGCGTCACTGGCTCGTGAATGGTCATCCAAATATTGCGCGCCGTGGACATGTCGTTGGCCGCACGCGAAATGTTCCGCGACGCCCGATACAGGCGCGTCTTGTCCTCGCGAACGCGCATTGCCCGCCACTCACCAGCTTGACCCTCTTTTTGTTCCCATTGGCACTCCACAATGGTGTCGTCCGTTACGACGTCGCCCTCGAGTGCACGGCAGTGGCCATCTTGGCTTTGCTCCAGCCAAAGGCGATTGGCGTTCTCCTCAATATAAGTGTGTGGCAGAAAGGGCGCGGGCTCGTAGCGCTCGCGTGCTGCCACAATTTGTGCGCGCTCCTCGGGGTCGTGCAGGTAGCGCATGCCATCGTCCACTGTGATGGGCGTGTTTTTGACCATGTTGAAGCCGCACATCAGCTCGAATCCTTGGCGATCGGGACGCTGCTCGGGCACTGCCCGCACTAGGAAATCAATCGAGTTCATGTGTGCGGGCTTCCACTTGAACACGCGGTCCCATCGCGACATCTCGGGCGCCACAGAAACGGGGCGGCGATTTGCGTAGACGCCCCACACATATAGGTTGGCCGGCGTGAAAATGAGACCGTCGTTCGCATAGGGCAGTTTTTGGGCATCGAGAAGCGTTGCCTTGGCCGCCTCGAAAATCGCTAGCCCGCTTGCGCGCCGATGCTTCTTCACACCGAGCGCAATGTTGGCACCCGCCATGTTCCAGAAACCAAGGTCCTCAAACATGTCTTTTAGGATGTCGTAACGCCCCTTTCCCACGTCAGGGTCCTCGTTCTGCGCATCTTCCGCGCCTACGCCACCTGCTTGTTCGCCGCCGCGTCCCTCGCCTCGCCCACGGCCCTGTCCGCGACCATGTCCACGTCCGGGTCCGCCACGATGGCGCGGATGTTGTTCGCGCTCGTCGGCAAATAGGGGGCGGTTGATCAGGTTCTGGCCGTTGCGAAAGTACACATCAAAGGCCGCAAACATGCTCTTTTGACCTGGGAAGCGCATCGCCGATGCATCAATGTATTCGCCATCCACCACCGAACCATGCAGCCGAGGCGATTTTGCAACGATGCCTGTGCTGCGAACCTCGAGCGAATTATTAATGAGAAAGCACCGTCCATCCTTGTGCACGTACAAGAGCATGCGCTCGCCGTCGGCCTTGTCCGTGACACAGTAGTCGCTTTGAATCGACACGGCGCCGTAGCGGGTCTCCGGGTCGATAAGATGCACTTGCTCGAGCGTCACTGGCTTGGGCGCAAGAAAGAACGGCCGCTCGTCACGCGGCTCGCCCTGACGCGGGCGTCTGCGCGCCGCCACGATAAGCTTGCCAAATGCCACGAGAACATCCTCGTGCTCGGTGTGGCGCATTGGCACCGGCTCGTTGCGAGCAATTGCTGCGAGACGCATGCCGTGGCGGTAAAAGTTGCGCGCGTGTTGGCCGGAGGGCGCCGTTGCTGGGCGGCGACCGTCGTTCTGCCCGCGCGCGTTGGCGACCTTGTGGTTCCATCGCGCCCGCACATGGTGCGACACGTTGGGGTTAACCGCGGTTTCCTCGAGTGCGCTTCTTAGTGTTGTTGTATTGTTGTTAGTGTCCATATTTCGCTCGAGCGTAACTTGATAGACAATGCCGGTCTCCATATGTTTATGCTCAAATATCTTCTTAAGCCGATGAAATTTGGGCACCGACGACCACCATGACCGTGCGACATCTGCAGGCGCCTCCTCGAGCTCCAGGACAACGCTCGATTTCATGGGAACGCAGTATGTGTCCTCCATGCGGCGCGTGTCCTTGACGAGGCTCAGCATCCACCGCGCCGGCACCAACCACGGATTCGCTGTGTCGCAATACACTTTTATGTTTTGGATGCCGTCGATTTGCACACACCAGCCGTGGTAGTCACCGTCGCCAATGATAATTTCCAGGCGCTCTTGCAACACGCTCGACGCAACATCCGGCAACGAAGTGAGAATACTCTCAATTGTTTCAAAGGACGCCAAATCGTGAGACGAAGCGGCCGCGATCTCGAAATCCCACCAGGCATTTTCATACTGAACCCACTGGTCCTCAAGTGCCCGCATGATAATGCCTGGCTCCGCCATGATATTTATTAAGGCTCAAACCTATATTACAAAAACAATCCTTTTTTGTGCCTTAAGTACGCGAGGCTTCGAGCCATTTGTGCCGACCCCCATATAGCATCACCGTTGCCTCCTTTGTAGTGGAACGCATGGCCTCTTCCGGCAGTGCAGTCGCGCTCGTGCCCAAGATGTGTGTGAGAATGTCCGTCAACGATGCCCATTGTTGTGGCGTCGCACGCTCAAGGTACGGGCGCGGCCGCTCAAAGAACCACCCTGCTTCGTAGCACTTGCGTCGACCCATGACCGCAACATGCAGAGGGTCGTTCAAGAACGCAAGCATTTTATGGCGCAGATATTCTGCGAGGTCGTCGCGTCGCTCATTTGCATACGTGGCCGTCAGGGGGTCCGCGCGCGCCATGAGAAAATGTGAGAGCGAACGGTGCGCTTTGCCAGGGCGGGCAGTTTGCACCACGGTCGCCACAGAGTTTCCCAACACCCCAACGCCACCATTGCCCGCGCGAAATTCGCGCTTGAATAATTCTGCGTATTCCGGAGATTGTTCGTACTCCTTGCACGCATCCAACTCCAAGTCGCGCACCGTGTCCGTCATGGGCAGTGCCCGTAGAATTTCTTGAAATCCCATTTTTATTTCACTTCTTACCAACTATAACTCTATACCAATTCTCTAAGTCCATTTTTGCGCGCGACGGGGATCGAACCCGCGACCTTTTGCTTACAAGGCAAACGCTCTACCAACTGAGCTACACACGCTTCCAAACTCTAGTAAATAATAAAGCTTTAAATAGAAATGCACGAAATTCTGCCAAATCTGTTCTTGTCGAACTACGGCGATGTGATGGATCATACCGGTGCCTGTTTTGTTTGCAATTGCACGAAAAACCTGCCAATGAAATGTGAAAATGGCACTCGTTTAGCCGTGGACGATGACTGCTCCAGTGAAAGTATGGATATTATGTTTAATGAGTTCGATCGCATAGTTCAGCAAATTGATGATGCCTTAATAAGTGGGCAAGATGTGATTGTTCATTGCCTTGGTGGGCAGCAAAGAAGCCCTGCTGTTATTTGTGCGTACCTGATGGCAAAACACCGTTTTAACCTTGAAGATGCTGTACGGTACATTCGAAACTGCAAGCGCGATGCGTTCTTTTGGCAGGTCAATTTTAAGACTGCACTAGAGCGCTATTGGGACATGCATAGGCAGTGACTCTTTCGTGAGGTCGCCTTGCTCGAAGCGACTGCTCGCATTAAATGGCTTTGCAAATTTCTTTTTCAATAGGTTGAATTTTAGAGTCGTCATACCGCCAACGATTGCGGGAATTTGTTTTGCAGCGGCAATTACTTCTACTGCAGCATCTTCTGTGTCATCGCCATCATTCACTACTCTGGGCGGCGGCGCTATAGCTCCCAAGCGAGCCGCCTTTCCCTCGGCAATCGCTGCCGCCGCCGCAAGGGCAAAATTCTCTGTCAAAATAGACCGAAGACGCTCATACTTTTCAAGCTCAACGCGGTTCTTATTGCAAAATGCCATGAACTGCTCTATTTGTTTTAGCACATCTTCGTCAACCCATCGCAAGTTAATAAAAATCCCATTGTTGTTTCGCGAGTACTCGCATTTTGTGCTGTGAAGGATTTTAAAGAGCTCGTCCATTTCAGTCGTGCTCAAGCTTGAAACTGCCGACAAAATGTGTTGGCATCGCTCCATGCGGCTGGCAGTTGTTGATTCGGTAGTGGTCATCATCTTATAGATATTATTCGAGGCATAAGCTTTAAGCTCGGCGGATGTCGGCAATTAAATTGCGTAACACTCGTTTTTCTTCGTCCGTCCCCGCAAATGGACGTATGTATACATCTTTGAAGCGCGGAGGTATGCGGTTATCAATTGCCATTTCTACAAAATTCGTCCATCGTGGGTCTTCCTTGCCTTTTAATACAGCCAATAGCAGACGCTTGTTTTGGCCGTATTTTTCTCCTATCGTGCGCCCATAATACCACGGTACCATTGTTATGTTATATGAAGTTTTGAAAAATAAATGGACATGCTTATAAATGTATCGCTATCGGACCTTTTGCTTAGATGTAACTGTAAAATAAGCATTTATGGGTTTTAAGAGATCTGAAGTTACTATCTATGTTGTTATTTTGTCATTAATTGTAAATGCAATTCC
>Ga0208975_1000048_pt1 | contig 63887 bp, 60 predicted proteins | sample GreLakmeER78MSRF_FD_187700 | JGI IMG/M metagenome (GOLD analysis project Ga0208975, IMG submission 187700) | Freshwater lentic microbial communities from great Laurentian Lakes, MI, USA - Great Lakes metaG ER78MSRF (SPAdes) | ecosystem: Environmental > Aquatic > Freshwater > Lake | place: Great...
TAAAGTATCGGAAATACTGGTTTGCTGCAGCACCATAGAGACTGTTAAGAAGAATCTTTAAACACATTTGACGATTACTCGATCGGTCAATCTCAGTTTGAAGGGTGTGATATCGCGCAGACTTTTTATCAGTAACTTCAGCTTCCTTCTCATAGTCAAGCATTTGTCGCTTTACTACAACTCGTTGATTGTATAGTTCTTCAATAATTTCTGGGAGAATGCCTTGTTTGTCACGCCGAAAGCATGCACCATTTGCCGCAACTGCTAGGTTATCCTCTGGCGCCCAAACCTGTTCAGAGGTTAGAATCTTATCCTCACCTCCGTTTTGAAGTGACGCAACTTTCATATGAGGCACAATCGTTTCAGGACTCATGTTATACTGAATAATGAGGTTAGGATATAGACTGTTAAGGTCAAAGCTCATAACCCATTCATGCCTGCCAATATGCGGATCTTTGACAAACCCGCCAGCATAGTCTGTTTTAAACGATCGTGAGTTTGGTGGAATCGCAATTTTTCGACTCGCAAGTTTTCTAAAGATGATGCTGTCCCAAATTGCAACTGTGCCTAGCGTGTCACCGTAGTTTACACCACCGAAATACGCGAGGGTAAACGCAAGGTTGATGAGACCTAGTTTCGCTTCTAACCGTTCAATAAGTTCAATATCAACAATGTTATAGTCAATGAATTTTTGGTAGTTCTTCTCATACAACTCAGTGAGCGTGCCATATTCGCTATAGTCGATTTTATTTTGACCAAGCACAACCTCAGCAATAAAGTCTAGGCGATAAGACTCTTGTGCACCATATGTATTTGCCGCAAACTTTTTAAAGAGGTCAAGATAGTCTAGTTGTTGAATGCCATATAGGTTATAAAGAAAGTTTTCTTTGCCCTTAATTACGACTGCTTTTTGTTCAACATAATTCCATGGAGACATCTTTTTCGCGTCATCTTGGCCAAGCACCCGAGAAATACGATTGACAAGATATGGAATATCAAACAGACGAATGTTCCACCCAGTAATAACATCTGGCGCGTTTAAGGGGTCTGACCACCAAGACAAAAAATCAATCAACAATTCAGCCTCGCTGTCAAATTGTCTAAACTCTTTTTTAAGGTGGGGAATGCTTGATTGCGACGGGTCATATTCTTTTAATCCCCAAACAATATAGTGATCGAGTCGACTGCTCTTAAGACCAATTGCGGTAATCGGTTGGTCTGCTATAGACGGTTCTGGAAAGCCGTTGTCAGACTTACACTCAATGTCAAGAGAGACGACGTCAATCTTTTTAGAGTTATACTTAATTTCGTTTGGAAACTCTGCCTGAATAAAAGCAGGTATATGACGATCATTTCCATAAATTTTAAAATTGTCTATTCCTTCGTAACTTTTAGTAAATGCTCGACACTCAGACATGCTGTCAAAGCGCATTGGCTCAAGTGGCAATCCGTCGAGAGAACGCCATTTAGCATTGCTGTCTTTACTTTCAAGATACATAACAGGCCGGAACCTGTATGTGGTATAGATTTTTTGCCCGTCTTCATCATACCCTCGATATAGGAGAGTATTCATTTTTCGTTCAATGCAAGTATAGAATCCGTTAATCATGTAAGATCATTATACCACAAACCGGCAAAGATGTAAACAACAATCTTTGCCGGTTTGATGTTTATGTATGTTTATTTATGCTATTGTTATTTTGCGTGGTTTCTTTTCATCCGGAACTTGTCTCTCGAGCGAGACAGACAAGATTCCATTTTGCAGAGAAGCGTCGTTTACGACAACATGCTCTGCAAGGGTGAAACGACGAGAGAATTTGCGAGCACTAATTCCTCTGTGTGCATACTCCCTTTCGTCTTTTTCCGACTTTTCACCAGTGATCACTAGTGAGTTTTCTATCGTTTCGATGTCGAGTTCAGAGTTATCAAATCCAGCGACTGCCAATTCAATGACATACTGGTCTTCCGATAGTTTAACCACGTTATGTGGTGGATAAACATTCAGATTTTCTCTTTGAACTGTATCAAACTCTTGAAAGAGTTGATCGAACCCAATACCAAACGGCCTATACATTGTACTTATTTTCATTTTTGTTTCTCCTAATTAAGCGAGTTTTATATGTTATCACAGACCCAATATTGGCATCCGCGGTGTTACCACTGTGGTAACACTATTATTTATATTGAGGAAGTACAAATTCCTTAAAAGAAAGTAACTTTCGGCTAGAAATAATCTCGAAGAAAGTCTTTGCTTCTTCTGAATTTAATTTCTTATAGTCAAACGATACTTCTGAGTATATAGGGCGATAGTGTAGAGTACGCTCCTTCGCAACCAAAAGTAACTGACCTGTAGTTACCATGTCAGATTTTTTAATATCACCCGTGCGTATAGGATTCATAAACTTATCATCATTTGGCTTTTGAGACATTGCCTCAAGAAACTCATATGGGTCAGCTATAACATTGTCGCGGAGATAATCATTAACAATTTCCCAACGAGTCTCTGAACTTTTGCGAGCATTAATGAGGTGGTCATCTTGTGCGTTTTTACTGTATCCTAAATTTGGCATATCAATGCCATGATTAGTGCGAACGCAATGGTCATCTGCTTTACTAATTTCTTTGAGTTTATAAACATACTTACGTGGGTTTTCCTTTGTAGAGTCTGCTTTTTTAATAGTAAATCCGCCTTCAAGAAGGTAACACGTCTCAGGATTAAAAATAAATGTTGCTCCGGCAAGCTCCTTATCAATTAGAAATTGAGCGGCATCTTTTGGAGTTTTTAGTCGCAAAGCATTACGAATAGCAAGGCCGTCAGGAGAGACGATTGCTTTCTTTTTCTTTGCATTTTTACTAAGTACCTTTTCTCCTTCTTTCTCGTCACTCTTGACACTAAATGAAGCTGATATAATTGACAGTCCGTATTCGTTTACGCCTTCTGTCCATCGAGTAGTTTGATCATCAATAAAGAGGCGTTGTATGCCACCACGGTTTGAGTTTACAACCTTTATAGAGGTCGAGTAATTTCTGTCGCGATTTTTAGCGCCGACCCAACCAAATTTCTTAATGTACTTTACTGCTACTACACACATATGAGATAATTGCTATATTGTTATTTATAATATAGTAGTTTTACCGACTAATAATTAATTTTCTTAAGCCATTTATCAAAGCTATGACAAATTTAGTACTCGTTGGTCCAGGCCATGGAAAACTTAATCCAATTACTCCAGTAGCAAATAACAATAACAGTCGCGTGCCATCTGTGCCAGCAAAGAGTGTTGATAGCGCAAAATTTCCTGAAAGTGCAGACAGCACATCAGAAAAGTCAAAGTCATAATGAAAGTCACCCGTAAATGACATATTCATCCAAATGTAGATTAACATACCCGCAACGGCAACTCCAGCAATTTTCTTTAGTTTTGGATGATTTTGTAACCAGTCGTCAAGACCACGTAGGGCCTCTTCTGTCCATCGACCAATCTTACTTTTAGCAATATATTCAGCAATAGCCTTTTGTACTTGAGCGTATGCAGCATAGCCAGCCTTTACTGATTTCCACAGTTTGTTTAAGTCAAAACGTATAGAACTAAAAAATTTAAAGACCCTCGAGTCTTTAAACATAGTTATAATTTCCTGAACATCTGCTTTGGCAGCACTTGCCAATGTTTGTATAAAATCTAACTTTGACCGCACACCAGCCGTTAGATTAGACAATATTCCTTCGTCTAGGCTATTAGACTCAAATATAGTTATTGCCGAATAGTAGTCTGCTTCTTCTTGAAGAGAGTCTACCGAGTATTGATTAAAACTTTTCATGCTTTTTTCTTAACGTTACCAATACTGTATTTTGAACGAAGGTCCCAATTAAACTTATCTTTGTGAGAGATAATTTTAATTTGTTTTAGACTTGTGGTGTCTTTTGCATGATCACGATTAACAATTTCAAGCAGTCCCCAGTCAGAAAGAAGAAGAGTAATTGTATTACGCCTACACATATCATCATGTGTAAACGTTGATGGCTTACCATCTAACATAAAGAGTTCTTTAAAATGTACAATAAAGTAGCGCCCCTGCTTGTGCAAGATATGGCAACTTTGAAAGAGTACATTTTCTTCTCGCTTGGAGGAGACACCAATGCGAGAAAGAGTTTCTTTAATTTTTAAAAAATCATCCGGGTCATTTAAATACACCTCAAGCATTTGAGGTGGTGACCAGCTTATAATATCTGTATGGGAAAAATTGTCATTCATGATGCGATATTATATTTATAATATCGTCATCGTTTACTTTTATTAACTGATCTAGCCCGGCGCCCACGCTTATTCTTCGCCCGCATTTTTGCTACTCGCTTTGGAGACAAATTTTTCTTTCCGGTTGACATTCTAAATCCACCAGCCATCATGCGCTTTATAAACTTTGCTGGATCAATCTGAAGTCTTTCGATTGGGGTGTCTGATAATACTTCAGCTTCAATTACTTTTTCGTGTGTTTCCTCCGACATCTCTCTTGTTTTTTAGTTGTGTTAGTTGTGTTTGTGTAAATAGATGGAATACTGCTCGTGCTTTTTCAGCACTATAGGAGTATTCATCCATTATACATTTTATATATTCAGAATCATCTGACTTTTTTGCCCATTTACTAAAGCGTTTACGTGGGCGTATGCAATGTTTGAGAAAATCATATTGCATCTTATGTGGCAAGAATGCGCGTTGATTCATCTCATTTGCAAATAACACTGTATCATTAAAATAAGACAGGCCCCGATTGACTATAAACGGCACATATTGCTTGTCCAGGTTGTTATGGTCGAGGCCTTCGCTGTTGTCGGCGCGCGAGACCTCTAACAAATTTTTACCACTTTGACCTTCATTAATACTGTTAATAAAGTCAAATGGCGAGAGTTTTTTATTTTCTACACCCATTCAATATTTCCCATTAGTTCTGTACGTTTCATAATTGCATTATAATATAGTTTTGTCATTTTGTAAATAGAATTTTTTATAAATAAAAGTATACCGACCGCGACATGTCCAGTGTCCGCCGGTTCTACACAGTACCAACTAAAGCACAATTATGCAGCAATTAAAAATACTTATACCTAAAGGATTGTCATGTACATCACCATTCTTCTATATCATCAAACACAAACTTAGCGAAAAATTATACGCTGGTTATTGTTCTTCACAGAAACATTGTAACTCATCTAAGTTTATGTCTGAATATGGATATAAAACTTCATCTAAATATGTTAAAGAATTAATTAATAAAGATGGATTGACTTCATTTGAAATTATTAGAATTAGACATTTCCCAACCAGTTGTGATGCTATCAATTATGAATCGAGATTTCTTCATAAGATTAATGCAATGCATAATAATATTTTTATAAATCAAAATAATGGTGGAAAAGAATTTAGATGTAAAGGGCATACTAAAGAATCTAGGGATAAAATGGGATTATCTAGGAAAGGATTAACACACTCTGATGAAACCAAATTAAAAATGTCGATTTCTGGTAAAAAAAGATTTGAAGAAAACCCCGTGACAGATAAAACTAAGAAACTTTTATCTATTGCGATGAAAGGTAAAATAACATCAGATGAGACCAAGATGAAAATTAGTATTGCTGGTAAGGGGCGAGTAACTTCAGATGAAACTAAAAATAAACTTAGTATTAAACGAAAAGGAAAAAGGGGTCATTCCCAAACACAAGATACTAGGAGAAAACTCGCTGAAGCTGGCAGAAAAAGAAAAGGTGAAAAGCGATCAAGTATTACTAAACAAAGAATATCTGAAAAATGTAAGGGACGGCGATGGTGGAATGACGGCAGTAGTGTTAAAAGCTCTGTTGATTGCCCAGGTGAAGGTTGGTCATTAGGTAGGATGAAAGCATATGGATGTGCTGCGAGAAATTAGAATATAACTTATTTAAACTCAATATTCACTAGTAATTCGGTCATACATGCAACCATATTCAGCTCCTTGTCAGCCATAAAACCGGACTTATAAGAATAGTCAGCGAGAATAAGAACTGCGGACGGAATGGATGAAGGAGCAACAACATCATACAACGAATCATATAGCTTACGAAATACGACTGCACTGTCGAGTGTGCTGTTGTTAACAACCCATGATCTCATAGACTTAAAGTCTTTGGCTTTGAGGTGACGAGCCAATTCAGCAATGCTTTGATCTGACATTCCAACCAAGATTGCAGTTGGAATCTCGCCGCTTGTGCTGTATCGTTGACACTCATTAAGTACTCGTCTCCAGTCTGGAGCATAGCGAATAATCAACTCTGCAAGCGTTTGTTCATGATATTTGACACCTTCAGTCTTAAGAATAAACATTAGGCGCTTCATAAAGTCTCCGGCGAGAGATGCCAATGACTTTTTAGTAGTGTTAAACTCAATTACCGAACACCTACTATGTAGTGGTTCAATAATCTTGTTTTTAAAGTTACATGTTAAGATAAATCTACAATTGTTACTAAACTCTTCAATAAACCCACGAAGTGCAGGCATTGTGCTTTGTGGATTGAGATAATCAGCCTCGTCGAGAATAACTACCTTATACCCTCCATTCAATGACACTGTTGAAGCAAACTGCTTAATCTTATTTCGCAAGACGTCAATACCACTCTCTTCAGAGCCATTGATTAGTATATAATCAAGGTTCAATTCCGCGCATAGCGCGCGGGCAACAGTGGTTTTCCCCAGTCCAGCGGAACCCGCCAACAATAGGTTAGGGAGTTGACCTCCCTGTACCATTTCGTTAAACGTTTTCTTTAGTTCCGCTGGGAGAACACATTCATCAATCTTTTGCGGTCTGTATTTTTCGACCCATACCCACTCATCAGTTTTCATATATGACTATATTATACCAAAGTGATTTGTTTGTACACACTTTTAATTTCTGCAGCTTCATTTTCAAACTGAGCTGCAGTTTTCTTATGGTATAATTTAGCAACCTTGCGAATTAGCGGTTTTGGCAAATCAAAGGCGTCTGCAGTTGCAGAAATAATTTCTTTGATAGCATCTCGGCTGTCATCCATTTTAGATAGTTCATCCGAGATTTCGCGAATTGCGCCAAGCAACTCCATTTTAGTCTTATCGTCTTCAATTTCAATCATAATATATTATTTTTCCCCAAAATATAGCGCATATGCAATAAATACCGCACACACCCAAAAACCCAATGCATAGATAAAGGTCATGATGGGACTGTTGGCCCGTCTCTTAGACGACGCTACACCTGCCATTCCGCCCTTGGGATTCATGTATTGTAACCACAGCAGCGCTCTTCCAGGAAACGCAAATAGTTCATATAGAATGCTGCCGCCACCAGTCCCATCAAGCCTATCTTTTGCCATATTATTATTCAGTTACGGTATCAACACCTTCTCCTTCAACGAATTCAAACTTAAGTTGGTTTTCACCTTCCAATTCGCTTGATGTATTTGAAGTTTCAGCAACTTCTGGTGAAGCTGCTTCAGGATCTTCCTGTGCAGGGATATATGTCTTTAGCTTTTCAAAGAGTGATCCCACGAGTTTAAATTCACTCGCTTCAAAGCCGCCACGGCGAGACACTGTAGCAATAATGTTGTGCATCAAAACGAGATCTCCAAGAATGATTTCGTTTCCGTTTGTTTGTTCAGTTGTTTGTTCTTCCATAGTATTATATATTATTTAAATGTTGAAGTTTTTTCCAGAGCAATATAGTATTGAACTGGAATGATTTCGTTTTTCCAGTGGCTGATAAGCTTAGACGAAATATTCACCACATAGTCTCCTGGAAGCACTTTAAGATTATTAATCAAAAATTGCAGGTCAAAGGAGCCACGCTGAGAGTTATTTTCGTCTAGCACCACTGAAAATGTATTTGCTGAAGAGTTTTTGGGATCAACAACAGAAAGAGTAACGACACCATCTTCGCCTTGTAACGAAACAATCGAATGCCCAAGCACACCAGCGGCCTTGCGGACCTGAGTTAGGAGCTCGGAAGTAATGTTTACCGTCAGGTCGCCTTGCGGCATATTAATCTTATTTTTAGGACTCGTAAGAATACTCTGATCAGCAAAACGATAGGACGCGCGAGTACGGCCAGACTTAAATTGTACACTATCATTAGTAAATTCAAGGTCTGGGTCTTGTAGCAACGAGAACATCGAAATAAATTCATTTAGGTCATAGATGCCAAAATCAGTAGAAAATTGTTCTGTAATTTCTGCAATTGCCATAATATTCTTGGCTTCAGAAATTGTAGAGAGAGGTTCGCCGGTCTTTACGACAAGATTAGAATTAATGCCTGAAAAATTCTTTAGAATATCAATTGTTTGAGAGGATAGTTTAGTCATAGTGTAAGTATATTATATATTAGAGAGGGGCGTTTGTAAACACATTTATTTTTGTATTTGTAATTCATAGTAAAAAAGCATACAACAAGCTGCGTGAGCTGCGTGATGTAGTCCACTCTCAGGATCATGTGTTTCGCCCCTTTGTAGGGCCCACATATGTCGCTGAGCAGCTGCAAAATAACGATTCTTAGCATCGTCAAGTAATCTCCAGTTGTCTCGAGAATATTTAACAGACCCATACGTGAGAACCTTTACAGTTTCTTCCAATGCATATGGAGGAATCAAACTATAATCTGGCTTATCGCCATCATATTTGATGCCTTTTGTTTTCTCGTGGTCGCGTATCATAAAGAAGAATGCAGGAGCACAGCATTTGCCATGCTCCTGCATGTTTTAAGAATTAGCCATTCTTACGTGGGGTGCCAAGACGATAGCGGTTAATGCTTTCGCCCTTGCGGTTCTTGCGCGGGTTCAGGTAAATCGCAAGACCGTGGTCATTACGAAGCGAGCTGATGACACGACTTGGGTCAGCAATACCTGCCTTGCGGGCTTCCGATGCCGAAAACTCATGTCCTTGTTGAAGGAAAGCAAAAAGAGCTTCCTTTTGGGTCATGTTTTTAACGAGGCGGGCCAACTTGGTTGTTTCAATTTTAGTCATATTATATTCTATTTTGTTTATTCAGTTTTGGTCTATAGTTACAGTGTTTAGCGTAGACCAACCGCTAAAGTTTATAAAGTTTGTTCCACGTGTGGATCGCTGTCGATTTCAGCTTTGATTTGATTGCTATCAATTTTGGTGTAAAGATCGATAAATGCTTCGCGTGTTTCTTGCTCAAACCTGGCAACGCACATGCTAATTGCAACTAGGCGATCTCTAAAAATACTATAGGCCTTAACGATATGACACAGGCGGCGAGTCGAAATAAGTTCATCAACTCCCTCAGCATCATATGTCTTACGAATAACACTGCTCCAAGCAACAAGTTTGTCAGTAAATTCTGAGTCATCAATATTTAGTAATTCCATATGTTTGGCAATAATATTGCGCTCAACCTTAAATGGCGGATATGGCTGATCAATCGTGGCAACAAACCGTTCAATAAATGCTTCATCAATAATGTTTGCAGCGCTATACCGACCATCGTCTGATCCCCGGCCCTTAGTGTTTGCGGTAGCAATCACATTAAACCCTTGGGCCGGGGAGATGACCTGACCAATCTTTTTGATCAAGACTGGTTTTCCTTCTAGGACTCCCTGGAGACACATAATCTTATTGCTACCGCGATCCAACTCATCGATCAATAAGATACAGCCACGTTCCATGGCTTTAATTACAGGACCTTTTTGGAAAACGGTTTCGCCGTTAATTAGGCGAAAGCCACCAATAAGGTCGTCTTCATCAGTCTCAGGGGAGATTTGTACTCGAATATACTCACGCTTAAGTCGGGCGCAAGCTTGTTCTACCATCATGGTTTTACCATTACCGGACATTCCAGAAATATACAGCGGGAAAAACATTCCAGACTCAATAATGCGCTGAATGTTTTTATATTCACCCCACTTTACAAACGTGTGATCTACATTTGGGACATACACATCATCGTTCGAGATTGACGAAACTGAGCACGCTAGATTTAGTTTAGACTCAGTCACCGCCTCGGTAAAGACTGGGCGGCGGGGTGGCAGATCTGCCGAGGAAGATAGTTGAGACACATCAAATTTTCCGCGACCAACCTTGATACCCCTTACAATAAAGGTATCGTTAATCTCTCTAAACTTGAGGCCGTGATTTCGGCCAACTTCAAAGATTGTCTTTGAGCTCACACTTTTAGGGGTGTGATTAGTTAGTAGGTCATTTAAGGCAGCTTGTGCTTTGATTTGGTCAATCATATTGTTTACGGTTAGTATTGCTTACAGGCTTATTATAAGCTAAATTCTGAGGTTTGTACATAAGAAAGTGATAAAAAATTCACTTTTTTTTACGTTTTATGCGATAAATTCAGCGAATTTGTTCAAAAACACGCGAGAAACCTTCTTTTCAGTGTTAAATTTGGTAAAATCGCGGGCAAGTTTATTTTGAGAGGAACTTTCGGCCAGGTTCTTTCCAAAGCCGTCACTCATAAATTCCTCTTCCTCGCTAATGTCTAGGTTATTTTTTGAATCAAATACAAAATAGATGTCATAATTAAATCCACCAACGATTGGCAAACATTTTTCTTTTTTTGCTGTCTTTTGCATAGAATTAAACGCATTGACTGCTTCACCCCAACCCATAAGTTGTTTTTTGGTGTACATTAATGCGTTAATACAGCTGTTCTTGTAGTCAGATCTATAGTTAGCAATAAAGAATCCAATTACAGTGGTATCACAGCTAGTTTTTAAATTTTGAATGAGTGCAGCATAAATGTCGCGCTCTTTGCGATTAAATTTAATATTTGTTCCAAAGACCGGAACCGTGACTCCACAGTTCCATTTATTTTCAGGGTCACGTTCAAACTCTTTTGCAGTTTCGTTTGTATGAAATTGTACGCCGCAACCATCTCCATCAGTTAGGAAAATCGTATTCATTTTTTGAACATTATGTCGTGCTTTAAACCGCCGTACAATTTCATGTGCGATGATGATAGTTTCATTAAGTGGGGTGCCATTCATAATCTCGTACTTGCCGCCAAGTGCCATCATAGGAGAAGAATAGTCAGTGCGGAGGTATGAGAATTGAGCTTTAAGTTCTCGGCAAGCAAGTTCAAAATCAGTTTTTTTCATTGCCGAATTTAGCAACTCGAACACGCTGGTATTTGAAAAATTAATGCTACGGCCTGGAGCTAATGCTACGCTTTCATGAACCTCTCCATATGTAGAATAAGATGAAGTAAATCCATAGACCTCAAACGGAATTCCAACTGCTTTACAAAAGGCTACGAGTTGAAGAGTTTGATTGGCTACCATACTAATAGTTCCCGACATTGAACCAGAATAGTCAATAAAGAAAACCATTCCATGGTTTTTAGCGTCTGCAAGGCGAGTGACACTTTTAAAGATCTGATCTTCAAACTTATAAGAGTGCAATCGATTCACGTCAATCGTTCCAGTGGTTGACCGGGCAGCGCGGGAATATTGATAAGCTGCTTTCCGGCGTTCAAATTCCTTTATTAGTGTCGCAATGTGACATTTGGTTGTTGACTTAAACGCATTCCAATCAGCAACCACATCAGGACATGTCATGACTCGGTTATAACGAACCAAGTCAACTCTACGCTCCAACATAATCTCTTTAATTGGAACAACTCGCGACATCATATATTCAATATTCGGAGGATTGGCGAGATGCGACGTTATTGTTTCATCTTGCAAATTTTTGATATTTTCCTCAGCGGCACTTAAAGTTTTTGAGCGTAACTCTTCAGTAAGAGCGGGATACTCGTCCTTTTCTGTGTCGTCATTCGATTCATCATCTGCACTGTGTTGAGAGTGATCACTCAAGGAATTCGATTCTTTAGGTTTAGACTTGTCATCCGCAGATTTACCTTCGTCAGACTCGTCTTCTATGTCACCTTCATCAGACTCGTCGTTAGACTCGTCGTTAGAGGGCATTGACTGCTCACTGTCAATGCCAGATTGCTGTGAGTTGTCTTTCTTTTCGTCCTTAATCATCTCAATGATGTCTTTACAAATTTCCAAAACCTCATCATAAGTTTCAGCGGAGACACACCGGTCGTATATAACAGTCTCATCTTCGTTAAGAGGAATATTTGTGATATTTCCAATTTTAGCACGAAGGTTAAGACGATCAACAAACTTTAAAGTGGAAACGTCCTTATTAGCAATTTCAAAAAGGTCTGTCTGAATAAAATGCTTATATCCTTCCTTAAAGGAGAAAACGAGACCTGGATAATTTTTGCGAATCAAACGTTCAATACGAACATCCTCAACAATATTCGCAATATCAAATGGGATATTAGGGAACATTTCCTGGAATCGAGTAATTGCATCTTCTGGAGTGTATAGAGCATGTCCAACCTCGTGACCAATTAACAAGTCGGAAACATTCTTGTTATCAGTGTTCCACAACGGCAAACCCAAAATCCGGTTCTTAACGTCGAAGAATGCAGTATGATAGTTTCCAATGCTTACTTGAATATTTTCCTTGGCCAGCAACTTTGCTAGCTTTGTTTGAGATTCACGATTAACGGTGGCAGTCATTATGAATCTATTATAGCAAGAAAACCTGCTAATGTAAATAAAAAAATGACGATTTGTGAAAAAAAGTGAGAAAAGTAAGCCACCAAAGGGGTCGGGAGTGGCAATTTAAGCCATTTCTTTAATACGTGTGAAGTTTTTCACCTTTTCAAACTCAATTTTTTGTTCAAACTTGCCTTCTAGTAAATCCTGCTTATGGCTAATCACGAATATGCGCGTGTCAGAATCCAGCGTATTCATAATCTTAAGCAGATTATCAATGCCGTCAGAGTCAAGACTTGCGTCAAATACCTCGTCGAGTATAAGCAGGTTTGTGTTGCTGCTGTTTTTCATCTTCGCGACCTGTCTCCATGCGAAGAGTAGACTCAAATCAATCCGCTGTTTTTCTCCTTCGCTAAAAGAGCTGTATGAAAAATCATCGCGGTGTCGTGAGCGTATTATCTCAGTAAAATTCTCGTCAAGGGTAAACGAAACAAAAAAGTCTAAAATCTGCAGGTAATGATTTATGAGTTTATTCATAATTGGCAGATATTGACGAATAATTTTAGTTTTTATTCCTGTGTCCTTTAGTAACTCGGCGAGAATCTCATTGTACATTCTCTCTTCAAGTTGCAATGACTTTAATTCTTGAAAGGTCTCTCTTTCGTTAAGCAGAGTGTCAAGAGAAGACTGAGCGCCAGAGACTTCTAATGTTTCATAATGTGTGTTCATCAGTGTGGTCAAATCGTTGATTCGCTTTTCAAGCCCACTAACTAGATTCTGGTTGCTGTGTATCTTATTATGAATGCTATTCAGTCTTTTTAACTCAGACGTCACCTCTTGTATCGAGTCTCCAGTTTGGGTTAATGACTCCTTAAGCTTGTCATACCCAGAACTTAATTCTTGAGCGCTGTGTTTGCACTTAGCAATCTTATGCTCACGAAGGTCCGAATCTATGTTTTGGTTGCATGTTGGGCACTCAGTGTTATTTTCATAAAACTGAGAGTCAGAAACAATTTTCTTAATATTGTCCTTTATTTGCCTCTCGTAAGACAGCAGCGAAGCCTTTGTCTTTTCATGGCGTCCTAATTGGCTTTGAGTCTTGCCATACGCCTCGCTATACTCCGCGCTTAAAGATAAATTTTCAGTTTCCATATTAGAAATATCACCGCGCAGACTCTCTATCTCATCAGAATATTTTGCAGCGTTGCTTTCATTTAACTGTTGTAAATGCAAAATATGTTTTTTCTGCAAATCAACTTTTTCTTTTAAGGTGAAGAGTTGATTTTCGGTGTCCTTTATGCCATCCTTAAGTTTTGCTGAATTTTCCTTTAGCACTGAGTTCATTTTGCTAAACACACCAATGTCCAATAGATCCTCAATAACTTCACGCCGATGATGTGTACTAAGTTGCATAAATGGAATAAAGTTACTACTACCAAGCACGACAACCTGATGGAAACTCTTATGATTTAATTTTAAGATATTAGTCTCTAGTAGTTTTTGATAGTCACGTGAATGTGACTCCTGATTAACAAGTATTCCGTTTTGCCAAATTTCAAAAATGTTCGGTTTAAGGCCGCGGACAATCTTATACAGTGACGACCCAAGTTTAAACTCAACAGTTACAAGGCAGTTTTTGCCATTAATACTATTAACAAGTTGCGGCTTATTGATGTTACGATGTGGCTTGCCGAAGAGCACAAATGAAAGGGCGTCTAGTATAAGCGACTTTCCAGAGCCATTATGACCTACAATTAATGTAGAGCGTGCATCATCTAAATTTATCGTAATGTCGTTGTCTCCAACACTTAAAAAATTACGATAGGTTAAAGAGGTAAAAATAATCATATTCCGTCAATTAATTGAGATTCAAGGTACAGTTCTTGAAGTTTAGTTTTTATGCGCGTTTTGTCAAGATCAGTTTCAATTGCATCAACATAACTGTTTAAGAGTGAAGGAGTATCGGACACTTCAATACAGTCATCATCTATAGAGTCAGCTGAATATTCAACAAATGACTCAACGATCTTTAAGTCAAATGGCTCAGCCGCATTTATAGCATCAATATATTTGTCAAACGCGTATGGATCCTTTTTTGATGTTACTACTACCTTTATATATGTCCCGGTAATATCCGTTGCATTTGCGTAGGGCACTGGGCCCGATGAGTCATCATAGGTTAGTCTTTTAAAGAGTGAAAGAGGATTACGTATTGGAACAAGTTCGCGATTAGATGTATCCAAGACGTGAAAATATTTAGGATCATTGCAGTCTGCCCAAGTAATCTCATATGGCACACCAAGATAATGAATGTTACCGCTACTGCTCTTTGTATGATAGTGACCAGAGAGTACCATCTCATACCGAGAAAATAAATCTGCTGACATTCCATGACTAACTGCTGGGGCACCCTTCATCATTTCAAACCCAGCAAGTTCTAGGTGGGCTCCAATTATAGGAGCATTTGCCTTTTCAATAAAGGCGCAAGACTCTGCATAATTTTCAACCGTAATCCATGGCAGCAGTGCAACCGCCAAGCCATCATAATCACGTACTGTAGGAGACATAATTACGTTTACATGCTTGCTATGATACTGTAAAAGCTCAGTCAAGCTACACAGCGAGTTTGTATTTCTAAAAAAGGTATCATGGTTACCAGGAATAATATCCATAGTCATGCCATACTCTTCAAGCTTTTCAAGAAACATTGCACGGTTACGAGCAAGTACTTTAAAGTTAAGATATTTGCGATGATCAAAATAGTCACCAAGATGAAGTATTTGAGTAATGCCTTCTGCTAAGCAATGCGGGAAAAAGATTTCCGAATAGAACCGCTCAGTATAGTCTATAAAAACATCACTACCGTTTTTAACACCCGTGTGGGTATCAGTGAGAATTGCAATTTTCATTGTATAAAGTTATCGAGGGCACCAACCTTTTCAGATTGGATTTTAGCCTTTTTCTTAGCACGTGGTTTTTCAACCACTTCAACAGATTCAACCAACTCATTGCTTTCTTTATAAAAGGCATCGTTACGTTGACGCATCTTTTCGATAAGCGACTCTCCATAGTCAGAGCCATCTTCAAACTCTGCAAAGTTTCCAATTCCACCGCTCTCAATTAGCAGCTGTTTAATATTAGTCTGTTTCTTTTCTTTTGCTATACGTCGTAAAAATGCATACCAAGAGATTTGGGTAAAATATGAAAACGCATTTGGAGTACCAGTCCGGGTTGGTTTATTAATGTCGTAATTCATAATAGCCTTGATGCAATTTTCAACTGCATCCATAACCATATCTTCACGATAACTGTAATTTACAAAGTTACCACTACGAGACAACCCGTTCGTGATTTTCATAAAACATTCACCAATATAATTGGTAATTTGTCGAGGTTCTCTGCCCTCATCCTTGTCGAGATTTACAGCACTCACATATTCGACGACCGCTGCAGAAAACTCTTTATTATTAACATAGTCATCACCGCGTGACCGTCGCTTTTGCTTTTCAGGTTTCATAACTTCATTATATATTGTTTTTCAAAAATGTAAACACTTTTTTATATCTATGTGAATTTTCTAGTGTACATAGTTTATAGAATAGGGTATAATAATCTATGATTGTTTGATAGACATCATACAGTCTTCCAACGATCTAAGAAGATATTCCATAAATCAGTGTCTGATACCAATGAATCTGGTGGATCAATATTAGGTGAGGGATAACTTAAGTCTTCTGATTCTTCTGTAGATGATTCTGACATTAGCTGTATTAGTCTTTGATATACTAGAGCCTCTGCATATTTCCTCTTAGTGACATCAGATGTGTCTGATTCTGTTTCAATGCTACGATCATAGACAATACAATTCTCAGTGGTGTTGCCTGCCAACATTGGTAACATTATTTCGCTATACTCTCCAGACTTTAATACTACCTTTCTAATCTCTAATGGACAATTTAACTGTATGCCTTCTTCATACTCATGCACAACCTCTCCTATAAGTGCTTTGCCGCTCGACAGCGTAAAGACTCTTATGTCCAAGTCCTTTAACTTTAGATACAACCCATCAATCATGGTAACTGTATTTCGTATAGTTTATAGTTAAAACCTTCGCGGGCATATATTTTAGTACGTTCTATTGCGTGTTGCAACGTGTAATTCTTTTTCTTTTTCCAACTGAAATTGTCTGATATGTCATAGACTGTTGTTGTTCGACCGTCGTCAGACTTTCGTAGTCCTCGACCAATGCTTTGTAATACGCGTATTTGGCTTTTCGTTGGCGCAGCGAAAATAATTTGATGTAGATTCTTGATATTAATTCCCACGCTGAACGTTCCCATACTTGCCACAATAATCGCATTGTTTTGTGTTTCAGTTAATTCTCGTATGTGTTCCCGGTTTGTTGCATTTACTTCGCCTGAGACATAGAATATATGTCTATCAGAGTCGCTATTAATGTTACTTATAAGTTCAAATAGTGGCTTGCCATGCTTTTGAACAAGATTAAAAAGAACGAGTGTGTTACCCTTTTGATCGAGCGCAAGGTTTGCTATAAAGTTATTACGTCCGTCATGAGTTACGATTGCATCAATCTCAGTTTGGTAGTCGACTTTAGAAACAACTTTCTTAAGTTCATCACTGTGGTTGCATACAATGCACTTAATTTTTAAGGCTGCAAGGGTATCATTATCAATAAGTTCCTTTGTAGTAATTACACGATGCGTTGGCCCAAAGTTACCAACAAGTACACGCTCATTACAGAGACTGCCATCAAGAGTGCCAGTTGTGCCTATTCGATAGGCTGCATTAACGCATGCAGACATAATCGTATTTAAACTTTTTGCCTTAAAGAGGTGCGCTTCGTCGCCAATCACCATACCATAGCTTTGGAACCAAGATTTTTGAAGCGTAATTGCACTTTGCCATGTAGTAACAATTACTCTTGAATCTATGCTATGTTTTTCTTTGCCTGAATAAATCTTATGCACTTCGGACTCGACATCAAATGCGGGGTCTTTTTCAGAATAGTCAGCAAAGTCTTTTGTCATTTGTTCAACCAGTGACGTGGTAGGAACTATAATTAATATTTTTTGGTCATGGTGTTCTAAAAACCAACGAACACACAGGTAAATAATTAAACTTTTTCCAGACCCAGTAGGAGATATAATTAGCCCACGTCCTTCAGCGCAAGCATGAGTGTATGCACTATATTGATAGTCTCGTGGAGTTATTTGTGTGCCACCACTTGTTATATGTAAACTATTTGCATACTCTAGCAAGGCCTCAGTATCTGGCACATCACGTTCTGTTATGTTGGGATGCAATTCATAACTATAGTTGTGTGACTCAGCAAATTTTAATACCTCAAACAACAATCCATATGGCAGTCGTCCTGTACGAGAATCATAGAGACGTACTTTTCCGTCCCACATTTTATTCCGAAAACTGGGCATAAACTTGTAACCCTCGGCAAAAAATGTAAAATGCTCTGATAGCTCACAGAGAATACCAGAGTCATTTGAGACTATTCTCACTGACGTCTCATCAATCTTGCTTATTCCTATATTTTTCATTAAGATCCAGATACAAACCGTCTGTGGTCTATAATATTTTTAATTGTGGTATGTCTCCATTTAATATTATCCATAATATCTTTAAGAGCCTCTACAATTGTACACTGATATTCAATTTGCCCCTGTAACTTCATAGTATCAGTGTCGGTACTATAGAATAATTCCATATCACTCTTAAGTGGCTTTGCCATTCCAGAGAAGGGATCATACGGCCAACCACGTGCATCCATTTCTTCCTTAGACATCTTACCATTATAATACAGCCACTTATCTTTACGTAAGTGAGCCATATTAAGCTCTTTTTTCTTAAGGTTTAATTTTGCGATACTATAGAGTTCTAAATATTTAGAATGCAGTCTTGCACCCTTTATGCTAGTTTCATCTAGATTAACATCATCAATAACGCTGTCAGTTTCCCATAATTTAAGTATATCTTCAAGTTGCATCATATATATTATATATCATTCTATAAATTCAAAATAATCATACCGAAAAGTAATGTCTAAAAAGGCATATTCAGATTCGGTTTGCTGAACATTAAATTCTAACCCTCCTATCGTAGTAGGAAAAGCATTTGCAAACCGAATACTACGAGATATATTGTTATGATTTGTTAAAAAATGTAATGTTATATCATGGACTGTTAAGTCTCTATTTGTGGTGTTTGAATGCATCCAGTTAAAAATTTCACGATACGACTCTAATTTTTCATCTATAGCAATTCGCATAGTTACAGGGTCATAGGCTAATTTATCGCCTGCCACAAATCCTTGATTATTTCGATACCCAGTGGTCACTTCTGGCAAAGACACACTAGGAAAACTTGCACTTACCGCAAAATATTGAACATGTTTAAAGTCCTCTGAGTTTATGAATAGTTTAAACCCAGTCAATGCTAATAAATTTGAATCTATCATACTGTTATTTATGCAAAAAAGAGGCTACCCTTTCGGATAGCCTCTAGTTTTAAGGGTTTAACCTACTACAATAGCTTATGCTAAGTTGCTGTAGGAAGTACCACCGATACCAGTTACAGTGAATGTACGGAAGTATGGGTTTTCACCGTTGGTACCAACACCGCCACCATTGTCTGTGCCTGCACCACCAGCAAATGGGTTAGCAACGAGACCATAGCGGGTCTTGAAGCCAATCTTTGGTTGGAAGGTATTTGCATCAACTGCACGAACCATTGTGAGTGGAACGTATGGGCAATAGAAGAGACCTGCGTCATATGCGTTTGTACCACGATAACCAACAGTTACATAGTCATTAGGTGCAAATGGGTCAATAAAGACCTTGAGGCGGCCATTGATCACACCAGCAAATACATTACCAGTGTCATCAACATTGAGGTTAGTTGCAAGAGCTGGAGCATAGTCAAGAACACCAGCTGCAGCAAGTGCACTTGCAACATTGCTGCTGCAAAGTACAAAGTTTCCTTTACCACGACGTGTTTGCTTAGCAACTTCATTCGCTTCGATTTCGATTTGGAAAAGAAGTGACTTGAACTTTTCAACAGCCCAACGGCCATCAGCGTCTTGATCGAGATCAAAACCACCATCTACGCCACCGACAACTGCTTTTACATTAACGGTGTCAATAACTTCGCGGTTGATTTCAGCAAGAATTTCAGTGCTAAGGATGTTAGCAAGTTCAGCTTCTGCATCGAGGCCGTGAACAGCCTTAAGGTCTTGAGCAAGTTCCATCGAGTATTCTGCCTTAAGAGCGCGTGTCTTAGCAGTAACAGTGGTTTTGTCAACAGTAAAGCCCATTTGGCCGAAACCAACTGTGCCGCTACCACTGGTTAAACCAGTCTTATCACCACTGCCAGTAAGACCTTCGCCAACTGTAGTAGATACTGGACCAGCGAATGCACCATCTGGAGCATTGAAGAGAGCTTCTCCAGTGCCAGTGCCAACTGCATTTTGATATGTGCTCTTCATTGCGAAGATCAAGCCGGTTGGCATGGTCATTGGCTGAACGCCAGCAATGTCATAAGCAACGATGTTTGGCATTGCGCGGCGAACGAGGCTGATAAGAACTGGATCCCAGTTTTGTACAGCTGCTGTGCTATTGCCTTCCGACAGATAAGTAGCTTGTGAATTTTCTTCACGAAGCGCTTTTTCTTGGTTTTCGAGGAGAACTGCAGTAATTGACTTACGATAGTTGTCTTTGAACTTAGGGGCGTCTTGAGCCTCAAGAATTGGGGCCCACTTTTTTTCGAGTTGTTCTGAATTAAACATAATAGTATTTTTTCTTTTGTTGTTGTTGTTTGGGGTTGGAACCTTTATCCTTGTGTTGGAACAGTGGCTTCATTTGCCTTGCTCAAACGGGATAATGCGGTCAAATATTTTTGCATTGCAGGCGAAACTGTTTCTTCTGCAATTGTTTCATTTTCTACAACTGTTTCAGTTGTTATATAGGAAGACTCGTCAGTTGTTTCTTCAACCAATGTTTCGGTTTCATCTAAGATTCCTTTAAGGTAGAATTCCTTAATGGTTTCGACTTTTTTACGATATGCACTTTCTGAAGTGTAATTTACATCTTCAACGAGAGACTTAAGTTTTTCAACTTGAGTATCAGCGAGGTCTGTAGAAGCTTCAGCAACAATCTTCTCGCGAGTGAGTTTTTCAACGCGCTCGGATAACATTGAGATGTTTTCTACAGTGTCTGTAGCTTCTTCTTGAAGCTTAGCAATGGTACTTTCCATTTCAGCAACTAAATCTTTTTTAGCTTCTGGAACTTCAATATAATTTTCTACAAATACAGCCTTAAGCGATTGAATGAAGTTTTCAGCAATTTCAGTACGTAAGCCAGACTCAATTGCAACAGCATTTTCAGCTGCCCAACTTTCAACCGCATAGGTTAAATAGTTGTCAATTTTGTCAACCAACTCTTCCTTGATTGTTTCTACTTCTTCGATTAATACTGCAGCGTAACTTTCTTTAAGGGTTTCTTCAGTCTCTTTGATTTTGCTTTTAACAGCAGCTTCAAAGATTGTAGTAGCTTTTTCCTTAAACTCTTCGGTTAAACCTTCTTCAGACTCGACGAGGCGAGAGATGTCAGAGGTGTCGACAGTGATTTCAGTTGTTGTTTCTTCTTTCATTTCTTTTTCATCTGATTGTTCACCAAGTCCGCTTGTAAGCATACCAATAGCAGAGCCATAGTCACCTTTGGCTTTGTCTAGTATACCCTTTGCAGTTTTCATTGCCTTTTCTTCGTCGTACTTATCACCGTGAGCGGCTTGTAGTACTTGTTTTGCATATGTCATAAATTCTTCATCAGAACTTACTTCAGCTTCAGCGATCTCAGTTTGTTCGTGCAATGGCTTAACGCTGTGCTTCTTGCGAAGTTTAGCAATGTCGGCCTTAGCTTTGTCAGATTCCTTTGAATCAGCATATTCAGCTTCGTACGTTGTTAATGAAGAAGCTTTCTCCATATCAGCAACAACGTCCTTACCAAACTTATCAGCAACAAACTTTTCAATTGTGGCCTTAGCAGCTTTTGATTGATTGACGCTTGAACCCGATCCTTGGTCATAATTATAATCATGCTCGGCATGTTTATTCCATAAGTCAGTCAGTGACATACTGTCCATTGAACTTTCTTTCATAGTGTCATCTTCTTCATCAGACTCGTCTTCCATGTCTTCTCCCTCTTTCTTGCACTTAGCTTCAGCGATCTCAGTTTGTTCCTGATCAAGCTCTAAGTTTTCGTCAAGAGAAAGTAATGTTTCTTCGTTGATGTCTTCAATGACATCTGTTGTGTTTTCAATTGTTGTATTTTCCATATATTACTTTTTTTCTTTAATGTTAGAGTTTGGAGAGGAAATCAGACCAAACACGCATTTGTGTTTCTGCTAGTTGCGCAGAAGAGGCTTTTTTGATTTCTGTCTCATAATTTTCAATTTGTTGCGCCTTTAATAAACCATTATCCCAGATCCATTCAACACCTTCCATGATCCCGTTTACAAAAGCAGACGGAGCACTTGGGTCTTGAACAATATCAACTGTTGACAACACAAAGTCGTCATTAACAAAGGTTTGGCCATTTTTACTCGCAACGGTTCCCATACCACGACTAGAAACGCCTAATTGACAACCACCTTCCAAAAGTCCTTTCACAATTTTACCCATTGGTGTGTCAAGTATAAGCGCCTTTCCAACAACATCATTACCGTTCCATTTTAGTTCGGTAATGCGATGCGAAACTTTATCAAGGTTAATTGTAGGGCCGTCTGGGTGATTAAGTTCACCGACTGCACGTCCCTTATTAACATAGTCAGTAACATATTTGTTTACTGCACTTTCTAAAACTGTTTTAGGGTAAATACGACGATTGCGATTTACCTGCTCGGCCTGCATAAAGATGCCATCGATGATAAATTTCTTTTCACCATTTTCAGCCGCTTCTGAGATATACTTTAAATCTTCAGAATGTTCTGTTATTAACTTCATCTAATTATTTATATAAAAGTGAATTTCAACCTTCAGTTTTAACTGGAGGCGTGTAAATACTTGATGTTAATTCAACTTTTTTAACTTCAAGCGTTGTACGTACTTTGTCACGTATCAAAGCATCAAAATTTGATGCAGTAGAAGACGTGTCATTAGTTACAATACTATCAATAAATTCCTTTATTTTACTCATGTTTTAATTATTTATATATTTTCGCATCTCAACTTTATAATATTTTGTCTTGAACGGTTATAATACACTCTAATAATGATTGCAAAACATAAGTTTGTATAGGTTAGGCCCACCAGATGTTGGGTATATTAGGGTCACTAGTCGGTCGTGGAATATAACTTTCATTGCCATCAGTATCATATGTTGTCTGATTTGATGACCAAACGATAAACACTTCACCACCATCTGGTATCGCTATATCGACGAGATCACGAAAAAGCACCCAATATTGACCGTCTCCGTTGTGTTCGCCAATTTCGCAGAGAGCATGTTCGTGACTAGCAAGGTTGGAAACTATATTTCCATCTAGATCTTGCTGTGCAAAACCATTGGCGAGCCCAAACTGTTCAGCAATCTGTTTCGATGGAAATTTAAGAATATAATCAGTCATATTATACTGCAAATGGGGCAAATGTGGCGCACATAATACCAAAACTGGAATTTGTTCCAGCTGTACCAAAAGGACCTCTTCCGGTTACGCTAAGATTCATATTGTGTATAGTGCCTCCACTGCTTGGAACCGCAATTGTTGCTACAGCAGAATTGCCAATAGTACTTCCAGCGGTACTATAAAACAAAGAAGCGGTACCTGCACCATCTGAACTTATCAATACATTATAGTTAGTTTGAAATCCGTTTGATGCAGCTGGGAAACCACTTAGCACAGCAGAGTATGTTGGCAACGTAGGTATTGTAGCAGCAGTAATATTAGTCGTAAAGTCTAAAACTGGCCCTCCACTAGAGTTCGACAATTGAAAAGTATTTCCAGACACATTGATCACAAAATAACACGAGGTTGTAGCAAGTCCAGCTCCACCAGTCAAGGCGGTGAATCGTATAATATCCCCATTGACAAAATTATGTCCAGTTGCTGTGATTATATCTGTAGCTGCATCTCCAGTCGCTGAAAATGAAACTCCGCTGTGTGCCCATAATCGGTATCCGTCTGCAGCTAAAAAAAGACCAACACCACGACCGGTTGGCACGCCTCCTGAAAGTGAGTTTGAAACACCAGCATAGTATGTAACATTACCACTAGCAACAAAACAGCTCGCGCATCGTAGATTAAATGAAAATGGGAAGTTCCAAGTCATTGACCCACCAGACGCCGCGCTAATATAACACACACCCATATTGTGTTGAGCCCATGTGGTATGATCATGAGATGAACTAACACCAGTACTAAGAGATAGTATGTCGTTATTGTCTGTGTATGTCGTACCTGAACGTCCAATGTTTGCAGAGTTTAAACCTCCACGACTTGCGAGTGGACGATAGATGTTAAACCGCTGTATGACACTGCTTGAAGACAACAATTCACGCCGTAGCGTGGTACGTGTTAGTGCACTAAATTCTGTAGAAGATACTTGTGAAGGTATGTCTAACTGCCCACTAGCTGTGCCGCTGAATGCAGGACTGACGAGAGTCTTATTAGACAAGTTTTCTGCTCCTGAACGAGTTGCAGGATCTACGATTCCTAGTGCAGAAAGAATTTGTGTTTTTTCCTCTGCTGTCGGCGGTGTTCCTGTTGGTAAGTTTCCTAAGTCGATTGGCATAGTTTATATATCATGAAGTTTCCAAGAGTCCGACACCATTGTATTGAATGGCAACACCATTGTAAGTGATTGGTTCAGATGTGGTTGTTGTAAGGGCTTGTAGTGACGTGTTTGGTAAATTTTTACTGTAATACTTAACTCTGGTTACAATTCCCAACGAATTTGCTATAAATTCAAGAAGTGTAACAGAATTTAATAGGTTTCCATTGTGGTTAATTGTTGTAATGGTTGATCCATTAAGAGATGCACTACAAGTTATCGACTCAACTGAAATAGCAATCTTAAATCTGGTTGAAATTCTTACATTTGTAAAATAAGTTGGAGTTGATGCTCCATCAAATGCAACTAAAGCTTCTGTATTATTATTTGCCCCAGGATTATTTCCATATAGCCATCTTCTATTTCCTCCGCTACTCAATATATATTGGTTAATTGATAAACCACTAGATAATAATCCTTCAAAAACAAAAGTTCCTCCTCTAGTATTCCATATTCTACTAAATGCTGTTCCGCTAATATTATATATGTCAGTACTTCGAATGACACTGCCAAGTCGATAATTTGGTATATAGCTACTTTCACGACTTAATTCACATTGTGCACCCCAAACAACGATACCACTTGTAGTATCTCCAGCATAGGTAAACGTTGTTCCAGTTTGACCAACAAATAGATAGAGTCTGTTTGCAGTTGTAGCAGTAAATGTAGCACAACAACGATACCATCCATCTCTATATGGATATATGCGAGCGCTCCACCCCGTTGCTGTGCTCGTGACAGATCCGGATCCAGTTAAACTAAATGTGGCGGAAGGAACTGGTGAAGATCCTACATGTATTCCAAAACCAGTATATCCTGCAGCCTTTACAAAAGCAGAGACAGTATAGCTTGAACCTGAAACTATCCCAATTGTAGGATCATCAATTCGATGATTATCAAGTGTGTTTGACGGAATAAATTTTTCAGCAGTGAGTGATCCATCTGGTGCAATGTCAGTATTTGCTACAGGTTGTGATACGAGTCTTACCTGAGTCCAAACAGATGTATTGTCAAAACTTTCTGACATTTCTACTATGTTTGTTTTACTAATCTCGATCAATGCGCCTAAGCATAAACCAGTAATTGGATCATGATCAACACGAAGTCCTCGATAGGAGACAGACCAACTCGAAAGCGTTGTAGTTCCAACTTTGCTAGTCACAAGTAGCGTGATCGCTGTGTCGGTCTTGTGGATCAGTGTGCCAGTAATGTGTCGCTGTGCACCGATTTGGTCGTCACCGTCGGTGTCTTCCATCACAACAACGACTGAGTTGTTGAGCCAACCAACTACGCTGCCAGATGGAACCTCAAACACAGCAACACCACCAACTGGAACCCTAGCAGGATTGAGCGATGTAGTGCTTCGCGTCTTTCCAACGATGCGTCCGTTTTGGTTTACAAATGTGCCTGAGCTTGCACGACTATGAACAGGATTTGGACCTGTTCGACTAACATTAGACTTGTCTGTAGAAAAGGCAATATCAAGCGCCGGTCCATAAGAACGTCGGTGCTGTTGCATTATAATATTCTTCAGTTCCATGCTGTAAATTGTTTATATCAAATCCCAAACGTTTGTGCCTACCTTTTTAATTGCAAAGTTTTGGTCTGCAAGAATAGTTGGTGCAAGAGAACCCCCATTGATAGTGACTCCAACTCCAGCAACAAGGTTAATAGCTCCGGCTGTTGTAGCACGACGAAAATAAACTACTGCTCCAGCAGTCCATGCGACAGCAGATTCTGGTGGAACAGTTATATATATCTGATCTACATGTACACATCTGATGTATTGATCTGTATCGCTGAGTGCAAGCGTACGAGCAGTCGCGGTTTCTGTGACTATGAGCGACTCGATTGAAGGGCCAATTGGACCAGGCGCTCCGTCATCTCCCTTTTGAAGTACAAAGTCTAAGGTTTGACTTGGACTTGTCCCAGTAATATTGACTTCTGGAAAACTTCCAGAGACTACAGTACCAATTGATAATACATTAGCTGGACCGGTCTCGCCTTGAAAACCTTGAACTCCTTGAATTCCTTGAATCCCTTGCTCACCTTGAACTCCTTGAATGCCTTGTTCACCAACGGCTCCAACAGCTCCTGAGAGATTTACAATCCATGAAGTAAAAGTTCCATCACCTTCAGTGTCTGTAACTATAGCAATCATCTCGCCTGTAGTTGGGTTATAAGAGTCAATCTCAGCATGAATATGATTGCTAATATTATGCGAAATAAGAACAGTCTGATTTGTGCTATATGATAAATCTGTTTCTACAGTAAGTGTAATTGTTGTGTCTATTGCTGGAATCAACAGATTTGTAGATGATGTTGTCTGATATTTGTCACCAGCTAATCCGTGTTCGCCTTGAACTCCTTGAATTCCCTGAACTCCTTGAATTCCCTGAACTCCTTGAATGCCTTGAAGACCTTGCTCACCCTGAAGACCTTGCTCACCCTTTGCAGTAATAAGATCCCAAAAAAGACTGCCATTATATGGAGTGTCTCCAGTGTTTCCACCATGTGTATCTTTACGATAAAATAATTCGCCGTTATAGACAGCAACATCTCCAACTGCATAGCTTGTGCCAATGCTATATTGACCTGTATAATTCCATAATGCATCTGCACCATCTAAACCAGGTTCCCCGGGATCGCCTTTATCTCCCTTTGGGCCTTGTGATCCAGAACCGCCACTAGCTCCAACCCATTTTTTTGTTGATGCATCATATTTAAGATATGCACCATCAACTTTTGCAGTGGTGCGATCAACGTCATTTAAACGGCCAAGCCAAACTTCACCACCTCCACCAATTGTAGAGAGTTGGTTATTGACCATACTCTGCCAACTCTTAAATGTTTTTTCTGATTTATCGATATAGCTATCAATATTTGTTTGAGCATTAGATATAAACGGTTCAACTATACTGTTGATGTCAGGTATAGTTGCATCTTTTCCTGATGGACCTTCTGGTCCGACTTCACCCTGGGGTCCGACTTCACCACGCTCTCCTTGAATGCCTGTCTCACCGCGTTCTCCCTTTTCGCCCTGGGGTCCGACTTCACCACGCTCTCCTTGAATGCCTGTCTCACCGCGTAAACCTTGAGGGCCGATTTCACCGCGATCTCCTTGCAACCCAACACTGCCTTGAAGCCCCTGCAATCCTTGCTCACCTCTTTCTCCTTGAATGCCTGTCTCGCCACGATCTCCCTTTTCACCCTGTGGACCGGTCTCGCCTTGTGGTCCCGTCTCACCGCTTAATCCTTGAAGTCCAATCTCGCCTTGAAGTCCTGTCTCACCACTCTCTCCTCTTTCTCCTTGAATGCCTGTCTCACCACGTAAACCTTGAGGCCCGATTTCACCGCGATCTCCTTGGAATCCAACCTCGCCTTGAATGCCCGTCTCACCACGCTCTCCGTGTGGACCGGTCTCGCCTTGAATGCCTTGTAATCCTATCTCACCCCGCTCTCCCTTTTCACCACGAAAACCTTGAGGTCCAATTTCACCTCTTAAGCCTTGAGGTCCACGCTCACCATTTGATCCTCTATCTCCTTTAGGTCCAGGAGTAGCTTCGATTGTACGAGTAGCATACTCTAAAGAATCGATCTTTTCTACTATTGGTTCTAGTTGTTTTTGGAGTTTTTTATATAGAGCAACTGGTAATATAGCATTAACATCACTAAGATCTGACATGTCGTTATTCTTCTAGAATTTTAGTCATGCTCTCAATCATTTTTAATTGAGCTTCATGAATTTCTTCTTTATGAGTATTATCTATATGTAAATTGTTTTCGTTATTTGTAAACTCAGTATCATCAACAGCGTCGCTAACTGTGTCATCAGTCGAACCTGAAGTATCATCTTCTGGTTTTTCTTCTGCAATCTCAGAATCCATTCTTTCAACGTCAGCGTCAGACTGATTTAGTATGTTACTGCGTACCCATTTGTCACTGTAATATTTACCAATATGAGAACTTATGGTATCAAGCATGCCTATGCGTTCTCTCATAATCTCAAAGTCTTTAAGCTCAGAAAAATAGTTATCTTCAATATAGTCAACTGATATGCCTTCACGTATAGTTTCCCAATCGGATTGAGTACAAATACCCTTTAATATTAGTTGTACTCGTAGCGCCTCAATAAATATCAACGAAAACTTTTTACGCAGTCTGTTGATAAACTTTTGAAACTTAACCTCTTCCCGAGAAATTTCACTCGCACGTCCAATATTAAATCCAGACTCGCTATCAAGACGATTAGCTGGTACATTTAGTGCACGATAAAGCTTCTTTTGGAAAAAGATTACGTCTTCAATTTGGCTAAGATTGTCTCCGCCTGGAAGCGTAGTAATTTCTGTACCACGACCCCCTTCACGACGAGGCAACCAAAAATCTTCAAGCATACTCATGCTCTTACGGTCATCACGTATTTCGCCGGTATTTGCATCATACACAAGTTTGTTACGATACTTTGCCATAATCCCTTGTACATATTCCTCGGCCTTACCCTTTGGTAAGTTACCAATATCAATATAGAAGATACGACGTTCTGGCGCCCGTGATATACGATAAATCACGAGTGCATCTTCCATCATACGCAACTGATTTACGAGCTTTACACTCTTATGCAGATATGAAACAGCAAATTTATTGCTTTCATCAAGCATCCCAGAAGGAGCATAAACTATGCTATTTGGGTCAATTTTAAACCCGCTGCTGGTGTTAAAGTCATCTGAATATAAGAAATATTCTGCGGTAACTTCTGAAGTTTTTACTCCAGTATTTTTATCAACCTTATTGGTTATTTCTTTGACCTTTTTAATCTTTAATGGGTCAATTGCTCTTAACTCCTTGATGCCCTCTTTTGGCTTTTTAGGGTCAACCATAATATGATAATACAACTTACCGTCAATATACCACTTTCTAAAAATATCTTGACCGCTATAGTTAAACGACAACAGTTTAGTTATCTTATCAAACTCTTCAAGTATTTTTTTCTTAATGTTTTCAGGTTGCTCTAGATTGTCGAGTATAAGATTAACCGGAGAGCCATCAGAGTCAGACACTATTGCAGCATTTATAATGTCAGATATAGCTGAATCACATTCTGGTTGAATTGCTGCTGCACGACATTTTAGGATAATGTCCTTTTCATTTGTCAGTGCTGCGCCGTCAATATCAAGTACCTGACCATAATAACCAGCTGTAGCTGATGAAGTTACAATAGAGGTACCATCATTTTCTACCGGAGCAGAAAATGATGGTACCTTATTAAAGTCAGGAGTATCTTTTTTATTGATTACCTTGGATAATTCATAGCCGAATAGCTTCATAATATATATTTATAACCCAAATATCAGTACTTATTGATTAGTACTAGTACTTTGACCAGAAGTCCAATATTGATAATTAAATTCAACAGTAAATTCTTCTACTGCATCATTTGTTTCATAGTTTAAGTCAATTGCACTGATATTCGTTGGAAATGCATCAACGAAATTATATGATTTGGTAGAAGTAGCTGTAAAATCGCGATTTAATTGATAAATTTGTAAATCTCGATAATAATTTAATCCAGGCAAACCAGTTGTATTTGATACGTTACGATTGATTAGATCCATCCAACTCTCAAATGCGTTACGAATTTCCATACCTACGTCATTAATTACGGTGACTGTCCATGGTTCGAACGTGCGGTCACCCGCTACCTTTAATTTACGGCCGCGATACGGCACTTCAATTGGCGCAATTATGCTAGCTGGAAGTTGTGCCGCTTTAATCATGAATCGTGATAATCCCTGAGCTGAACCCGCGCCAGTTACCGCTGCTGGAAAAGTAATTTCCGCCTGAAATAAATTTGGACGTGCTCCGCCTGCGAATTGACCTTTAAAATTTGTTATATTACTCATTGTTGTTTAGTTATAGTTTTAGTTATTTATAATAAATTATGCACCTAATTCGCTAAATGTTACACCAGAACGTGTTGCTACAAAATTAAGAGAAATAAAGTTAATTGAACGTGCTGGTTTGATATAAATATCAGCCACAAATCCGTTAGTATCTATAACTTGTGGCGTATTATTAGATTCATCGCATACTACTTTATATTCAATAATACCACGACGACCTTGAATGTCTCGTAAGTATGGATTAATTATATTAATAAATGCGCTTCGCGTAAACTCGTCATTTAATTCAAATAATTGATACTTGGCTGCAACAGTAATTGCTTTTTGCACCGCAATAAATAGACGACGTACGTTAATGCGATCAAATGCAGAAGGACGCTTTTGACCGGTCTTATCTCCATAGAGAATAACACCTTGACCCGGAGTATTTATGATTGGATTTATATTTGAATTGTATAAATCGTCACGATCAGTTGTTCTAGGATTGTATGCTAGTTTAGTAATACCACGTAACTGACCACGATTAAACCCAGCTGGCGAGAACCATGGATCAGCAATTTCATCGGTATACGCGCAAAGACCGGCTAAGTGACCACATGCTGGAATCCATTCGTATCTGTCAGAATAGCGGTTATAAACATACACCGGAGTACTATCGAGTACTGTAAAACTACGTATTCTATCGGAGCTGGCAACCAGCATGTCGCGCCAATTCAGTAATGCAGTTAGTTTACCTGCGTCACTAGTTATTTTATAAAGGTTTAACGGCGCAGATAAAAATACCATTATATCTTCACGGACACCAGCCAATCCGATAAGTGCATTATTAATTTCTGCATTAATATCATTTTCAAATGCCTCAGCAAATACTAAACTTGCATTAACATTATCAGTGTCTTCTAGTACACCCATTGCATTTACAACAGTGTTTATTTTGTGCTCACCATTGGCACCACCACTAAATGTGATATTTCCATCCCTACCGTTCAATGTATATTTATTAGTGCTATCTAACGTTACAACGTCATCTGCGTCACCAACAAAGATATATGACGAACCATTATTAATTACGTCTACCCAATAATTTGTCGATCCAGCCGTAGTACGAGAGTCACGCGCAAGTGACAAACTTTCCCATGTTTCTAATACTGTATCCTTTTGACCAGTGAATCCGCCATGAGTGTCATAGATTACGATGTGTATTTCGTCATCTGTATAGATTGTCTCAGAGATTTCCTCGGCCCAGGGGCTCGTGGACGGAGTTGTATAGAAATATCTTTTAATTTCTTTCAGGTTATTAGTATCTGATAATGTCGTATTATTTGCATGAAAAATTTGTACACGCAATGAGTTGCCAACTAAACCAGGATAGCGAGCATAGAGTGCTGCAGTAAGACTGCTGCTAGTCACCGTATCAAAGCCTGTTTGGTTTGGTATGAATAGCGGCTCCGCGTCCTGGGCGTAGCCGGAGGTGGTGCCTTTAGCATTTAATGCACTATCACTATCAGCGGCGCGAACCACTTTTAATGAATTACCATACTTTAAAAAGCTCGAAGCAGTCAAGAACGATGTTGCAAGAGGATCGTTACTTTTAGTTGGAACAGTGTATGTTTGTCCTAGAATAGTTTCAGATGTAATATTTACTATTTCATCTACCGGTCCCCAATTGAAGTGACCAATGTATGCACCAATTGATGCTGCGACTGGTTGTACTGCGGGTGTTAAGTCTGTTTCTCTGGTTTGTACGCCTACGCTTGTTAATGTTGCCATATATTTTTTTCAGTTATTGTTGATTATAAGTTTGATACATAATAAGAAAATTTCAATCTATCGTTATTTATAAAAAGTCACTTTTACAAGGCATTCCATTCTTGTAGTGCTGATACCTGCCGTTCATAGTCAACCATACTAGGGGTACTACTAGAAACAGGACTGTCGAATATGCCAAACGGAGGCAAGTCTTCTTCCATTTCGCGTATCTTTTCGCTGTAGAGCAGCGATTTTAATTCAATATTACTGAGTCCTCCAAATGCATCTGTGCTCACAAACCAAGCAAAAAGCACGAGGTTCATAACCATGTCGTCATGGGTGTTTCCACGAGCAGCATAGCTGTCTCCCTTTGGCTCAAAACTACTAAGTTCAACTATTGTGTCTGGGTCACATAATTGAAGCTTGCCACTTTCAAGCAAGTCTTTTAAATTACTACACCCAATACGTTTTACGCGTTTTGTCATAGTAACCCCAATACCGCTACTCTTTACAGCACTTTGCACAAACGTATTGTCATATTCATAGTCATAGTAGATTGCATTACAAACAACCTGACCAGCATCATTATTTTCAACTATTACAAGTGCTTCATTATACGTCTTTGCCGCACGAACAATAAATTCTGGAAACATAAGTGGAGACACTAGGTTGTCTCGATATGTGCACACTTGTTTAAACGCGCCATCGACTCCAGATATATTAAATATTGTAAAGGTACTATAGTCTTGACCACGACCTTTACTAACATCAACCGTCATTATATAGTCATGACCTTCAACTGGTTCAGCATAATATCGTATGCCATGTTGTAGTTGTAATGGTTCATGTGACTGCAATCCTAATAGCGTGTCTGAACCTATTAGTGTCTGCGAACTGCCAATAAAGTTTACTTCAAATTCTTGGCGAAATTGAAGTTCGCTACTGTTTGCAATAGTCTGACGTTTCCATTCATCGTCACGACCTGGCACATCATTCCAACGAATAGTAAACGGTTTAAACTCATTTGTAGCCTGTATTGCGCCTTCCCAAAGCTTATAAAACATATTACCAATTCCATTAGGTGTGCTAGTAATAATAACCTTTGTGTCTTTACCAGATGAAATAACAGGATAAACTCCGGTATAAAATGCACTAGCATTATCAACAAATGCAAACTCATCAAGAAACAAAAGTGATATACTCATACCACGAATACTTGAGCTTGAAGTTGCTGCGCAAATAATTCGTGAGTTATTTGAAAAGTCGATATTTCCTTTATTTAATGCTTTACACCCCGGTTGCAACCAAAATGGAAGATTTTCAAGCATTAGACATATGCGAGACAACATTTCACGCGCAGTTGCTCCCTTGTTAGCCAAGATTGCAATTGTTTTTTCGCTATGAAAAAGTGCATACCAAAGCAAATAACCACATGTTGAAATTGATTTGCCGCTTTGGCGGCAAGCTAATATTATATTAAACCTATGTGAATTATAGTGTTGAAATATTTCTCTTTGATATCCATATAACTTAAATGGTACCAAGCCACGATCTAAATGAATAACTTTCAAATAGGTTTCACAAAAATAAATTGGATCTTTACTGCACTTGATATATTCATCAATTTGCTCTTTTGTAAAGTTAATGTTAACACCATCACGCTTTACATTGGGATTTCCAAGATATCCATTTTCTTTGGTCTTTTGATGATCAACAATCATATTGTTGTTTTAATTCAATTAATTTATTATTTAAAAACTCATCGTCTTTAACTGACCAACCAGATCCTAATTTCACGTTATATTGTTTACAAATTTGTCTAATTTCTAATACTACAGGCCTATTAGTCTTTTGTTGACGAATTACATTTCTTTTTTCTTGTGATATTTTACCTATTGTATTTTTCCAATGCGGCGATAATTTTGTTTTGCTGCATCGTATAGCAGCTAATTTATTATCTCTATTTTGTGCTGCCTTTATCGATCGAGGTTTTGCAACATTCTTTCTCCATTCAGAGTCAGCCATGGTATTTTTCATTTTTTCAATACCCCTTATCCATTTGGTATTTCTCCATTCCCCGTTGTTATATCGTTGAAAAGCTTTATTTCGTATTTTATCGATTACTCCAGGCACATAATTTGCGTTCGTCACGCTATATTTATCCAATAATAATTGGGAATATTCTAATGTTCCAAACGAAGGACATCGTAAATCATTATTGTGACAATTATAAAAATTTATATTGTATGCTGCATTAATTTTTTTAAGAAATCTAGTCTCATACTGATATGCGCTATGAGAACACGTAAAAATTTTAATTTTTCTAATAATAAATGAATCTAATCCTTCTTTTTCTATAATTTTATTAATTATAGGCGATGACGTAGTATATCCGTTGGATGTTAATAATGTTTTTGGATCGCTGTCATCCTTTGAATATTTGCTGCCAGCATAGTATTTTTTAGTAATAATATGCTGTATTATATAAAAATATGGAATTGCAGTCATTAAACATCAATAGGTTCATCAGTAACACCCCTTAACAACTTTTGAAGTTCTGTCGTAGTGCCTACAAATATAGCATTATTAGTGGTATTTGGTGCAGATGTCTGTCCCTTTTTATCCTCAACCTGCACAATTTTCTTTCTCTCTTTTTGCAAACTTAGCAACTGACCGTTTATATCAGCTGCAGTCTTTATCATTCCAGCGAGTACCTCAAATGCACGTGGATGCTCGGCATCACTTGCGAGTGCATGCATTGTACCTATAGCTTCATCACTTGTAATTATAAGTTTTTTAATTTGTTCTCGAGCAAACTTATAGTCTTCTTCAGCATGCATCACTATTTCGTCATGAGACGGCCCAACTGGGGCCCCGGTCGCGACGGCAATTTCATGTTTTACTGGTAAAACGTTTTTTTCAAGAGATGCCAGTATGGTATCTTTGTCTTTTTTCATAATTATATGTCGTCATCAAAACCATATGTAGTGATTACTGTATAGTTTTCTGGAGTATCATTCTCAGGATCACCGAGTTCGACACTCACACCATCAATTGGCAGTGCTGTTGGAGTTATTGGTGTATCATACAAGTCAACATCAACGACTTTAATAATTTTTGCAGGACCAGTCTGTATACCCATAAACTTAAACTTAATATCAAAGTCTAGGGTGTAGATAATTGTACGACGGCTGTTGGCAAAATCACCTTCATAGTCGTCCTGTATATTTGTGCCTGTTAATAGTATAGGTACGTCAGTAACAGAACCCGGGCCCTCAAGGTCTTTTACCGCAACTATATAGTCTGGAGTAAAGTATGGAACGATTTGTTCAAAAACTTGAAGGGCGTCATCCTGGTGATGTGCAAGTATGCTTAATTGAATGCCAACTTTATATGGAATACTTTGATATACCTTTTTCTGTACATCAGTGTCACCTTCTATTAGATATAACTTGTTATTAAGTTTATTTAACTTACTTGCCGAATCATATGTTATTGAGGTAATTTCAAAACTCATACGAGGTAACTTGATTGCTACGTCGCCATACTCTTCATTTTGCATAGAAGCCAGTCGAGCTAAAAACTTTTGTTTTGGACCATATGAAATTGGCACACGTTGTATACCAGTCATTTTGCCATTTACCTTTTTTGCAACAGACACGTCATTAAAGATTGTGCCAAAAACTGCCACAATCTTTTTTAGATTTCCGTTATAATAATATGAACTGTTTAACATGGTTTATGAGGGGTCTCCAAATGGGTTGCTTTCACTAAAGTCAATATAGTCGTTGCCTGCAAGTTCAAAAGAACTATTTTGTGTAAGGTCATCATTAACAAAGAGCGCAGCATCTCCATCATCCAAATCAACTACAGAAGTTACCGTTGAAGTCGTACCAGAAGTCTGACCCGTTAGTTCAGTATTAGGAGTTAGTGTATGATACTCTTCGTCATCAAATGTTAGGGTGCCAAATGTCGCAATTATTCCACCAGGTGTATGTTCATACTGTAACAACTCGGCTGATCCAGTAACCCCAGAAGGCAATGTAATTGTTAACGTTTCGCCAAGGTTATGTACGTCTCCGCCGTCAAAGTCAAGCAGCGCTCGTGAGCCTTGAGTATGACCAACTTGGATGCTATCAATCTCTGTTATTCCAGTATCAATTTCCTGACCGCCATACTCAAACAGTTCGCATGTGAGTTTAAACGTAGGGATAGTAGCCTTTTTATCGCCCGAACCACCAAGTTGGAAAAATGGAATCTTATCTTCAACAAATTTAATTTCAAAAAGCCCGCCAGTAAATGGCAAGTAAATGAGGTCACCTTCACGCGGGCGAACACTGTCATTTGTATAGCCATGACGTCCAATGAGTGAGTTCCAACGGCGGCTACTGCACACAAGTGTAACCTGATCTCGCGTCTCAAGTCCAAATTTAGTCATGAGGTCGCCGTCACCTTCAAAGCCATCAACACTCTCGACAAACATTTCAATAAGAAATGAAGCGTCAAAACTTGATATTACATCCTCATTTAAGATAAAGTCTTGCTTTATAATCTTGCGAGGAATGTAGTAGACGTCGTGTCCCATGATTTTCATAGACTCTATAAGCAAATCTTCAAGAAGGTTTTGCTCGGGTCTATACCGCTGACTAAAATATACACTACGTGCCATACTATATTATTTATCCTTATCCGACAAAGAAATCTGGCGGCATTTGATATTTCGTATCAAAATCAGTCTCTATTTTTTCAATGTCATTTATCGCATCTTCGTAAATCGCACGCCCATTTAGAGTAATTCCACCGGGCAACGTCATGCCTTCGAATTTCAACAAATTCGTCCCCCATTGCTTTTTCAGCAACGCGGTAAGATATTTCTTAAGAAGCATGTCATTATATACATCAGTATAGTCATTCGGGTTTATCGTTTGATAACCTTCAACTATAATATATTGGCCTATATGTATATAAGTTTTCCAATCATCTTGAATACTAAGACGATTCATATGACGAGTAAATATAATCTGCTGTGTTGAACCGGTGAGTATAAGTTCAATTGAGCTCATATACTGCTTCGTCATTTCATAGTTAACAAGTGAACCGGGCTGGCGAAGGCCATACAAGTCATTCAAAAACATTTGATATTTAACACTAAACATATCAGCAGCATCGCCACTACTTAAGTTTAGTACACGCAATACGGAAATAAGTTGGTCAGGCAGCGTAATATAGTTGTTATCATAGTCCGCTTGTGTGACCTGATGCTTTAAGAATGTACGTACGACCGCGTCGCTATGATACTCTTGATAAAACTGAAGTGCCTCATCAATGCGATCTTCGATCTGATCCTCATCAATATTAATTTCAAGTACTGGAGCGCCTAATGCCCTTAGGCAATAGTCAGCAAGTTCTTGTCGTGATGTTGGTTTTGCCATAATATATTATTTATACTCAATGTCCTTTAGTGACAGGATTGTATGCAATCTTTTCAGTTAATACTGAAGAGTATACGCTCGATTCTGGAGATAAGTATTCAAATAATAATACCCCAGCGCCTTCTGGTCCATTGCCAAATTCTATTGTCAACGGATAATACAGATCAGCAACCATATTAAATGTACCTGTGCTGTCTTGAACCCCATGCAGACCAGGTACACCTACTATATAGTTGCTCATAGTCCTATTAGCATCAAATGCATCAGGACCAAGCCACAGATAGCTAGCATCATCTGAAGCGAGTTTAAATGTATATAGTCCGCTTACATTGGGTTTAAAATAACCTCTTATGATAAGACTCTCGTTGTTTGGAACTGCAGAATAGTTTCCATAGACTACACTCGCAACTTCTTCAGATTTTAGAGGAGGGCCTACGCTAGCAGTTCCAGAATTTGTCGGAGGCGATGCACCAATATAAAATACACCTTTGCCAACTGCTGGAAATGGTTGGACTAATGATTCTGGTGTATCATATTCTGGTTGCGGTATAAACCCCCAATCTTGCCAATCTGTCTGTGTTGTTGCAACTCCAGCATTGACAATTTGAAAGTACGAAGGCGGAACTTCAAACCCAAACGTAGTTAACAGCCTGCTGCTAAAAAACCCATTGTCGTCATTGAAATACCCGTAATATTGCTTTGTGTACAGACCAGCTTGTAAATTTAATGCACTTACATCCCATGAATTGGGATCACCGGAAACAGCAGTGCCATACTTGTATGACAAATCCAATCCAAGGCCAAATCTAACTCCTTGAAACATAAAATTAGAATAATACTGTTACAGCAGCAGCAGATATAGTAGTTCCACTATCGACTATACGCTGACCACCAAGAGGCCATACTCCTGGGCTCAATGTAAGTATAGCTGTTTCACCATCTACGCCTTCAATTTCAATGGTTCCATTAGCAGTACCAGGGGCGATATATAGTCCAGCAAACACTTTGCCCGCAGTCGGTGTGTAAAAACCAGGATCACCCGTAAAAGCTAATGCCTCATATGCAACTGCAGAGGAGTTTTGGTGTATTAAACCTTTTTCGTAAACGTTTGTACTCATATATTCTATTTATATTAATCTCTTATAGAGATTCCAGCACATATTGAAATACACAACGCAAATAGTATAATACCGTGCTGTGCTACCATCTCAGCAGTATTTAAACAATTAAATGTAAACATACATAAAATTGAAACAAATACCGCGAGGATGACATTCTTGTTCATGGCTTGTTAATAAATTTTTCGGGCGCGCGTTCAAAGTGTTTAGCTAATTTAATAATTCCATTAATAATTTCTGGAGAAACAACCCCAATAATACCATATGTGATTGCCTTATAAAGGCTAGGTATATCTGTTTGTTCTAGTATAAACCACGCAATTGCTGAAGCAATAGCAGCTGAAGCAATATTTTTAAATTGCTCAAGAATAGTGTATTCTTTTTTTGCTGTCAAGAGTCGAGCAAGCATTCCTGCTGCGCCAACTAGAGGTATTATCCAACCGCCCTCTAGAAACTCTTGTAACATTGATCTTTCTGGTTCCATTTATAACTATATTTTTAAAATATGAAACATTATATAACGTCTATCAACATATTGTTATTTATAAAAATATGTTTTTTATCTAATTAAATTGTGTTCAACCGCGTATTTATAGAAAAGTTCCTCATGAAAGCTTCGTATACTATACTTTAGTGCTATTTCATCCAATGAACAATGAAAGGCATGAGTAATATCATAGACTGCCTGCAATGACCCACAATAGTAGTTGTCTACACCCTTTACATGTCTATACTGATGTGGATACTTTAAACTTAGCCCTTCCCCAGCAGTCGTCATCTTTAACAGGTTTTTAACTGGAGTGTAACATACTTTTGTAGTAAATTTATCATACCGAGTGCTTACTACAAGATCATAATCATGCCTATGGTTATTATGTAGATGTGATATGAGTTTGAACTTACCAGCCCACATTCGTTTCCATGCAATACGCGGACACGTATTTATCTTTCCTTCTAAGTTTCCATGCAGTTGGCACTTAGAGTCGTCGTCAACTATAATTTGTTTTATGTTGTATTTGCTAAAATAATCTTTAAGCACAGAACGAGTAACAATAAAACTGCTATCAGTATTAAGTTTTCGATAGGAACTTTGCGCCTCAGACGTGTTCCAAGTATGCAAAAATAAATCAACGCTATGACCATACCCCTCTAGTATGCCTATATAGTTTGCTAGACCCAAATCTGTCAAGCCGTCTCTAACGTGCCCTCGTATACAAAACGCTATTTTCATAAAATACCAATATCATAGGCATGCCGATAAACTAATTCCTCTTGATTAACTATATTGGGATATTTAGCACTAATGCTATCTAGGTTAAGGTGAAAATCATTTACAATCTTATGCATATTTTCTAACGTTCCAATATAAAAATTATCAACCCCTATTATACTGTGCGAATAGTCTGGATACTTAAATGCAAAACTTTGTTTTTTAGCGATCAGTCGACGTAAATGTTTTGGTGGAGTGTAACATATTGGAGTCGTAAAATAATCATAACGTGTATTAATGATTGCATCATATTTAACACCGGATGTATAGGCTGCATTTATAACTGAAACCTGGCCAGCCCACATTCGTTTCCATGCAATTATAGGACATATACTTTTACAAACTACTCCAGTTTTAATTCCACGTATTTTTACCTTTAAGTCGTTTTCTATAATCACTTTAGACACATTAAAGTTTTTAAAATAACTGCGCAGTAATTCTTCCTTAACTTCAAAAATATTAGATCTATCGAGTGTTTTATAACTACTTTTTGCCTCAGACTCGGTCCACGCATGACAATAAATGTCAAGTGAGTGCCCATCGGACTCACACAGACTAATAAACTCTCGTAAAGAACTAGTGAAAAGTCCGTCCCTGATATGTCCTCGTATACAAAACGCTATTTTCATAAATCTCTTAACTTTAGCATAACATGCTTAATTGCCATCCACATGTCTAAATATTTATAAGTTGCAAGACGCCCAACAAAAATTACTCCTTCCTCCTCCTTTGCGAGTGTCTCATAGCGGCGATACATTTCTTGTCCCTCACCCCAAGGAATTGGGTAAAATGGCACGTCGTTTGGTCCGCACTCCTTTGGATATTCTCGAGTAACCACTGTTGGGCCAACATGACCCGGCGTCCAAGCGCTGTGATCATAGACACGAGTGTATTCCACATCTTTGTTATTTTGATTAACAATAAACGTATCAGTCTTTTCACAAAGTACGTCATGCTCAAAACGCAACGAACGATAAGGTAATCGTCCATACACCGTTCCAAAATAACTATCAATTTTACCAGTATACACAATCAAGTCAGACGGCTGACGTTCATGCACCCAACGATCTTCCTCACAGTTTAAGTGTACGGTAATGCCGTCAAGCATTCGCTTAAACATTTCCGTATAACCATCCTTTGGAACACACTGATACTTTTGTCCCTCAAACCAGGTAGGGTCCTCAGCATCTGCAGTTTTAGGAATGCGATTTGTAATCGTCTTTGGAATCTCTTCAAACGGCACTCCCCATTGCTTTTCGCTATAGTCCTTAAAAATATACTCTATAATCTCTTCTTGTGAGAGCTCTCTTCCAAGCTCAGAGATTGTTTTTTTACTGTATGGCAAACTAACGAGTCCAAGGCGTGTTTGACCCTTAGGCTGTAGTGCAAATGGAATCCATTCAGTATAACGACTTAAAAACGCATAGACGTCTTCGTCATCAGTATGGAAAATATGCGGGCCATACTGATGAACAAGTGTATTTGTAATATAGGCATCGGCGCAGTTTCCTCCAATATGAGAACGAGTCTCATAAATCTCTACGTGGTATCCTTTTTCTTTTAGCAACACCGCTGCGGAGATACCCGACAGCCCACACCCAATTATTTTAGCACTTTTTTTCATAAAATAGTATTTTATCACGGTTTACGCCTAAAGTAAACATAAATATATCTATATGAAAATTAATGAAAAAGTATACGTAAACAGTGAATTTAAAGATCTTCTCCGCGGCATGAATATTGGTATTGTCGACTATATTGAAGTTTATAAAGTTGAAGGCGACAAAGTATTTTTTAAAGCAAACAGCGCGCGCCTGCACCTAACAAAAGATGATTTTGAAGAGGTGCGACTCGGCGCCTAATATTTAACCCCACCACAAACTCGGTACGTTGGGGTCGTTAGACGGTCGACGTACTGCTGTTTCGTTGCCATCTTCATCAGTGGTAATTTGATTTGATGACCAGTAAATAAAGTCGCTAGCTCCGTCTGGAATTGCTATGCCAACGAGGTCACGAAAAAGTATCCAATATTGTCCGTCGCCGTTGTGTTCGCCAATTTCGCATAGGGCATGCTCGTGACTGGCGAGTGACGAAACTACCATACCGTCTTCGTCTCTATGTGCAAATCCTGTTGCAAGACCAAACGCTTCGGCAACCTGTTTAGAAGAGAATCGTAATATATAATCAGTCATAAAGTTATCCCGCAAACGGTGCAAATGATGCAGTAATTACTGCCATTGCAGTATTACCAGTAACTGAACCCATTGATCCAGAGAATGTGCATGTCTGTGTCATCACCGGAGTGCCTCCACCAGTTGAAGCAACTGCAAGTGTTGTAGTCGGTGTATTACTTAAAATTGTATTTCCCGCTATGCCATAGTACAAAGATGCAGTGCCAAGCCCGTCTGAACTTATCAATATATTAACGTTTGTCTGTAGACTGGCCGTAGCAAAAATTGGGGAAAATATTGGTTTTTTTGCAACTTGAGTGTTTGTCAATATAGCTATTGATGGAATAAATACTGTTCCAGTAGCAGAAATTTCTGAAATTCTAAACGTAGTGTTACTTGGCGTTTCGCATATAAAATATGTTGTAGTTGTTAGGACTCCGCTACCTGCTTGTGCTGCAGTAAATCGAACGCGATCTCCAACAGTAAATCCATGCGAAGTTCCAGTCGTTATTGTCATAAGTCCACTAGTATCACATATTACTGAAATTGTCCCATCTTGAAACCACAACCTAAAACCATTAATATCACATATTATGCCAATACCACGACCACATGGAAGACCCCCATTCCAATTATTACTAATTCCAGCCCAATATTCTGAGGTTGATCCGGTCACTTGTTCACAATTATTAAGCTTTAAAGCTATTGAAAATGGATTATTCCAATCAAGTGCCCCGCCACTCGCAGAGTTGAGATAGCACGTACCAAATTCTTTGCGTGCCCATGAAGTATGATTACAAAGTTTACCACTACCATCGTCTGATCCTGTATTTAGTATTGCTCTGGTTCTAGTATCCATCCATATATCGTCGCCACTATTCCCAATTGTCAAAGCACTTGTTCCACCTCTAACATTCCATGTCCTGGTAGTGTTAAACCGTTGTACAGTACTTTCTTGCATCATCAACTCACGTCGTATGGTAGAGCGATTTATGACACTGTGCTGAGTAAGAGAAACTTGTTGAGTTAACTCAAGTTGGCCATTGCATTCGCCATTAAATGTAGGACTAATAAGTGTTTTATTAGACAGATTTTCAGGAGCTGTTCTAGTAATAGTTTCGTTTAAACCTAGAGCGCCGAGTACAGCACTTTTTTGTGTAGATGTTAAGGTAGTTAATTCGATTGCCATAAATATATTTATAATGTTATTGTAACGCCTTCATCATATAGCGTAATTTGTTCTGTTCCTAGAAGTAGTGTTTCGGTTGTGGTTGTAGTAAGTGCTTGAAGCGTGGTGTCAGACATATTTTTAATATAGTACTTGACCTCTGTTACAATCCCAGTGTTATTTGCCAGTATTTCAAATACTGGTGAAACTATATTAAATAGACTTCCGTCATGACTTATTGTACTAATAGTTGAACCGTTTAAAGACGCTCTACAAGTCGACCCTTCAACTGAAATTGCAATTTTATTTTTATTTGTAAGACGAACATCGCTAAAGTAAACTTTTGCGGAACCATCCCACGCAACCAACGCTTCATTAGTAAATCCACTACCTGGAAAGTTTGCATACAACCAGCGTTTAGATAAACTGTGTGAAAGAATCCGTAGAGAACTTCCAGCAATATTTTGCGCTAACTGAAATTCTATAAAAAATGTGCCACCTTTGGTATTCCATATTTCACCAAATTGAGTTGTTGGAACACTGCACACATCAAGTGCGCGCACTGTAGCATCTATTGTTGTGGGTATATAACTACTTACATTTCTACCAACTTCCACTTGATAACCCCACACATAAGCGGTACGCCCTGCTCCAATGTCAGTTCCAGGAACTCCAGTTGAAGAGGTAAGAATAAAGTCTGTTGTGGTCGCCGCCGCTGCATTTGTTGTCCCACTAACAACTAAGCGTACCCACCCATTTGGAAAAGATATTGCTCTTCCAACTGTAGTAGAGCCGTTTGCATCAAAGGTTAATGTATCAAGATCAAAAAATGGAACTGCATTTCCAACTGGTCGTAACGTATTAAAATCCAAAGATACATATCTCCAGTTGCCCTTTTTAACGAAAGCACTAACTGTATAATACGCGCCTAACGAGTATGTTATGCTATTAAGTGATCGACAAAATCCGCCGTAGTCGCCACTAATAGAAGTTAGTAACGTAGCTTTATTTGTACCGTCTGGGCTGTTTTCTGTTGAAAGCACTCGAGTGCCATTTCCGGTCCATAGATGCATTTCACCGCTGTGAGTCACAAAATTTGTTGAGTTGCGCTCAACAAGTAGTCCAGGACATTTAAGCGAGACTGGATCATGGTCGCGCCTCGCTCCGCGATAAGAGACCCACCAATTTGATGCTATAGTTGTACCAATTTTACCAGTAACTTTAAGAGTAAGTGTAGTGTCGGTCTTATGTATTATATTTCCAGCAATGTTATGACCGTCACCAGACGAGTCCGGTAATAAAAATTTATCGTCTCCAGTAAGGTCTTGCATTATAACAACTGCTGCACCGTCAAGCCAACCAACTACATCACCTGGCGGCACATCAATTGTTACAACTGAACCAACAGGGTATCGAAGAGGATTAAGAGGCGTAACTGTTTTAGTTTTACCGACAATTCTTCCATTTTCATTTACAAACGTACCAGAACTTGCGCGTATAAGTGTTGGTGTCGGGCCAACTTGACCCATACCAGACACATAATCTGCGTAATCAATATCAATAGACGGCCCAATATCTCTTCTTCTCTGTTGAGAAATTATATGATTTAAACTCATATTTTTATATTTATAGATCGTCGAGATGACGACTTAAGACTAGCAGCGAACTAGCTGTCACTCCTTGTAAATCAATGTCTGTGAGTTCAGACAACATTCGCCCACCTTCTGAAAATGTAGAGGCACTTATAATGTTTGTTCCACTTATAACAGATTGAAGCGACGGCGTCTCACGTATAATTGATGTTATATCAGACATTAAATTGGTTGTGTTGAGGCTGGTGATATTTCAACTTGCCCTTCTGCCACCCGCACCACGTGACCTCCAACATTATATATTTCAACATCATAAACATACCGCCCTGACTTCATGGCTCGAGTTTGAACCGCCGTTAGTGATAAGGCTACCTGTCCTTCTGGAGGAGTATTAATTGATGTAGCAAATGGTACAGAGTTACTTGATGTGTAGCTCTTACGAATTTGAGCTCGTGATGAGTATCCAGTAAGGTTATATGGTAACCCGTTGGCATCTTTTACGTCAATAATTGATGAGTAGGTACTGCCCTGATCGATATAAATGTTATTGTATATTGCCATATAGCATTATTTATAAAAATTTATTTCTATAAAGTTTATGTCGAGTTTTACCAATCGGACCAGTTGGCTTTACAATCAAGTTCAGTTTGTAAGTTTACTCTACTAACTATTAGTAATAGATTGAATTTATCGGTTTTCTAAATTTACTATTTTCGTCTGAAGAGCCTCCACTAGACTCGTAAGTTCTTTCACAGATTCAATTAATAGTGGAATTATTTTTTCGTACTTGACTGCTTTGTATCCATCTTCACGAGTGCATACTGCGTCTGGTAATATTTCTTCAATTTCTTGCGCGATTACTCCAATATCAGAACCGGCATGTGTGTCTTGTTTAGAAGTATCCCAATCAAAAGTTATTCCATTTATTTTTCGTATTTTACTTAGCGGTTGCTCAATATTTTTAATATTGTTTTTAAGACTTCTATCAGATGTTGAATATGTAACAACATCTCCAGTTACGCTTAGTGTACCATTTATTTTTGCTCCACCTCCAAGTGTCGCATAGTTAGTTTCAAGATCTATTTGAAGTGGCCAATAGTTATTATACTTTTCCGAAAATAGAGAATTAAAAGCGCTTCCTCGCAGTACATAAAATTGATTGGCATCTACCTGTATCCCTCCGCTGCGACCATCGGTGTCTTGCAAGATTAAAGTCGGACTAGCATTCTGTATGACAATATTACCTGTTGTTGTAACACTAGAAGCTTTCAGTGGAGCATAGTCAGTGTCAGTTGAATTGCGTATTTCAACTCCAGATCCACCACGAAAATGTCGTAGAAGAGTTGCGGACGCACCATCCGCGTTCAAAGCAATCAAAGCATTTCCAACTGTGTTGCATGATTCAAGTCCAGCAGATGCTTGATTAGTTTGATTAGTTGTTATAGAACGGCAAGGACCATATGTCTCCAGCGTTTTAGTTTCTCCAAAAAACTTTGCAGACACTCCTCTTTTGCCATTATAGACTGTAGTATTTAAGAAATCCGCAATATTGCTATCACTATTTTGGTAATTAAGCGCAATCTCAATACTAGTGTTTGCGGTAGTATTAATTTGATTTTCTATAATTTCAATCGCCCCAATAAGTTGGCGCGTAGAAGTAACTGTATTTGCTGATGTTATAAAGAGTCCGCCGCCAATATTTATATTTCCAGTTCCTGTGTTTATTATATCAAGTGCACCGTTGACTCCAGATTTGCGCAATATACGAGCATCATAGTCAACTATTGGGAAAGACGAATGAAAGTCTATATAACTATCACCAGCTACAGCTATATTGGATCCAAGATCAATTCTAGGAGGTAAAGTAACTGATGTTGATGTCCACACAGGAGCTCCAGCTGATAATTTATCTGGAGTTATTGTTCCATTTTTAATTTTTGCACCAACGACAGCATTAGTTGCTAGTTTCGATTCACTAATTACTCCATCATTGATTGTAACTGGAATATTAATGTCGCTAAGTCCATCAAAAGTTGGGGCCGGACTAGTCGTTGTAACATGACCAGTCACTGCTAAAACGCGAGGTGTCCGTAAGCGATCGGCTACTGGCGAAGTTAGCACAGTTTTATCAAGAGTAATTGTACGCTGACTATTATTTGGGTCTGTAAAAACAATTCTGTTAGTATCAACGAAGGCACCGTCTAATAAAGCAGACGATCCAAGATTCAAACTCTCGCGTATATGCCCTTTCTCTGCCTCGGTTGGAGAGTTTAATACATATGGTCCTAAATTAATTGGCGGTGGAGTTGGCATATACTTATTTATAAATGATCTTATTGAGATTTTGTTGTGTTGTCTGATACAAACTTAAATGGATTTATTATTTTTTTCTGTGCAATAAACATGTTGCATTCTTCAAGCGTGTCTGCAACTACTAAAACTGCTGCACACATATACGAGCCACTGCCTTGAAATGGTTCGCATAATAAAATATTTGTTTCCTCATTATAAAATAACAACCACTTGTCAGCTGTTACATCAATTATAGTTAATTTATGCTCGGTAATCATGCTATGGTTGGTTTATTATTACACTACACGGCCCACCAACTCTAGAAACATTCGTAAGAGTTTGGTAGTATGCATAACCGTCTGTTGGGTTTGTAGTAGTTCTAATTGTTGCAGTACCAGACCCAACAATGGATCCGCTTGTAACAACATCGTATTGAAAAGTATCATCATTTATTACCTGTTTTACTTTAAATGTGCCCCTAAACGCGTTCTGGAGGTCAACACTAGTAACAGTAATTAGCTGGTTTTGTATATATCCATGACTAGCTAATGCTACTGTTACAATAGTATTAGTTAAACTAAAAGATGCACCACTTAATGTTTTAGTAATTCCTCCCGTATAACTTGGAACAAGGCGAGTGTCATCAATTGGCCTGACCCCTCCTAAATTTATAATTTTTTGACTAGGCCCAGCAGCTACAAATGCTTTTAAGATCTTATCTATGGCTGCTTGCGATAAATTCGTGGCTTGTGCTTGAAAATCAGTCAAACTGTCTGGCATAACGATATTAGGATCAACTGCAGCAAATTCGTCAACTTCAGTAACACTGCAGTTAAAACTTGATAAACTTGTGCACGTATGTAACGCGGGAATGTCACCATACACCCCATTATTATTACATGCAAACACTACTAGATTTGTTAAATTTGTTAGACTTGGTATTACACTGGAAAGTAGATTACCACCACATTTAAAAGTATTTAAAGGAGGAGCCCCGTCTCCACTTATAACTGGTATTGCACCAGTTATACTATTGCCTGAGCATACAAATGACGTTAATGAATCTAAATTAACTCCCGCTAAATCTGGTATTACACCGCTCAAACCGCTATGGTTGCATTCAAATACTCGTAATGCGCTCATGCCAGAAAGACTCGGTATACTACCAGACAAATTGTTTTCATAACAATAAAAATTTTCTAAGGTCGTTATATAATTTATGTCGTCTGGTATAGATCCAGTTAAGTTATTTCTGTAACAACTAAATATTTCAAGTTTAGGCAAAGTCGTTATGGACACTGGTATGGTACCAATTAAATTATTTTCGAAACAATTAAATATTTTTAATTCATTGCGACCAGACAAGTCTGGTATAGTTCCGTCTAACGAATTTCTGTAGCAATTAAATGTTTCTAAAGCAGCGCAACCAGACAAGTCTGGTATGCCTCCAATATGATTATTTCCATAACAATTAAAGTTAACTAAATTAGTTAATCCACTTATTCGCGGTATTAATCCGTTGATATTATTGTTGCCATAATTAAAAATAGTTAAATTTGGAATTCCAATAGTGTTTAAATCTGGAATTGTTCCCGATAAGTTATTGTTGTATGCTCTAAAGACCGTAAGTGAATTTAAACCGCTTAAGTCTGGAATTGATCCAGTTATCATGTTGTCTCTACAATCAACTTCTTTTAGACCAGTACAGCCAGTTAGTGTCTCAAATTGATTAGACACTGCATTATCATAAAAAATTAATTTTTCAATGCTTGGCTTATTAGAGTATCCAATTAATGACACTATACCATTACCAACGCATGTAAAGTTTTTTAAACCAGTAAACGCAGATAAATCAATTGATCCGCCAAATTTAGGTGATGTACTTCCACAATTAATATCTGTAATGCGCGAGGGGTCGCCGTCAGTTGGTCGAAGTGTAATAGCTAGCATATTACTATTTATTAAGACTTTGGTTCAACGTAAACTTCTTTATTTCGCATAACTTTAAATGCTACTATGACCTGACTCCAGAAGCTTCCGCCTACGAATGGATTGCTGCCGTCCGGATTGATGCGGACGCGGTGAGGAGGAGGGCTAGGATGGTTTTCATGCGGTGACGGTGTTGAGTGTGTTGAGGGCGATGTCGAAATAGACCTGTCCGATATTCAGGACGTTGTCGTTGTTGGCGTCGGTGAGGTTAGCGTAGGACAGCACCCCGAGCGCGGCGAACAAAGCTTGCCGGTGTGCGCTGGTGGTGATGGACGCGGCGACGGTGGCGGAGGTGATGTCGCTCGTCAGGGCGATGGTTCCACTAGCATTTGGCAACGTCCAAGTTTGATTAGTTGTAGCTCCTGACTTTAATTTACCAGTTGAAGTAATAGTTTCACTAGACAAAGTTAACCAATCAATTGAATAATCGGGGGCATTACTAATACCAAGTTGTGTTGTTCCAGAAATATTACCAAATGTTGCATGGTATGTTCCGCTATTAGTGTAAATTTTGGCGCCAAGTTCAGACTCACTACTTATTTCTGCTCCCGTTCCAGAAGAAGTGCTGTATATCCTTGCGCCGGCGCCCTGCTGGCTACTTATTATTGCTCCAGTAGCAAAAATACTGCTTATTTCTGCGCCGTGACCTAGAGCAGATGATATTTCCGCGCCAGCACACACCCCAGTATTAGTAAATTTTGCAGTGGCGGCTGTATTGTGGCTAGCATATATGCTATAGATATCAGCATCAATACTTTCGCTGATCACGCCATTGAAAGAACCAGAACCGTTTAAGTTACGGCGGACAATTGAATTTGGACTAGGATCAACGTCAATATCTGGAGTCTCATGAACTACAATTGTGCTGTCAAGAGTCTTATAATATATTTTATTGTCTGCATAGTTTAAAGCAAGTTCGCCATGGTCTAAAAAATCTGGAATTGGAATTGCGCCGGGTACTTGACTATTTTTTAGAACTATTTTTTTATAATCTGTTGCCATATAATTTTATATTTTTATGCGTGTAAAGTTTGTTCTTTTGTTCCGGGTCTCCAGGCCCACGTTAGTGGGGTCGATTGAATACCTATTATAACCAGCAAAATAAATAGTGCCATTTTTCAAATGTAAGATTGTGTGGTAGGCCCCATTCACTTCGCTGTGTATTGCCTGTATATCAATTATATTATTGACCACTTCTGACTGCAAGTTTAAACGTAACCAGCCTCGCAGCAGATCCGGGGCACCAGCACCAGCACAACCATATGTATTAGCACCAGTTACAAATAAATAATACAGTCCATCTGACTGGCGAAATGCCTTCATAAAGTTAACTAAATTACCATAATAACCATAGCCAACCCAAAAGTCTTTTATATCATATCCAGGCGGAAGTGCTCCGATTTTTCCCCACCCATCTTCCGGCCTGCCTGCATTCGAGGACCCACCAAATTTCCCAAGAGAAGAGTGGCCCAAACACCATACTTGGTATAATGTAGTCGGCGAACTTAGAAATCCTATTGAACGCACTACAGCCTTGGTGGTATGTATACTATTTGATGTTGAACTGGTTAAAATATTAGTACCAGATGCTGAAATAGCAACAGCAGCACCAAGCCCGATGGTGGCGATCCCCGACTCTTGCTGAACACGAGTTAATAGTTTCCATTTACCATCATCATATTTAAATGTGCGGACTTCACCAGCATTTAAATTGATACTAGCCGCCCTTGGCGATCCAACTGCTAAAATTGCACCATCGCGTGAAAGTGCCACACTTGAACCACTCTTCTCTCCTCCTAGCGGCGTAAAGGCGGTCTGATAAAATTGACGACCAAGTATATCATCGCCAAGTTGAATCCATGATGACATTTGGGAACTATAACTAAACACTCGCGTTGAACCAGCATCTGCTCCACCTATGGCCGAACCGGGAGCTCCAACCGCGAGTAAAGTTCCTGAGCCATTTAAGGAAATATTAATCGCAGTATCACCAGCAGCTCTTCCTACTATATCTCCTCCAACTTGGACCCAGACATTTGCAACTAGAGTATACACTCTCACGACGCCTGCTGTCGATATACCATATGAAGCAATAGCTATTACAGTTCCTGAGGTATTAATTGCAACCTTTATGCCACATTGTTGATTTGTTGCAGTACCAGTTATGGGGTCACCCACTGTCTCAGTTCCTGAAGCGGTTATTCGTCTAATATAGACTCTTCCAGTGCTGTTATTATGGCCTGGTGCTCCAGCGATAAATGTATTGCCATCACCCGATAATGCAACAGATGATCCCAATTTAGAGGCGTTTAACTCTCCATTAAATGATATGCCACGCTGTGTCCATGTACTATCAATTGTAGAATAGTCATATACACGCACTTGACCAAGTTGTGTAGTTCCCACATGTTGGCCATCAGGTGCGCCTATACACAATCTAGACGCATCAGCACTTAAACTCACAGAACCACCAAACAATGAGGTAGTTTCAGAACTAATTATAGGTTGCCCATAATTTACCCACGTGCTATTGTTATATATGTAACATTGCACCCTCGCTAAGGCAGGATCCCCAACTGAAATTATATTTCCAGAATCATCTGAACTTATTGGCGTTGTTATCGTAAAATCCCCTTGCCTGCCAGCCCTTGTAGTAGCTAGTATATCTGAACCTCTTTGGGCAATAAGGTTTTTACCTTGTCCAGAAATATAAATTGCCTCACGACTTACAAGAGCTGTATTAACTGGTTGCGGCTGTTCAGCAGTAGTATATACTCTATCAATAGTAAAATCTTGATTGTCGAAAATAACATCAGGAGAAGATTTATTTGTAGTAGTGAGGTTATTTCCAAAAATTTTGTTTCCGCCATAGCCCCATGCATAAAGAATGTTATTTGGTGCTTTTATGAATATTGATGTAAAACCGCCCCAACCATTGCCATATATATCAAAACCAGTATAGTCTACAATATCTGGCAGTGTTATGGTATTAAAAGTACTATTAATTGAAATAAAATTTCCTTTACCGCTTTGTCCATTACCACCATATCCAGACATGCGTATACCAGAAGGAGTTAGTGCAACACAAATTGTACAGTCATTAGTTCCATTCCAACCACCAACCAAGAATGCATCAAGTACATCTTCTAAGACAGGCGTATTTTCGCCGGGTGATTTAATTGCAGTTGTTGTAGATGCTCCAGAGTTTCCACGACCAAGTACACCAAACTCATTATTACCAGATACCCACAAACGATTCGAAGTATCAATAACGGCAACATTACTAATACTACTGTCTCCTGAGATTATAACTTTACGAATTTTATTGTTTGTGCTATAATTATAGAGTGGCGTGTAAGCCTTTGTCCAATATGCGAGTTCGACCGGGTTGTTATTTGCTAGGCCTAAATATGGCACAATATTAAACATATTATATGTAGCCTCGCCCATAACCCATAATTCTCCGTTTTCGTCTAATGCACACATGTTAGTTTGTGTGACATATAACTCAGCCGCACGACGATTGTCTGGAAGCGGCATTTCAGTGTGTCCATATTGATCATTTGAAGGCAACCCTAGGATCGCCGGGTTTCTAGTAAAACCAAATCGGCTTTTTATATTTGGTCCAGTTATAATTGGTACGCCATCATCATTTATGTAACAAAACTCTCCAACGGAAGGAGCAGATATATATGGACTATACGCTGGGCGTGACACTAATTTTTTAACAGGACCAACTTTAAATGTTTTTGAGTCAACATAATCACGAGTAGCAACACGGGCCCGGGTATTAGGATCGCTTCCCTCATATAAGCTGCTATTGGTGTCCCATGACGGCCCTCCAAAACTTAGTTTACTAGGATCAATCGCGTTAGATGTTATTTTATCTCCACCAACTGAAAATGGAGCCACGCCAAGTTCACGACTTACTGGATCAATATACAGTGTATTGTCATGCCTTAAATTTAAAATTCCAGTTCCACCACTGGCAAGTGAGAAAGACTGTAAAGATGTTCCATCTTGTATTATATCAAAGGCATTACCACGATCTATAAAAGTGTTAACTACTGAATCTGGAGTTGCCTTTATAATTTTACCAGATGTATTTGGTAAAGTATACCACCATGCAGAATTATACCCAACCGGTAGTCCTTGTATATCACCATTTTCAGCGGTATAAATGTTACCATACGTGTTGAGTATGAGAGCGGCGAGCTCCGGATAGTCTCCACCATTAAAACGACCTCCGCTGCAACGTAACCAATTTGATGGAACGCTGCCACCTTGAAGTGCATAGTCGATAATTGAACCAACAGGCAATACTATATTTGTGGTAACAACCTTTGCTGCTCCTTCGCGCTGTATAACGGAAATTATGCTACTTAGCGTCTTCCATGATAAACTGCTACCAGATTTTTCTAATATTGAAGATTCTGCTGGATTATTATTCGGAATTGTGTATAAATTTTGTCCAAGTTGTAATTCAGAATTTATTATTATTCGGTCACTAACAAATGGTCCAGTAGTTCCTAAAACCCCACTATCTTCATAGAATCCAGCAGTGCCAACTTTTAAAATTGGAAAAGCCTTTGTACCACCCGAGAAAGTTTTTGCTCCAGTTATTGTTTGAGAATCATCTAACGTAACTGTTCGTAACAACGCAGACTGCGTTTGTCCTGCGCTGTAGAATAACGGTGAAATACTATCATTTATAGTAACAAGTTGATCTATAACACCATTAGTCTTTTTACGCCAGACGTCAAAAGTATCACTATTACTAACTCCGGTCGTAGAAAACTCTGAAAATTGAATTGAATCCATTATGTTTATTTATTCTCTTTTTTTGCTAATAATTTGATTATTTCTTCTTTCCAAAGCAATAATTCTTCAACTTTTCTATTTAACTCGGCAATTAACTGCTCTTGACTGCGCATACGTTTTTTACGACGTACCGCAGACGCATAAGCAGTTATATCAGAATTTAATATTGCACCCGAAAAGGAATCTCTCTCTAATGAAGGATTGTCTTCTACTTTTATTTTTTTATGAGTTGCCATAAATTTTATACTGTTGCAATTGCTCTAAAGTCACGAATGGTTGGAATATCAAAAATATTATTTGATAGCAACACAATTTTAACTTGGAAAGAAATAAAATCATCATTAGGATCAATTTTATACTCGCTTTCACTATATTTATTAGGGTCACTGCTAATAGGAATTGGCACTCCTGGCGTTAATTCCTGCCAATAAGTAAGATCGTCTGGCGTCGTAGTGTCAAATCCCAACTTTACATACACCTTAATATTGGTTTGATCGGTTGGACGGTTGGTTGATATATAAACATTTAACCAATCAGCAGGAGAATTTAGTGTAACTTTGCGTGTGATGTATCGTGCAAGCGCAGACCCACCACTTGTTGCATTTATTATTTGATATGTAACTCCACTTGCAATTGAACCCAAGTTGGCAGGATAAAATGTAATTATATTCGCAGTATTACTTACAATTTCATATACCTTTCCATCATATTCCCCACTTGTGATTTTTAATCGTTTTCCTACCCATCCGTTGACTGCCCAGGGGGTAGCAGGGGTAGTGTCGATTAAAGTATTTGAACTTCCTCCAGTGGCAGATCCACTTTGGTATAGTGTGTATGCTTCATCAGTGCTGTCAGAATTTATAAGATTTGTAATAGCGAGTAACGATGATCCGTCAACATCAATTATTGGAGATATTGCACGGTCTGCAGTTGTTAGGTTTGCAGTTATAAGAGCTCGAGGTCCAAACTGTTGATTTTGGCCAATTACTTTTAACGTATGCGAATCTAAGTTACCGTAACTACTAGGCAAATATATATTAGCAGCTGTTTGAAATTTTTTGGGAGATTCAGCTTTAAATTCTATGCTATAATCTATTGCAGTACCGTTAAATGTTAAGCTTGGTTGGCGTAAATTAAACATTGATACTGGAATTTCCAGGAGCTTTGCGCGAGTACGGGCGGGTGTAGTTGGCTCGCTGTCACTATCCGCGCGTGTAACATTGACAGTCGGCGCAACAGTATATCCAGATCCGCGGTCATGTAGTATTATTTCTGAAATACTGCCATTAATTGGATTTAGTACTGCAGATGCACGAGCACCTCCAGTAGGTGGATTAAATGTTATAGTAGGCGGTAAACCATAACCTGCACCAGCAGTTTCTATTGTTATTTTATCTATGCCGCTATGTAGATTTGTTCTAAATTGTATATTTCCCGATGCGGATGTAGAACCAGTATTGAAAAATTCTGCACGGTTAATACGAAATTTAAGATCTTGTTCTTGCTGTGGAGTCCATGTGTATGCATTTGCACTCGTGAAGAACGTTCCAAGATACTCTTGCTTTTCAATACGTTTGCCAGAAACTATGTCTGTTTCGCCAAGTATTGCATACCAACAACGATAGTCTCCGTCATTCGATGATACAATTATTGAATACTCTTCGCCAGTCTTTAAAAAGACTGGGTCACTAAATTTAAAGTTTGTTGGCAATGAACCGTCAGTACTTATTTGCACTTCGCCTGGGCGTCTGAAAGTTCGTGAATATGGAACTATTGTACGTGTTGGCGCTCCATTTGCCATTGTTACTATGTATATTTCAACCGGTTGGAAAAGTGCCTTTTGGGCAAAATATAGATCAACTGAGGTTATAAATGCTCCAGTTGGATAGTCATCGGTACTAATTATAAATGACTGAGCAAGGGGATCATGATATGCTGTTGTCGTAACACTAGTCACGCTGCTAGAACGCTCTTCTTCTTCAATTGGAGTTACTGTAAATTGCGGCGTTTTTGTCGAAAGGATAGTTTCCTGCGCAGTTTCAAGTATTCCACTAGCAGTATATTTTGAAAACGCGTATGAAGTTTCAGAAGAAGTGTTTCGTGAGTCATCTGTTAATTTAAAGATGCGTTCGCCAGTACGAAACCGCATCGAACTATTATTTGGTATAATAAATGATCCATAGAGTTCTCCAGCCGAATCTGTCGTCAATACGGCGCCATACGGAGTATATCCAATTTGCGAAGTTGGTAGATCTGCTGATAGTATGTTATTGAATATGCGAGTACTGTTATCATTTATTGTTGAAGGCACAACAAATTTTGTAGTATCATTACCATCCACCTGATTTGTGTATGCCGTTATGTCACGATCTTCAAAGAAAGGATAGACTCGTGTAGACGCCTTTAAACCAGTAGCGTGGAAATAGACAATTCGTGAACGAATAAATGGTATAATTACAGTGTCTACTACATTTGTTCCAAGACTCTTTGGAACAAATGTAGATCCAAGCGTCGTGTTTGTGCCCTCACGAGTGTCTGTAAATTCTCGTGTGGTAGTTGTGGTCCTTAAACCCCTTCGCCTCTCCACGCGCGCCCACGTCGTCGTCGTGGTGGTGCCACCCCATTCACGTTCCCAGTTATTCCAGTCTGAACCAAGTATGTCGAGTGCCGGGTCTTCAGCAATAAATTTAATCGCGTCAAATGCGCTGTCATCAGTTACAATAAGGTCTGGCCGAGTAACAGTATCTTTCCAGTTATCTGCTGCTGGCGACAGACGTATATGTCCATTAATTTTTGCATAGACATGAGGGTGTACGCTAATATGAGCAGTCGCCTTTAGGTGTGATATAAGTTCAACTTCGTTGTAATTTAATGTAATAATACTGTCATGAACTCGTATTTTATCATTGTCTACTAGTTTTGAAGTACTTCCATTTATACTAGTCTGTTGACTATTAATAGCAAGATCTGCATTGTAACTGTTATAACGTGGCCGTAAAATTCCATTTTCGCGATCAGTTGAGCAACTATAGTCTGGATTAAATACATTTCCAACGCCATGACCGATAAAATTATCAACTAGTATTCCGTTTTTAAATCGAGTACCAGCATCGTCAAATATATTTTTTTCTGTGGCCGAGCGTTCAAGAAGTGAAAGTGACGTATAGTATTCCATATTACTAATACGCTTTTCAATTGCGCCAATATCACTCATTGTATAGCGACGGTTATCAATATAAGTCTTAACTATATCAGATGCATTTGTTGTATATGCTGGAACCTTTAAGGTATAGAGCGTCATTGAATTTTTAGGCACAGACGGCTCGACTGGAGTTAGCGATGAAACACCATTTACTATAGTAAATTGTCCTCTAGAATTTACTGTAACCGCGTCGATTCGAGGTAAATAAAATTTAGTGAGTGAAGTAATTGGTGTATTTGGATCAATTTGACTTTTACCTAGATTTTGTTTGATAGTTGTAGTCGCTCCATTAACTACGGTATACACTACATCATGTCTAAAATCTATGGCATTTGATAGATTTACCCCTTTGTATGTAGGTATATTTTCATATGCTGTGCCAACACTATTGTTATTTGATCTATACGAATCAACATTATACATCACAAACTCGCGGGCAGTTACATCGCCAATACGTTCATAATATTCATACTCAATTGCAATAGGTTCAGTAAACGGCAGACCTGAGTATTGAACTCTGGCATTCGTGTAAATGTTGTCACGTTGTCCATCATCTATAAGTTTAAATAGTGATGTAATGTCTTTTGCGCTGCCGGGGCCAGTTGTTTCTACTGAAACTATGCGGATTACATCTGTATTTTGTAATGAGAATATTTTCCCATTGGTGCCTCCACCTGTTACTGTGTCACTAACTATCTCTCGACTTTTAGTAACCCGCGCAATATTATCAGCATTCGTTACTGCTATTTTTGCAAGTACTGAATAGTTGTCATCAGTTGTCACACCAGTACCAGTTATAGTTAGTGTCGAGGAGTCACTCGACATGCTAATTGTAGTAGATGTTGCTATGACGCCATTTACCATTACCAATACATTACTAGTATCGGTAAATATTATACCACTGCTTACAGAAAGAGTAATTGTTGGAGTTCCCGAGGATGGAAGTGTACCAGTAAACAGTCGTTGCGCGTAAAACGTGGTATTACTCATTTGACGCGACTGTGGATATGGGCACTGAAAAATAGCAGTATCATTAGTTGCTTCTAACAAAGTACCGCTATTTGCGGTATCAATATTAAACATAAAGTTACTCCCATAAATTTGCTCAACATTATCAAATCGTCGAGCATTCCATTCCGCAGTAGACGTGCCAGTAAATTCTACGTCATACACAAAGCAGCGATACATATTGCTACCAGTAACAGATTCAAATGCCTTTATTCGGCATGTTCCAATCTTTACAGCCGTGCCGGTTCCGGGCGGTGAGTCGGTAGGCAGTGCCACCGCGGTGGCCAAGGCTGCTGCTGTTGTAGCAATATTAGCATTATTTTCGTATGCGTATAACCCATAGGTATTTGTAACCGTTGATATTGTTGGAAATGTAGAATTGCCGTCATTGCCTTTTTGAATACTGCCAATAAAGTAACTCCCAATTGTTGCGCTGATGCTAGTTAATAATTCTGTCTCGTCGCGCGCCTTTTTAGAAGTAACGTTTAAACTCTTATTAAGCGCAACCCGATAGCCATCAACATATGCAACCGAAGAGTCAAGTGTAACTGTATACTGGTCTCGTGCATTTTCTATTGCATTAACCTTTTTCTCAGTTGACGTAATATCATATCCGATTTGATCTAAATTATCAGCTTGATATGCACCATATGGATAAGCAAGATCGCTTACTTTTCCTCCGTTAACAAATGCGGTTGTGCTGGTATTTCCCGAGCCCGGTTTTAAAACTGCAGTAAATTCTGATCCAACACTTGCGGGCTCAGTCGCTCCCAAACCTACCCAATTAGTAGGTTGCCCGGTTGTTGCACCAAGATCTTGAATGCGATACTTGCGACCAACGACAATGCAGTCAACTGGTAGGTTATCACCATCAAAGGTTTCGCGAATGCCTATAGGAAACGGATTTACGGTATAGTTTCCAGACTCTTCACTTGTGCGTTTTGCGAGTATATCAATAATTTCGGTATACTTGGCAGTTTCAACAATTTCAACCGGTCGTGAAGCCTTTATTACTAATAATTTTATGTATGAATCTGTACTATTCTCATAGTCATCAGAAGTTATCCAGTCTAAAGTTAGATCAATTGAATAACGATCTGCTCCTGGCGCACTATAGTTTGGTGTACCATTAGCGTTGTCTAATAGGCTAGAATCATCAAAGTATGTCGTGATATTTTCATCAATCTTTAATACAGCATATCCGGTTAAAGACTCGTTAGTCGGGGTTTTATCAATAAAAAACGTTTGGCGAGGAATTGCCACGAAAGATCCCTTTGTATAGAATACTCCTTCTTCACAGACTAAACCTGAAGCAAAGCCTTCACTGACATACGAGACGATGTTTACTATTGGCAACTCACTCTCTGGCAAAGAAGCGTCACTTGAACGCAATATAAGTTCATAACCATTTGGTACCTCATGATCAAATACACTGATGCCATTTTCATCAGTATTTGTATAGTTAAAGTAGAATGTATATTTTGCATCTTCGCGCTTAACATAGCCAACTATCTCGCCACGCAATGTGCTACCAATGTATGCAATGGATTTAGCCGACTCAGCAATCTCGGCAAGCGTAAGAACACTTCCAGCAACATTTAACTTTGCAGTTGATAGATCAAGGGTCAATGAAAATACTTCAGGTAAAAAGGAAGTACTACCACCAATTACAGCAGTATCAGCTTTCCATACGCTGTTGCCTAACCTGTTTATTTGATCTTGTAAAGAAGACTGTAACTGGTTTAGTTCTCGTACTTGTACACTATAACCTGGTTTAAATAGTACTCGAAGATAATTTTTATCGTCATTCCCGGATGAAATATAATCATCATGATAGGTTGTGTTGTATGATGTAATAGACATTAGAATTGAATAATAATCTTAATTTCTTCAGTTTGCCCGCTTTGACGGTTAATTAGTTTACGATTTTCAGTAAATACTACTTCACCACTGCGAGGTATATATTCGTTATCACTTACGGCATTGTATGCTACAGACGTACCCTTAGAGTCAGTAACTGTGCCACTATTTGGAATAACTCCAAACCCAGTTGTTGAATTTTGATGAAAGTATATTCTGCGTGAAGCAGCGCCTTCAATCTCAACGCTAGAATAGGAATCAAAATATGCAGTTATCCCAGTTGTTCCAAACGTTAACTTGTCTCCAACTGAAATTCCAGCAGACGGGGGAGTTGGGATTGTAAGGTAACGAAGTGCACCTAGAGTGTCTGGACTACTATTTTCAGTATACTCAACATTTCTCAAAACTGAAATTTGACGATACGGGATATAAAAGCCGTCACTTGAAATACTATCAGCCGCGTCAACCGCAATTCCTATAAACCATGATGGTAATATTTTTGAGGGTTCATAACCAAAGCCGAGCAGCGGCGCGATATGAGGAACTATAACTGCGCCTGAACCACTTGAATCTATTTTAAAATAACCATCAACTATACGTTTTGATCCAGTATCAGTGTATGACCAATTTGATGGCAATAACACACTTTTAAGCACTCCAGTATTTGGATCTGTTACAACTGGCAATTCTAATTCGGCCTGTGTGCCATCCGAGTACCTAGCAACAAATGTAACTTCATTTAATGAACTATAACCTGAACCCTCTGACACCACAGTAAAACCATACAACAACCCTCCTCCGCCTTCGCGGATAGACTGCGCAACTGTAAGTGATACAACTCCAGAAGTTATGTTAATAAATTGGTCAGTAATTAATTTCGATAAAACTGTTGATACGTTATCGATAAGCATCCAAACATAACCATCATTCGCATACATTGTTGCTCGATAGTCTGTCGCCACTGGAATTCCGATAGTAGATCCCGGACCTCGCTGAAGACAAATATAGATACGCCCACTTACAACCGCGTAACATGGATTTATTTCTATACCGCCGTCGAGAACACTTGGATAAAAGCAATCTGGATCATACTCGCTGTATGCCTTATAGTATGCAGCTGTTTTCCATTTTATATGTGGAATTACTAGTTGTGTATTTGTGTTATTAATCTTAAGCAGCGTTATTAGATTTGATTTAACATCAGAATCGTCACCCTCTATTCCAAGCGAAACAGGAATGTCACCTGGAAGTAAAGCTTCTTCATCAAGAACCCATTTATCAGATTTTCCGAGTCCTACATAATAGTTTGTGCTACTGGATGCGATATCCTCTAAAAAGAGTTGTGCGTTGTTTCTACGAAAAGAGTCTGTTACGATTGCTGCCATACTGTGTTTTATTTAATGTATTTATATAGAAATTATAATATAATTATTATGCTTAACTATAAGAACCAATGCTGTGGTCAGTGCCAGCAAATATATAATTTTTAACTAGCATAAGATTATTTATAAGTTAAAATTTAATGTATTGCATTTTGAGCGCCTTGATTTCTTCAACTAAAGAGTTGATAGTATTTTGTTGTTCCTGTATTGCCTTAATTATTGGCGCGATCAATTCTTCATAGCCAATAGATAGAACGTCATCACCTCCAGCTATAGAATGATTTTGGAATCCTCCAAAATCAATATTATTTTGTTCAAGTACAGCTTTTACCTCTTGAGCAATGAGCCCGTGATGATAGCGATTACGTTTTTTGCTGCCATCAGGAGTTATGTTGGCTAGCTTATTGTTTTCTATCCAATCCGATTCTACTCTGACATATTCAAGTTTTTCTTCTTCAGTGGCATCCTCAGACGGAGGTGATGGACATTCTTGTCTATACTCATCGCGCATGTCCCATTTAAAATCAACTGGTCTCAACGAGTTGATAAAATCTAAACCTAATATTGTGTCTCTAATATCTGTTTTATCACGAGCGTCAGATCGATTTTGTACTGCGCCCCATGCATATGTTGAGGTGCCGTATCCACCGAGTTGAACTTGATTGTCCGCCGTAACTTGAGCATTATATCCAAGAGTAGAACAGCCAGTATAACTTGAACTTAAACCAGTAAATGACAGTGCGCCAACCACGGTATTATTAATGCCATTTGTTATTCCACCACTGCTAAAAGCGCTCCGGCCAATAACAACATTATTGGTTCCAGTCGTAATACCAACCCCGGCACCGTGTCCGACAACAGTATTATATTGTCCAGTTGTAATTACCGCAAGCGCATTACCCCCAACCGCGGTATTATTACTGCCAACAAAATTTTGACTCGTAAGTACGCTATAGCTTACCGGCGCATTGGTTAGTGCAGTATTTTGGGAAAGAGTAGTAATTTCATAGGTATTTGAATTTGTTATCGCAGTAATTGGATAAGCTCCTGCAGATATACCCGTTATACCAACCATATTGATAATATAGCCTACTGACACTTGCGGAGGAAGCGTTGTTCCAACTATCGTCACGCTAAACGAACCGTCGGTTCGATTAGCAGTTCCACTACCAGTCAGCCATTCATCTATTACCGTCGTTCCAACACCACCACCCCCAGTTCCCCAACCAATTAAAGTATTTTGTTCCCCATACTTTAAATTAGACCCAGCCCACGCCCCAATTGCAGTATTATACCCAGTTTGGCCAATCGTTGTTAGCGCGCTAACATGTGAGCCTAGGGCAGAGTAGCCAACTCCTACACTCATGTAGGAGTTATTAGCTTTTCTTAAAGCGCGTTCGCCTATAGCAATATTATTGTAATTATTGGACCGCGCGACGCCATCTTCAGGGTCCATCGCGCGGTCTCCTATAACAATGTTATTGCGGTTAGTGGCATCTTCTATCAATAACGTATTTGCAGTAGATGAATTTATTATTATATTATTATCGTTACAATCAATTTTTAACGGAGACGTAAAAGTTTTAGTTCCAGTTATAGTTTGAGTTCCAGATAAGTTTACAAGTAATGCATCATTTGTAATTGGATGAACGTGATCTGCTCGAGCATAGCGAAGACTCGTACCAATCGCAGCAGTGCCGTTGGATAATGGAGTGCTGGCACTTGCTTGGCCAAGTACAAACGCAGTGGTGGCAATTTGGGTCGTGTTTGTATTGACGGCCGCAGTAGTTAAATTAGTTGTAATTGGATGAACATGATCTTCTCGAGCATAGCGAAGGCTCGCTCCAGTTGTTGCTACGCCATGAATTAATGGAGTGCTGGCACTTGCTTGGCCAAGTACAAACGCAGTGGTGGCAATTTGGGTCGTGTTTGTATTGACGGCCGCAGTAATTGAAAGTGGAACTCCACTAAAGGATGGACTTGCTAGTGGTGCTCGTGTTGTATCAGTTGTAATCGGGTGAACATGATCTGCTCGAGCATAGCGAAGACTCGTACCAATCGCAGCAGTGGTGCTATTAGCTAACGGAGTGCTAGCGCTCCCTTGGCCAAGCACAAATGCAGTGGTGGCAATATTGGTCGTGTTTGTACCAATAGGCATAGTTAACGCGCTACCCGCGCTTGTCGCATAAGTTGCATTTGTTGCATTTGTGGCAGTTGCTGCACTCCCCGCAGCCGTTGCATAACTAACACTACCACTTGTTGGAACTGTTATGTCTTGTGTACCATCAAAGGATACGCCATTGATTTTTATTGGTGTGGTTAGTTTCCCAGCGCTTGTCGCAGTGGTAGCGCTTGTCGCAGTGGTAGCAGTTGTCGCGCTGCCTGCAGTTGTCGCGTAGGCTACATTGAAGCTGCTAGGGTCATAGATATATATGTTTGCAGCATCAGAACCACCTAATAACCATAGTGGTTGATTTGGACGACTATCCCAGTTAAATGTCATTGCTGTGCCGTCGCCACCGCCAGCAGCAAGAGTGC
>Ga0208975_1000049_pt1 | contig 63741 bp, 102 predicted proteins | sample GreLakmeER78MSRF_FD_187700 | JGI IMG/M metagenome (GOLD analysis project Ga0208975, IMG submission 187700) | Freshwater lentic microbial communities from great Laurentian Lakes, MI, USA - Great Lakes metaG ER78MSRF (SPAdes) | ecosystem: Environmental > Aquatic > Freshwater > Lake | place: Great...
CGCCAGTAGTGCTACCAGCCCCGCCCCCGCCCCCTGCATAAGTAGCTGGAGTACCAGTAATTGAATTTGCAGTTCCTGCACCACCAGCACCACCTACACTACCTGATCCATTTGCTCCCACTGCACTAGCTCCACCACCTCCACCGCCAGAAGAAGGTGTGCCTGTGCCACCAGCATTACCTTGACCAGGTGTACCTGCTCCTGCTCCTCCAGATGGAGATGATCCTCCAGCACCTGACCCTCCACTAGCTCCACTACCATCGTCAGCTCTACCTCCACCTAGCGAAGATATGGTTGTGATACCAGTACCAGCTAAAGAAGAGTTTCCTCCATTGACGCCAGCAGCCCCCCCTGCGCCAGTAGTAGCTGTATACACTATTCCAGCATTTAAAGTTATTGTTCCAGCTAAATATCCCCCTGCGCCCCCTGCACCACCTTGAACTGCGGGAGACCATTGTGATCCACCACCACCAGCTACAACTAAATAAGAAGCAGTATATGTAACAGTAGAAGTATTAAATCCAATCCAAGTGGTGCCATTGTAAAATTCAAGAGCACTTAATGAACTGTTATATCCGAAGAACCCTGCAGGAGGAGAAGCTGGACGAGTTGCTGTAGTCCATGCAGAAGCATTATCCCAAGCTGTGCCGTTATATATTTCATAACCGCCTAAAGTTGAATTAAAACCAAAAGTACCTGTAGAAGGTGTTGCTGGACGACCAGCTGTAGTCCACGAAGCTGTTACTACGCCTGATGTGCTACCACTAAGGTCTATCCCTGTTGTTCCGTTAATTGTAATAGCCATTATGCTGATCTCCTAATTTTGTTTTTCTTGTTTAGTTTTGCTTGTTCCATAAATTCTATAAATTCTTTAATGGTTTGGTGACGAATATATTCATCTCGTATTTCTTGTGATGACGGTGCTGGTAATTCGTTAGTCTCGTCCCACGATACTATTTCAAAAGTACCTCCAGAGGCTGATAAGCCGTAAAGTGCACCTGGTCTTAATGACTTCATCACAATGTCAATACCAAATTGAAAACCTTGTTCGTTACTAAATTCTTTTATAAGTTCTTCTATAGTCATCTTAGCCATATTATATCCTATGCTGTGTAAGTTCCAGTTGATGTAAATCTAATTATAGTGTTTGATCCACTTGTTGTAATTGTTGGAGAACCTGTTGTAGTACCAGAATAATTAACAGTTGGGACTGAAAGTATAACAACACCAGAACCTCCTGCAACACCGTTTGTTGCGCCTACTGGGTCACCTGATACACCACCAGCACCTCCACCTGTATTAGCAGTTCCTGCAGTTTGACCTGAATTGGCGGGTCCACTTCCTCCTGTACCTCCGCCTCCAGCACCAGCAGCGCCACCAGTACCAGCGCCATAAGCACCGCCACCTCCGCCACCAGCATATGTTGCGGGAGTTCCTGTTATACTTGATGCCGTGCCTGCTCCTCCAGCACCGCCTGTTATAGTAACTGCAGCTGTTCCTACAGCAGAAGATCCTCCACCGCCTCCACCAGCATTAACACCAACACCTCCAGCGTAGCCTTGACCGGGTGTACCTGAACCAGCAGCTCTAGGTGTTTCCCCACTGCCTCCGCCACCAGATCCACCACTTGCCCCTGCACCAGTAGATCCACCTCCACCTCCCCCACCAGTAGCGGTAGTTAATCCAGTAAAACTAGAATTAGATCCATTAGGAGCTACGCCAGAACTTGTTCCCCCTGCACCACCACCACCAACAGTAGCTGTATACACAGTGCCTACAGTTAATGTTGTTGTACCTACTAAATACCCGCCAGCGCCGCCACCTCCACCACCTGCATATCCGCCTAATTGTCTAGCACTTCCACCTCCACCAGCGACTATTAAATAAGAAGCAGTATAAGGAGCCCCAATAAATGGTGTTGCTCCTCCGTAGACGTTGCTTGTAGCTAACCACCCTTGTGTTGAATCTATATAAGTAAATGTAATACCTTGTCGATTAGTTTGAAGAAGTTTAGCCCCAGCTCCATTAATTTTTTCACTACCACCACTTACAGTTATATTGTTAGAAGCACTTGTTCCTGCATAGTCAACGATGACTACAAAGTCACCACGAGCGGGGCTAGCTGGAAGTGTTACTGTAAACGCTGCTGACGTTGTATTACAAAAATAACCGCCATAGGCTACCGCTGTAAAACCTGAAGTCTTAACTGTGGTGTCCCATGCGATTTGACCTGGTAAGGCTGTAGTTGACGCGGTTGTGTAAAGTGTACCTGTCTCAGCTGGGAACGTGATTGTATTGGTACCCGCAGCAGCAGGTGCTGCAACCGTTACTTGTCCTGACGCGTCACCGTAAACAATGAAAGAAGCCATTATGCTGTGTAAGTTCCTGAGCCACTAGTCCATTTAATAATTGTGTTTGAACCAGATGTTGTAATTGTAGGAGAACCTGTTGTAGTACCAGAGTAATTTGCAGTTGGGACTGAGATAATAACTACACCTGAACCACCAGACCCTGAAGTGCCACCCGAAGCGCCTTTAGTTCCACCTCCTCCACCCCCTGTATTAGCAGTACCAGCTGTTCCATTTCCAGGTGTTCCAGTTCCACCAGCACCACCACCACCAGAACCACCAGGAGCACCATTTGAATATCCACCGCCGCCTCCGCCGCCAGCATATGTAGCTGGAGTTCCAGTTATAGAATTAGCAGTACCAGCACCTCCGGTTCCTGAAGTATTTGAAGGTCCTACAGCATTGCCACCAACAGCGCCTGATCCTCCACCTCCAGCGCCTCCATAATTTGAAGGTCCTGAAGCAGTTCCTAATCCACCACTATTCCCCTGACCTGGTGTGCCTGATCCACCTTGGTGAGCATTAGGAGCAGCGCCATGATCATTATTGCCCCCGCCTCCTCCACCAGAACCGCCAGATAAACCATTAGTTATAGTAACACCGCCGACAGATCCATTTGCTCCACCACCACCGCCTCCGACAGCTGTAGTTAAACCAGTAAAAGTTGAATTAGATCCTGAAGACCCCTGAGTAGAATTTGAAGCAGTTCCAGTAGCGCCACCGCCTACTACAGCAGTATAAGTTGTTCCTACAGTTAAAGTAGTTGTTCCAGTTACATATCCACCAGCACCTCCACCTCCACCTGTATTATTTCCACCCGCACCGCCACCAGCTATAACTAAATAAGAAGCTGTATATGTTGGAAATGGTAACGGATCTGTTGTTGAATAAACATCAGCGTATGCTAACCAGCCTTGAGTACTATCTACATAAACTAAATTAATTGCTTCTCGGTTAGTAGAAAGAACTCTATTTAATGTTGAGCTTTGAATTTTATTGCCGTTAGGGTTTATAGTTAAGTTGTTCGATGCAAAAGTACCTGCGTAGTCCACTATAGAAATCATGTTACCTGCTGTTGGGCTTGCTGGTAATGTCACGGTAAGAGCACCGCTTGTTGTGTTCATTGGGTAGCCTGTACCTGCTACCGCTGGGCTTACACTTGATGTCTGCACTGTTGTCCAGTTGACTGTATTAGGTATACCTGATGTAGACGCTGTAGTGATCGCAGTACCGGTAGACGCTGGAAGCGTTATAGTATTTGTACCAGCTGTTGCTGGCACTGTTAACGTTATGGTTCCTGAGGTATCTCCGGCTAAAATGAGTGAGGACATGTTTTATTTTCCCTTTGGGTATTTATTTTTTATTGCTTGGCATGCATCAATGTAAGCTTGAATTTGAGATTGGTCACCTTTTACAACACCGTCTAAGTAGTCTGTAAATGCAGGGTATTCTGCCGCTCTTTTATCTTTATAGGCTTCCGATGCTACTAAAGCCTCAACCGCTGCGTTATCGTAGTTAACTTTGTTATTGTCTTTATCAAACGCTTCGTCACCACGAATAGTAACTACGTTAGGATTAAGTTTGTATATAGCTGACATTTTATCCATTATGCTTTTATCTCCATTAGGGTGATGGTTGAGGTGCAACTAGTAACATTCCAATATATTGTTCCAGCAGCGCCTCCAAGTGCAATTTGTGTTTTATATGTTGTTGCTGAGGTTGTAGCTGGAGAGTCTAAATAAGTAGTAGAAGTAGCTGCTGTGCTAGTACCTGTGGACGCAGTAGTTACAATTTCTTTTTCAATTTCAACAATAGATGTAGCACCTCTTACCAATCGAAGTATTATATAACTATTACTTCCAGCTTTATACAGACCAGTTTGGCTTACAAATACTAATATCTTATTAGATGCTGACGATGGAGTTATTGTAGCTGTAAGTGATGTATCAACAAATGCTCCAGATGATGTGCTTCCCTGTGTGCTATAAGTAGCATTTACTACTTGAATTACAGAACCCACACCGCCCATCTTAGCAGTGCCAAAAAAATTTCCTGATGTATCAATCTGCGCAGCTAAAGCATTATTCGTATAAAAGCTCATTGGTAAATAAGTACCCGAACCATTGATACCTGAAATAATTTGTGTATCTGTTGTGCCGTTTGTAGCCATGACAATCTTAGATGCATTAGTAAGACTCGAGTTATTAGCGACTGAAACCCCTGCAGATGTAGATGAGCCATTAGGAGCTACGTAGACGTTAGTCGTGGCATTAGTTGTTGTGGTTTGTAACTTAGTACGATTGTTTAACGTGGCGTTATCAAAGTCACCTTGTATTAAGTTATTGTTAGAATCTAAAATAATTTGTGCCATTTACTTCTCCTATAATATGACCCAACGCTGACCTGTTGGAACTGTCACGGTAACACCTGAATCGATTGTTATGGGTCCTGTAGACATTGCATTTCTTGCTGTTGTTAATGTATAGCTTGTTGTTACTGTTAATTCGTTCTCATAAAATACTTGGTCTCCGCCAGCACCTGTAGCACCACCTCCAATTGAACCCCAAGCACCCGCAGCATAACCTTCAAACGAAGCTTCCGTAGTATTATAACGAATCATACCCGCAGTTGGACTAGGTCTTTCTGCTGTTGTACCGTTAGGTAATCTAATAGTACCTGTACCACTAAAGTTTAAATTGTTAGGTACGTTTGCGGTAGCCGCATTAAGTGTTATTGTATCACCAGACGCATTACCAAGTGTAGTGTTTCCATTAACGGCTAAGTCACCTGTTAAGGTTGTATTACCAGAAGCTGCTAATGTAGTAAACGCACCTGCTGCCGCTGTACTTCCTCCGATGGCTGTACTATTAATTGTACCACCTGTGATTGTAGCTGAACTAGATACTAAAGTACCTGTAAAATAAGTAAGTGGGTTAACAACGTCAGTACCATTATTAAATACTAACATCGCCGTACCAGCAGGAACTGCTACACCTGAACCTGATGTATTTTTAACTGTAACAGCGTCGGCTAAGCCATTGTTTATTAGGTAGAATTTCTCAATTTGACAGCCTGAACCTAAGATTAAGTTACGTGCACCACCTGAAGTACCTGTGAGGTTAAGTCTTAAATTACGAGCCGTTTGAGCAGAATTAGTATTAGTAAGTGTTAAAGTAACATCCGCACTTGAGAAGGCAACATCAGCAGTACCAGTAATAGCCTCAGATAAGGCTATGCTAAAATTGTTATTCGTAGTGGTGCCCCAGGTACCTGATTGCTCACCAGTCCCGATAAGTTCTATCTTTAAATCACTATAGGTACTTGCCATAAATCGTCCTTTTTATATATTCGTATTATAACCTAACTACATGGTACAGTAGTAGGTATTGTGCCCCAAGTCGGTGTTTGAGCATCGTTAATATCAACCCAGCTAGGTGTCTGTGAATCGTCTATTGCAAACCATCCAGCAGCACACATCATATCCATAAGCGCTATAGTCTCAGCTACTGTTGGGTTAAAATTAGCAACCACTGTGTAAGTATCTGTAAATCCGGTCGTATCAGTCACTGACACAAAAACTGCTTTTATACCACCGTAAGCATCTGTTATTGTTGCTGTTTCATCTACGGTTACAAAGAAAGTAAACCCAGCAACATACTCATCTGATAAGGTAAATGTTTCCCCTACTGCAGTACTAATATCAGCATTACCTAAGTATTCATCTGTAAAGGTAGCACTTTCATCAACTGCACCTACTAGGTCGCCTTGAGCTGCCGCGGTGTCTGTTAGTGTTATAGCTTCAGCATTTAATCCTACTAAGTCAGCTTGTGCATCTTCTGTTGTAGCTAATGTTATACTTTCTTCATCTAAGCCTACAAAGTTAGCCTGAGCCGCTTCAGTTGTAGTTAGCGTAGTATTTTCATCGTCGTCTGCTAAAAACGTAGTTTGCGACGATACTGCTTCACTTATACTAAAGGTTTCAGCTAACGATGCTGATGTATTCCATGCACCTAGTTCTTCTGTAGTAAGCGTTAAACTTTCATCGTTAGCAGCGCTTGAATCTAAATTACCTGTATAGTCATCTGCTAAGTCAAACGCTTCTAGGTTAGTTAAAAAGTAATTAAACTGGTTTGGTACATCATCAGTAAGCGCAATACTATCATCGACTACACCCACATAATCTACACTTGATATAGCATAGACATCACTTAAACTAAAGCTCTCATCCGTAGCTACCTCATATCTTGTACCACCTAATGAAGCAAACGGGGCTTGGGCAAAGGTCGATAGCCCAAACATGTTATAACACTACCCACCTAGATCCAGTAGGTACGGTCACAGTAGCTCCACTACCTATAGTCATAGGACCCGTACTTGTAGCACTTGATCCACTTGGAATACTATAACTTACACTTACTGTATTACTATTTACAACTAGACCATTTGATGCCACAGTTTGTGGCGCTGTTAAAGAACCAGTAGTTGGCACAAACGTAAGTTTGGTACTTGTAACATTAAGACCGGCTACAGAACCTGATGTTGCACTTGTAAAGGTTGGGTATAACGCTGTAGCCGTAGATGTATCGTTAGTAATGGTAACACCAGATGCTGCTGCAGCCCATGTTGGAATACCGCCTGATACTGTAAGAACTTGTCCTGTTGATCCAATACCTATTTTAGCTAACGTATTTGTAGCGCTTGCATATATGACATCACCTGTTGTGTATGTAGCTAATCCTGTACCGCCTGAGGTAGCAGGTAATGTACCACTTGTTAAAGATGAAGTTGATGTTGCATATAAAGCCCCACCAGAAGTAAAGCTAGTTAAACCTGTACCGCCATAAGCTGTACCAATTGTACCGCCATTCCAAGTACCGCCAGTAATAACATCAGTTGCTAAATATAAAGAATTTGTACCCCATAGTATATTCTCAGGTAAAAACCCATGTGTATCCCAAGTACCATTAGCAGTACTAGTTGAAGTTAAGAATAATTGAGTAGCACCACCAGCAGCTACTGTAGCAACTGGACCAGAACCATTATTTACAATGGATAACGCACCTGTAGAATTATTATTAAACTGGAAGCTTGCTCCATTAGTTAATGTAGTAGCGTCAGGTAACTGAAACGTTTGAGCTAAAGTACCAGTTAAAACTTGAGTAAATGATGAAGCTGCTGTAAGTACTGTTGTGCCAGCTGCAGATACTGTAGACGTTATATTTCTAAAGATATTATTAAGTGAAGTATTTTGATTAGCGTCTCGTAAAACTACGCTATTCGCACCAGAAGACGCTGTTACACCTGTACCGCCGTAAGAAACTCCAACCGTAGTTCCTTGCCAAGTGCCAGACGCAATGGTACCTAAAGGAGTAACATTATCCGATGCATCTAGATTGACTGATTTTTCAGCGGTATAAGTAACAAAGACTTGAGCTAAGCCACCTGATAAAGTAATCGGTGATGTATTACCATTTGAATTAGATAATACTGTAGTACGTGCTAACGTAGGACCCGATGTAGAATACGTGCCAATACCTACTTCCCATGCAGCACCATCTGTAATAGTGTAATAGGTAGTATTACTATTCCCAACAACAGCAAACGATTGGAATCCGCTGACTGCACCAAGTAAGGTTACAGAACCTGTACCTGATGTAGTCGTCGTTTCTTGTACACGATCATAGACTACTAGAGCCATTTAGGACTCCTTAGCCCGAAGCTGATAAAGTGTATGTTACGTTAATTGTGTCGCCTGATGTTACAGTTTTAGAACCTGCTGTAAAGTTACCTGCAGAGAACAATGTGCCTGTTGTGTTATCAATTGTTGATGATCCACCAATATTAATAAACGCGCCTGTTACAGTGCCAGAACCAGTCATTGAGAATACTACCGCAGCACTTGTAGAAAGCACTGATGGATTAGCATTTGTTGCAGTGCTAAACGCTGGTGTTTTTCTTGTGCCAGAGTATGTAGGTGCATTGGTTGCTCCTGCTTCAAACCATCCTGCATGAGAGGCTTGTGTATCTGCATAAGCTGGAGTAGATGATGGTACAGCATTATTAGTCATAAGACCCATAACAACTGCGCCGCCACCAGTATTAGCAAAGTATGAATTAAGTAAGTTTTGACGACCTACGTTTGTTGTTAAATTTTCAAATCCGTCTTCCCATTTAACGTTGCCGTCTTGATCGTAGCATGTAAATGTATAGACGCCGTTTAGACCAAACTCATCATTTGATCCAGCATTTCTTGTCACAGACGCATCAACTGAGTCGCCCATTCCAAATTTGTCTATGTTGCTCATAATTACTCCTTTAGTTAATTCTTATTACAGCAGTGGTTGAAGTTGCTGTGGGGAATTCTATTGTAAATGTTGTAGTGGCTATTTTTTCTCCACCAAAATTTAGTACTGCGACTGATGCATTCGTAGTGCTATTATATATCAAAGCTCCTGATGCAGCAAAGTTTGCAGGGCTCCAAGTTACATTAGCAAACGTAACATAAGCCGTGTTATTACTAGGATCACTACCTATAGTAGGAGCTAAAACTTTACCCCCAGCTACATAGCCAGTACCTGTAATTTCGTCTTGCGTTGTATAGGCTGTTGTTTCGCTATTTATAGTAGCTACCGCATTATACAATGCTATTTTATATGTATATGGTGACCCAGCATTAAAATTTACTAAACCTTGTAATAGATTTAGTTTAAACGTTGTGGTCTGTGCTTGTCCTAAAATCATTTAACTGGATACCTAACTTGCCCTGAACGATAAGCATCTTGTCTATCTTTACCATCAGCAAGTTGTTTTAATAGGATCATAGCTTCATCATATCGTTTTTGATATTGATTAATAACGTCTTGTTCGCCTTTCATATAAGTATAAGCTTCTAATAATGAGCCATATAATAAAGCAGAACTAAAGTTATCACCTAACCAAGATGTGCCAGCAGTCGTAATAGACTCTGGATAATAAAAATAATGCAGTTCCGAACTATAATTAGCGTCGGGTGTTGGACCTAGTATAAATGTATTTTGATCAAACACTGCATAATATTCAGGTTGACCATAATAGATAGCGTCTGTATCTGGAAATGATTGCCTAATAAAATTTACATCTTTGTTAAGTAAATATAAGTACTCGTTGTTTGCATTAATTACAGCTAAGCTAAACGTAGCAAGCCAATTACTTGGCATAGCTAAATATTTATTGCCCGTAGTCATAGTACCTGTTACGTTCTTTCGAAGCGCAGGAAGTTGTACTGAGTTGTATATACGTTGTTCGGCTTGGGTTATAAACGTGTCTATATCCGTTGTCTGGAACGTATTCTCAACATAACTTTGTATTTCTGCAACTAACTGCGCGTAGTTCATTACGCCATCGGACCTCTAGATTTAGTACCCTTAGTAGCTGCACCGCAACCACGAATAGTAATCTCTCCATGTCTATTCATTTTGTTAGAACCTGGATCTCCGGCACTTACGCGTTGTCTGCCTGTACCTTGATTTAAGTCTTGAGCTTTTAACTTGTTAGGGTCTTGACTAAAACTAATATCTGCATTTGGTACATTTACTGGTTGTTTATATTCTGCCATTTTATTACCCCTTTTTTTGTGCTGCAACTTTAGCCATACCACGACCCATAGTTTTCATGTCAATGTTCTTTTTACCGCCTTTAGAACCTGCATGTTTAGGACCTTTTTCAATTCCTACGTTTGGACCTGTATCGCCTAAGTTTTTGCCTTTAGTTTTACCTTGTTTAGTAATGCCATCTGCTGCTGATCTGAATCCCATATACTTCTCCTTATGTTGTTGTTACTACTACTGTGCCTACATTACCTATTCCTACTAGATCATTTGGCGTTAATCCAGCATCGTTTGCTCTTGATCCACCTACAGGGTTGTATCCCCATTGAATAATTCTGCTACCCATTGTAGGCACACCTGTTTCAGATTGTAATGGTCCTGTAGCCTCTACTGTTTGTAACCCATTTAAACCTGCTTGAAAATAACTAGGGCTATCAGGTCTTGGATTACGTACTGCTTGTGGATCTTGTACTGGGTACATGCCAAGTTGTAACTGTGGCTGATCCGGATTCCAACACTCTGGACATGCGAGTATATTAACATTTTTAGTCTTAATAACCAATCTTTTAAGTTGTTTTAACTTAAATCTAAACCCACATATGTCACATTGGGCTATGGAGTTCTTGGCGCTAGCAAAATTAGTTGCCATTACTTAGCCTCTAAAAAACTGTTCGCGGGGTACCCATCTTACTGGAGCTTTTTCTCTGTCTTCCTCAGCTGCTAATTGGAACGCTGCTTCATAATCTGCTCTTAACATTTGTATTCTCATAGGATCTACATTAGGTAACTTCATAGCTAAATATGCAGCTAACCCTGCAACCATACAAGGAATAAATCTAAACGGAATATCTTCTACGGACACACCATTACCCGCGTCTTGTATGCGTCTTAATCTGTAATATACAAATGTATAAAAATTACTTTGATCAGGAGCAACCCAAACATTTACTGTAGGTAAATTTTGCACAGAGATTTTAGCACCGATTGCATGAGCGGCTAGTGTAGTATTATTTACAGCTCTAATACATCCTGTTATGTCGTTACCATCAATACCACCATACTGAATCGTTTCATTATCGATTTTAATAAAACCAAACTGAGCTAAACCTACAGTACTTGATAACGTAATAGTTTGTGGGTTTGCCGCTGTTGACGCAGTAGCAGTTAGTGTTTCATTTAAAGTAATTGTAGTGGGGTTCTCTTGACCACTTTGTCTATTGATCCACACTTGGATAGGACGACCTGTTGCATTCTTATTTGGTATTGTAATGTAGGTAGACTCAGAAATACGGTTAATATTAATATCTTGTTGATTCTGTCCTGTACCTGTGCGAGTTACCATATCAAGTAAATCAATAGTATCACTTGGTAATGCATACATAATTTGGTTTTGATTTAACGTAATTTGCCCTGGTTCTACCGTCCATAAATTAATGCCTCGATTAGCCCATTCAATAGTAAGCAAATTCAAACTACGTCTTGCAGTTCTTAAATCATAGCCCGTACGAAGTTCTTGACCACATCTTTCAAATGCGTCTTCTACTAGATTATTTAAATCTAAATTAAAACTCGTGGTTCCTGTGGTTAATTGCGCCATTATTTTTTACCTTTTGGGAATCCAGCTTTCATGTTCGCGTACGCTTTAGGATCTATTGTAGATTTTGATTTAGGGCGTGATATGCCTTTTTTCTTTCTAGCATTTATATTTGCATAAAGTCCTACAGGACCACCTTCTTTAAACTGAGTAAAGTCTGTGTTGTCACGACGTTTTTTAACTACGCCTTTAGGCATTGTATTTTCAGTAGCACTAGGTATCTTAGTTTTCTTTATAGCGCCCATGCCTCTACTTGGTCTCATTATTTTCTCCTTAAACTAGCTAAGCCGCCAGTTCTAATATTAACAGGTTTATACTCTTCTGGACGTCTTGCTGTTGCAGTTGTTGTCGGTGTTGCTGAGCTTGCTTCTACAGGTCTAAATGAGCCCATGGATGCAGTAGTTGCTGGTACCATACCTCGTTCTGCAGGTCCTCTTCTTGGTCCACCTTCTATAGGTTGATAAGGACTAGGTGCAGGAGCCGGTGCTTCTGGTGGTTTAGCGAATGCAAATGGGTTAGCCATTGTAGGCGCTGCTGTACTTGTTGGTGAGGCAAAAGGTTGGAAAAATGGATTATTTTCTCTTCTAGCAAACTGAGCTAATTCATAAGCTTTATCTTTTTCACCAAAACCAAAATCAGCATACTGAATAGGTAAGTAACTTGATCCACTTGATTGCGCTTGTGGTTGATACTCGCCGTATGCAGATTTAATATCTTCAGTCAAATAACTTGGTATGTCTGTTCTACCTCCAGCATAAGGAGTTGTAGCAGGATTAAAATCACCAATCGGTTTATAAGCACCACTTTGCGGAGCTACTGACAACATACCAGGACTAAATGATTTTTGTAAGTTAGCTTGAGCTAATTCATCCCCAGCCATTTTGCCATATATATTTTGATATGCATTAAAGCCTGATGTACCTTGTGCTGCTTGTGCTTCTGGGCTATACATATTACCTAACTCAGGAAGAACGTTGTATACACCTTTATTACCTTGCACAAAATACTTGGATGCATCGTAAGGTTCGCCGCCGTAACTATATAAATCTGACCCAAAAGAAAATCCAGGAGGAGGGGCAGCTAATGCGCCTGAAGCATCTGTAGCACCATATGTAGGAGCTCCGCCACCTCCGCCTCCGCCACCACCAGAATATCCGCCTGTTAAGGCTGAACCTGCGATAGCTTTAGCGGCACCTAATGGACCACCTGTAATATATCCAGCGACTGGACCAGCTATAGGACCTACTACTGGCAAACTACCTGCTATCGAAGTAATAGGATCAAATACTTTAGCAACGCTTTTTACTGCACCACCCATGGGGTTTCCTTATGCTCTTGTTTTACCGCGGATAGCACAACCATCAGCACGTTTAGAAGCTGATGAAACTGAACCGCCTTTTTTATAGTTCTCATCAAACTTTTTAACTTCTGTACTTACATCATACATAGCTTTATTTTTACGGTAGGCTTCAGGATCTTTCATTTCTTCCATCTTCATTTGCTTTTCTTCAATCTTAGCTTTTTGTTCTTTTGACGGTGGAGTAATATCCTTAACAAACTTTTTAATTTTTTCAATAACTGCCATAGTATTCCCCTTAGCAAATTTTGCCTTTAGTTTTACCTTGTTTAGCAATACCATTAGCTTTTGCTAATTGAGATACTTTACCACCAGTAGCATAACCACAACCTTTAGCCATACCACCTTTTTTAAGCTTAGTTAAGTCTGATTTTTTACCAGCATGTAATTGGCTTTCATGCATACCTACAGCTTTTTTAGCCATCTTTTTATCTTGAGCCATGTCTAACTTGCCACCTTCTTTATAAGCCATGCCGCCCATATTCATTTTCTTTTTTGCCATACCGCCTTTTTTCATGTAGCCCATTTTATTTCTAACCTCCGTTGGTAATTTTGATAATCCAGGATTGTCACTTGAATCAACCGCCTTAAGTGCGCCACCTGATCCGAACTTCTTAGTTTTATCTGCTTTCATAAACTCTTCTCCTACTGATTTTGATATACCAACTTTCTTAGCGAAGGCTGGGTTATTAGCTACAGCTGCCATTAAATTATGTTGCTTTTTAGATTTACTTGGCATTTAATCAGCCTTTGTATCTGTGTGTTGAACTTCTACTTCAACTTTAGTTTCTTTTTTACTAGGCTTGATAGTTTCGACAGCAACTTCTGTAACTTCTTCTGTAACTTCTGAATGAGTAATTTCATCTAATAATTCCTTTTGTTTTTTCATTTTAAACACCTTTTCTATAAAAGCTTTCATATTATTTGCCTAGCCAATGAGTTACCATCCAGCTTACAATACCTGAAAAAATAGTAGCGATAGCAATAAATACTTTCCATCCACCTTTGATTTCTTCTAGTGTTTTTTCAATACCATCAAGACGTTTTTTTAATTGTTCCATGTCTTCCATAATACTATCCACGTCTGATTGAATATGTTTAATTTCTACACCGTGTTCTATAACTTCGCGTTCTGCACTCATTTGCAATTCCACCTTTTTAAAGAAGCAGCCTTACGAGTAGGTCTACCTTTTTCATCTTTCATAGGACCAGGCATACCAGACATCCTAGCACAAAACGACTTCTTACGAGGTCCACCTTGTGGTTGAGGAGCCTTTAGGTTTGACCCAGTAGCTGCGTTATATTTAGCACGTCCTTTAGCGGTAAGACCTGCACCTTTCGATACAGGAAGTTTCTCACCACGTCCAATTGCTAGGCTAGGACCTTTTTTCTTGTTAGCCATAGATTATTTGTACTGAATCTGTATTAGACATTTCAGCATACACGCTTGTTTCAACTCGTATGCCTTCACCCGGAATAAACGGGACGTTGGCAAAGGTATCACCAGCTGCGGTTTCATAAGTAAGTATCCATTTACCTACGGCATATACAGCTGCAGTACTTGTAATGGTGCGCGAATTAATATCTGTTAGTGTAAAGGTATCTGCGCCCGTTCTAGTAATGCTATATGTGCCATCAGTAGCTGAAACGCCTGAGTTAGCTAAAAAATGAATGCCAATAACTGTGCCTGTAGTAAGCCCGTGAGCAACTTTAGTTACTGTTACCGTATTACCACTTTGAGCATACGTTACGCTAGATGATACAGGAGTACTTGCAGTATCAAATAAAGTTACATACCCAGCAGTAGCAGTTCCTGTAAACGATAACCCTTTAACACGAACAGGATATTTAACTAAATAGCCACTAGAATTTATGTGGGCTTGTTTTACATCATATTGCATTGCCATAATTATTCCCCTTTTGTTTCTTTGGAGTCGAGCCGTTCCACTAATGCAGTATATGCATCGATGGCGCCCTGAGAGGCTGTAACAAAACTAGATGCTTGGTTACGCTCTGCCTCAAGACGCTTGATCTCAGACAAAAGAAACTCTTTTGTAATTTCCATTTATTAAGCTGCTGCTGAAACCATTAAGTAGTATGCAGTGCCTGTTGAGTCAATAATTTTAATTGTCTTAGTAGCTGACACTGAAACTGCATTTGCAACCATGGTTGATGGAACATTAAATAGATTTGATATGCCTGTACCTGCACCGCTGTTTGTAAATCTGATCCAAGAAGCATTTGATGGTAATGTAGCACCTGCACCTACATCAGAATCAGCTTGAATAGCTGCAACTGTACCACCTGAAGAAACACCCGCTGCTAAACCTAAAGTAGCGCGTAAAGCATTACCTGCACCTGAGATTGAACCACCTGTGTTTACAGACATAGAGATGTGAGCGCCGTTAGTTGTTTGACCTGCGCCTTGTGCTGCGGTTACTACTGAGAAAGCTCTTAATGTTTCGCCTGCACCTGCACCTGCGAATGTTAGTCTGTTATAAGATAAGCGTGTATCACCTGATGCAGCTGATGTTGTTGCATATGATTCGTTGATATTGTCTGCTGTTGTTACTACGATTGGATCTGTTGCTGTACCGCCGATAAATCCATTTAAAGACGACACTGGACCGCTAAACGTTGTTATTGCCATGATATTTTTCCTTCATACAAAGTTAAGCTCATTAGTCTTGTATGCGTCTGCCGGGACAGTCTAATGAACCGGGTAACCCGGATTCCCAAATAATACCTGAAATGGCACTATTTGCAAGCATTATAGCACGATATAAAAATAAAAAGGGGACATTAAGTCCCCTAATTTAGTACTAAATTAATAACAGTCTGTTACCCAGTCCATTATTTGTTCATTACGTACATAGTTACTTCAAAGCCAAAACGCATTTCTGTAGCTGCTGGAGTTGTCCACATAATATTCATCCTTTTAAATTTTATACACACCGTGTGTATAACTGCATATTACTCTTAAGATTAGCCTGTGGAATAGAGAAAATCATGAATTACAGGCAAAGAAAAACCCAGCCGAAACTGGGTTATTCCTAGTACATTTCCAAGTGTGCTATTAAGCAGCGCCTGGTGAACCCCACATACCGAGAGGATCTGACCAACCGAATGAATAACGCTCACGAGCTTTGTAACGAACGTTACCAGTATCGAAGTCACCATCCATAGATGTTGATAACGGAGTACGCACAAAGTGTTTCATGCCGTTAGGAACATCAGTTGTTAAGAAGTACGCATCAGGATCTGTTAAGAAGTGGTTAATTGTGTAACCTTCTGGAATTGAACCATTATTCTTAATAGCATTGATGTCATTGTCAGCTGTAGAAACACGAAGTTCAGTTTCGAGCAAGCGAGTTGCAACGAATTGATTACCTGGTGGAACTACTAACTTACGTGGTTGAGCAGCGATTAAAAGACCACGCTCATCAGTCCATGCAGCGATTTGAATAACAGCGTTTTCTAGTGCTGTTTCGTTCAAGTCTGTTGGAGTTGATTGAGTGTTGCTGTTTGTGCCGCCTGAAACAAGAGGATGAGCTGTGTTAAATAATGAAACACCATCACCACCGTTGTAAGAACCAGAAGTGTTGAAGCCATTATTAAGAACTGCAGCAGCCTTAACTTGTTTTGTGTATGCCATAGCGCGAGCTAAAGCTTTTGTGTAACGTGCTGATAATGTGTCATACAAGTTATCTTCTACAGCTTCTTCTGTTAAAGAAAAGCCAAGAGCGATAGTTTGATGATTGTATCGAGCTGTCCAAGCTTCTTGAGCATTGTCATAAGCGATTGCTGTGCCTTCGTTTTTGACTGGTGCTGCTGAGAAACCTGAAAGTTTTGTTTCTTCTTCGAATGAACGCTCTGAAGTTTCTGTTTCGTAAACTTCTTTATGTTCTTCGCCATAACGTTTGTATTCGAGACCGAATAGCGCGTTAAGTCCTGGTAATAGCTCTTTTAGGAGCTGTGCACGTGAAATAGCCATGTTCTTTTCTCCTTAATTAAGCTGTGTAATTAACGCCGGTAAGGGCAGTTAACTGTGGGTTGTTAATTTTTACAAGTACTTCTGGATAAAGCACTGTAGAACCTGACAAGTAAGCTGTGTCTGGAACTACTGCAACTACTCTCCATGGTAATGTTGTTGCTGAACCTGTACCAGTACCAGGAATAACACATGATGCTTGTGAATTACCTGTTGTTGCTGAGCCAGTACCGTTTTGAATTTCAGCTAAGTTTGCACCAACGATAGTTGCATTAGCACCAACTACTACTGTAGGAGCGCCTGAAACTGTTAATGATACTTTAAATTCAGCTGATGCATCAACAACTACGTAAGCGATAGCGTTAGTAACGCTAGTACCTGGGTAGTATTGAGCTTGAACTGTTTGACCTGATGAATTAGTGTATTGGAAGCCTGTTGCAACACCAATAATAGTACCTGTAGTTGTTGCTCCTGATAATTCAATTGTGCCGCCCGCTACGATTTTAACTGAAGAACCGTTATAGATTGCAGTATTGTACGAAGCGCCGATTGGGATCTGTAAAGTTGCCCCGGCGTACGGAATACCGTCATAACGATTAACTGGTTGAAAACCGTAAGGACTGTTAATGGTTGGATATGCCATTTTATTCTCCTTATTAGTTTATATTATTTACCTTTACCGAATGAAGTCGTTGCTTTTGACTCTGCAAAGAGAGGCATACGAGGATCACTCTGTTTCATAAAGCTGTTGTCAACTGCATCGGCTTGCTGCTGTGATTGTTTAGCATAATAAGCCTTACGTTGTGCAACAAACTCTTCTGGTATCTTGCAAAGTAATAATCCACCAATTTCAACGCCGTCTTTGAAACGGGAATTTTGGTCGACCATTAACTTCATTTCAGGGTGGTCCGCTAATTTAACGGGTTCCCATCCTTCACGCATTTTGGAGGATACATTTAGATTATCAGCTTCGTTCATGACACTAGTACGAATCCAACGATAAGCCCAACCAGGTACCTTTTTAAACTCAGGTAATAATGATGCAGGTTTCCAGCTATCAGGTCTTTGAAATTCGTCTCTTGATTCTAATTCACGATCTACTCTTGTATTATCCATTTGCGTTCTCCAATTTTAAAGTTTCTCTTGCATATTGTTCCGGTGTTAGACCAAATTTCTTGGCTAACGCTACTTGTGTCTTCGTCAGACGCACTTTTTTAGGCGCGGTGCTACGCGTTGCCGGAGCAACTACATTCGAAGGTTTTGTGCGCTGGGCGGGTTGGTCCTCGTCTAGCGTTGCATCCCCATAGTATTCTGGGAATCGTTTTTGCATCGTACTATCTATACGACGATAATATTCGTCAGATGTGGGATCTATACCACTCCTAACTAATTTTTCATGTACCCCTAAAGCAAGACTTGTCATTTCTTCGTCTTTACCAAACCAATCATTTTTATCTTGCCAAGCAAGTGCTTTATTGTCTGGTTTTGGTGCTTGAGGTCTATTTTCCTGTATATATACCTCTTTTTCATCTTCTTGTAAAGTGTTTTTATACTGAGGGGTATATCTTTGTGCTTCTGACAGTCTAAATTGCGCATCATTCATTTTTTGCTGCGCTTCAATAATCTTTTCAGAATCACCTAAATCATAAGCTTCTCGATAGTCTCGTTTAGCTGAATGTAATTGTTGTTCTAACGCCCCTTTTAATGTATGAATATAAGTCTCTTCTCCGCTACTTAAAGTGGTTTTAAGTTTCTTATTTTCTTCAGCAATTTGCTGGGCAAATTTAATTGCTTCTTGGCGTTCACGGTCAGCAGATTCTTTAGCACGTCTTTCGTCATGCCAAACTTTTTTAAGCTGAGCCATTCTTTGTTTAACGCGATCAGAATAATCTTCTAGCGTGTCGTTTTCTAATTCTTCTACCTTATCTTTAGGTAAAGGCTCTTTGCCTCTATCAGCAGCTGGGATATCATCTTCAATTTCTAAATCAATATCGTCTGCTTTTGTTTCTATCTTAACTTCATTTTTTTCAGTTTTAATAGAAACTTCTTTTTCATCAGAAACTTTATTACCTGGTATTTCGTCATCATCTGGATATTCAAAAACAATATCTCCATCTTTTACGTCAGCCATATATTACTCCTTATGCGCGAGTGTAGCCGCGAGGATCTTCAACAACCCCCTCAACTGTATCGTCGTTAATAATGCGGAATTCTCTTCCGTGAATTTTAAATCTAGTACCCGCGTATGCACGCGTTAAAACAAAATCGCCTTCTTTACACCATGGACCTGTAGGAAATCTAGTCTCATCTTTATAAGCTAGGTCACCTACTTTTACTACAAATAAAACTACCGTTGAATGTTCTTCAATAGTTCTAGTTGAATCTGCTTTTACAATACCGCCTTGATAAGTTTCTGCAGCGTCAGGAATTGCGCAAAGGATCTTATATCCTTTAGGTTCCGGTAACTGTAAACCCCGTTCTTCAATCGGTATATCTTCTGCATTTACATCTTCAATCTTCGGAACAATAATCGGTCGACCATTTGCATCTACCAAATTTTTATTCATTGTGAGTATTTGATCACTCATCGTCGTATGTCTCCATTCTTTGTGCAAGGTCTTTAATCAAACTTTCTGCGACGGATAGACCTCGAATATATCCTGCCATATTTTGGTACGAAGCAAAATCTTTTGCAGCTCCGTCTCCTAAATTATTTAAAACTGTTTTGCGCTGATCCTCTATTCGAGACAATAATAGTTCTAGCGTTTGGTCCATGTGTTACTCCTTAGGTTGTGTTTGTTCCTTTGATAGATTTCTATCTTCTACTTTATGTTTATGTTCCATTAAACGATCAACTGCATTAATAGCTGTTTCTTTTTCTCTATGGCTATGTTCTTGTTTTTTAAACTCTGCGTCCATACCTAGACGAGCACCTTGTATCAGTTGTTCCCCTTCAAGTCTGTTCTTATCTAGCGTTGTTTTAGATCCAACTTTAATGCCTTCAAGTCTTTCATGAGAAGCAAGTTTTTCTTTTTCAAGTTCAAGTTTAGCTTGATCAAGTTGAATGTCTGCTTGAGTTTTTTGCGCTTTGATTTGTAAGTCTTGCGCTTTAAGTTGTAACTCTTGTTGTTGCATTTGAACTAAAGGATCTTGCTGTTGTTGTTGCACTTGTTGTTGTTGCATTTCTGCTTGATCTTTAGCTAGAAGTTTTTGTGCTGCTGCTGCAGTTAATCTAGATAATTCTAGTTCAACGTCTTCCGGTAAGTTTTCACCCGGTTTTGGTAGCTCTGCACCTAATTGTTCTTCAATTTGTTTTCTATATTCAAACGCAATATGTTCGTTAATATGTGCTAATGCCGCGGCTTGCATTTGTTGTGCCATAGGATTCTGACTCATCATTTGCATAAGTTTTGGATCTTGCATAGCTGCCATATGAACTGCTAAGTGAGCTTGATGATCTTGATAGATAAATGCTTTAGTAGGTTTACCATTAATGATGTCCATATTTTCAGATACAGGATCTTTAGGTTTCTTGTCGTCTGCATTAGGAATAAGTTTTCCAATATTTTTAACACCTAAGACTTCTAACATCTGACGATTCAATTCTACTTGATCATAGATTTGTGGATTAGCTTGAGCCATTTGCATAACAGCTTGATACTGAACAACTTTTTGTGACATTGTTGCAGCGTTTGGATCTGATACAGGAATAACTTCACAGCAATCATAATCAGATTGTTTAGCTCTTCTATCACCAATTTCAGGTTCATAGTTATATTCTGGTGGTGTGTAATCACGAATAATACCAGCTAATAATTTAAACTCTTGTTTCATTGCATAGTGAATACGAGCTTGTACAGCTGACATCACTTTCAATGTTCTTTCTAATATAGCTAGAGTTGTACCTACTGGAGAGTTAGCGCTCATGTCAGATACTTTCATATCTGCTGCTGAAGCAAAGCGTCTACCTTCTTCGATGATTTGATTCATCAATTGATTAAGTACTTGTGAAGGCTCTTTATATGGCAACGGTAAAATGTTGTCACGGATAGCACCACTTGGTACATCTACGTCACGCCATTCACCTGGAGCAATCGGTGTGTCGTCACCTTTGATACGAAGTCCTCTTGACTTCATACCGCCTGGTAAGTTTGATAGGGTACCCGCGTCAACAAGTTGACGTAAGATCATAGTACCTGATTTGGCGAAAGCACCTATCAAATGAATTAAACCAAAACAATAAAAACCAAAGCCCGGTATGTATCCATAATGAACGAAGTGTTGACGTTTTAATTTTCTAGTATCAGTTGGGTTCCAGTTACGGCGAATAGAAAGTATTGTGCCTGTTCCCTTTTCAATTGTAATAACATACGGAAGGGCTATGCCATCTTCACTATCGCTAAGCTCTGGAATATCTCTTAAGACGTGCATCTCAAGTATTTTGTAGCGGTCATCTTCTGTAGGATTGAAACCTAGTTTCTCAGCAATCTTTTTCTCAGCTTCATCAATATCTAAGAACGGATCGCCTAACTCTACATCACGATAAAATCCTGCTACTTGTAATTTTCTTAATTCGTTCTTTGTCTTGCGCATGACGTGTGTGACACGTTCTGCTGTTTCTAAATTAGATGCACCATATGGAACCACCATGTCCTCTGCAGGAACATACATGGATACTTGTCTTTCGAACGATGGATCGTAGTATACTTTTTTGAACGCATTACCTGCTAAGCCTAGACCCCATAACATTCTTTCGTGCTCAGGTCTGTACTCAGGCATCATGTCAGTCAACTGATAGTTCATGTCATCTTTAACACGTTCAGCTGCGTCTTCTTTTTCTTTTGTTTGTTTACCTACGATTTGTGTTTTGACTGGACCTGCTGCTGGAAAAGTTTCCATCATGGTTTCTGCTTGGAATTTCACAAGTGCTTCTGTCATCAATGGATGATAAACGTTACACGCACCTGCCCATGGTTCTGTTCGTTCTTCTACTTTTAATCCAAGTAGTTCTAAACCGTCTACATAAGTAGTTAACCAATCTTTTCTAGATGAAATATCAGAATCATATTCACCCATTAAATCACCAGATAATTCTGTTAGCGTACCTTCATCAAGTTCTTCTGCTAAGTTGGCATTGAATTCATCGTCGCCTACTTCTTTACCAGGAACGATTGTAATTTCCATACTACCGTCATCCAGAGTTACACTGTCAGGATTTTCAATCTCAATACTTAAGTCGGGTGCGCCTGCTGCTAACTCTTCTATACCTTGAGGAGCTTGTGATAAACTTTTATCCATATTAATTGCCATAATTCATTTCCTTATAACGCGTATAATTTCTTTTGAGAACTGCTTCTAAATCCTGGTATATCTTCTGGTTCATCACTTGGTAGACGTATAAAGCCACCTTGTCTAAACCGCATCAATGCTAGTGTTGTGCTATCAACCAAGTCATCATTCGCACCACTAGGAAAATCATTACACTCTTCAATTACTTCATGAGCCCATCGTCTATCGGGAGCCCACACTATACCACTTCTAAACAAGTCTGACACTGCATTCACTCGACTTATTTTATCTTGCCCTTTACCCGGTGTGAACTCACCGACAGGAATGCCCATGCGTCTAAACTCTTGATAGAGCGCCGCACCGTTAGATTTCTTTTCCACTAAGAATGCATCAGGTTCCCACTCTTTATACTCTTGTATACAAAGCTCTTTAAGCTCAGGGAACTCTAGTCGTTGCTTAATACTATTTAATAGTATTATATTATAGTTATTGGTTTCTTCGTTAAAAAATACACCCCAAATAGTTAATGCGTTAAAGTCGGCTCTTGTATTCGCTTCCTGTGCAGCATCTAGAGACATAATGGTAAATTCACATTGAGGCGGATCATCCTTGTCCCATATCTTCCACCACTCTCTTTTAATTAAGGCACCCTCTTCTGACACTGGGTTTTGTAAGTATTGCGAATTCCAGTACCGTACATCTAACGCTGCCTTCTTACTAAGTAACTCTTCTAAGCTCCAGAACTCTGACCACAACGGTTTCATGTTGCCATGTTTGTCTTCTATGATTGCCGGAAACTCTACGACTTCCCAGTTATCTACTTCGTCATTCTTAACCATCTGGTTCACAATTTGACCTGTCAAGTCTAGCTTAGACCACCGCGTCATCACTACAATAATCGCACCACCTGGCATAAGACGTTGTAATGGACCAGACTGAAACCACTCCCAAGCAGGCAGAAAAACATCCGATCGTCCCAACTTGGCGTCCTGCTCGGAATGTGGATCATCAATGATAAACAAATCAGCCCCACGACCAGCGAGGGCACCACCAACACCAATAGCAAAATATTCTCCATTAAAGTTTGTTCCCCACCTACTTGCCGACTTACTATCAGCCTGTAGTTCTACTTGAGGAAAAATGTCCTTATACGCATCACTACCCACAAGGTTACGGACACGGCGACCAAAGTTAACTGCCAAGTCAGCAGTATGAGATGCCATAATAACTTTCTTGTGTGGATACTTACCCAAAAACCATGCCGGTGCCAAGTAAGAAATAAGCTCTGACTTCCCATGTCGCGGAGCGATGTTAACAATAACGCGTTTCTTTTTTCCCGCAGCAATGTCTTCAAATATCTGTGCCAGTTTTCTATGATGTGCTCCTACCATGTAGCCTGGGTAGACGTGGGCAATGAAATCTAAAAAGTTATCCTTGCCGTGATCTTGTACCCAGTTCTTTTTAAATACTCTTATCTTCTCTAGTGTACTACGCTTCAGCTCCGGCGACATGGTCGGAACCGCTTTCATCAACTCTGCCACCATCGCGGGAGTTAACTTCTCACCCTTAGTCTCCTGTTGTACTTCCATCTACCGCTTCTTGTACAATGTCATCAAATGATTTTTCTTTTGCCTCTTCTACGACAGGCTCTTCAACTAGTTCTGCATCTATCGTTTGAGCATCTGCTTTTATGAGCCCTTGAGATTTAAATTCATTCAACAATTTAATTAGTTCTTTTTCAACTTCATCAATACTCTCAACCTTATGTAGGACTTCTGTCTTTTTCTTGAATGCATCAACGCCGTCTACTTCTCCGATTGAACGAAGTGCCGTGATTTGTTCTTTGCGATTACTCTCTTCATCTTGTACTATCTCAACCAACTTATTAACCACGTATAACTTTAACTCTGCTAGGTCATTCACAATCATATGGTTGTAGGTTCCCACCATGCCACCTAAGTATGCCATCGTTTCATTTGCGTAATTTATAAATTCTTGCTTTTTCTGTGGATTTGTGACCATATCCCGCGCAATTTCTTCTGCGTCTAGCCTATGTTTTGCATCTGGCGCAATTTCTTCGCCAGTTAAGTCACTAAGTTCCTTAATTGTTGTAGCTCTGACCATAACTTCCTTCTCATTGGTCATACTAGGTAGTGCTTCGTGGGAATTTCGGGGTAAAGGAACGTTTTCTTCTATGTACGGAATAATAACCACATCGGAAGGTGAGTTATGTCCTTGATCTACTTGGATATTTTCTTGATTCATGTGTCGCTGTTACACCTTTTGAAATTAATTGCAGCTTTATTGATGATTGTAACATAGTTTTTATTAAAACAAGGTAGAATAACTACATGAAAACCACTCTGACTAAAAAGAACTTAGAGATTCTCTACAACATGGCATGCCAGCTACCCCCTTTTAACACCCTAAAGATGCCTAAGTCTAACAAAGTTACATTCCGTGTCATTAAGAACCCCGGCATTTACGGATGTTTTGACGAAGTGGACATGGCTATTGAAATAAGTTCTGGTTCTTGTGGTCACTTCATTACTATCTTCCAAACTCTTCTCCACGAAATGATCCATTTACACCTTTACTATAAGGGCGACGATGACTTTGATCAACACGGTGAGAAGTTCCTACGTATTAAAGACGTTTACTCCGAGTTATATAACTTCGATCCTAAAGCTATTTAGTTTTCATTCGTTTTACCCTTTCCCTTCCTTTGAATGAAACTTTACATTTGATATTTGACTAATTTTTTTATAGAAATTTTTTGATTGACCCTTTATTTTTCATAGGGGGTGGGTCTGAGATTTGGACTTTTTTGCAGATTGTTTGTGCAAGTCTAAGTGTAACGAAGTCGCGCGGAGTCCCAACTTGGTTTTGGGGGGTCGGGGCGGGGTATCCCTAGTAAAAACAGGGTTTTAACCTAGTAAACACCGCTAGAAACCTAGTAAACAAAATAAACTATGTAAAACAATAATGTTACAAGGTTTCTTAATGTATCGCGTGAATGTAACATAGCTATGACATTGTTTTAATTAAGTAATAACCGCGTGTTACAATGTTACAAAGAAAAACATAATAAGCCCCCCTGTAAAACTTTGTGAATACTTTGTGACCGCGCCCCTTCTTTGCGCGGTGTAATACACGCTAAAAACAACCCGCTATACTTTTCAAAAAGCTTGTAACATGTAACATTTCGCATTAATCATGCATTAATAATAATAATAATAAAATATATTATATATACAAAACAAGCACTTACAAGCTCACGCGCTTTTCTTTTTACCCTGTTTTTCGTGTTTATTAGTAAAGCGTAATATTGTAACACCTGTAACACCTTATAAATCAAGCACTTACCGCACTTTTACCCTAAAAACCTAGTAAAACTTGTAACATTTTTAAACTTAACCCTTACCTTTTTAAATCTCAAGCGTTTATGAGATAGCAATACAATTTTAAATTAATAAGGGGTTTAATCATGGTTACATATGCGGAAGGTTTATTATGTTTATATTTGGCGGTTATTTTGTTAGCAATACCGATTATTATTCACGGGGTAAAACATGAAATTAAAAAGCGTAAAAACATAGCATTAATTAAAGCTTACTATAAAACAAAGTAAAACCTAGTATTTTAATCAAGTATTACGGGGCGTTTAATTACGCCCTTTTTTGTTTTTATATATACCTTATATATAACCCCCCTTAAAATTAATTAGTAAAATAATAGTTTACAAATATAAAAAACTTATGTATCCTTAAAACACCTAGTAAAAAACTAGGGTTATTTAATAACAATAATAAAAGGGGTAACAAAGATGGAAAATAAATATAGTTTAAGCGGGGGCGTAGAAAAGCACCATGATGGAAGTTTTACAATATACGGCTCTTATTATCATAAGGCTATCGGTTCGGAAGTGTTATACCATAAAAGGTTTTATGAATACGATATAAGACAAGCCCGCCAAATAGCAAAGAATGATTTAATAAACTTAACAAAATAAGGGGTAAAACATGGAAAATTTAAACATAAAAGAGATTGAGACAATTATTAAAGGCTATAACAAAAAGAATGAATACAAAATAGATATTGAAACTTTTATTAATAATGCAAAGCGATACATTAAAGCGATAAAAGAAAATAGAATGATATGCTCTATTGGTTCGGTTTCAAAAAGCGGTATGAGTAGAAATATAAAATTTGTAGAATTGGCAAAGAGTGATACAAGCGATAAGCACCAATTATATAATTTTTATCAATTCTTTGATGTTTTAGGTTATACCAAAGTAAAAAACTCTGATTATTTTAGGATTGGCGGGTGTGGCATGGATATGATTTTCCACACCAATTACACCATAATTCATAATTTAAAATCTATCGGGCTTGTGAGTGTTGATGAATGTAAAACACTCTCACAAAATACCCCTTATGTAATTTAAGGGGGGTAACACCATGAAACCAATTAAAAGCAATTCATATTTAATTTTTAAGGCTATTTATCAATTAATGCAACATAACATTAAAGGGGGTAAGTAAATCATGAATGAATACATCAAAAATAGAGTTTTAATAGAAAAGCAAGCGGTTTTAGATAATTGTGAAGGCGATGATTTAGATGAGAAGTATTCGGGGGCTTTATGGGATTGGGCGGGTGAGATTGCAAAGCCTATTAAGAATGAAACCTTAAAAGAAAATATCCAATGTGAAGTGTATTACGCTTTAAGTGAAATTTTTGAAACCTTATATAAATCAGAAGTAAAAAAAGATTATAGCATTGATAGTAACGGGTATTACATGGGCGATAATCTTACACCCGAACAGGAAATTCACAATTTAAATTTAGATAACCAAATATAAAGGGGTTTAATATGAATAACCAAGTAAACAATATCAAGGCAAGTGAGACTATAAAAACCACTATTAATTTTGGCGGGTTTTACAATTCAATTCACGATGACAACATAGAATGGGCGTGTGAGTCTTATTTTAGCGATGATAACGGGAATTGTAATTGGGATATTATTTTAGATAATGTTGATTTTAAAAAATTACGGGGTGTTTACATAGATTTATATTGTGATTTATTTGGCGATTGGTTAAAAGAAAATTACAAGGTAGATATCAAGTTTAAAAATATAAGCCTATCAAGCCCCCGTGAATACAATTTTGAAACCGATAAAATTCTTTGTGATATTGATATTATGGAAAATGAGTCATTAATTAAAACCATGAAAGCAAAGCCCGCCTTTTTAGAATGGTTAAAAGATAAGGCAAAAAGTAAAAGCGGGTATATATCATTTTATGATTTTGATGATGTTATGAATGATAAGAATGAAATTTTTAGCGTATATGCACTTGAATACCTAGCAAGTGAGTATGAGAATACCGATTTCATAAGTGATTATGATAGGGCAAGCGGTTACGATGTTTTATATAGTGAAATGAATTAAGGGGGTGTGATATGTTTAGAAAAGATTATACGATTGAAACCATAAAAGAAAATGAAGTGTATAACATAACCGCTTATGATAATGGTGATGAAATTATACATAAGAATGTAAGCGAACTTGAGATGTTATCATTAATTGAAACCTATGAATTAAATGGGTTTATAAAAGGGGGTAAGTAAAATGCAGACAATAGAAACCGAGAATTATAAAAGATTTGAGATTGAGTATTGGTATGATGAATATAGTGAAAGCCCTCGTGAATGGGATAATGTAGGTAAAATGATTTGCTTTCATAACCGCTATACTTTGGGTGATAAGCATAATTATTCTAGCCCCGATGATTTGATGGATTTTTTAAAAGATAATGAGAAGGAAATATTCTTTTTACCTATCTATGCATATGAGCATGGCAATATCACAATAAGCACCAAGCCTTATTCATGTAGATGGGATAGCGGGCAAGTAGGGGTTATCTATGCTTACAAAGATGAATTAAAAAAGCATGGTTATAAAACCGATGATGAAATTGAGTATGCTTTAAATAATGAAGTAAAAACCTTTGATGATTATTGTAGGGGTGAATGTTACGGGTTTACCTTATATAATGATAGCGGTGAAGTATTGGAAAGTGTTGGCGGGTTTTTAGGTGATATTGAATATTGTAAAAACGAATCAATAATCACCGCCAATTATTATGACAATAAACTTCCAATGCAACATGAATTAAGCTTTGCATAGTAAGCACCATGCACCAAGTAATACGCAGTAAACTTTTTACCCTTGTTATACTATTGCTAACATAGTATGACATCTCATACCCCTATAAAACTAGGGGTATTTTTTTAATTTAGTTTTTTATTTTGTGATAGCTATGCAGTCGGGGTAAGCGAGGATTAATTGTGGCAAGTGAGGATTGAACCAAGCCCGCTATGAAACCCCCATAAAAATATAATTAGTAAATAAAGCTTGACATAATAAAAAAGATAGGTATCCTAATAAAACCAAGTAAACATAAAGGGAGATTGAGTATGAGAGTAGATTATTATTCAGTAGGTTTTTTAAGAGATGATTATGATTTTGAAATCATGGCAACAATTAGTAATGGCGGTGGAGTGATGGGCAATAGTGGCTTTGATATTTTGTTAGAGAATACACTTAAGCTTTGTCAAAGTTTAGCACCCGAACACAATGTGGTGGCATTACCAAGACAAGACACACCCGATTTAATAAATTTGGAAGGTGAGGAACTAGAAAAACATTTTAATATTAATGTGGAGGCAGTATGAAAAAGTTTGAAGTAGTGATACCCGAAAAAAGAATAGAAGTAGTGAGAGTGACATACTACATTGACGCAGAGTCAGAGGAACAAGTAAAAGAATTGATGAACGACTATGAGTTTATGGATAAGGCAGAATATTGGGACACCAAAGAAAGCCAATGGGGTTTTGATGTAGATGATGTTTACTATGATGAGGCAGAGATAAGAGAGGTAAAAGAATGAAGACAAGAGAAGAAATGATTAAAAGATTAGTAGACCATAGAATTGATTGTTGGTATGAGTGGAAACCTTATGAAATTGATGATTTATTTAGAGGGGGTATGACAGGTTATGACGAGATGTCAGATGAGGAACTGAAAGATGAGTATGAACTTTACTTTGAGGAGGCGCAAGCATGATAGATAAAAATACAAAGACAAAGTTGCAAGAAGTATATTTTGATGTATGTGATTTATTGGAAGGTGAGTTACCAAGCGGGTATGAGAATTTAAACGAAGTATACCAAGACATAAAAGATAAATTAGAAGAGATAGAGGAGGAGGTAGCATGAACTTATTTAACGAGATTAACAGAGTGAACAACGAGATATACGGAGGATTAAGTATGAGTATGAACGAGGTGTGGTATTACGCATTAGATAAAAAAGGACGCAGACTTGGTTTAATCCATGCTAGGAACGAAGAACACGCTATGCAAAAAGCTAGGCAAGAGTTTGGATTAGCAGTCATTGAGATTGAGAATGCAGAGGAGGAAGTGAAATGAAACAAGTATTTGTTAGCTATACAGAGGGCGATGATGACTTTAGGATTGTAGGGAAAGACTACGAGGAAGTATTGAAGTATTTGTGTTTGTTTTTGAATGACCAAGATAATTTTCCATATAGATTTGGGCTTACATTCGAGGAGGCTAGTATATGAAAAAGTTTAAGGTTACCGCAACAGAAGAGATATGGTATGAAAAAATCGTTGAGGCAGAGAACGAGGACGAGGCATACAAAGTCTTTGCAGAAACGCTAGACAATGAAGACATTGTAGAGGGACGAGGCTTTGAAGTGACAGACATCATGCAATTAAAGGAGGAACGAGATGATTAACTACAAAGGTGATACAACATCAATAGATAATTTAGAAGACGCACTAGAACTATTTGCAAGAAATGGGATATGGGTAAGGATAACCGACAAAGCAAAGACAGACCCATATGGCAAAGGATTAAAAGAAGCGTTTTTTAAGGGGGCAAAGAATGAAGACTAGAGAAGAGATGATACAAGAACTTTTAGAAGATGATATGAATGGTGTAGCTAGTATGTCAATGGGTGAGAATGACGACTTAATAAGAGATATGCTTCTACAGGGTAGAAAAGGATACAACAATTACACAGACGAAGAACTACAAGAAGAGTATAAGCGATATTTAAATATGCAAAAGGAGGACGATGATGAGTAATATTTATGTGAACGAAGCAACAGGAAAAAAGATTAAAGTCTATGAAGAAACATGGGTTCATGTATGGGACGAAGACGATGCTGAATTAAACTTTTGGGATACTGAACAAGGTGTCGCCGAATGGTGCATAGAAAACCTAGACGAAGACCACGAGTATTATGATGCAATTAAAGAGGCATACGAAGATGAGGATTGGGAACAAATAATTCATTTAGAAGGTTGCAGATATTGTGCATGGGAAACAGAAAAAAGATGGGTAGTAGAGGAGTTAGAAAATGAGTAGAGAATTTTGTTATTACTGCGGTGAACCACAAGGGGAAAAGATAGGTTGTTGTGGCGAGAATCATTTTAATGAGATGTATGGGTTTAAGTGTGAAGACTTATCAAAAGAATATCCGTATGGTGCTGAATGGAGTTTTAATTCAGATGGTAGTGACATCATAGATGTTCAATGGTTTAAGACAGAAGACGAGAGAGATATATTCACAGAGGAAGAAGGATTCAATATGATAAGGGAAGAAAATAAACAAATGCAAGTGAGAGTAAGAAGTGAGGAAGAAGAGAAAGAACTAGACGAGATAGATAAACAAATGAAATTTATGCACGAGGAGGCAAGACGATGAAACTAATTAACGGCACAGAAATGATAGACAATTCACCTAATGAAAAGGCGGGTGAGTTAGCAGAGGCGATCTTTGATGATGTAGTATTCTTGCTTGACTTAGAAGAGAAATGTATTACAGAAGATGAAGATGGCGGGTCATGTAACACAGAGTTTGGGCAAGAGTTATTTGATGGAATCTTTGAACAATGTAGGGCTTATTTTGAGAGGGAAGATATTAAACCCCAAGTTAACGAGCCACAACACGCATACGCATGGCTAGATATAGAGGAAGGTAGAATAGAATTGTATGATGAAGGACCATTAGAAATTCGAGATGATGGAGTGTATAGATATTTAGGCAAAATTAAAATAGAGGAGGACAACAAATGAACCAAGAATTAGAAAGAGACCTAGACCCGCCATTAGAAGACCCAAGAAATGTAAAAATAAAATCATGGTGGATTACAATTAAGTGGGACGATGGTAGAATAGAAGACCTAGCATTACCGGAAGCATTTAGACAAGCGGGTAAAGACATCGAGGGATACTTAGATGAAGTTGAATACGAAGCTAATTGCGAGATTAATCAAGAGATGGCACAAAAGTATGGTGAGCCACAAGAGGAATATTAAATGACGGACAAGAAACAAAAACAAATTATCGTAGAGCAAGTTATGGTAACAGGCTACGTTAAACATAGTAATGGTAGGAAGACAAAGTTTGAATTTTATAAAAACGATTTTAAACCAAATGATTTAGTAGGTATTTTTGAAGGAGTTGGGAGGATATACCAATGACACAACACCAAGTCAACGAAGAAAAGAAACGTAAGTTTGAAGAAGACATTATAGAAGTAGCGGTAGCTGAGTATTACGAGTATGTCGATGTGCATAAAAGAACGAGGTCAGAGAAAGATGCGAAGATGTTTTATGACGCTATGCGACTAGGTATTGTAAGAGGTATTAACTTTGCAACAAATCAGTATATGCAATCATTAAAAAACTTTGAGGAAGGGAAGAAAGATGGAAGCAATAACTAAAATGATGGACGACATACAGGCATCAATGGCAGTAAGGTTTGATAAAGAGTTTAACGAGATTAGATTCTATGTTGATAGCGCGTATGAACACGGACTAGCAGACGGCAAAGAACAAGCAAAGGCAGAGATCATTAATTTAATTAGTGGAGGCAAGCATGAAAACAAAACCGATTTATAAAGACTACGATAGAGAAGTTTATTTAAGCGAATATGTGCGATTGCATAGGGAACACTATAGACGTTTGACATTTTGTGCAGTTGTATCTGTAGGGATTAACATATTTCTATTGCTTGTGATGGTGATACGATGATGAAAGAAGAAGCATTAATAAGAGCGATGGTCGATGCAATTCTAGCGCCAAGTGATGAAGAGTCAGAAGAGGCTACCAAGTTAGGACTAGAGATAGCAAGGAACATGAAGATAGGCGAAGTGATCGAGGCGCAGAAGAAAGCTCTTGACATAATAAACATAGCTAATCAGATAGACAAAGCAAACGAAGTATTACATTAAGGAGAAAGCATGAAAAAGTTTAGCGTAGTAATCGAAGTAAGCATGGAAGAAACAAAGTATGAAGAAGTAAAGACGTGGGGTGTAGAACCGAGTGATCACGTCACCACCATTATCGCCGAGCCATTACGAGAAAAGGGCATGGTTGTCAAAGCATATGCAATGGAAGTTGAGCATAGTTTATATGACAGACAAAAGAAATACGCAGATCACCTTGTGCAAGCTGACGCATACAACGATATAGAAAATGAAATCATCGCGCGTGCATGTATCGGAGGTAAATGTGACGATTGATCAAGACTTGGAATACGCAATACAAGAACAATCACTATTTGAAGATAGTGCGTTAGAAGACGCAAGTGCATACGCCCGCATGATAACAACAGGCGCAGAACGATTTAAAAAGGAGAAACAAGATGGAAGAAAACAAAGAACTAGTTGAACAAAGTAAAGCAGAACTTAGAGAACATTGGGGTAATCTTGCAAGTAATTATCTTGTGGGCAAAACAATTAGACGCGTAAGATATTTTAATGAAAGGGAGACTGAGGACATGGGCTGGATACAAAATGCGCTTGTCATTGAGTTTACTGATGGTCATTGGCTAGTCCCGATGTCAGATAACAAAGGTAACGAAGCCGGTGCAATATGGACATCGAGTCAATCAGAGTTGAATGTAATACCTACCATATGAAACCCGAAGCCAAAGTTAAAAAGCAAGTCAAGAAGATATTAGATGACATTGGCGCGTATCACTTCTCACCGATGACTGCGGGATTTGGTAGAAGTGGTGTGCCGGATATCATCGCTTGTTATAAAGGAAGGTTCATTGGTGTTGAATGTAAAGCCGGAAAGAACGAGCCAACGTTGTTGCAAAAACACAACATAAAAGAGATACAACGCAATCAGGGCTTGGCAATCGTGGTAAATGAGGATAATATAGAGGCACTATTAGCTCTAGTAAAGGAGATTGAATGACTAGGTTAAAGAAAATATTACATAGTTACACAGGAAGTAAAGCAGTAAAACACACGGGTGCGGGAGACAATGTTAACCACCCATCACACTACACTCAAGGCAAGATTGAGTGCATCGACGCTATTGAAGAATCTACTAAAGGATTGATAGGCATCAGCGCAGTTTGCGTAGCTAACGTCATTAAGTATATTTGGAGATACAAATTCAAGAACGGTATCGAGGACTTAAAAAAAGCCCGATGGTATCTAGACAAATTAATTTCTCACGAAGAGAACCAATCCTAAAAGATTACTGAAACCAGTGATAAAGAAGAAGGGGGAAGCTTATGCTTGACCAAGCCTTATTGTGCCTAGCCACAACCATTTACATGGAGTCCGCTCATGAGCCACGCGAAGCGCAAATCGCCGTAGGCTACGTTTTAATGCGTAGAGCAGAGTTCGACCATAAGAACGTATGTTATCAAATGAAACGTCCGGCGCAGTTTAGTTGGTATGGATTAGTTAAACCACCATCGGTAATCCGACAACAATATAAAGACATAGCATACAAAGTATTACATAGAATAGAAGTAGATTATAGTTATGGAGCCACTCACTTTCATGACACAACAATAAAGAAACCAAGATCATGGACAGGATTGCAACCTGTAGTAAAATGGTCGAACCTAATATTTTATAAACAAGGTGGTAGCAAATATGCAAGAAACCCTTAAACAACCATACGCATGGTCAACAGAAGAATTCAATGTCAATGGTGAGTTAGTGTGGTCATCGATAACACAATTCCGTCCTAAAGAATTGTCGTGGATACGAGACTTACCTAATAAGAAACATTACATCACGATCACCCCATTATATAAAGATGAAGCAAATGCTGAAAAGATTACAGGAGTTAAAAGTTACCGTGAGTCTACGCAACGTCTTACTGATGCTTATAATGGTCTTTAGTAGTGGGTGTGCATCTCTTGCTACGAGTGTAGCTACACAGATGGGAGTGCAATACACAGGCGAGCAGTATTTAATAGCGCGTAATAAACCTATCGTAAGATGTAATTTATATAACGTGATGCAAGGCAATAAAATGTGTAGAATATATAGACAATATAGGAGGGGATAATGAGCGAAGAATATAAAGGCACAGGGTTTGTGCTAGTAGGATTAATTGTAGGATGTTGCATTACTTGGGGAGTTATGCAGTCTATTCATATGCAAAAGAAATCTAAGGCGAATCTTAAATGCATACAAGGAGAACTCTATGAAGAGGTTAGAACTAATATGTTTGTGAAGTCACATCTTGAATGCTTTGAACAAAAGACTTTAGTGCCATGATTCCTTTTAGTTACGCAGTAGTGGACGATGAGGGTGAAGTCATACGCCAATATAGATGGTCTGTCAAGGAAGCTAAATGGTTTACAGAAAAGAATCCTCATGCTAAAGTAATCAGACTTGAGAAAGTAGAACAGGTTAAAGAGGATTTATTTAAATTAGTAGGGGAGTGTTTGTTTTAATGATTAACAAAAAAACAGATGAGCAAATCATCGAAGCAGTAAATCAGTATATGGAAAAGTATCCAAACGCATCTCGTAATCATATTGTATTACACGCAACAGGAAGTGCTACAAGAGTGAGAGAACTAGCCAAACAAGGTTTAATTAAATTACCTAAAGCATTACCTAAAGGGGCAAATACCAATTGGAATGGGTATTTTAATAACACCTCAGAAACAAATACAAAAAGGCAAGGGATGAAATATAACGTATGATGGGAGATGATGCCGACGTAGCTAATGATTTAATGCAACACGCCATCGATGTCGGTATAAGGAACGCACATGAACAAATCAAAAAACCTTCTAATCAGACAGGGGCATGTATCTGGTGTGAAGAACCGATTAAGGATGACCGACGTTGGTGTTCAATTCAATGCCGAAATGAATTTGAAAGCTATCAAAAGAAAAAGGAGAATTGATATGAGTAATACAAGTAACTTTAGTCCGAGCGCAAGAATGGCTATAAAAGAATTTGAAGTATGGCAAATGAAAGTATTTAAAAAGAATGCTAAGAAAGGTTGGAGATTTTTTAATCCCGATGCGTTTGATAGACCTACACCGCGTTCAGCAAGAGAAGCGTGGGGTGCACCATATAAACCTGATAACTTTGAAAAGAATGAAGATAGAAACAGTAAAATAATGTTTGCCATAGTGATAGCTGTACTGCTATTATTATCAGTCATTTAGAGTCAACGGGCGAAAGCACTTTATTTATATGAAAATTCGTGATGGTATTTTTGCTATTATATAACCGCGAGTAGCCCACCAAATTCCTACAATGCAAGTAGGGTGACCTAAAGCCTCCCCTTTAGTCACGTCAACAATACGGCACCGCTATCTGTCGTTTGCATGAGATAGCACTAATTAATAACATAGGAAACCTATGCAACTTGTCACCCTAGATTTCGAAACCTTTTATGAAACAGGGTTTTCACTAACTAATCTAACCACAGAAGAATACATAAGACATGAAAGATTCCAAGTCATCGGCGTTGGTATTAAGATTGATGATGGGGAAACGAAGTGGATTACCGGCACACATAATGCGATCAAGCAAGAGCTGGATACAATCGACTGGAAAAGCTCTGTCCTCTTATGCCACAACACACAGTTCGATGGGGCTATTCTTTCATTCATTTTTAATATCATTCCTGCTGTTTATTTGGATACGCTGTCTATGGCACGCGCTAAACATGGCGTGGACGTGGGTGGAAGTCTCGCTTTTCTTGTGGAGAAATACAATCTAGGTCGTAAAGGCACAGAAGTTATCGACGCTAAAGGTAAACGACTAGAAGACTTTAGCATGAATGACCTAGCACAATATGGTTCATACTGCAAGAACGACGTAGAACTTACCTACAAATTATTCCAAGTGTTAGCCCCAGAATTCCCAGAGTCAGAGATCAAACTGATTGACATAACCTTACGCATGTATACCGAGCCTGTCTTAGAAGTCGACGATGGCTTATTGCAAGACAGATTAGAAGAAGTCCAACTAGAAAAGTCAGAGCTATTAAAAGGTTTGATGACAAGATTAGAATGTAATACAGAAGAATGCGTCAGAGGCAAGCTTGCAAGTAACAAACAATTCGCTGAGATATTAACAGAATTGGGCGTTGTGGTGCCTACTAAAATATCCCCTGCTAACGGAAAAGATACCTTCGCTCTAGCTAAAGGCGATCAGGGCTTCCTAGATTTATGTGAACATGAAGATCCCTTTATTCAAGAACTATGTCGTGTAAGGTTAGGTACGAAGTCAACTATTGAGGAGAGTAGAATTGAAAGGTTCATCGGTATTGGGTCGCGTAATAAGGGCAAGCTGCCTATTCCTCTTAAGTATTACGGCGCACATACGGGTCGATGGGCAGGATCGGACAAAGTTAACTTCCAAAACTTACCAGCAAGAGATAAGAAAAAGAAAGCCTTAAAGAATGCCATCATCCCACCCGAAGGACATCGTGTTATTAACTGCGACTCGTCTCAAATTGAAGCAAGGGTTCTTGTATGGTTAGCCGGACAGAACGATGTAGTTAGTTGGTATGAAGAAGGTCGAGATGTATACTCAGAATTTGCATCAAAGATTTATGGTAAGACAATTACTAAAGATGATAAGACTGAACGTGCGGTAGGTAAGACTTGTATTCTAGGACTAGGCTATGGCACTGGATGGAGTAAGCTACAACAGACATTAAAGATATCGGCAGGTGTGGATTTAGATGACCAAGAATGTAAACGGTTAGTAGGCGTGTATCGCCAAGTTAATAATAAAGTAATTGACTTATGGAAAGCATGCGATGATGCACTACAAGACATGTCGTTATGGAAAGACGGAAAAGAACCCTACTACTTAGACGCACGCAAGTCCTTACTCATTACACCTAAAGGTATTAAGTTACCTAACGGTCTTTATATCTATTACCCTGATCTTAAATGGGATACCTCAGAAGCTAAATCTAAATTCACATATAAGTCTAGACGGGGTGTCAACTCTATATGGGGCGGATCAGTCGTAGAGAATGTAGTTCAAGCACTAGCACGAATTATTGTAGGCGAACAGATGATAGAGATTAATAAGAAGTATCGACCCGTGCTCACTGTTCACGATGCGGTAGTCAATGTTGTTCCAGAGGCAGACGTGGAAGAAGCTCTCTCCTTCATAATGTCCACTATGTCAACTCCTCCTATCTGGGCAACAGGGCTACCCGTAGCATGTGAGGCACATGACGGAGCAAGTTATGGAGAGTGCTAATAAAAAAGCATATAGAGATAAAAATAAAGACAAAATTTATGCGAGAGTTAAAGCATGGAGATTGAAATATCCCCATAGAGTATTGACGAATGGTGCTAGACAAAGAGCAATTAAACGGGGACTAGAATTTAATATAGATGCAGTAGATGTTGAGATCCCTAAGACTTGCCCTATATTAGATATACCAATTATTAAACACATATGCGTAGATGTACGATCAGGACCACATAATAATTCTCCTTCTATAGATAGGATAGACAATACTAAAGGATATATAAAAGGAAATATTCAAGTTATTAGTCACCAAGCTAATACGATGAAAGGTAATGCATCACCCGAAGAACTTATTAAATTTGCAAAATGGATATTAAAAACTTATGAAACCTTATTATGAGATAGGTAAGAAATCTACTATTAAAAATGAAGTGTTTGACTTTGCTATATCCCCTGCGGACTGGATGCCCTACTATAACTTTGATGCTAAACAATTACCGCACGAGCTTATGTTTAAAGACGAGTTCTTTAGATGGCTATCTCAAAGGTATAGCTTTATTGCAGGAGTTTTAAGGTTAGACCCCTACACTTGCTACAATTGGCACACAGATACAAGACGAGGTGTCGGCGTCAACATGTTACTTACCCCTAATACTAGAAGCTTTTGTGCGTTCGGAATTGATTCAGATCAATTAGTCTTTAAAATAGAAGAGTTAAAATACAAACCTAGCACTTATTATTTATTTAATACGCAAGTGCCTCATACGGTGTATAATTTTGAAACGACCCGATACTTAATGAGCATTGAATTTGCTAAAGATAAAGATGAGTTAAGCTTCAATGACTTACTAAAGGACATCCAGACTAATTATGAATGAACCAAACTTTGAATTATTATTTCCAACCCCTGTTATGTTTAATAACATTGGCAGAGAGTTTACTAAAGAAGAACTTGCTTATATAGAAAGCCACTCAACATCTACTAATCGTAATGTAGGTAATGTGACATCTAATAATAACTATATATTAGAAGAACCTGAGATGGCAGACTTAAAGAAGTTTGTTACCGATCAATTAAACGAATATATTAAAAGAGTATATAAACCTAAGTATCCTGCTGAAGCATTTATAACTCAGTCATGGCTTAATTGGACTAAGAAAGGTGAGTTTCATCACAAGCACGAGCATCCAAATAGTTTTATATCAGGCGTGCTTTATATTTCTACTGACTCTACCAAAGATAAGATTACATTTCATAGAGCAGGATACAAGCAGCTTCAATTAGCAACTGATACATTTGATATTTATAACTCTGACTCATGGTGGTTTAATGTAAAGACTGGCGGCATAGTGATGTTCCCTTCAAGCTTAACGCACCATGTGGAAGATGTTATTGCCGATGATGTAAGAGTAAGTCTTGCATTCAATTCATTCATCAAAGGAACACTTGGTGATAATCGATCATTGACGGAGTTTATAAATGGATAAATTAACAGACTATATCAAAGTATATTCTTGGCTTGATAAAGAATTGTGTGACCAGATAAGAAAAGAAATAGAAGAAGCTACATGGAAGCAACATGTCTTTTATAATGCTGAAGGCAAGTATGTAACTCAGAGTGGTGACCAAGAACTTGATGTATCATGGGATAACATAGCTACGAGAGATAAACTTACTCAGAAAGTATGGGAAGCTATTAGTCAATACATACTCACTGACTTTAAGAATGATTACTTTAATGGGTGGCAAGGCTTTACTCATATAAGATTTAATCGTTATAGAGAAGGTAAGACCATGGCTAAACATTGTGATCACATACATGACATGTTTGATGGTAAAATGAAAGGCATACCTACATTGTCTATCGTAGGATTTCTTAATGATGACTATGAAGGCGGGGAATTTATCATGTTTGACGACATGGAAATTAAATTAAAACAGGGGGACGTATTAATATTCCCATCTAACTTTTTGTATCCGCATAAAGTTAATCCAGTGACGAAAGGAATACGAGATAGCTTCGTATCATGGGTGTGGTAATGAAGAAGACTTCGAGAAATGATGTAACAGGGGATTGGATGCAATCTAAACCTAATAACGAAATGTTCGAAAAGAACTTTGACTTGATTTTTAGGAAGAAGAAACCTGAACTAGCAGAGTACGAACTTAATAAATCGACGGGCAACGTTCAGAAAGTAGATCATGGCGACACAACAAATACACAAGAGTAAACGACATGCTAACCCGTTTAAAACAAAGACGGGCAAAGATAGACTTAAAGCTTTATCTTTAAAAGTTTTATATGAGATGCTAGACAAAGTTAAAGAAGCAGGTAAGAAGCGCGTAAAGATAGCTAAAGAGATAGCGAGAAGGACTCCGATATAATGGCTGACTTTACGTGGTCATACTCATCCCTCAAGCAATATCAAAATTGCCCTAAACAATACTACGAAATTAAAGTTGCACAAAATTATGAAATTATTCCGTCAGAGAAAATGGTGTACGGAACAGAAGTACATAAAGCTCTTGAAGATTATGTCAAAGATGGAAAAGAACTTGCAGTCAATTACCTCAGATTTAAAGATGCAGTTGATAGCCTCATTGCTATTCCTGGTGTTAAGTATCCTGAATATGAAATGGCTCTTAATAAAGACCGTACGGTATGTGACTTCGCCGATCCTAAACGTTGGGTTCGCGGTATTGTTGACTTGCTTATTGTTGACAACGACTACGCGTTTATTGTAGATTATAAAACTGGCAGTAATAAATACCCTGATCCTAAACAGTTAAGACTTATGTCTTTGATGACGTTTGCTCATTTCCCTCAAGTTAATAAAATTAAAGCTGGACTTCTCTTCGTTATGCATGGTTCTTTTATCACAGAAGAATACGATAGAAAAGATATTGACAAGTCATGGGAAAAGTTTTATGGACCTTTAGAGCGCCTTGACAACTCATATGCTAACAATGTATGGGCTCCAAACCCTACACCATTATGCAAATATTGTCCAGTCAAGTCCTGTGACTTTAACCGCGCATGATATAATAGCATCATGGCTACTACTAAAAAACCAAGACCCTATAAACTCGAATACTCCCAACAGGTGGAACGTGGTGAACACGAAGCCCGTATGGAAAGACAACGCGCACGTCGTAAGCTAGATGCTAAAGGTGTTGCACGTAAAGGTAAAGATGTAGCCCATGTTAAAGCGCTATCAAAAGGTGGATCTAATAAAGATGGTATTAAATTAGAAGCCCCAAGTAAGAACAGATCATTCAAGAGAAATAAAGATAGTTCAATGAAATAAGTGTTAAGTTATACTTGACATTATAAAAGCAGGACTGATATACTACAGGATTAGTATAACGAGTTAATACATTAGTTAATTGGATTAGTATGGAACTTATAGAAAATACCGCATTAAAAATCACCGTGCCGGAACACATCGTTCCACATATCACTAGCAATATTGAGAAGTCAGAAGTTATCGAATGGCGTGGTAACTTAGCAGACATGATTGTCTTCTGGGGTGTACCTGAGATGACAAAGTTAAACCAGCTCGTTTCATTTCGAAGTAATCTTCCTTCTCCCATTTCACGAGACTATAATTTCCCAGGTTTATATAGACCCTTCGATCACCAAAGAGCTACCTCAGAATTTTTAAGTATCAATCGCCGTGCATTTTGTTTTAACGAAGCAGGTACTGGGAAGACCTCGTCTGTTATTTGGGCTGCCGATTATTTAATGCAACAAGGCTTAGTTAAAAGAGTTCTTGTGATATGTCCTTTATCTATTATGTATTCAGCGTGGCAATCTGATGTAATGAACACAGCTATGCATCGAACTATCGCGGTTGCACATGGTACAGCTGCCAAACGAAAAAAGATTATTGAAGGCGGTTATGAATTCGTAGTCATTAATTATGACGGCGTTCAGATTGTTCGTGAAGATATAGAAAAGGGTAACTTCGATTTGATCGTGGTTGACGAAGCTAATGCATATAAGAGCCCTTCTACTACGCGCTGGAAGACGCTGGCTAAACTACTTAAGCCTGAGACCATGTTATGGATGTTAACAGGTACACCTGCATCCCAGTCTCCTGTAGATGCGTATGGTCTTGCTCGCTTAGTATGCCCACAGAACGTACCTAAATTTAGTATGGCATGGCGTGACAAAGTCATGACTCAGATTACAAGATTCAAATGGATACCGAAAACAAACGCACGTCACGAAGTATTTAAAGTATTACAACCGGCAATTAGGTTTGCTAAGAATGATTGCTTGGACTTGCCTGACGTGATGTATCAAACACGAGATGTACCCCTTACCCCACAAGCACAAAAGTATTATAAGTTACTTAAAGAACAAATGATGATTGAGACAGCCGGCACTCAAGTCAGTGCTGTGAACGCCGCGGCAGGACTTAATAAACTACTCCAGATCTCAGGCGGTGCAGTCTACACGGATAAGAGAGAAGTCATCGAGTTTGATATTAGTACAAGACTTAAAGCGTTAGACGAGGTCATCGAAGAAACAGAACAGAAAGTTATTGTCTTTGTTCCTTACAGACATACGATAGAAGTTGTAGCTAGACATTTAACAGATAACAATGTCAGCATTGCGATTATTCAAGGCGATGTATCAGCTACCCAACGAGCACAGATTATTAATATGTTTCAAACGATGGATGAACCTAGAGTCTTAGTAGTTCAACCTCAATCAGCTTCACATGGTGTCACCCTAACACGTGCAGACACGGTAGTCTTTTGGTCTCCAGTAATGTCGGTTGAAACGTATCTACAATGTATCGCACGTATGGATCGTGTAGGACAAGTAAACAAAATGACCGTGGTACATTTACAGGGTTCAGAAGTAGAGAAGAAGATGTACGCTATGCTACAAGGTAAAGTAGATATGCATACTAAATTAGTTGACCTTTATCGAGAGGAGATTGAATCATAGCTAACACATTCCAAGAAGATTTACAACGAGGTATCAAGGTAGAGTTAAAATTTCTAGACTTGATTAGGAAGAAGTATCCTTCAGCCTCATTGATACATAAGTATAAAGGGTACGATGTTTGGGTACCTGAGTTAGATGAATCTGTAGAAGTTAAGTATGACCCGATGAGTAATAACACAGGGAACATTGTAGTTGAAATAGAAATGTTTGGTAAACCATCGGGGCTTATGTCAACGACCGCAGACTACTGGGTCTTTCATGATGATATTGATTTTGTGATCATGAAGCCTATGGATATAGTAAATTGTATATTTTTAAATAAGTTAAAGTTTGTGGAGTTTGTAGGCACTGGGGATACCGCATCAAAGAAAGCATTCCTAGTACCCAAACAGTTATTATTTAGTCACGGTAAAAAAATAGAGGAGTAATTATGAGTGAAGAACAAGTAGTAGAACAGCCGATACAAGAAAGTCCTAAACTTGATGAATTAGTCAAAGCGTACTTGACAATACGTAATGCTAGTGATAATCTATATAGGCAATATATGCTGAAGAAAGAAGAACTAGAATCGGAAATGAAACAGCTAGAACACTTTATGCTTGATGAATGTAATGAGCTAAAAGTAGAAAGCTTAAGAACAAACAACGGCACTATTACTAAGACAGTTAAAGAGCAATACAACTGTAGTAATTGGGATGAGTTCAAACAGTATATTATAGAACACAACGCATTAGAGTTACTGCAACAGCGTATACACAATGGAAACTTTAAAGAGTATATGCAAGGTAAGGAAGCAGAAGGATTACCACCAGGTATTAGTTCTGTTAGAGAATACAGCATCATAGTTAGAAAACCAACGAGTCGATAAGGAGTTATTATGAGTACAGATTTAATCAGTCAGTTACAACAAAGTTCACAATTAGTTACTAAAGGTCTTAACGAAGATACATTAGCTGTCGCTGGCGGTGCCGGTTCAAGCAGCAAACGTATCTCTATCAAAGGCGGAGTATTTAGAAAATATGTTAATGGTAAAGAAATGGGTGCTATTGATGAACGCTTCATGGATGTTATCTTTGTCCGTATGGCACACAACCCACATAGAATATTTTATGCATCATCATACAAAGAAGGAGAGAAAGTAACCCCTTCATGTTGGTCATCAGATTCACGCGTGCCTGATAAAGAAGTTAAAGAACCTCAAGCACCTGCATGTAATCAATGTCCACATAGTATCAAAGGTGCAAACCCAGGCTGTCGTCTACACTGGAGAACAGCAGTTGTTTTACCAAACGATCCAAAAGAAGTTATGCAGTTAGTGATTCCAGGTAAATCATGTTGGGGATCAGAAGAAGCAGGTCGTCGTCCGTTCCAACCTTATGTTAGATACTTAGCTTCAAATGGTATTAGCAATAACGTTGTAGTGACGCGTATGCAGTTCGACACAGCAGTTCAACATCCACGTATTCTTTTCCAAGCTACAGGTGCTGTATCACCAGAAGTGATACCAGTCATAGAAGAAGTAGGACAAAGCACAGCTGCGGAAAATTATATTAAATTAAGCGTGTACCAACCTGAAGAGGATCTATTAAAGATTGAAGCGCCTCAAGCAGCGGTAGCACCAGCCACTACGCAAGCAACACCAACTGCGTCGGCACCAGATGTAGCTGAACCTGTATTAAGAGAATCAACCGTTGCACAACCACAGGCACCTAAAGCTGATGTTAGTAGCATCATCAATAAATGGTCTGTAAAGTCATAAGGGGATAATATGGCACGCCCTTATAGCGAACGATTCTTACTTGATTTACACAAAGCTGATCCCACAAGGATCGGAGTTCAACTGGGTAAGGTTTGTGTGAAAGCAAACCTTCCTACCTCTTACGTAGCTAAAGCCTTCAATGTATCAAGGATGTCTATACATAGTTGGTTCAGAGGTCAATACGTTAGAGAAAAAAATTATGAGAAGATAGCTAAATTTATAGAGTTAGTTAAGCTGGATCTTGACAACGGCAGATTACCTGCTATGTCACTAAACGAAGCTAAAAACTTTATTGATGCGAAAGTTATCGACAGAATATAAAAACGTAGTAAAATAGATTTGCTCCGATATAAACCGAAAAAACCGTACATTTGTACGTCGGAGAACTGTTGACTAAAAAAATAGAAAGTCACTGCAATTATGATTAAAGAATTTTATAAAAAAGCATTACCCTCGACCGGCATTTACTGCGTAGCAACCATAGACCCGATTGACAAAACAACAAAACATAAATTTGTAGAATCAATTGACGACCTAGAAAGTTTCGTATCCTCTAAGAAAAATACTAAAACTAATATCTTTGTAGCCATGAGTTCATTCAAAGGCTATAGCCGTAAAGCAGATGAAGCTAAATCTGTAAGGTCTTTCTTTGTAGACTTAGATGTAGGTGAAGGTAAAGGGTATGATACTAAACAAGATGCACTAAACGCCATTGATATATTTATAGAAGCAAATGAATTACCTCCTCCAGTTCGTATTGATTCAGGCGGCGGTGTTCACGCTTACTGGTTGTTTGACAAAGATATTCCTGCGGATGAATGGAAACCTTATGCTGAAAAGTTTAAGAACTTCTGCTTATCTCATGGACTTAATATTGATCCTGTAGTAACCGCAGACTTGGCTCGGATTCTACGATGCCCAGATACATTCAATCAAAAGACTGAACCTCCTACGCCTACTAAAGTAATAGGTACAGAGATGCCTATCTATTCGTTTGATGAGTTTAAAGACTTCTTAGGTGAAATAGTACAAAGTCAAGATGATATCCTTGCATCTATCCCTAGAGGTAACTTATCAGAAGAACAAAGAAAAGCAGCTAAGCTTGATAATTATCAAACTAAGTTTTCTGATTTAGCTATTAAGTCTTTAAATGGTGAAGGTTGTAATCAGATTAAGTTTATTCTAGAGAACTCAAAGAATCTAACTGAACCTGTATGGAGAGCAGGCTTATCTATCGCTGTGAATTGCAGTGATGGTGACGAAGCTATTCATGTGATGTCAGAGGATCATCCAGGCTATACTCGCGACGCTACAATTAGGAAAACAATTCTACCTGATGGCAGTAGATTAAAACCTTATTATTGCAAAACGATGGAAGATGTTAATCCAGGCGGATGCGAAGGATGCGCATTTAAAACAAAAGTTAATACTCCAATTAATATTGGAAAAGAATTACAAACAGTTCCACCTTCAGAACATGCTGTGGTGCATACACCTGATCCTAAAACAGGCACAGTCACAACTGCACTTAAGACATTACCTGAAGAACTTTATCCGTTTGTTTATGGAAAAAACGGTGGTATTTATTACTTAATAGCCGAAGAAGACGATGATGGAAACATAACAAAACAAAAATCTGTCATCGTATCCTTGTATGATATATACCCTATTAAGAGAATTTTCAGTGTCGCTGATGGCGAATGCTTACTTATGAAAGCCATGTTACCCAACGATCCTGAAAGAGAGTTCTTACTACCTATTAAGCATGTCTACGCGTTAGATAAATTTAAAGAGCTCATTGCTAGTAACGGCGTGTTATTTAATCCAGGAAATAAGGAAGTAGGTTATCTTATGAGTTACATAATTAAATGGGGTCAATACCTCATGAATAAGAGTCCCGCAGAAGTTATGAGAATGCAAATGGGGTGGACACCCAATAGAGAATCATTTGTAATTGGTGCTACGGAGTATTTACGAGATGGCAAAGAAGTATCGTCTCCGACTTCTCCACTTTGCCGAGGTATCGCTAAGCATTTAAGCACAGCAGGTACATACGAAGCATGGAAGGAAGCAGCAAACAAACTTAATACACCAAGTTTAGAACTCCACGCATTTACAATGTTGACAGGGTTTGGCTCGGCTTTGATGGACTACACATCGACATCAGGTGTCACTATATGTTTAACAGGTGAATCCGGTGCGGCTAAGACAGGCGCTTTATATGCAGCACTAAGTGTATGGGGCAATCCTAAGGATCTATCCGTGTTAGAAGCAACAGAGAACGGTATGACCGGGCGATACTTAGGTCTACATAATATTCCATTCGGGCTAGACGAAGTAGGTAACATATTACCTAAAACATTGTCTCAGCTGATCCATAAAATATCACAAGGTAAATCAAAGATTAGAATGCAAGCTTCTGTTAACGCAGAACGAGATCACGAGATGTCAGCTTCATTAGTTGCAATCTTTACATCAAACCAATCTTTATATGATAAGTTAGTTACATTGAAGAAAGATCCTAACGGTGAAGTTGCACGATTGATTGAGCTTACTGTAAGAAAACCAGAAGCATTTAGAAATGACTCTGCATTAGGTCGAGATATATTCGATCAATTTAGATTTAACTATGGTTGGGCTGGTCCTGAATTTATTAAGGGCGTATATCAATTAGGTGAATCAGGTATTAGCAAGGCTGTCGACAAATGGTGCCTACGCTTCAAAAAGAACTTTGGAGAAGATACTGCGTATCGATTCTATGAAAACGTAGTGTCCGTTGCAATGACTGCAGGTGAAATAACTAATGCTGCGGGTATTACTCAGTTTGACTTGGAAAGAATCTATCACAAGATTGTAGCTGAGATGGTAGCGATTAGAGACAACGTAGTTAAAGTTAATAGCGTTAACTATGAGTCCATACTTTCAGACTATATTAATAGAAACCAAACAGGCATTCTTGCATTCAAAGATAATAAGATTGTTATGGAACCTCGTACATCGTTTGTTATTCGTGTTGAGAATGATAGTCATACCATGTATATATCTAAAACAGAGTTCGATAAGTACTTGCATGAAATGAGTATCAGTACTAAAGAGTTTATATTCCAGATCATGGCTCTAGGTATTGATATTGATGCAGGTAAGAGTTCAGTTAAGCGTATGTCAGCAGGTTGGAAAGACGTAGGTAAGTCAACTACTCGTGTTTATAAGATAGATTTAAATACAATTCCAGGCGCTGTGAAAGGGTTTGATTCTGACTCAACTGACTGAACCTGAATGGATATTTCCGTTTGACGCAATGAGTGTAGGGGATAGTTTCTTTGTCCCCACCTTAAAGCCTGCACCTATGATCTATGCATTAGAGTCGGGAGCTAAACGAGCGGGAGTAAAAGTAAAAGCTTTTGTGACTGTGAAAGACGAATGTCTTGGGGTTAGAGCTTGGCGTATTGCTTAAAGTCCTGCTTTAACTCTTAAGGCACCTATATTTTTAACCATAGCATTAATACGTAAGTCAATTTCATTTAAGCGTGCACGCTTATCATCAGAACTTAATGGGCTATTAATAACTGAATTACGGACTTCTCTTAGCGTCTTCATATTATTAGTGATAGCATTAACTTGAGCTCTTACAGTAAGTAATTCTTTATTCTCTTGTGCATATTCTCTAGCTTCGCCTGGATGACCAAACTTAACAAGACGATTGAATGTAGCCGTTACTTCATCTGTTCTATCTTTTAGATCATAGTAATCATTAAGTTGATCTTTACCATTAGGACTATACATGAACGCACCAATACTTGGGATTTTATATAGCGGAGTTGTAGGTAATTTATCTTCGTAGAATACATTAGCCATAGCATCGGTTGTATAAAGAGTTAACGCCGCAGTTGTACCTGCATAACCTTTAATTAAATGATCTAATTTTAATGGGGAGATAATACCTGATTTACCAAGGAACTTAGCAAGCTCAGAAGTATTCTCTGTAAATTGTCTAGAGGTTTCTAAATTTTCTAAGCCTCGACCTACAAGCGGGCTGCCTGTTAAAAAGTTATAATTAGTTACAGCTTCTAATGTTGGACGTGCAATTTGTGGCAATAAGTTAGGACCTAACAATCCATCAAGAACGGCTACACCTAATTCGTTTCTTAACTTAGTAGCATCCATCGGACTTGCTGTACCCTCACGAGTAATATATTGCCAACCTAATTCTGGGACTGCTTTAGTTAGTAGCGCAACCTCTGCAGATACAGGTATTTTAAAACCAACGCCAGGTATGATAAAGGATCTTATTTTAGTTCTATCATCTAGTTTTTGGTATTCTTCGTCGTCACTTACCAACATCGCATAAAGAGCAGATAGCGCGGTTATCTTCATAGCAGTTTGTAAGAATAAATATTGGGCTTCTTTTTTAGCTTTACCACTAATAGCTTCGCCTCTCATAGCTCCGATAAGAACATCCATACCTTGGATATATGCATTCATAAACGGAACAACTTGAGATAAAATTCTTAGCTTGCCGGAAGTCCCATGCTTCTGCCAGTTAATAATATCCATAGCACGATGTGCTGCTAATACTTTATTGCCGCCTGTGATAGATCCATCAGGATTTTGTGTTCCACCTGTTTCTAATAAGGTTTGAATAAAGAGCGCACGACGTTGTGCCATATCAGACGCAGCAGCAAAAGCCTCTGCTTTATCTAAAGCTTGCTTCATTAATGTATTTGTTTTTAAATTTAAATCACGGCGCATCTTGTCAGAGACTTCTAACGCTGTGTGACCATAGCCCCCGCTAATACCTAGACGTCTCATCTCAATACTAATAGGATCATCTTTATCAGTTAGGAGTTTACCGAAGCTCGTCATAACTCGACCCATTAATTGGAAAGGTCTATCAACCCCCGACAACATAGCTGCACGAGTTGCATCATTAAATACTTGATACGCTTGGAATGGAGGTAATGAAGTCACGCTGATACGCAATAATCTACTTGCCTTACCAAACCAACCTAAGATAGGACCTAGCGCGGGCTCAGCGCCATGTATAGCGATAGCAAAATTAGGATCTGTATACTCAACAAACCTACGTTTACCATTGACAAAGACCGGAGCCATTCTATCAGCTTTTTCAGGATTAATATGTTCATGAAGTTCTACCTTTCCATTATCATTTCTTATAGCAAGTTGTTTAGCTACTTGTTGATTAGCTATATTTCTAACTGCTGCGTTAACTGCCCACATATGGCGAGTCAGCATATTATCAAATACATCTAACACTTGTCTTTCAGAACCTTCAAATGCATACTCACGACCTACATCTGCAAAGCCTCTAAAGAATTGACGAGCACCAGGATTAGATCTTTCCATTTCATCCATGAGACGGAATAAAGGTACATATCCTCTTGTTCTTCTATATCGTTCTGCTTGCTCTTTAGAATAGATACCTGCTTTTTCTAACATGTTAGTATCATTATCATTAAAGACTTTATACATATCAGCAACGCGTTTTACTTCAGGATACTTCTCACCATAGCTTAATGCTTCTGGAATTGCTGCTTGCTGCTCTTCTGTTATTTTAGTTTTGCCTTCTCTTGTCTTGGCAGCTGTTGCTTTCTTACCTTCTGACTCTTCTTTTTTAGCTTGGGTTTCAAGCCTATTATTTTCTTCTAATTCATATTGATAGCGTAGTCCAACTAAGTAAGCTTGGGTTACATGCTTAGCATTCTCAACACCAATACGTTTTGCAAGATTAGCAACTTCTTCATTAATGTTAGCTAAATTATTTTGGTCTGGTGCAACGTAGGCTACATTAGAAGAATCAAAATCTACATACCCTTCTTTTGCAGATTGAGATCCTAGGATATTACTTTGAAGACCTATACTCATTAAAATATCCGCACGAACATTTCCTAATGCATCTCGAACAGCACCATTAAACTTTTTCATCAAAGCACTTGCAACACCGGCGCCTGAATAAGCAGCCTTAATTCTTCCGTTTAAGAATAAGTTTTCAACTGAACCTTCTTGATATTTAAAATTCTTTAAATCAGTCACATGTTCTTTAAAGCTCTTTTCTAAATTCTCTTGAGGAGCTGCAAAGATTTTAGTACCTTCAAATTCAGGAGATACTTGTTCTTGCTCTACACGAGATTCTTTTGCAATTGTAGATTCACTTGGTTTAATCTTGTTTCTTAACGCTAAGCGTACAGAGTGTTGAACCATGTCTCTAATATCATCAGGTGTAATCTTATCTGTGTTCCAACCAAATCCTAACTTAGTTAAGAATTGTTTTATGTAACCCATGACACGACGTACTAATGTGTTATTAGGCGCAGTCTCAGATAACCTAGCTAGAACTTCTTCTGCATATAGATCGCTTGACTCAGCAATATCAGGATAAACTTTGCGCGTTCTTTCCCACACTGCTTTAATTTCAGGGTTACTAATTTTACCTTGGCGTAAAAGTTGTAGTATTTCTTTAAACTTAGCTTTACCAAGCATGCCTTGTAATCCATAGTGCGCACCAAGTTCATGTAGTAAATCACGTTTAGCTTCATTAGGTGTTGTTCTATCATTAAAGATATAGACTTTATCTTTGTAAAATAAAGCTTTTGTAGTAGGACCAATTTGATCTTGTATTTCTTTAGGCGCTTCAGTAGTAGGCTGAATATTAATAAGCCCACGATTGATACCTGCATTGATGTTGCCGTATTCTTGCTTCAACGCAGATATTATATCTGCTACAGTTGACCCGGTAGTTGCACCTTCAGTACGAGATTCTTTTGAGCTTTGTAATTTAGCTCTTTCAAATGCCTCTCTAAATACGTAAGCTTTTGCATTTCTAATTTCTTCATTAGTAGCATTTTTTAATGATTGATCAATTTTACCCAGTGCATTATTTAATATTCTACCCAGCGCAGATCTTGAAGGATTGTTTATTGACATGTCATCAAAAGGGTCTTGCATTATTTCAGAATAAGTGCGATTTTCTTTTATATTTTTGTATGTAGCTGCTGGTTTTTTATACCATTCAGATAGTTTAGTAACTAAAGGTTCTAATAAAGTAACATTATTATTTGATACTGTAGTTCCAAAATCATCAACAACCCCATCAGCTGTTTCTTTAAATGTTTTAGGGGGAGTTTCAATTCTAGATTCTTTTGGAGCCTGTTGTTCAGTAACTACTTCTTCCGTAGTAGGTGCAAGCTCTTCTGCGGATTTCATTACTTCAGTTGTAGTAGGTGCTAATGCAGCGGGCTGTGCCTCTGTTCGTCCTTCAAGTCTTCCAGTAACGTCTGCAAGGTCAGTAACTCCATCTCCGAGCTCTCCTTGAGCTGTAGTGGAAACTTCTCCTGATATGGGTTGTCCAGATACTTGAAGATTATCTCTAGATCCTTCGGTGACCAATCTTTCATTTTTAGCTGCCTCTCTGACCAATCTTTCGTTTTTAACTGTTTCTATTAAATTAGGAATGTTAGTAATATAATTTTGTATTTTGCTTTTAGTTTCTTCATCGATACTTTTTATATTTTTAAATGCTGTTAATACATCAACTGCTTTTTGTGCGTCTTCAGGAATAGTTAAATCTAAGCCTTGCAATTCTTTATTTTTTCTAATTGTAGCTTTTTTATTGATGCCCAAACTATCTAAAGTAGCATTAGAAATAATAGGGCTAGTACCTTGAGGCGCCATGCCCGTAAGTCTTGCACGTTCTGCAACTTGTTGATCTTCTGGAACAGTTTTTAGATACTCTTCTATTTGTTTTTCTGTGCCTAAAGCTTCTGTTGATGTAGCTACAATTGGTTCTTGCGTAGGAGCTGGTAGTAGCTTATAAGTTTCTGGAGGAAGAATAATATCTTGAATTGCCTTTTGACGTTTGATTTCTTCTACGTCGTTTTTAAGTTTAGCTTGTTCTTCGGCTGCAATAGCTGCACCATAAGCACGTTGTTGATCTAAAGCTAAATTAGCTAGTGCTGCTTGTTTTTGTCGAGCTTCTCCTCGTTCTGCAAGGCGAGCAGCGCCGCCTAGTGGAGATAATAATACCGCTTGATATGCCGTATCTTTGTATTCTTTTATAGCTTCAGGATCAGTTAATGAAAGTCCAGCTTGGGATCTTTCTAACATTTGTTGAACAACTTCAGTAGGAACTTCGGCTAATGCTGTCTTACCAACACCGATTGTAAGTGATTTTTTTAATGACTCCGCTGCCATTTTTTCTGCAGCTTCAGTACCCATCTTACTAATTCCTAAAACTTTACCTAATCCTAATTCCATAGCACCAACATCAAGAGCTGCTTGTGGTAGTGCCGCAGCATATGCTTTAGCTCGGCTAATATCGATAGGACGACCTGCTTTAATATCTTCTTGTGCTTGACGTTCAATGTTAGACCCAGCAGCAGAAAGGAATGGAGATAGTGCAGCACCGGCTATAGCCCCTGGTACCCCACCTACCATAGCACCTAATCTAGCACCACCGATCATAGTACCAATAAACGGAGCTTGCTCTGCTATACCCGCAGGGAGTTGTGAGATAGCTTCTTTAGCAGCGGGCAGAAGACCCTCTGATTTATAAATTCTTTTGATTTCATCTAGACTTGCAGCGGGACGTTCGGTGATTGCTTCTTGACGAGCAAGACCTTTCGTAGCGGCTTCTTCACCACCAATAAACGGAGCTTCTATACCAGTACGTATAGATTCTACTAAGCGTTTAGTTCCGCCTTTTATAGCTTCGCCTATGCCAGCAGTTCTAGAAGCAGTTAAATGTTGAACGATTTGTTCGTCTGTATAGCCTTCGTTTCTTGCGCCGGCTACATCGAATTTATTTTTTTCTGCTAGATGATTAGCAATATCTGAATAAGAGTACCCTTCTTGAAGAGCCCCCGATATATCAAATGCCATCAATATCTCCTGTTAGCCACCGAATGCGCTGAGTGGTTTCGTTGGAGTTTTAGCAGTACCTGCTCCGCTTCCTAATTTTCTAGCTTTATACATTTCAAATGTTTCATTGGGCAAAGTATCAATACCAGAAGCATATGCTTTGTACAATGTGTCTTGATCTAAACCGCCTGATGTTGATCTACTAGACCAATATGAATTATGTGCTTTTTGAAAGTCAAACACAGGCTTACCATCAACCTTAGTGTAGAAGCTAGGATCTTTTTCTGCACGTGATATATAAGCTTCGTAATCAGATTGTTTACCTGCGGACATACTAGCAGCTTTAAGTTGAACAGCGCCGGAGTATTTAAGTTTATCATAGTCTTGAATAAGTGCTTCTCTTTCACTAATCTTTTTCATAGCACCTTCAGCGTCACCACGTTGTTGTAGGTATTGAGCTTCAGCAAGTTTGCGATCAGCTTGTTTAAGAAGTCTATCTTCAGCTTTAATATCTTTAGTGTCTTTACCATATTGTTCAAGACCTGCTTCAGCGCCTTCTGCTATATCAGCAAAAGTACTTTGTGCTTTACCAAATTGAGGTCTTTGAGAAGCCATTTTAAATCCTGCTTTTGCTAATGCAAAGTATTTTGCTTTTTCTTTTTCGTCTTTTAATGCTTCACGATCAGCTTTATTTCTTTCAACTTCTGATGAGTAAAAGTCTGTAGGCACGCCCGCTAGTTCCATAGCTCTCTTACGGTCTTGCATAGCTTTGTCTATAGTAAGCGCCTCAGGGACATTTAATGTAGGCAATGATGATCCCGTCGCATTTTTAGATGGAGTAGGTAAGTCAGACATTTTAACTTTATTATCAGCTGCAGGATTATTTAGTGCTGCGTTAGCTTGTACTTGGGGTAGATATGCAGAATCTTTAGGACCGTATTCAAAGCCACCTTTAATACCAAATATGTTTTTAATGCCAGAGATTTCTTTTTCTGATTGAGCTTTAATATCTTGAGCTTCTTTTGCTTTCATCTTAGCATAACGACGTTTCACTCTATCAAAATAAGATAATTGATCTTCAGGTACTTCTGGTAAGTCTGTCAATGCAGGATTAATATATCTATCAGCGTCTACATAGCCACGATCAGCGAACGCAACAATACCCCCGTTAGCATAATTATTTTCATTGTACATATCACCCACATCAAGTTCTGCTAATCCGCCTTGAGCCATTTGTTCTGCAGGCATTTCTGGTGGAGGTTGCATTGCTTGTTGCATAGGTTGTCCTGCAGGTAAGCCCATAACACCCGGTTGGGATTCTTGAACTAAGTCTTCTGCAACTGATTTATCTTCTGGTTTATTAGCTTGGTATGAAGCACGCATTTCTTTTCTACGTTGCAATTCACTCAAGGCTAAATACGTAGGTACTTGTCCACTAGGGTTTTGAACATAGCCTACTAATGCTTGATCAGGTGCACCTTTGAGCATGTCTTGTATTTTTAAGAGGTTCATACTTTATCCTTATCCTAGTGCTTTAGAAAGACCAAGTGCACCTAAACCAAGTCCGCCAATTTGTGATATAGGTGATGGTGATGGAGCATATTGAATTTGTGTTGAGCCCAAACCAACATTTCCGCGAAGTATAGCATTGTAAAATTCAATTTGTTTCTTTTCAAAATCTCTTGCTTCCATAGCTTGTTGATATTGAATATCATTAATTTTTTGTTGTAGTGCTTGTTTTTCTTGCTCACTAGCAGATTGCGCTTTAAGTCTTTCAAGATTAGACGTTTGTTCTGCAGCTGCGGTAGCAGACTGAGCCCGTGAAGCTTCAAGACCTGCCTGTAGTCCGCTAACACCTGTTTGACCTGCAAGTTGCGCCGCAGCTTGACCTGCTTGTTGATTAGCTTGTTGTGCTTGTAATTGTCTTGCAGCATCTGCATTAAATTGTTGTTGTGCAGATTGGAACCCAGCTTGACTTCCTTTAGCTTGGATATCTGCTAAGTTTTGTTGTAAGTTTCTTTCTTGTTCAGTTTGCATTAAGGCTTGACGTGCGCCACCAAATGTACCGCGCCCAATAGCGCCCATAGCACCTTGTTGTTTAGCGATGTCTCCTTGGCGACGACCTTCTCTTAGTGCAATATCAGTAACACGTTGTTGATATGGATCACCGTAGTAATCAGCCATACCAGGAGTAAATGTACCACCATATATAGAAGAAGGCGTATAACCTAATGCTCTTGTTAAACCAGCACCAGCTGTACCATAACCTAAACCAGAACCCATACCTAATCCTGTTCTAGCAGTTTCAAATCCACCTGGAGTAGTTAAACCGGCAATATCTCTTTGAATACCTACTTGCCCTGGAGTAAACCCTGCAACTCTTTCGCCTGTATAAGTAGGCATCGGTTTTACGCCAGTAACAGCACCTGAAGCATCTGTTTCAAATACATTTTTACCTGCAGAAACTAAAGCTTGTTCAAAGAAAGGCTTAGCATATTCTGGTAAGTTAGAAGTATAAGTAGTACCTGTAGAAGTTTGTGAACCCCCGCCTCCGCCTCCGGAATAGAAAGTAAATGCTTCTACTAGGTTTTGTACCCAGTTAAATATATTAAATAATTTCATATTGTTTTCTCCACCACGTGCGTTACGGTATTAAGACCCATTTTCATTCTATATAATCTTGCTTGAGCATCGTGTGCGAATGCTCTAATCTTTGTGGCACCTTGTGATTTAGCCCAGTCTTCAAATTGCGTAATCATATCAGGTTCAATTAATGCTTTACCACCCATCGATGTAATATGTAATACTCTTTGATTAGGATAATTAATAAACTCAACTGCTGAAGCACCAATAATATTTTCATCTTCAACCGCAACTAAAAGTCTTTGTTGCCCATTTACTAATAACATCTTTATTTGATCAATACTATAATCATCATTACTATATTTTAATGAGGCATCAAAAAAAGGCTGTATTTTATCCCAGAGTTTACTTACAAAGTCTGGACTTACTAATTGTATTTGTTTCATGCGGGCATGTATTTTTGTGGTTTAATTTCTTTACCTTGTTTAGTATGACCTGTTCTTGCTTTTCTTACTTTATGCATCATAGCGTATAAATTCTTAGCACCAGCTTTTGAAGAGCCATTACCTAAATGACTTACTACATCAGCAGGTACTACAAATTCACCATCAGCTAAACGAGCTGGCTGTTTACCTTCTATTGTAGCAGGTATTGAGTCAGACATGCCATCACCTTGACCGTCTAAATATCCGCCTTTAGCAGCTTCTAATTCAAATATTCCGCCATCAGCAAAAGCAATAGGACCGCCCATAGCATAGAATGTATCCGCAGCTTTAGCACGAGAACCTTCAGCAGCTAATGAATTTAATCTGCCAATACCATAACCTTCTTTACTTAAATTTTGTGTGCCTGTTGTTTGATCATTTGTACCATATAAATCTTGAATACCACCTGACGCAATACTACTTGAATTAGTATTAACTGTACCACCTGTAGCTAATCTTAAACCTGGAGAAGCTTGAGCTAAATTTAATAAACCTGTTCTAGGATCTCTATATTTGTTTTCTTCAGCTTTACGTTTAGCTTCTTCTTCTGTTGTATCAATAGGTTTAGGTTGCATAGCAGATAATCCTGCCATACCTACAGGAGCTGCTAAATCAAGTGCTGAACCGCCCGCATCAGTAAATGCTTTATAACCTGTACCAAACGGATCAGATGCTAATTGTCCGACACCTTTACCCATTTGACCAAGACCTTGTGAATATGTCATTGGAGCTGTCGCAACTGCAGAGCCCGGAGCCACTGCACCTGTTAAATTAGCTCCACCTATTTGTTGACTTAATTGTGTAGCATCAATAGGAGTAGCAGCAATAGCATTTTCAGGTATAGCGCCCCCTGCTGTAGCAACATTACTTGCACCCATTTTACCAAACGTACCTGCTAAATTACCACCGCCAAATCCACCAAGTCCACCCATTAAAGTGCCCGTCAGCAAATCATCGCCTTTAGCACCAGCAACTGCGGCACCAGTAGCCATACCTGCTGCAATCGGAGCAAGTGTTGCGGCTGTACCTTTAAGTCCCATAGCAGCTCCTGCTGGACCGCCTACCATAAATCCTGCAGCTGTTGGTAAAAGAGAAGCAAGAAAGCTACCAAAATCAAAAGCTTCAGGCATACCTGTATGAGGATTAGTATGTAGTTTGTGACCTGTCATTTTACCTAGTGCACTTAATCCCTCTACTTCAGCTGGGCTAACGTGCATAAGCATGGAATCACCATATCTACCGAGAGAAGCTAAGCCTTGAGCTAGTTGATGTGTTGCCATAAAACGTCCTTTTTAATATAGTGTAATGTTACCATGATTTATACAGCTTCACCACCAGAAACTGTAATTGTAGCGCCAGATGCAGAAGCATCAACTTGTATGGTGTCGCCTTCATTCATAATTTGAACCCCTTGCCATCTGTATAAGTCACGGGGGTATAAAAGCCATTCATAAAATAAAGCATTTCCAACACCTGCTGTACCACCACTTGGCACTAAACAAACTGAAACAGTAAGAGACGTAGCTGTTGTATTGCATATATTAATGTCTTTTACATAAGTTCTTGTTGTAGCGGGTGTAGTATAGATTGTAGTAAAACTGGTTGTAATCTCAGCTTGACCTAATTTTATACCTGTTATATTTTGAAATGCCATTAGAGGTCTCCCAACCAAGTCATCACAGTTAAACTATTTACAGCTTGTTGTGTTTGTACATTAGCTGCATCTAGCGTATTAAAGTAAACGCGTAGTTGATTATTAAATAAATCAAAATGCACTTGAGAAAACTGTGTAGGTGTTAAGGCTAGTGCTGGTGCTTTAGAGGTCGTTATAAGATTTGCCATATTAGTTTCTCATTCCATCTGGTCGTGCATCAACTCTAGGCATACCAAGTTGCCACTGAGTTCCCACATTGTTTGACTCAATTCTAAAACTCATTTGACGACCACGGGCTCTTACAAATACTTGGTTTGTATATTGATCTACTGTGGCTGTTGCCGTTACGATGTTACGAGCTGTAGTGACACCCGATGCATTCGTAGTAGCTGATGCAGCACCTGGAAAGTTTTGAACACCTACAGTAATCGTAGTTTGAATAGTGTTAGTAGCCCCTGTTACAGGATTAGTTTGTTCTGATTGTAAAAAGTTAATGTCTGGAATAATACGACGTATAAGCATATATTTATCGCCATCATCAATATCAACATTCGCAGACTGAATGTAAGCCGAAATAGGTAAAGGTGCCGCACCATTAGGTTGACCATCATCTACACCGTTTTCTTGGTCATAAACCCAACCATTGTACGCAGCAATAGGATTAGTGAAGTCGCCTGAATCTAACCAAGCTGTTCTTTCTAATTGACCATAGTACCAAATACTTTCTGAATAGTTATATATGACATAGCGATCAATTTCATTTGAAGTAGCTGAGCAATAGAACCAAATAATTTCATTAAACTGATTATTAGTACCTGCAAAGAAAAGTTGCGCTTGGTTATAATTAATATCAGAGAATATGTATTGACGTAGTGTACAAGGTAGTGCATCTACACGACCAGAGTATGTGAAGAACTTATCACGTCCCATCCAGTAAACTACGTTATTAATACCTACAATCGCATTAGGTCCTGCAATAGAAATATTATGTGATAGTTCTTGTAAACCAAACACTTCTGTTGTACCTAAGAACTGCATTGATGTAAGCGACGTATCAGTAAAGATTAACATTTCTTGTCTTGAATTTAGTGCTGCCACTACTCTAGAACCTGATTGTAATCTTAAGAACCCTGCTGTATTAGTTACAGTAGGTTGCCATACTTCTGGTTCAGGACCTATCGTTGCATCTACGTTTGCCCAACGAATAAGAAGTGGATCATAAGTGCCTGTATAATTATTGTATACATATGTACCTACAGTAGAAGCGTTACCAGCGGGCGCTGTTAACATAGTATAACTAAAATGCGTTGCATCAATATAAGTAATTTGAAAAGTGCCATTAAACTGAGTAGGTATTGCGCCTGACACAGTAATATAATCGCCTGATTGTAATCCATACGCAGAAGCTGTTGTAACAGTAGCAGTTAAATTACCCGTACCACCACGAGTTATAGAAGATATTGTTTGCCCCGCTACAGTTGTAGCTAGATAATTAGTACAACCTAGTGCTACAAAGTGACCACTTGATGCAAACAATGAATAGTCTACTTGACGAGGCACTGCAATAGCACCGGGTACAGATTGTAATGTAATTGCACGCGTTGTAAAACCAGGATCATATTCCCAATAATAAAGATCACTAGCGTTAATATTAAAAGTTAAATTCTGATTAAAGTTATCAAAGAATTCTAATCGTGCAGCAAAGTTAATAGGTACAGTAGAACCTGAACCCCAGGTACCACGAGACCAACCACCAGCACCCCAACCATAACCTGCTGTTACAATAGGGTAACCAATATTAATTTCAAATTTTGCTACGATTGCTGAATTGCCAGATGATGTAGCAGTAGATGTTGCAGTTGTAGCAACCGCAATATAAGGTGTACCGCCTATAATTGTTATTTGAAATTCATTGTTAAAATCCGCAGCGGGGACACCACCTACGGCAACAGTTACACCACTAAATGTAACCCACTCACCATCTTCTATACCTGCAGTGATGTTTAATATTTCAACAAGGTTAGAACCGTTTGTTGTTTTAAAACAATCAGTAGATGAAGGGGTTGTAGTAGAGGTATAGGTAACACGAAGAGGTGTTATGTCATGAATGGTTGTGCCAGAGTTTACATAGATTTTTTCATTAGTACCAATCGCAGTTAACTTAGCACCATCTATTGCAGCCCATGTAAATAGACTACGCGCAGCACCTTCATAAGCTTCAAAAGTTTTAACTGTCCAACCACCTAGTTTTTCAGGGAATCCTGAACGGAAGCGAACTTTGTCCATCTCATACCAACCGCCTTCTGAGGCATAATCAGTTTGATCTCGGTTAACTCCTGGTTTAAAGACTAGTTTACTTAACGGCATTATTTACCTTCAAAGAGTGCTTTCTCATCTAATCTACGGATTTGTAGACCTCTGAGTATTTTACCACCTGCACGACAATATTTCACTAACGATTCCATAGCCGCCTTTTTATCCCCGCGAAGAAGCGCTTGACGGAGTGTTGAACGCTGAAAGCATCCAAGACCCAGATTGAAGCAAAAACTAATAATGGCGTCAAATTCATGTTGTCGAAGAGGCACGTTAGGTAACATCTTATGTACTCCCAGCTCGAAGCGACGTAGGTCGGATTTAAGAATTCCATCTATTTCAGCTTCCGTAAAAGTTCTATTCCAAGAATCAGGCAAAGATTTGCCATCGCCGATAAGGTGACCCACACCAACAGTCCACAAGTTTGCAGGGCAACGATAGGGACGACTACGCACGCCTTCGTGATGTTTAATAAGAGCGATAGCAGCTTTTGATACATTCACTTATTTCTTTTCCCAAGTTCTAGCACCGAAGTAGAATCCAATAATAGAAGCTACGATGCTCATCTCATCACCAGAAAATACAACGTCCATAGATTCACGACTAAAGCCAGATGTTTGAACTGCCCATATAAATCCAGCTACATCAACAAATACAAGTAAGCCTACAAAAGTGAAAGCAACAATAGGACGGACAGAGGCATTAAGAGTTCTAACCCATGGTGCAGCATCATGAACCAATTTAGCATCGTGCTCATAAAGTGCTTGACGTTCTTGTGCAAATGTTTCAGCATAAGTACCTTCCAATTCAATAGCAGCTATTTTTTCTTGAGCAATAAAACCTTTTTCAGCCATAGCCATTTGTTGTTGATTTTGCATTTCAGCCATTTTACGTTCATGTGCTTGGTCTCCCTTTTGTTGGAAGAAGCTTAAAATGTTTGGTAGCCCCGCAGTAGCGAAGCCGAGAATCGAGGAGAGGATGGATAGCATATTAGTTGTTCAATGGATTAACCATTGCCTTTCGTAGTTGTTTCATTTCGTCTTTAACGTTTGTCACTGTGTCTGTTATTTTGTCTGCAGTACTTTTAGCAACACTATTAGCCTCAATAGCACGACCATAAGCTTCGTTTGCTTTCTCTAATGCTCGATTGTTAGACATCATCACATCAACTAATTGACGCTCAGTAGAACGTGATCTATCTTCAAGCACTATAATACGAGTCTCAACAGAGCTCATCTTTTTTACTTCCTCAATCGTCGAGGTCAAATCGTTGAAGAGGGTTATCCCGTAGTATACTGCGCCACCTATTGGCACTAGCACTGATAAGATAAGTCCCAGTATCATTTGCGCTGATAAATTCAAGGAGTATGTTTTGTTGTTGTCCATATTCTTGTTCCTGTATAAGTTTAATTGATTCTTCTATTTGCATTTGCTGCAGGTTATAACCTGAGTTTATAAGTTGCATCGACATGACGATGCCAAATCCTGGTACTATTTCTTTTCCTTTAGGCACATCAACGCCCTTAGGATTATCTTTTTTATCTGTACCCGACGTCGTCGTAGTACTTGCGGGGCTTGGTGCAGATGTCCCCCCACTTGATTCGCTTTTTACTGTGGCTACCGAAATAGCTGGTGTTTCCGGTGTTGTCGTTGTCAATGCAGTCATGTCCTGTACAATTACAGGTTCTGGTGGGATGATAGGTGCAGTTGTGACTTGGTTCAACACGCTGTTCGGATTCGTCGGGCTTATCGGACTGATTGGCGATGTTGGGTTGTTTACGTTTGTCGCCGTCATCTTGCAAGTATTGTATATTTCCGACCATGCAGTCCAAGTTGGAGAACCATACGGATCCGAGCAAATCGAAATTCTTTGTTCTTGAGATAATCCTTCGAAGCCAGCTTGACATGTTAGCGTCCTTGTTTCAGTAGATTCAATACACGTTGGCGGATTTGGCGTGCAATTATTAGAACTTGTTGTCCAACCTGTCCAACTTTGTGAAGTACATTCATAAGACCTAGTTTCATTAATGGCACCTGATTGGTTAATTGGGCAAGACAAAGTTCTATACTCAACTTGAGGGCTACACACTGGGACTTGATATATTGAGCAATAAGGATCATACGGTCTATACCAACCGCAATAGTGGTTCTGTAAAGCGTCATCATTTGAGATACCACTGCAAGACATAGATCCAGGAACGATGTTACCTTGGTCATCAGGCTGGAAATTACAGTACCAAGCATATGCATTACTCCTTAGTAGAAGGCAAAGCAGGAATATTATAATCCTCGCCATATAGTTTTTTGAACCTTTCGGGATTACGTTGGAACCATGCTTTCTTAGCAGCTTGACCTACAGACCCACCCATAGGACATGGTGAACCACTCATCTCCATAGCGTCCCATACTTTTGGATCTTGGCATAGCACTGATACTGCAGCTACTTTAAGTCCTAAATCGTTTAATGTTTTAGCGAGCTTAATCTTCACGCAGTTTTCGTCAAGGAGAACGGTACCACCTGATAAAGAGATAAAGCCTAAATTACCCGCTGCACTAATAGGAACCGCACAAACATCTTGTGAAAACGCAGACATACTAGGTGCCATAGCGCTAGGCACTGGCATCCCTTTTTGGTTAATTGTCGTTGTTTCAGCGTGAGCTTGATGTATGCAAACAAGTAAACAAAGTGTAATTAAAACCCCAACTAGGATCTTCATTACGCAGCTGCTACTTCAACCCAGTTCTTAACTGCTTCATCCCATGAATACATTTTACCGTCTGTAGGCATAGCTACTGGAGCTTCCCAAGACCATGTAGTATTATTTAATACCCATGAAGCAAATGGTTGTGGTGCATAGAATACATCGTTTGTACGGTCATATGTATAACCAATACCAGCGTAGTTACCACGTAATGGTGTGCCACCTAAAAGATGTTTACCACCTTGTGTGTTGTATGATGTTTGAATCCATTCACCTGGTGTAGAATCTACATAGGTATCAAAGAATTCTTTTTCAGCAACGATAACTTGCGTTACCTTACCGTCTGTTACTTTTGCAAAATGTGACATTTGTTTCTCCTTAGTTTATAAATTAAGCTGTGTAGGTTCCTGAACCAGCAGTAGAAAATGTAATTATAGTATTACTTCCTGATGTTGTTATAGTCGGTGATCCTGTTGTAGTGCCAGAATATGATGCTGTGGGAACAGAAAGTATAACTACGCCTGAACCACCAGTAACACTTCCTGGGGCACCATCACTACCACCCGCACCGCCGCCTGTATTAGCAGTTCCAGCTACACCTTGTGTAGAAGGTGAAGCGCCAGCACCACCCCCACCCCCC
>Ga0208975_1000050_pt1 | contig 63139 bp, 95 predicted proteins | sample GreLakmeER78MSRF_FD_187700 | JGI IMG/M metagenome (GOLD analysis project Ga0208975, IMG submission 187700) | Freshwater lentic microbial communities from great Laurentian Lakes, MI, USA - Great Lakes metaG ER78MSRF (SPAdes) | ecosystem: Environmental > Aquatic > Freshwater > Lake | place: Great...
CGCTCTTGCTGACTGCAGTATGGGTGAGCAAGGCATCATTCACATGTCAAAGGGTACCGGAGCAGCACTTGGATCGAACATACTCCAAGAGCGCGACGGACACCTTCAGACTTTCAGTGGAACTCACATTGCAGCCGGTGTTGGTTATTCTGGTCTTGACGAGAATGATTCAAAGACTTGGCTCTACGCAACTGGACCAATCACGGTCCACCTAAGCCCAGTAACTACTGTCGTTGACAAGACGGCTAATGGGTTCGACTCATCCGACAACACACTCCTGGTCAGGGCCGAGCGGTTCGCAGCATTCACTTTTGCAAGTGACTGTCTGTTCGCCGTGCAGGTTGACTTGGCCACCCTCTAACGAAGAAAGGGAAGCCACATGGCGACTCAAGACTATGCGGCCAGCGTCCAGGGTGTTGCTGTCCGTGTAACCAATCTGAACGAAGATGGTACACTCAAAGACGGAGACCGCGACTCAATCGTAACGAGCGCGTTCATCCGAGTTTCATTCACGCCTGAGTTTGAAGAAGGCGACGAAATCACCGAGAAGTCTGCTAATGGACAGCTCTGTGTTTCATACAAGGCTCCCGACACGCTGAAGCGCGTCACGTTCGAACTTGCAATCTGTGAGCCAGACCCCGAGCTTACCTGGGCACTCAGCGGTGGTACCACTCTGCTTGACGCAGATGGTCTCGCAGCTGGTTGGACCTCACCGTCCGTATTCGAAGAAGCGACTCCATACGGTGTTGCGATTGAAGTTTGGTCCCGCGCCGTGCAAAACGGTAAGACTGCTTCAACCAACCCTTACTACCACTGGATCTTCCCATACGTCAAGACCCGTATCTCCGGCGACCGTGTTATTGAAAACGGTATGCTCGCCACGACCTTCCAAGGTTGGGGTGTTGGAAACGCCGAGTTCGGAACTGGTGTTGACGGACGTTGGGTGTGGCCAGATGTTACTGACCGCCCGTACTCTTACGCTCGCTCTGACTGGGCTCCGACTGGCCTTCGTGGTCTGTACACTTGGGACCCAGCAACTGGTACAGGAACTGCTGTCACTGACCTTGAGGCCCTCAATGACAGCCCAGACACGTTGACTGACGACCTCTACCAAGCTGAATAGTTAGTTTCGCGGTGTGCGGGTCTGGCTAACAAGCTGGACCCGCGCACCGCTAACTTTTTGAAAGGATAGTTCTATGCGTTGGATAACCGACCAAGACTTAGACACTCCTTCATCCCCGTATGCAAACGAAGCGATTGAGTCTGCTTCGTATATTCTTTGGCAGCTGTCTGGACGTAAGTTCAGCGGTGTAAAAACCATCAGTGAAATCTACCGACAGAACCCAGTTCCGCTAGACAAGATGTACGCGTATAGCATCCCTGGTAGCGGTATGGTCAACACACGCTGTAGAAGGTGTGGTCACGTCCACACTCTGTGGCTCAGAAATCGTCCAGTACACAACATTGTTCGGTTTGAGACGGCTAACGCAGAACTTGATCCATCAGAATACATTTTGCTTGATAACAACAGACTTGTCCCAACCAGTCCATACACGTGTTGGGGAGGAGGTCTCCAAGACATTGTAGTTACTTACACCTACGGTATTGAAGTTCCTGCTCCGGGAATTCTTGCTGCTCGTGAGTTGGCAAACCAGATTCTCTATTCTGCCACCAACGATGACAGATGCAGACTCCCAGACCGCGTTACTTCTATTAACCGCCAAGGTGTTTCGTGGACAATCATTGACCCACAAGACTTCCTAGACCAAGGTCGAACTGGTATGTACCTAGTTGACTTGTTCTTGAAGACAGTAAACCCAACTGGGTCCCGTGTCCGTCCTCGTGTGTTCAACCCTGATACTCCGGTGGCCGGAAGACTCAGCCGACCACGCACGCAGACCTCAGGTGAGAGTATAACTATCGCTGCGACAAAGGGGAGCCCGTTTACTTACGTTGTTGGTCTGTCTGAGTCCACCCATATTGTTGTGCAGGTGTCAGCACACAATAAAGAATCTTGGGAAATTCCTCGTCGAATGATTGAAAGAAATGCTGGGACAGACGACTGGGAAATCATTGGAACTCTTGCTTCTGATACATCTTTAGTTCCTGACAAGGCGACTATGGACGTATATGAAATCTCCGAGAGTGGAGCTCTGACTCACATGTCTACTGGTACGATTGTGAGAACAGCCCAAACCGAAGTTACCTAAGAAAGAGACACCATGCCAACTGCCATACCTCCAGAGTTTTCTGGCACTGACGCCCGGGTCCGGTCAGTCGTCACTTTTATGGACGAGATCTTAGACGCTATTGTCTCTTTCTATGAGCAAGAAATGATCCCACTTCCTGCTAAAAAATACTGGGCGATTAGTGCTGTAGCAGCCGACTGTGAGCAACTTACTGTGACACTTCTGCAGACTTACATCGGGCTTCCTGGGCAAGACGGCATGATCCCCACCCAGTGTGATGGGCCTAGAAGTGCTGTTATTGGTATCCAGATTCTGCGCAAGGTACCCGTAGTTGGGCCTACTGGACACAATGTTCCACAAGGAAATGCTATTCAAACTATGAGTGTTGGCCCAGCCATTGACTCATGGGCTCTTATTGATGTGTTTAAGGAAATTGACGTTTACCGCTCAGGAGTCATTCTCACTATTGATACCGTCCAGCCAGAGGGTGGACTTCACGGAGTAATAGCAACTCTTGCTATACAAGTACCGTAAGGGAGAGTGTTAATAATGCGATTTAAGCTAAACGAGTCCGCTATGTTTGATTTTCTTAACAACCAAAATGGCCCAGTTGGTAGGGAACTCGCCAGACGCGGAAGAAAAGTAGAGATCGCGGCTAAGAAGTTCGCCGGAAAAGAGAGCGGTGCTCTCCGTACCAGCATTAATTCCTCTATGCAAAGGGACTTTAGAGGTATCTACTGCAGAGTAGGCTCATCTCTACCTTACGCGCTAGACCACCACAACGGGACAAGACGGCACGTAATCACAGCAAAGCCCGGTGGGTTCCTTAGATTCCCCAGCAGAGGACGTATAATTTTTGAGACTTCTGTACTCCACCCTGGAACTCGTCCAAATCCGTACCTACTCAAGGCACTACCAGCCGCCAGACTGTAGTACAATTTAGACAACGCCAGTTCACGGCGACACCCGACACCTGTCTTAGGAGATTAACGAAATGGCACGTCACAAGGAATTTGGGTCAGTAGGGGTTTTTCGCCCTGAGGACCTAGAAGAAATTTCATTCACACTACTCGGCGAGACATTCAGATGCCGCCCAGCCCTTCCTGGAACTGCACTCGTGCGGGTTATCCAGGCTGCTGAAAGTCCCAGTGGTGGAGTTGCAACCATTATGGATCTTTTCAAGGACGCTGTTATTCCTGAAGATTTTGACCGATTCACAGAGATTATTGAGGGAACTGACACCGTTGTCAGTATGGAAGGCTTAGTAGCCATCCTTGAGTGGCTCATTGAGCAGTACGCAGAGCGCCCTACGATGCGGCCCTCTTCTTCGGAAAATGGGCTGCAGACCACTGGCCTTACTTCAGAGGATGGTATCTCGTCAACTCCGGAAGTTCAGGCGTAGTTTCAGGAGAACCTAGATTGTCACTCTCAAAGCTTCCGATGAGCGATTTCCTAGATATAGCTCATTATTGCTTTGAGACTGACAATCCTCCGTCTGAAAAAGAGGTGCACGAAGCCAAGCACAGTGCTAGATCAATGATCTACGGTGTGTATGGGGTAGAATATAGTTGGGGATCTTCCAGTTCCTCACCTAGTTACGGTTTTGATTCTAACTACTCTGCAGAATCAACACCAAAAACGGCGATGCCCAAGATGACACATACGCCGTATGTACCACCCACTCCGATGACAAATGACCCCAATAATCCTTTTGAAGGATTAGACGCACCACTGGGCTGAGAGGAGTGAGGCATGGCCACTGTTGGCGAAGCGTTTGTAAACATACGCGCGAATGCTGATCCTCTCCGTCGTGCTATTGCAGATGCAGTGACGGCTGGTGTATCCGCAGCAGAAATCCAAAGCAGAATCGGTGGTCAGCAAGCAGGCGATGCTTTTGGTGACGCATTTAGTGATGCTGTAGATGCTAATGTAAGCGCCTCTCTAGACGGCGTATCTGACAGCTCAGACAGACTAGGAGACTCTGCAAAAAACGCTTCAGGAAATCTTGGGTCAACGGCAGAGGTACTGAGTGAGCTTGTTACTTCCAGTAATGGGTCTGGATCAGCATTAGCGTCTCTTTCAGAATTAATATCTAATGTTGCTCAAACCGCTGGTGGTGCGTCACAAGCTTTTAGTTCAGTTAGTCAAGGATTAGGCCAGGCAACTCAATCTCTGAGCGGCGCTATGGATGGGTTTGCCGATGGGTCAAAAGGTTTAAGTAAGTTTGCACAAGAGGGCAAAGCAGCACGTAAACAATTAGACATGATGATTCTTACAGGAAACATTGTTGGCCAAGTTGTTGTACAGCTTGGTGGAGCAATTGGTGCTCTTGTTTCTGGTCTGTTCTCTCTTGGTAGTGCTGTTGCTTTTGCAGCTCAGTCACTCATTGTGCTTCCGGCTCTTCTTGGTGCTGTGCTTCAAGGAGCACTTACACTAATTCTGGCTTTTCGCGGGGTTGGTGAAGCACTCGGTGCTGGTTTTGAACAAAGCACTAAATCTGGAGCACGAGCAGCTAGATCTGGTAGCGACAATGCAAGAGCTATTGAACTCGCCCTGCGCAGACTTCGTGACGCGTACCAGAGCGCCGAAGAAAGTGCAGTTAAAAATCTTAGAAACGTAGCAGCAGCTGAGCAAGACTTGTCGGATGCTGTAAATGACTCTTTAGACCTTCAAAGACAACTTACTAGAGCTAGAGTCGAAGCAGCCGAAGCAGCACAGCAACTAGCGTTTAGTGTTGAGGGAGCTGCACTGGCTGAAGAGCGTGCTGGTATTGCGCTTGAAAATGCTCAAAGACAGTTGATCGCTGTTCAGTCACTCCCACCAGATAATAGAGCACGTAGAGAAGTTGAACTTACATTCAAGGAAGCTGAGCTCAACTACCGAGAAGCAAAAGATAGAAATGCTGATCTTACTGAAGAGCAGAGAAAGTCTGCTGAAGCAGGTATTGAAGGATCACAAGAAGTCCTTGCTGTAAAGAATGACATTGTAGATGCTGATCAAAAAGTTATTGAGTCTCAAGAAGCGTTGATGAGGGCGCTTGAAGAACAGGCGATTGCGACTAGAGAATCTCAAGAAGCAATTGCAGACGCTTTGTCTGACCTAGCTTATGCTCGTAGGCAAGGTGGGGCAGCTGCATCTGGGGCTACAGGAGCAGTTAATAAGTTCCAAGAAGCACTGAAAAAACTTTCTCCGGCGCAAAGAGAATTTGTAAAATTTATTGTGTCGCTTCAGCCAATGTTTCAGGAACTTAAAAATGCTGTTGGTGATGGATTTTTCCCACCAGTTACTGCGGCTCTTAAAGACCTTTTCAAAGAAAAGGGAGCAACATCATTTTTTAATCAGTTAAAAGATGCCTTTGTTAACACTGCAGCAGTTCTTGGTGATTTTGTTGCAGGTTTAATTGATCTATTTAAGAACCCATTCTTTAGGCAACAATTTTTTGACTTGATGCAGTCTAACGCAACAATTCTTGGAACTATAGGTTCCGTTATTAAAGACTTAACTGCGATACTCGTCTACGTTCTAAAGGCAGCTGCTCCAGTCACACTAGAGTTTGCTAAATGGGTTGAGACACTCACGGGTGCGTACCGCGCCTCACTTGAGACAGAGGGTGGGATTGCAGAACTATCTGACACGTTCTCCAGAGCTGGTAACGTAGCTGAGATTGTCTTTGGTTATTTTTCCGCGCTTTGGGATGTTCTGAAGGGGCTTGCAGGAGCAGCACTTCCAAGCGGTATTTACCTGTTCAAGCAATTTACTGGGACACTTAGAGATCTTGAGTCCAGTATAAAAGGCAACACAAAGGGATTCGAAGACTTCTTCAACTCGTCGGCACTAAACTTTCAAGAAATTATGAAGCTTGCCAGTGGGCTTGTAAAGATTTTGTTCAAGCTTGGCGCAAGTCCAGCGTTCAACGAAGCTTTGCAAAAGTACCAAGAAGCTATTCCGCTTCTTGAAAAAATTGGAACGAAGATTATGGATGCTGCTCCTGCGTTTGCTGCACTCGTGATTCAAGTTCTTAAGTTTGTTGATGCTTTGACTGATACCGGAGCTATTAAAGCATTCTTTGATACGCTTAGAATAGGTATTGCAATAATAACTCCTATTGTTGGATTTTTTGCAAAAGTTGCTGGTGTAATTTTCTCAATACTCGTAGCACTCAGACTTCTTGGATACGCGTTCGTATTCTTTGCTAAGGCAATCCTTGGACCAATTATACCGATGCTATCTAACGCATGGAAATCGTTTTCACAGTTTGGACGGTTAATAAAAGGTTTTGGGGTTAGCTGGGGCCAAGTATTCGGTCAGATAGGAAGAGTACTTGCTGGTTTTGTTAGTGGTGTAACTCTTGCGGGTTCGGCAGTCGCGGCTGGGTTTGTACTCTTAGGTGCAATTCTTATTGGTGCAGGTGTATCAGTTAAAAAATATAGTGATGTGCTGAGAGACTCAAAGAAAGCAAGAGAAGACTTCCAGAAGGGGTACTCTCTTGAGGGGCTGGATAAGCTAAGAGACAAAACTGACAAGACACGGCAAGCTATTCAAGATCTTGATAAAGCGTACAGCTTAGAAAAAGTAACGTCGGTTAGTGACGGATGGAACAGGTTTACTCGTGTTCTTGGTGATGTCGTAAAAGAAGGGGTCACAGGAAAGAGCACACTAGAAGGACTTAATGCTGAGCTTGCGGCAAACCAAGCAGCCCTTGCTGCTACTGATGGGCCGATTAAGGAACTTGCAACTCAGTACGGTCTTGCAGAGTCTTCCGTTCGTCTGCTGTCAGTGGGCGTTCTAGACTCTAATGCTTCATATATAGAAAATAAAATTGCTCTAGAAAATGCTATAACTAGTACAGTAAGAACCAAAATAGTTTCAACTGAGCTAATGGAAGCGCAAAAAGTTCTTGCAGACGAAACTTCTACTGCCACAGATAAAACTAATGCCCTCAGAACTGCGCTTGACTTGCTTGACGGAGGATTCGTTAACACGCAAGCTGCTAGCGACAACCTTAAGGGAGCATTCGCTGATGCAACTGATGCAATAAAAGAAAATGGTAGAACTCTAAGTGATAACACTGATAAGGGCCGAGCAAATCGTGCCGCTTTGCGCGATATTTCAGGTCAAGTTAAGGATCTAGCTACCGCTACATACGATAATATTTTGGCAACTAGTAAAGCAACAACCGAGTCTGGTAAAAAAGCTGAAGCTGATCGTGCTGTAAACAGGGTAATGGAAGTCCAGCGAGCTAAATTTGTTGCTCTTGCAGAAAAAATGGGGGCTTCAAAAACTGAAGCAGAGGGTTTAGCTGACAAGATGGGGCTTCTGAAAAACTTAATTGTTACGCCCAAAGTAGAGGTCTCTATAACAGCAAAAGATGCAGCCAGTAAAACATTCTTTAACGATATTAAAAGCTGGAGTGGTACATCGTTTGGTATTGTTGTGCGTGGTAGAAGGATCGCTACGCAGGAAGCTGGTGGTCCAGTTGTTAAGGGTCGTCCATACATTGTCGGTGAAAAGCGCCCAGAATTATTTGTACCAACACAAAGTGGCGTAATAATTCCAAAGATACCTGGACTGTCAGCAAACATGTTTGGAAGAAGCACAATACTTGATCAGCTAAAAAACCCGTATATGCTCGCTGCAGGTGGACTTATCAGCCCCTCGTCTTCTGGAACTCTAGCTCTTCTAGCAGAAGCAGGTCGTGCAGAGCGCGTTACGCCTCTTGACTCGAACGGGTTTACTCCGGCTGAGCGTCAGATTCTTGCGGCACTGCAGGGAGACTCATCTGAGAAAGATATTAACATCCAAGTGTTCGTCGGGAACCAGCAGATTCAAGACATCGTTGATGTTAAGATGAATGGCAAGTCTGTCCGAGACGCACGCCGCACCAACTACTCAAGGCCGGTTAACTAATGTCAGTGTCAATCAACCTATCCGGAGTTGAGCCGTACAACGGTAAGCCCACGACCGTTCAAATTGATATAGAAGCAGGTGGGGCTGCAAACCAGTTAGACGGAATAGATGCAAGTCTTGAGCAGAGTGCTGGAAACTGGCACAAAGAAGAGCTATATCTTGGGACAAAGACTATATCTCTTGTTGACCATGTAACTAAAAGCTCAGACGAAAACGTACTTACTCCTGAGTCAGCCAGTCTTGATGCAGGAATAGGTGACTGGGATACTGACTATGGACTTATTTCCTACACTAGTGAAGGACCAGCTAAAAACCTGCTGTCGTATGGGAGTGCGGTACTTGAGGGTCTAGGATCATCAACTGGGAGTTGGGAAGTACTCAGTTCATTTGACCCGCGAACTGGGAGTAAAACAGCCTTTATTCCAGGCGGTCTTGCTAGTACAAATGCTGCTCAAGAAAATCAGTTAACCTCTGATACAGCAAGTATTGAACACTCTATTGGTACTTGGATAACTAACACAAACTGCGCTTCTTTAACTAGAGTTCCATCAAGTGCTTTTGTCTCTCCACTCATCGGAGAACACTGTGGTCAATTTTCTTCTACTGCTTCTGGGGCTTGTAGTGTAAAAACAGCAACAATTGCTGCAACTACGTCAACTGGCTACGCAGCAATTGTGTACGTAAGAAAATTTACTGGAACATTTACACAAGCACGAGTTGGAATTAAGTGGAGCGGAGGCACAACAACTTGGTCCTCTTACGTGACTGTGTCAACGGGCGCGTGGACTAAGTTAAGCCTTAATACCGTGTCTGCAGCTTCCTCAGTAACAAGTGCTCAACTAGTCGTTGAGTACACTGCTACTGCAGCAGGAAACTCTCTTTTGTTTGATAAAGCACACTTAGGTGGTCGTGCTTTGGACTCGGTCGGAGAGTGGTACTACCCTAGTTCCGTAGCAGGAGACTTTGCGGCTGTTGGTGAGAACCACGGAGTTCTCGTAAACAGCGCGCTAAACACAGCAGGAGTTGGAACAAACCGTGTGTTTAGCGAGAGAGTTGGTGGAACTCTTGCGGTGGGAACTACACGGTACGCCTCTGCGTATCTATCCACAAAAAGTGCAACATATATAACCAGTGCAAGAGTTGGAATCAACTGGGACAACACATCAACAATTGACTGGGGGACTGCGATAACCCCCAATGCTTACACTTGGCAGCAAGCAACTGCTACTGGAACAGCCGCCGCCGGAAACATTGGGTTTAGAGTAGTCATTGAATTTACTATTGCTTCTAGTGCTGGGGCGCAGGCAGAAGGATATTTTGACAAAGTTTCTGCTGGTGAGGGATCAACTGCTTATTGGTCAGTGCCTGGTATTACTACCACTATAGATGGTGTACCTGGTCAGGTGTTTGAGCCTGTAGTTGGTGACGGGTATGGACTGGTTACGTCTAACGAACATAGCAATAGTGAAACTCTTCCAGTAGTCTACGAGACTGGTACCAAAGACTGCGTAGAAGGAGATGTTGTCTCTGTCTCAGCAATGCTGAGTGCACGAGACAATAAAGCTATCGGAGGAAGAGTTGGGATTGAGTGGTTGGGATCTCCCGCTTACACTTTTTCCTATCCTTCAGAATACCAGTCACTGACGGTTGGAACTTGGACAGAGAGTTCCCTTCCGAACATGACAGCCCCCGCAGGAGCAACCGGATGGAGAGTAGTTATAGAGTTTAAGTTCTCTGCGGATAGTACTGGAGCACTTTTTGACAAAATTTCAACTAGTAGAGCTGAAGATATAGACTGGAGCTATCCAGCATTAGACGACTCTCCTGCTGCTGGAGCAGTTGGTTCTGGGTATGGTGTAGCAACCACAACGGACGTAGCTAGTGGAACAATCAGAGTTAGCAGTGGTCTGGTTGGGTCAGCTATTCCTGGAGCAACTAAATCAGCAGTAGCAAGTTTGGCTAGGGGAGACGCAAACGTCACTACTGGTCGTGTTGGAATTTTGTGGCAAGGAACTGCTGGAACAATTGAATGGGGAACAACAGAGACTTTAACTACTCTAGGTACTTGGTACGAGGCTACTATTGAAGGTGCAATAGCTCCTGCAGGGACGACTGGTTGGTATGTACTTGTAGAGTTTGGTACAACCGGAGCTACCAATGCTGCTTACTTTGACAAAATTGCTGCAGTGTCCGGAGCGACAGCTGAGTACAGCGAAGGAATCCCAAAGGTTCTGATCATTACTAGATCAACGGCGGGTTATCCTGGAGAAAGAATTCTCTACGATAACGAGTTTATCGGAACCACTACCTACTTTGACAGGGCAGTTCCGCTTGACTCTCACGTGACGTATAACGTCTCGTATGAAGCAGCGCCTGTAGAGGTGGCGTCAGCTTCAATAACTCTTGATGGAGTACCTACCGATTCCCAAGTCTGCTACCAGTGTCTAGTCAGTGACCCTAAGAACACTGACTATATTCAAGCAGCAACGCTACAAATTTATCGTCCGTTTGAATACCAAGAACGAATGAGTGTCAACGATGTAATCGGATCTATGTATCCAATTGCTCTTTCTGGTAAGAGGTCGGCGGCTCGTGGATCAATTACGATGATCACGCACACGCAACAACAAGCTAACATGATGAGAACTTTGTTCTCTACTGGGCGCAGTCTGATGTTCAGAGTTATAAGCGAGGCGCGGCCAGAGAGACCTGCAATTGCAATTGCTGTCAGTAAAGTTGCTGAAGAGCCGGTCATTCTGCCTCATATCAGTAGGCCAGAGCGTAAGTGGAATATTGATTTTGTAGAGGTTGCACTCCCAGTTATTGAACAACTGTTTGTTACAGAGAATACTTGGGGAGAGGTTGAGCCACCTTCTGGAGTTGCTGGTTCTTACAGCACATGGGGTGACTTGGTTGCTAATACCACAGAAGCTCCAACTTGGTACTATGTTGTCTCTAATCCAGCCGTAATTAATTAGCAGGAGAGCACATGGCATACACAGGTGCTTCGGAAGAATACTTTTACGCTAATTTATATAAGTCCCATACTCCGACTGTACGAGCAGAAGTTTGGTACGACGGAGAAATAGTTATTCCTGACTTAAAGATTTCCGGCGGGTCCATCTCGTTGAAAGCAGATGACTTGTCTAGGTCATCTCTCTCAGGTTTAACTACGTTTGACACAGATTTGTCTCTGTTGCCAGACACAATTCATAGCGATCTCAGTATTTATGGGCATGAAATTCGTATTTATAGAGGTATTGAGTACACAAATGGACTTGGCACATCTGAGATTGAAGAAGTACCAGTTGGGATTTTTAGAGTGCAGTCTCATACGGCCCGGGAATTCTGGAACAATGACAACCCTGAAGGACAAAACAATCCCAAACTTTGGTACTACGGGGGAGCCGAAGTATCTATAGACGGGGAAGATAGAACAGCAAATATTATTGACTATAAAATGATAACCATTACTCAGCCAACTCCTGGTAACACAATTGAGGAAGAGCTTGACTATCTTTGCCAAGACGGTGCAATAATTGAGATTGATAAAAGTAATTTTGGTCTTGGTCTAGGTGATGGTACTGGTGCATTTTTAGGAACAGAAACAGTTATACCTGCTTACTCCTCTATTGTGTACCAAGAAGACAGAGGAAAAGCTATAACTGATATAGCTGGGTTTATTAACTGTAGAGCTTTTGTCAGTAGGGAAGGGAAGCTTCGGTTAGAGACAATTGAAGCCCTACCATCAATATTACCTGATGACCCGCAGACACTTCCACCTATATTCAGTGTGTCAACCAAAAATACACGGGATGGTTTGTATAACGCAGTAGTGGCTAGAGGGGAAAGAATTGCCGATATATACCCAGTGCAAGGGGTGTACGAAAATTTGGACTACTCAACAAAGACTTACTGGGGAGGACCATTTGGTAATGTTCCTTTCTTTTACGAGTCTGACTTGCTCGGGGACACTGTGGCAGCAGAGTTAGCTGCTGAGTTTCGTCTTGAAAGTATTCTTAAAGACAGAACTAGAACTTTTACTATTACTACTATCCCTGATCCAACTCTTGATCCTAACGACATTGTTTCTTTAGAGTTGCCGGGAAGAAATCCTTTTCCAGCAAAAATTACTTCAATTACTCTTCCGCTTGGCCTGACTGACACGATGACTATTGAGTTAGTCGCTACCGAAACAGCCGTAGCAGACGCTCTAGTTGCTGGGGTATTCCCCACGTATAGTGGACCTCCATCCCCACCCCCTGTAGAAGGTGGACCTTCATAATGGCTAACTATTCAACATCTTCTAGTAACGATCCAAATCGTGCTCCTCGGCTTGAGTTTGCGGGGGTTGTGGGCACAAGCGCAGACAACAAGAAGGTTATTGTCACGTTTGATGGTGACGTGTCAAACACGATTGAAATTATTAAGACAAGTGCTTTTACTCCAAGAGATGGGGAGTCTTGCGCTGTTTTAATCCAAGGCAACCGTATGATTGCCATCGGGGCAATTTCTGACTATGTAGTTGGAGCTCAAACACGCTCTCTTGACTACAGCATTGGAAAAGTTCTTACGGCGGAGGCGGACGTGTTTCGCTGGTACAACAAGACTGGTGCTCGCCTTTACTTCTCGCGGGTGTGGGCCTCATTCGCTGCCAGTTCGACAGTTACCTTTGACATTAACCGGAACGGTACAACAATATTTACCTCTACAAAGCTTGTGCTGAGTTCAGCTACAAGTGCTGTTCAGACTTCCACAGCAATGACACAGACCTATCTAGACGACGGGGACTATCTCACCATTGATGTAGACTCTGTTAGTGGATCACCGCAGTACGGCATCGTGTCAATAGATCTAAGTACGCAGTAGGAGTAAACATGCCTGTCTATTCTTCGTACCCAGACCACCGGATGGCTTACCACCTTGATGGCACCGTTTTGATGCGCGGAGCAACAACAGGCTCTCCACAGACACCTTCAACAATTACAGACACTGTAACTAGCGGTGGGGCATTGAGTTCCCTAAACGATGAAAATATCGGTGGAACTTACTGGAATTCAAACCAAGGTAGTGGTTGGATTGGAATGGTCTTTCCTCAACTGAGAGATATTACTGGTATGTTTTTGAATTGCTACGACAGCAGTACAAAACGTGTTCAATATTCCGCAGACACAACAAACGGTTTAGATGGAACATGGTCAACTTTGGTTGCGGCTCGAAACTGGAGTGCAGACACAAACTACCGAACAAATATTTACTCTGTCTCACAGACTGGGGTTAGAGGTCTTAGAATTCCAGATCTCGGTTCTGGTGGATTTAGAAACGACTACGTCGGATCTTGGCATGTGTTTGGAACACTAACTTCGGGACAAACTCCTTCAAGGCTTGATCTTTGGCACCCAACATCGGATGCTCGTGTGAGTGCTAGCCATTTTGATTTTGGAGATAAAACTCGGTCTACAACGACAGATATTTCTTTTCGTGTAAAAAATCAGTCTTCAACTCTAACTTCCAATACCGTTGTAGTTAGCATGGCAACTCTTACCGATTTGTCACCAACAGCGATCGGTAACTACACCCTAAATTTGAATGGTGGATCATTTGCCAGCACTCAAACAATTAGCTCTTTAGCTCCTGGTGCGATCAGTAACATACTCACTCTAAGACTGACTAATCCAAGTAATGCTGCTCTTTCACTATGGGCTGGAACAGTAAAAGCCTTAGCAACTTCTTGGACATAAAGTGGCTTACCAAGATGGATTTGAGTATGTAACAGTAAATAATGGAATTTTATTTACCGAAAGCAAAGATGCGTTTGAGTATGTAACAACAAATAATGTTTTTGCCCCTACTGGATTTACGTGTGAAAAAGTTCCTGCTCCAGGAACAGCAAACAGTGCTTACTGGGAAGATAATGGAACGGCGGCCCTGCAGACAGCAGGAGCAACACTAGCCACATCTACGTCTCAAGTAGGAAACATAGTAACTAAATCAACTTACGAAATGAAATCATTTGAATTTAATATTACAATGAGCGCAGCAACGGGAGCTGACGGATTTAGCGCTGGAATACTTTACGCAAGCCAAGAGTCTTCAACTGCTATTGGTGGGAATGGTAGTGCATTGGGATTCAATAGTCCTGGTCTAGCCGGAGTAGCGTTTCTTTGCAGTAACTACAACAGCAATTTAACTCTATCTAGAAGAGCAACCCATAACGGAACTGCCACAACTACAACTGTATCTAGCATAAGTTTCTCAGGAGTGGCAACTTACAAAATAGTTGCTATCTATACAGGTGGAACTTCCTATGAGTTCAGTATGCTGAAGGATGGATTAGAGATATTTTATCCTGTCTCTGTGTCCCTGCCGTCAGCAAATGAAAGCGTAAGATTCTTTGTTGCTGGATCTACTGGTGGGTCTAGTGGAACTTGGACTCTGGGATCAGCCTCTATCCTTGAGTCTTGCGGTTACAAAAGAGGCTATGGGATATCTAGATACTAGGCTGTTTCTGGTACACTTATAGGGTTCGTTCACGAGAGGAATACAATGAGCACTGACTGGGACAACTTGCTGGGCGAGGTCGAAGAGACCCCTGAACAGCCAGTAGAAGAAGTCGTTACCGCCGAGGAGCCGGTTGTTGAGGCCCCTGTTGAGCCGGTTGTGGCTGAGAAGAAGCCTGCAAAGGTGAAGAAGACCCCTGCTCCTAAGGCTGAAGTGAAGGTTTCTAAGCCAAAGTCAGCCCCTCTCTATACTGGTGAGGCTCCCAAGTCACCAAGAATTTCACGAGCAATTAAGCGTCCAAACGCCTGATTTCAAGCTTTGCCTAGGCTTTTCTGCTAGGATTAACCAAACGTCACCATGACAGGAGTCTTACGATGTATGAGGTCCTCAATGGCAAGAGGACGCTCCGATTTGACGGAGCCCTTCTAGCCTTCTCTTCCTCATACCGAGAAGACTCCCCTCGCTGGGTTGAGTTCACCCTGTACCGCACTGTTGGCGGAGCCTACATCTTGTCCCGAATTGGACAGACCCGCGTCTATCACGCACAAGGCTGCGACGTTGTTTCTAGGAATAAGCCCCCAAAGACTGCTATTCCTGCGCTTAAGGATGGCTCGTCTCCTTGCAACCAGTGTCAGCCACCTAGACCAGGATCTCTCTCAGAGATTGAAGTCTATGTTGAGATGCCTCGCTACTGGGCTACCGTCTCAGAAAGCCCGACTGGGGTGGTTGACGCACTGTACAAGTACAACGAGTCCGGTGTGAGATACCTGACTAACGTGGCTGAGCAACTGTTGGATGAGGCTTCTGCCGTTGATAGCAACATCGCCCAAGCGTACAAGGTTGAAGACGTATTCTAGATCTGGTAAGGTAAGCAAAACGACAAACGACAAGAAAGATAAAAATGACAGCATTTAATCTCCGGGCTGTAAAAGTACACCTCGTTGAGAATCTGGACGATGCCGCCGAGTTCAAGCATTGGCTTGGTACTGTGCGCGGTGGTCTGGCTGTGGACACAGAAACTTCTGGTCTTAATCCTTGGGATGCTGGGGCAGAACTCAGACTCATCCAGTTTGGCGATGCACAGCAGGGTTGGTCTATTCCGTGGAAAGACTGGCGGGGACTTGCGCTTGAGACGTTAGACCGCTGGGACGGCGAGTGGATGACGCACAACCTAGCGTTCGAAACAAGGTGGCTGTACGTTCATGGAGACGGCTATCGTTTCCCAACTGACCGCACACACGACACGATGATTGCGTCACGAATCATTGACCCGCTCCAGTCAGCTGCTCTTAAAGCTTTGTCAGATAAGCACTTAGACCGTAGGGCCTCGTTTGGTCAGGGCGCACTCAAAGAAATCATGGCAAAGAATAACTGGGGATGGGGAGATGTCCCAATCAACCTTCCCGAGTACTGGCAGTACGGCGCGCTTGACACAGTTCTTACTCGTGGAATCTTTGACAAGTTCTCTCCGCTGATTACAGGTGACGGAAGATTTAGATCTGCGTACGACTTAGATATGGCGGTTCGCCACATTGCATCAAGCATGGAAATCCGTGGTATGCGGATTGACCAAGACTATGCACGCGAGCAGTACGAGCGACTTGACAAGGTCCATGATGAAGTCATCACGTGGGGCGAAGAGAAGTACGGAATCAATGTTGCTTCCACTATCCAACTCGGTGGGTTGATTGAAACCCTTGGTGGACAGATCCGTGAGCGCACAGCACGTGGTAATCCGAAGGTTACTAAAGACGACCTCAACTTCTGGGTTAACACTGGAAGCCCAGAACTTTCAACTCTTGCGCAAAGTGTGATTGATATGCGTGAGTCCGGCAAGACTGCTGAGACTTACTTCAAGGGTTGTATTGAAGCGATGGACGTGGACGGTCTTGTGCACGCCGAGATTAATACTCTTGGTGCACGAACTGGTCGTATGTCAGTTTCTAATCCTCCCCTACAGCAACTTCCTCGTGGATCTGCTCTGGTAAGAAATATGTTTATCCCACGAGAGGGCAACGTACTGATCAGTACAGACTTTGCTCAGGTTGAAATGCGCCTGATGGCACACTTCTCAGACGACCTTGACTTGATTGAGACGTTCAACGAAGCGGACAAGCACGGCGGTGACTTCTTTACAACTATGGGAGCCGCTGTGTACGGAGACCCTGAGTTCTCAAAGAAGGACAAGAGGCGTGGGCTGGTCAAGAACGTCATGTACGGTAAGGCATACGGGGCCGGGGTTGCGAAGATGGCAGCTAGTGCCGGTGTGCCATTTGAGCAGATGGAAGTTGTGGCGGACGCTATCAACACTCAGTACCCAGGAATTGCGGACATGATGAAGCGGGTTGAAGGGATTGGGTCTGACCGAGAGAAGTACGAAGGACAGGGCTATGTACTGACGCCATTTGGGCGCAGGCTTCCCTGTGACAATGACCGCACGTACAGTCTGGTCAACTACCTACTCCAAGGTCATGCAGCCGAGATCTTTAAGAAGTCGTTGATTGACCTTGACTCGGCTGGATACGGAGAGTTCTTCGTAGTTCCGGTACACGATGAAATCCTTGTGGATCTTCCTGCCGAATTGGCAGATGAGGCTATGCGTGAGATTCCCGATATTATGTCTAACACAACGGACTACTCAGTCAAGATTCTTGCTGAGTCTGAAGGTCCTCTGCTCAAGTGGGGCGAAAAGTACGAATAGTACGGACTGGACTATTCGGGCGTTTATCTGTATGATTCTAGGATGGAACCCCGTACTTTAGTCTGCCTAGATCCTGGTTTGAAATCAGGGTGTGCCGTGGTCTATGTCAGTCAGTCTTCTCTGGTCCTCATGGAGAGTGCAGAGAATACTGTTCAAGAGACCTGGGAATGGCTAGAGAACACAGTCAATGACTCCCACTCTGGCATTACTGAGGTCGTGTGTGAGTCCTTTATCATCACTCCAGAGACTGGGAAGAAGACCCAGAGCCCCTGGTCTTTGCGACTTCTCGGGGTAGCCCACTATCTTTCAGAGAAAAATGGTGTTCCGTACGTGGAGCAGACCCCATCGCAAGCTAAGCGTCTAGTGACTAATCAGATGATTAAGGATGCGGGCGTGTGGCACAGGGGCGGCGCTGGTCATGCTAATGATGCTATTAGACATGGTATGTACCGAGCAATCCAACTTGGTTGGAAGGGCGATGGCGTGCTTCCGGTATGACAAATCCGAATAAAGACTTGTCCGAGGTAATAGGCAAAAATCCGCACTGGCGAGATGACGCAGTCTGTAGCAGCGATCCGGAGTCTTGGTTTCCTGAGCCCGGTCGTCACAGCCTCTCTGAGCGAGAAATATGTCTTACTGAGTGCACTGTTGCTCCCCAATGTCTGGCTTCTGCTTTCCAGACTGGGGAGCGTTTTGGTATCTGGGGAGGGCTGACTGTATCGGCTCTGAGAAAGGCCCACAAAGAGCGGGCAAGGGCGATAAGGGCGGGGAATCCCCCGAAGCCAGTTGAGCTTTACCTGAGTACTGCATCCGCAGAATTGGAGAAGCGGACAGAAGATATCTGGGACCAGACAGATGTAGACCTACACAACTGGTCCAGAGGGCTTGAATAGGTCTTTAGGAGGCCCTGTGAGCCGTTCTAAGGGCTCTAAAGGGTGTTATGGGAAGACCGTAAGTATTGGTAGAATTATCTTAAATACAGGCAGCCGAGAGGACACAAATAGCATGACTTGCATCGCGGCGCTTGTGCACAATGGCATTATCCATATGGCCTCAGATTCAGAGGCTAGCGACGATAGTTCTTGCGTGACAATCTCAACTCCAAAGATTGCGGTTAACGGTGACTATATTGTCGGGGTTTCTCAGAGTCTTCGGGTGCTTAATATTCTTCATAATACTTCCCTTCCTCCTGTGCCTTCGCTTAGTAACCTTTATTCTTTTATGTCTGTTGAGTTTGTTCAAGACATCGCTGAAACCCTTGAAAATACTCCAGGCACAGCTACACGAGAGAAGATGGAAGAAGGAACAGAAATCCTAGTTGGAACACTAGGAAGACTGTTCCTAATCGGGTCTGACTACAGCGTCCACGAAGCAACGCAGCCCTACATGGCAATTGGTAATGGATCTCTCGCTGCTCTTGGATCGCTGTTTAGCACGGACGACCTGTCGCCGAAGAACCGCGTAATTAAAGCGGTAAAAGCATCAGCTGAATTCAGCACAGGCGTCCGTGGTCCGATCAACCACTTAAAGTTTGAGCAGACTTACTAAACTATCTTTTATGCGGTAGCAGCAACCACTGTGGCAATTCCAGTAATAATCATCAAAGATCCAACAATGACAATCAGTAATGCTGGAAAACCAGTTTGAGGTAGTTCACCTGGTAGAGGCGTGCCCTGACTTATTGCTGGGGCTGGGGTTGTCTCTTCTGGTGAAGGAGATGGGACAACAGTCTCAGTGGTGGTAGGCGTAGGAGTCGCAGTAGGAGTCTCTGTCTCCGTTGGCTCTGGTGTTGGAGTCTCGGTTACTGTCTCTGACGGAGTAGGAGTAGGAGTAGGAGTCTCTGTCTCGGTTGCAGTAGGAGTTGGAGTTGGACTCTCAGTCTCGTTCTCAGTCTCAGTTGGAGTTGGTGTTGGAGTTGGCGAGACTAAATTACACTTGTTACTCCAGATAGACTGACCTTCTTCAGTCCAGTTATACCCGGCAAAATCTTCAAATGGGGGAATGATGTCGCCCCAAAAAGGTTCAATTCCATCAGACCAAATTGGTCCAACGTGCAGTGAGTGGCCCTCTTTGATAGAGGAACGATCTACGGTTTCTCTGACGTAAGGGTTAGTCTGTGAGCTAGTTCGGTGGCAGATGGTTACTTTGTCTTCTGATGATGCAGACGAAGTTCCAACAGCAAAGAGTAAACCACAACCAACGGAAAAAAATGCAAACCCAACAAGGACAGTTACTAATTTTTTGATACTCACTATGACCTAACTTAAAGCAATCTATACTTCTGCTCAATATGAGACTTTGTGTACGCTGAGTACTTGCCGTTCTCAAATACAATAAACTTTTCAACATCTACTGGCTCGCCGTGCAGGAGTCCAAGTGCAGCCCCATTGTCTAGGACTTCAATGGAGAACTCTCCACCAGTAAATTCAATAACTTCATCAACATTGACACCAGCCCACTGAATACAGGGTATTGGTTCAGAAACAGGCTCAAGCCAGAGTATCATCGTTTTCTTCACTTTCTGGAAGATAACCATACGTTTGGTTATGAATCAGTTCTTTTGGTTGCCAAGGGCTAACAACAATCGCCCTAACCATAGCTGGATTTTCTGTCTCTCCTTCAGCCTCCCCGTCTTGCATGGCAACATCCCAGCCATGACGGTGAAGGGTTGTGATCGCTGCTTGAACTTGGTTCTCAGTTCTAGCTGCGCGAGACTTGCCTGATGATCGCTTGCCCATGTTTATCCTTATTGTCTATGAATCTTGTATCTCGGACACTACCACAATTATGGGGTAGAAACAACTTCTACAAGTAAATCACCATGAAGAAACAGTGTTCCTTGGTTGTAGAAAGTGACGGCGAACTTTCCGTTATCTGCAGCAGTAAGCGATTTAACGCTAACTATATCAATAACACTGAAAGGGCCTAGGCAGATTCCAGGAGCAAGTCTGTCTCCGGGCTCAAGATCAGAGACACGAGTTACGTCGGTGTCTAGAGGCGTTCTATTTTTTACGTCGTTGCTGTTCATTTTGATGCCTTCCTAAAGAGATCCGAAGACCTGGCTTGTTGTTTGTTCTATTAACGCGACATCTAGCAGATACTTACCACTGTCGGAAAGTAAGCCTTCAGTTCGCAATTTGTCTCTGAATGCTGTCATTGTCATTTGTCCCTCACGACCAGCAAAACCTTCCTGATCGTAAAACCGTCGGTACGACATATACGCGCTGGCGATAGCCACTGAGTCGTTTCCTGGAGAGTGCTCAAGGTTTGCTTCACGCCAAGCCAAGAATGGGTCTGACTGTGATCGGATAGCGCGTGCATAGGTCATGGCAGACGGGTGGATGGTGAAGCCTTGGCTGAGAGTTCCAGCCTTAGCATCCAGCGCACCGAACAAGCGTGGAGTGCGCTCAACAAGCTTTGCCAGGAGGGCCTGACGAGCAAGCGGACGGTGCGGGTCAAGCAGGGTGCGCTTGATGCGGTCGTCAATGTTTGTGTCGTCTCGCTTGATTGGAAAGTTGATGAACAAGAATCTGCGCCATAGAGCATCGTCTGCGGTGATTGGTGGTTCGTTAGTAGCAATCCACAGAGTTCCGTTGTTTCGGATTGTCTCCTCAGCCCGGTGAATCTGTCGGACAGCAAGAACGGTAGAGCCCGACAAAGTCTTGAGCATGTCTTCTTTAAGAGGCTTTCCCTGAGGAAGTTCGTCAAGTGTGAACATCCGCGAACCACGAGTCTTAGCCAGCGAGTACGAGTCATTGTTAACTCCATTGCCCACGACGAGAGCGTGCGAGATAACAGAGGCGTAGCCCTCGTCTCTCATTCCCATTGTGGAAGCAAGCAGGTCAACAAAGGTTGACTTACCTGAGCCCGTGGGGCCGTAAAGGATAACTACCTTGTCACCAATGATGCGCTTACCGGCGAGAGTAGCTGCTGCTACGTCAAGCAGGAACTCAGTTCCGCCCTCCTCGTCGTTGAACACGTGGCAGTCTTCAAGGAACTGGTCAAGGATCGGATCGTGTGCTCCTGGGATGTAGTCAACATCTGTGCGGTAACGAATCCGAGCATTACGAGCTGCACTACCTGAGTAGACCTCTTTGTTCTTTAGGTTAAGAACACGACCGCCTGGGAGACCAAGAAGATGATCTTGTGCATCCCACTCTTCGTCACGAGTCTTGATGCGCTCATCCGAGCGGATAAAGTCAATGGTCGCGCGCTTGCCTTCACCAGCACGGATCTTTTGTGTTAAGCGTCGGAGCGTCTGGATTGACTGAGTGTCGTTCACAGCAGCTGCATCTGCAAACCAAGAGCGCACAGGGTTAGACATTGTTCCGAGAATCATGTTCTGCAGTGAAGCCTCAGCATCTGCTCCTGAGTTCCATCCATCTTTCCACACCATAAGTTCGCTGTTGCTTGTACTCACTGAGAGGACAGAGCAGATTAAGTGCCCGTGCATATCAATGATTACACGACCAATACCAAGCGGTGTGGAAGAACGGCGCACCAATGATCCGGCACCCGGAGTTACCATCCACGGAATATCCGCGTCAAAAGTTTCGTCCGAGTCAATCTGGATAATCCCAGCAGAGACAAGCATTGCCTTGACGTCTTGGTCTAGAACGCCAAGTTCATCTCTAGAGACCCAACGGCGACCGTGGGGGCCTACGTCCGTTCCGCTAGGGAGGAATGCGTAACCACCTTCACCAACGACACGAAGACCTGAGCCAGTAAGGCTGGAGCGTCCGTCGTCCTCAGTAGGAACAAGGATGTCAGTTTCGCTGATGCGGTAGAAGTAGTGGTGTCCGCCAGAGGGAGTCATTGAGTACGCACGACGTGAATACGCAACGGCGTCAGGTGGCTCAGCACTTGGGGGAACGTCAATAACGATGATGCCAGACTCGCGTCCAGTTTTCAGTGCAATTCCTCGCTCGTACGTATGCGAGGGACCCCACTCTGCGTTAGCGTGCTCTTCGTCACGAACGACAAGACCGCCTTCACCTACGAGGTGGCGACCTGCCCCAACACAATCGTCGGAGCCACAAGCGCAGTTGTGGTCTTCTGTGATTCCCCACACCGGCATGATTATCCAGTTTGCACGGACATACCCAAGAGCCATCTTCAATGATGCGCGCATAGGTTCGGTTGAGTGTGCTTCCATAAGGGTCACAGTCCCCTCGCAATGAGGTCAACAGCTGCTACGCGCGACTTCTGTGCCCATCGGATTCCAAGCGAGTACTCCTGCGTGAGTTCATCAATGAAGGTGTCAGGCCAAGTGCCAAGATCTCCTTCACCATCAAAGGCTCTCTTGGAGGCATCTTCTAGGGCAGACTTAAAGTCACCATCCCACATCAAATCAACCCACGCTCTCCATCTGTCAATACAGCCAGAGCCTGCGCCTGCACGATCATCAGTCATCCTTAAGTTATTTAGTCCAGTCGGAGCATCGGTGTAAATAACCATGAGCCCTGGTGTGTCAGCGTACACCACTCCGGAGCGTTCTCCCGTGCTCCTGTCGTCCTCTTTACCTGGGCGAAGCCATGAGTCTTCACGGTCGTTGCTAGAGACTAGAGTCCAACCGAAGGGGACAAGAACGTCAGACCACTTAGTCGTAGCCTCAAACAAAGAGGGGATGTCCATCAGTGGTCGGTTGTCTTTGGTGTATCCACCAAGTGAGTCTTTGCGCTCAACTGGAGACACAACTCGGTTGAGCATCTCATCAGAAAGACCAAGAGAGAACTTAAGAGATTCCCAAGTTCTACGGTTACTAGTGTCACAGCGAACCAGAGTTACCTTGGCATCTTCACCACGGCGGTTGAAAGTTCCGGGGACACGGAGGACACGAGTTACATCCCCTACATGGTCAACATGCTTTCCAGTCAGAGAAGACAATGTGTTCTCAACCATGCGGACAGCAGCACTTAGGTTATTCGCAAGAGCAGGTTCACTGAGCAACCAAGCCACGTGAACACCCCAACCAGAGTGCACAACAACATCTGCAGGACCAATTCCTAAGTATCGTCCGGCTGAGTCAATCTGCTCAATAGCGTCTTCAACTGTCTCAAACAAGTTCTGCTTGCTACGACCTGGAGCGACACAGTCAACATCCATCCAGATGCACGCACCAAAGTCACGCAGTGAACTAGACCCGCGCTTGCCTGGACCGTCCGGAGCTTTACTCAGACCAATAAGACCTGCGTAAACATCATTACCTTGCTCAGCAAACTTTGTGAACGTGCCTTTGCCAGCAGCTTCAATAGCATCCGCGAGTGGTGAGTGGACTGACTTCCACTGACCAGACTTTGTTTTAAGACTGACCTCAATGATGTGGTCAAGTCCGAGCGGAGACCATACTGCGGTCATCCATTCTTGGGCTTCTGTTGTCATGGCTCCTCGTTATGTGTTTATATTTTTGATAATAGGTGGATCGTACTCTATAGATCAGGTCTTTGGCAAGGCGTTGTCGCCTCTCCATGATGCAGGATGCAGTCGCATCTTTTTGTTCCGGTGGACAGTCTTGACTTGCTCTGGTCGGAATGTCCGGTGTAAAACTACCCCTCGGTATCCTCCGATTACATCAATATGCTCGGAGAAAGATCCATCAGGAAGTTCGGTCTTTGTGTGATATAGAAACTTAAATCTTCCTTTTATATCTCTGATTGTTAGTTCAGTTCCGCGAACAACTTGACGCTTATTAATGGTTGCCGAATCGCTTACGGTTACACCTTCTTTAGGAGGTGATAATTTAAGTCTTTTCCGTCTTGCCATTGCTTCTCCGTTCAAACTCCGGGGCTACCGGAGTCTTATCTTGCTCCCTGAATAAGGGAATGATTTTAGCTATGGTTTCTTCTTTGTCAACTTTTGCTGGAGGCATAGTAAAGTCAGCATCTGAATCAAACTCAGTGTTACTCACATACACTATATTACTCCTCATCTGACAGTGATAGTGGACGAAACTTTTTGCTGGTTTGAATTCTTAGTTTGGTTGCTGGATCTAACTGCTTTATTGCTCTTTTGACTATGTGGATGTGTCGCTTAGCATACTTGGTTGCACTGTCAAAATCAGTGAAATCAGACCAGATTCCACAGGAACACTCAGCCCTGATTCCTCCCTTGGCCATATCAGTAAACTCAATGAAATGGCCGGGTGCTTTTGTATAGAAGCTCCTTGTGAAGGTTCCTTTGTGTTCGTATGTCACTATTCTCCTAGTCCTGCCTGTCGGATAACCTTTTCATTGCTCGTAAGGAAGTCTACAAAGTCTTGGTTGACTAAGCAAAGTGAGGATCTGTTGTCCCTGATAAGTTGGATTGCTCGCTCTGGAGAGAACCCATCGGTGATCAGCATCATCGCTGCAAACAAAGAGGAGCGGTTCAACCCTGCTTGGCAGTTGACTGCAACTCGGTATCCGTTAATTGCCCATGCTTCATAAGCATCAGGGAGAAAGTTCAGGAGTCGCTGTGCATCTTCGTTGGTTAGACCAGCATCGTTGATCAAGTAGCGGTACTCAAAGACTCCAGGAGCAGAGGGGCTAGAGAAACCGTACAGATTAATACGGACATCAATGCTGTCTGTTGTGTAGATCTCTGAGAACCTAGACCCAGCAGACGGATCAAGGTACGTATCCTCTGAGTGCGGTGTCTCTCCAACGTAGAAGGCTGGGCGACCTTCAATAGGGATTACAGACAGAGGTGTCGCAGGCTCAAGTTCAGCCCACTCTTCAAAGGTAAGTTGACCTAGACCAGCGATGTAGATATTTTCTGTAGTCATTTTTCTCCTAATAATTTTTGATTTGATTCCCAGAGCATACTAGATTATGTACTACTCTGTCAAATCTGCATCTTCGGCGTATGTCCACATCGTTCCATCTTCTGATACATCAGTGGAGAACACAGCAGACTCGGCCCATTCTCTTGCGGATCGCATTGTGTCTACTGCTCCTGCTTGCACTACTGCTATGGCAAGCGTGTACATCACGTCGTCGTTACCTGGATCAACAAAGCCAGGAGTTCCAAGCTTTAACTTGTCGTACTCGTCGCTAACTTCTGTCCATCTCACAAGTGAACATTCTTCAGAGTTATGTTCATCAGAAACTCTCTGGCATCGGCGACATGGCGCAGGGGGACTTTACCTACCCACTTAACACAACTTCGCTTTGTTCCATCAGTCATTGGGAAAGAGTCTACGAACGTCTCTTCAATATCAATTCCGTAAGCAATCGCTCGCTCAAGGTGCTTTGATAGATCAACTAAGACTTGCTGAGGATTTCCAAACTGCGTGTGTTCAATGTGGATGTTGCCGAAGTCTTCGACTACCCACTTGGTGCTCATAGCAAATCATCTCGAATTGAGGCTACGGCAGCAATCAAAGAACCGACGAGGACTACAACCCCAACCTTAAACTCACCAAACAAAGCAAGGATTGATCCTGCAAAGAACAAAGTAATGCAGGCTATAACGTACGGAGAAAGCTTCATTCAACTTTTCCTTCCACAACTGCAGGATTCAAAACAATCGTAGTAGAACCAAAATCTACTGCAACTCGTCCAGATCGGATGCCTACGCACTTACCTTCTTCTGTGCTACCAGCAACACGACAGGTTGATCCTAGTCCAAAAAGACCAGATCGCCAAGGTGCCCACTGCCTTGCTTCGGCCTTCTTTGCTTCCTTGTAGGAGTCGTCCCATAGATTTTCTGGGATAGGCTCTCCAGAGGACGCGTAGTACAGCAGACCAAAGACTTTAGGTATGTCTTCTGTAGGAATTTCCCACAAAAGGCAAGTCAAGGCAAAGTCTTTAGCAATGTCGGAGATCAGGCTAGCGGAGTATCCAACTTCTCCAATGGTCGTGTCGAACGAATCAATCCATGAATTGGGCTTAGAAGGTCTTCCATTGACCATGTTGATCTCCTTAGTAGGCTTAATTGTCTAGAAACGTGCAGTGATCTTTCGTCCGGTGTCATTGATTCGGCTTGGTCAAACCACGGCGACATAAATCTTTCCGCAGTGTGCTTTCCACCAATGAACAATGATCCAAATGTTAGTGAAGCAATAGCAGTCGGGGTCCACCAACCTGGGGCTGATGGGTCCGTCTCCACCACTCCCCAAGAGGCTCGGTAAGTCTCAAAGTCTTGTTGCTTTCCAGACCACTTAGTAGTGATAACAGGAAAAGTTTGATCCGAGCTTTTGAGCTTTCTTCCTGAGAATGAAGTCTCCCTTGCCCAAACCTTGGAAGCGTCAACAGAACTTCTTGGGTAGGACAAAGAAATTATTGACATAAGAGAGTCAAAAGCTCCTGATGGATCAACTAAGCGAAGTCGGTGCTGCTCTGGAACAAGCTTCTTAATCTTCTTCTCGTTTGCCCAAGGGTAAGCCGGAACAATCAAGTTCAGTTGCTCGTTCAAGTACAGTGACATTCCACGGTGTACTTTCTTTCGAAAGTCGTCATCTTCAAGATACTGCCCGTGGCCCGGTCGCTTGGAGTAGAAGTCAGACGACAGACGCGCGTAATCACTGAGTGCAGTTCTGCATCCGTTAGCCACAGAGTTTGGGTCTGGCTGGTCAATGAAGACTCCAGCCAACATCCCTTGGTCATAAGCGTCCGAGAGAGTTGCAAATCCGTGGTAGGTGTAATTCGAAACTGGAGCAGTCGGAGATGACAAGCCAATCAAAACTGGCTGAGTGATCTCGTCAACCGCGTGAGGAAATACATGCGTTACGTTCTCGTCCGAGTTAGCCATAGCCCAGCTAATCAAACTAGCAAGTGTTCCTTCGCGCTTCTTAGAGCACGCTCTAGACGAAGTACCTGTGATTAAAAGTGTCATTGTCCAATTCTTTTATGAGAGATAAAGCAGGGGCCACTTTTGCGGGTTCGGGGTGCATGTGGCCCCTGCTCTATCGGACTAGAAAGAGGGCTTGCTAGCAAGGCTCTCTTCGTCGCTCGGGCTTGGTGCAGGTGCCGGAGCGGGGGCAGGTGCTGGTGCGGGAGCAGGGGCAGGAGCCGATGCAGTCGGAGCCGGAGCTGCCGAGCCTGCAACAGGAGCAACGTTCTTAACGTCGTTCTTTGGCTTGCCGTTGTACTCGCCCTCAGTCACCTTGATCTTCACGGTGCGACCAACAAGCTTCCTGCAGGCTTCTTCACCTGATGGACGGTTAGTCCGGAAGTAGTCTGCGGTCAGACCAAAAGCGGCCATTTGACGGAAGAAGATGCCAAGCGCAGTCGGGTTCTCAGGAGAGATAACAAACTGCGTGAACACCAAGCGTCCCTTGTGAGGTCCCATATCGGCGATCTCAAAAGTGACCTTGTACATATCCTTGCCAGTAGACGAAGTCTTAGGCGAGGCATCCTTCACCGTGGCGGTGTAATCTCCAGCGGGGATGGGGGAGTAATCTCCACCACCACTGGTGTCTTCTGCGCTGTCAAGTAGCGCGTCCCATGCTGTTGAAGCCATGTTCATATTCCTCTCGGGTTTGATAGCCGTTGATACGGTCTATTCAGTAGTGGTTGTTGCTCCGACCGTACCGTAGATACGTTCGATCATTTTGGTGATGTTCAGGTCGCCTTCTTCAACGACCTCACCAAGACGTCCGCCAACTCGCTCGCCAGCAACTGCGTCCTCATTCGGACCAATCACAAGACGACGAACACGAGTGTTCGGTTGAGTCGGGTCAGCGTTCGGGTATTCATCAACACGAAGGTGTCCGGTGATGTCAAACAAGTAAGGCAGAGTAACACCTGACTTGCCCTGCAACCAAGGACGCTTCTTGCCGTTTTGGTCCTCAGACTCCATTGCAATCAAGATCACAGAAGTAAGAGGGTTAGTTGGGTGCATCGTCAAGTCGCGCAAGTCGCGGAGAAGACCAGTGGTGGAACGAAGAATCTCGCCCCAGTCCTGCATCTTGACCTGACTACGACCGGCAACGCTGTCAACGATCTTGACTTGTGCCTCAGTGACACTGTCAATAACTACGCTCTTGAACGGGTGGTTGCCTGACTGGAGCCACTCGTAAACTTTCTGGAGCGTACCAAACTGGGTCATGGTGACAACGCAAGTGTCCCAAGTTCCCGTGTCCTCTGGCGGAGCCTGAGTAGTCGGGTCCCATGCAACTGGCTTGATCGGCAAGAACCGTGCGCCACCTTCTACGTCAAGCAGAAGTCGTGGAGCAGGTGCGGTAACCGAAAGCGTTGACTTGCCTGTCTTTGATTGACCATAGATAACCATAGTCAAAGACTGGTGGAGAGTCATTTCAGTTTATCCTTCCTGGTGTTGTTTTGTACGGGAGCAATCTTAAACATCATGCTCCTCTTCGGGCTTACTTCCGTAGTAAGCGTAGGGATCAGAACGCTCAAAGTCTTCTTCAAGCATTCCTCGGAAGTCAGATCCATCGTCGAAAAGCGGACAAATTGAGTACGCTTCGCACTTCCAAGAACATGAACGATCTGGTGTAGGGTACACAACAAACAGGTGGTTTGCACCTTCATCAAGTGCTTTGCGCGTACGCATCATGTCACTGATGATTCCTGTGATTCGTGTCCACACAGACCGAAGGTGGAACTCGTTGTGGCGGATCTCAAACTCTCCATAGAACGGAGGGTTCGCGCGAGGCCCGCGCTTAACCTTGCGGAGGATTCGGTAGATACCACCTTCAACATAGTCGGTATCGCCCGAAGCTTCGTGTGTCGCTCGGTCAAGAATTGTGTAGGTAGGCAACTGCTCAGCAATGTGTGAGATTGCGGTGAAGTTGCTGAACGCCTGAGCGGTCTTGAAGTCAAGAACTCGGCGAGCGCCTGTTGCTAAGTTGCGAACACGGAGGTCAAGTTTTCCAACAAGGTTGACCGTGCCGTAAGCAGTCTCAACAGGAAGGCTCATCATCTCTTCAACCGAGATAATCTCAAGGTTTGCGTCAAGACCTTCTTCGGCAACCCACTGCTCATAGCCTTCAAGCATGACGTGGCCGAGGTCTCCATCGTTATCCAGATCAGCAGGGTCCATTCCCTGGCTCTCAAGAACAAGACGATCTTCTGCCAAAAGCTTGGAGTGCGTCTCAAGCAACGGGATTCCGTCACGGTAGTAGTGCTCAAGAGCAGCGTGGACGCGAGTACCAAGTGCGCGAGCAGAAACAATCTCTGTCTTGCGAGGACGGTACTTCAAGTAGTACTGGATGTACCACTTACGGCGACATTGCTTGAATGTCTGGATCTCTGAGTTGGACACACCAAGTGTTCCGTCAGCAGAGTCAACTGTTGATAGCGAAGTATCAGCCATCAAGTGTTCGGCTGTCATAGCTCTCCTTTAATGAATCGGTTGATTAGATCTTTTGATCGGACTACTTCTTCTAAGTAGCCTTCTTTCTGGTCAAGCACACGGAGAACAGATTCTTCTACAGTGCCCGGAGTGACGTAGTCAACTCGTAAAATAGACTCGTGTTGCTCGGAGCCAATACGGTGAGCACGATTTTCTGCCTGAGTCATTTCAACAGCAGACCATGAGCGTTGAAGGAAGACCATAACAGATGCTTTGGTCAGCGTGATGCCGGTTGAGCCAGCGCCAAGCGTGCACAGAATGAACTGTCGTTTTCCATCTTGGAACATATCAATGGCTGACTGGCGCGTCATAGCGTCTTCATCTCCAGTGATACGACAGTAGGTTAGTTCTTTCTCAGCCATGCGTGCGCCGAGTAAGTCAATGAGTTGCTTGGACTGAGCAAACACAACAACAGACTGTCCGTCAAAGTCTCCGGCAAGAATGTCGTCCATGAAAGTGTCAATCTTTCCGGACGGCTCAGTTAGTACGAGCTTTTCGTCGCCCGCTTCATTGGTGATGATCTCTCCGCTGGCACTAGCAAACTGAACCAGACGAAGTGTTTGTGTCATTGGATTAGGAGCAGACAAGAGCGAGCCGTCTTCAAGACGAGTCATCAAGTGCTTCTCCATCTCGTCGTATGCCTTCTTCTGCTTGGGAACCATTGGAGCGTCACGGCGTTCGTGAACGACAGGTGGCAGGAACGGAAGAGTGATGGACTTTGGCATACGGCGAATCATGTAGTCAGTTGATTTGAAGAACTCATCTTTGGTGTCGTTGCGAAGACCGTAGATGCTCATTCCGCCCCAAGGGTTGAGTGAGTAGTTGACGTAGCGGTCAATCCACTTAACCTTGGTTGACCATTCGTGCGGACGGAGCCAGTGGAAGATAGACCACATATCGCTTGGGCTATTAGCAACTGGAGTTCCGGTCAAAGCAATTCGGTATTTAGTTGATTCTGATTCAGAGGCAGCAAGTAGTGCGCGTGCCTGCTGGCTTGCTGGGTCCTTAGCGCGGTGAATCTCGTCAGCAATTACGGTGACAAAATCAATCTGGTTCAGTTCCTTCTCATGTGCGTGACAACGAGCAACTGAAACGGTGGTGTCTTCTCCGCCACATTCAAAGCAACGGCGCAGAGCGATGGAGCCTCTGGCAGAAAGTCGTGAGTGTGAACGAAGCATCTCCCAGTTAATGATGTAAACATCAAATCCTGGTTCAAGTGCCTTACGGCGAGCGACTGCAGATCCATCAACAACAGAGATTGAGGGTCCGCCACCTACTGCGAGTTCAGGCTTCATTGGCCAGAACTTCTCAAACTCGCGCTTCCATGAAAACTTCACGGAGTTAGGTGCAACGATAAGCGCAGGGAAAACAGTCTCTCCGCGCTCTTCACGAAGCTTGAGCGCGCGAATTGCTTGGACAGTTTTGCCAGAGCCGGGATCGTCAGCCAAAAGAGCGGAGTCAAGCGATGCGAGAAACTTGACTCCCGCTCTTTGGAATGAATAGAGGTCGTCGTCTCCTGGAGCGTCAAGGGCTTCACGAAGAGCGAGGGGTGGCCCAACTACATTTTCTTGGTAGTTACGCGCCCATTCGTCTAGCCTCTTGCCGATTTCAAGGCGGTCTCCGAAGATTCCACGAAGAGCAAGGCAGGCCGACCAAGACAGGGGGACTGTCCAGCCGTCTGCTCGCTTGCTCCATGAAGCACCTGGAACTGACTTGATGAGATCGCGGTCACGGTATTCGCCATTGACTGCAATTCGACGGAACTGAGTGTCATGTATCTCAGCACGTACGTTTGTCATAAGACCTCTTTCAGATGTCATTAGTGTCATTCTTGCCTACTCGGCAAGCTTTGTCAAGTCGTAAGGTTACTTGTTTTTTGCCGTTTCTAGGGCATTCATCCAAGATCCAAGACGGAGACGAATCAAAGTGATGGACGGGGTATCTACTGAGGTCTGCTCTTGATACTCCAGATAAGCGTTCTGTGTTGCTGCGCGTTGGTTCTTGTGCGACCAAGACAGGAAGTCACGGAGAACCTTCATCAAAGCCTTGTGATCCCAAGAGCGTTGGGGGCCACCTGGACCGCGAGCGTGCGCGACCTTACTGCCCGAAGCCACTGCCTTAACATCTGACCAGCGGTTGTCATTGCTCATGCGCTTCATCAGAGTAAGAGGAGTTGGGCAGGATTCTTTCTGTGCCTCTCTCCAGTCGCTGTAGTTCTTTGCAGAGAATGACTTGCCGTCAGCGGTAACTTCTTTGTAAGCGCGCTTAACCAGAGTAACAAGTTCTTTCTCGCTGTACTGCAGGTTTTTTGTCGTGGTGCGCTTAAGAGCAAGCATGTGCACGTGCTCTCTGCCGAGTGACTTGGAAACCAGTTCAAGTGCGCTGGAAGCAACTGCTACAGATACTTCGTACTCATCACAGATTGACAAGATGGTGGGGAGTTCGTCGCCCTTGTCAGTAGCATCAATGATCTCGTCAGCGATCTCTTTGATGGTTGTCTTCAAGTACTCGCCGTTTTCGTCACTGCGAGCAGAGGTACGACTTCTGGTGAGTTTGCTGTACTTGCTCTCACCAAGTTCTCTGGACAAGATCTGACGGACGCGCTCACGTGAGAGTGCGTACTCAGTTCCAAGTTCCTCAAGAGTTGCGTTTGTTTCCTTAAACTTGAATACAAGTTCTTGGTTGCGCTTTTCAGTGTCTAGTTCAATCATTTTTGTCCTTTCAGACTAGTTTGTATTTAGTTGTAGGGAACAATTCCTTGAAGGCTTGGAGCCTATCTCCGGAGAAGTTCTCTAGATATTGGTCAAAAGATTTCTTGGTGTTGTCAAAGTAGTGTCCGGTGACTTCAACAGGAGGCACTGTTCCAGTTGCGTTCAGTGCTCGTTGGAGTTCTTTAACAGACTTACAAGACCGCGCGCCGTAGTAAATATGCGTGGTGTAAATCTTCTTCCGTTGTATCTTTGACAGAGCCTGCTTAGAAGCATCCAGTATAGAAAGACTTGGTCTTTCGGTGGGGATGTCTTCACTTGCTCCACCAAGAAGTAAGCTTACCCAAGCAACAGTGTTGCTGTCAAGTCGGGAGAACGGAAACCCAAACTCTTTACATACTTTTTTACTTGCGTCAACATACTCTGGTGTTTTACGCAGTGCTATTGGTCCAGACAAGAAACCAGTTTGAAGAAGAAGTTTTCCGTAAGAAGCCCAATAGATCTCTTCTTCTGTCAAGTTTCCGCTGAGCACTGCCTCACTAGTTGGCATGTAAATGCCTTTGTGATCAGGGCGAGCGTAGCCAATAATCCCATTCTTAGAGAACGGACTAATAGCAAACTTGGCGTAGCGCGAGCGAGTAACAAGGCCGGGAGAATCAGCAGTCAAGGCGTGCCTTGAGATTCCGGTGACTATCTCTCCTTCAACGCACTCAACAATCCCAGCAAACAAAGGGCTCCACTTCATACCAGAAGATCCGAGGAAGAAAATATCCCCGGCGGATGGAGAGAAAGAACTGTCCGATTTGAATAATCCCCCTCTGCTATCCCAGTAAGAGGCAAGTGAGGCTACGTTCTTAACTCGGTCATTCCCAGTCCGGGTGCTGGAGGTTAGTCCAGCAGTCTTGATAAGAGAGGTCTCTAACGTCTCGCCGACTAGAGTTCGTGCGGTCTGCACAAAGTTCCAACAAGAGTAAGAAAGTACGGTTGAGTTCTTGCGGGTCTTACTGATTGCTCCGTCTAACCCGAGCATCTCGTAGGACTCGTAGATCTGACCAGACTCTTGTGAGAGATCGCCTTGGTATCCATAGGTGTACTCAATGCGCCGTTGTGGCGTTTCCTTGGTCACTTATTTCTCCGATTGTCTTTGGTTGCTTTGAAAGAGTCGGGTAGTGAGAGTATCTGGCTCTCAATCTTCTCTTTGAAAGTCATGTCGCAAGCACAGCCGATCCCAATGATCCGCTTGCACTTCTCGCAGTATTCAGGCTTTGGCATTACTAGTTACCGAGCAAAGCCCGAGCATCGTCTTCGTACTCGGGGCAGAAGGAAGCGATTGATGCGCCTACAAGGTATCCAGCATCGCTGTAACTAATTCCGTTGTTCGCAGCGACCTGACCAACATCGGTAATAGATGCACCGGAGTCAAGAGCGTTACAGATTGCTTTACCAAGGTTCACTGCGGTTGAGCGAGGGACAGTTGGGAAGCGGGGTTCAATCACAGAGTAAAAGATATCTTCTGCACTTTGTGCGGGTGGCTCGTAAACAGGTGGGTCATAGGAGTAAACAGGAGCAGGAGCTGGTGCTGAGTTGCTTGGAGCAGGTGACGAAGCACATCCGGTTACACTAAGCGCAACAATGCTCGCAACAACTGCAAGTGTGATTCTCTTGTTCATTTCGGGTAGTTCCTTTCGAGTTTAGGTTGGACTTGCTTTTCTTGAGGTTGTAGGCATAAACGAATCCGTAGAACAAGCAAAGGAATGCAAGTCCGTATTCGCCTACAAGGACTGCGTAGAGTGTCCAAGGAATCTCCATCAAGAGGCACCAAGCCCATCCTGCGCGTGGATTTCTACTAACTAACCAGAGACCGGCGATACTTCCGGCAGCGAGCAAAAATGAGAAAATCATTGTTCGCTCTCTGGTAGTGGGAATCCCTCACAACAATTTGCCTTCATGTGGCAGTGCGGACAGAGCCACCTTGTGTAGGTGGGCTCAAATTCTTTCCCGCAGTAATCGCACTCAAGCATCAGGTGTAGAGCATACTACACGTAAGTGGTTGGTGTCAAACTACCACGTGAGGGGGAGAAAGTTGGTAGCGACACGCCAGTACTTTAGTTCGTACTATTAAGAGCTGGGTGGGTAGATGACTCTTCCGACTCCAGCAGAAGCAATTAGTTTTGCGCATCCAGGACAGGGTTTTCCAGTGACGTACAGCGTAGAGTTTTGCAGGTCATTCCACGAGGCCCGAAGCAGGGCGTTGGCCTCGGCATGAGTTGACCAGCACAGGTCGTAGTTTCCCTCAGAGTGTTCGGCGGAGGGGTCTTGTGCCCGAGGACAAAGGCCAGAAGATCCGCAGGAGTTGTCGTTTCCTGGTGGAGTTCCGTTGTATCCGGTTGAAACAATCTTGTGGTCTTTGACGACAACTGCCCCATGTTGCGCCCGAGTACAGTCTCCGCGTTTTGATACGGCTACAGCGATTCCCAAGTAGTACTCGTCCCATGTAGGTCTGAGTACGGTCATGCCTCAACCCTATATGAACTTTCCCAAGCTTGCTTAATGATCGGACGGTAAAGAAGCCAAGCCCAAGCGCAGGCAATAACTAGGGCGATCTCATCAAAGAATAATGGAATGGGCATTAGCCCGAAAACTAGTAAAGCAACGAGAGCCTTTGGAAGACTCCCGTTGCTTACTAGAAGTTTGGCGGTTGTCGTTAGTCGTTTCAATTTCTAATCCTTAATACCAGTTATGGGATTGCCAGTGAGCGTAGGCTGAGCAGGGAGATCCGTAGCGACCATCAATGTAGCCAAGTCCCCATTTAATTTGGGTGGCAGCGTTGGTGCGCCAATCCGATCCAGCGGATGCCATCTTTGAACCAGGGAGAGCCTGTGGGATACCAAAGGCCCCGCCGTCAGGAGATCCAGAGTTCTTTGACCATCCGCTTTCGCGGTACCAAAGCTTCTTTAGACAAACCCACTGGCGACCAGTCCAACCACGATCAGATGCTTGAGCGTATCCAATTCGTTGGTTCTTGCCACAGGGGGTGGTCCAGTCTTCCCAAGATTCGCACTTGCGCTTTCCACTGGCTGGTGTTGTGTAAGTCTTCGTTCGAACACTAGACCGTGATGTCTTCTTGATGCGCTTGGTGCTGGTCGCTTTGCGAGTGACGATCTTCTTCTTTTTTGTCTTTGCTGGTGTTGTCTTCTTTTGAGTGGTTTGTGTCTTCTTTGTGGTTGTCTGTGTTTGTTCTGGTGCTACTGCTGTTGACGGTGCGACTGCCAGCGTGAGTCCGATAAAGACGGCAACTGCGGTCGCAGACATCAGCAACTTCGTTTTTCGTGCTTGGATGATACTCATATTGCTCCTTACCTAGATGGACAAAACTTTGCTGTAAAAGCAAAATGTCCCCGAAGGGACACAAATAAATTGTAGCAGAGGCAAAAAAGTCATAACAGACAAGAGGTACAAAACGGACTGTGGGCTATCTCACAAGAGTTATTTTGTGTCGGTAAACCAGTCAGGTATTGTGTCCGAAGTTATGGAACGGTCCGCTAATACCATGATTATATTTGATGCGCCTTCGTATTCTTCGTGCGGTGTGTCGGTGCATGTGTAGCCACCAGCCATTGTCAGAAGATCTAATTGTTCTAATAAACGATCATCAACAACGGCAACAATCATTGGAAGTTCCATTTCAACAAGAACTTCAAGTGCGCCGTAAGAGCAACCTAAAAGGAATGCTTCATCATCCAAGTCCCCACCATTGGACTTAGTCACAATGATGGGGACTTCTGGGAGATCGTCTTGATCGAACTCGTCTTCGTGCTCGTGTTCGTCAGACAAGGTGTAGCCTCTCTTGTTTTTGGTCGGGCTACTTAGTTACTTTGAAGCCGTACTTCTTGCCGAGGATGGTCAACGACTTAAGTCCAGGAATTCCGTTAGCGTCTGCTCCGGTGAATCCGCACTTACGTTGCCACTTCTTGTAAGCCTCAACAGTGAGTGTTCCATAGTAACCTTCGGCATACTTCTTTGCCAAAAGCTTCTCAGCAACTAGAGCGCTCTCAACAACCTTGGTTCCGGTTGGGTAAGAACTCTTGTTAGTTGATGGATCAGTCTTGGCAGCCTTAGTAATCCGTGCAAGAGAAACGGACGGAGTCGGCTTAGGCTTGGCTGGGGGCTTGGGCTTAGCCGGTGGCTTGGGCGTTGTTGGCTTAGCCGGAGGCTTAGGAGCAACAGGCTTTGCAGTCATGTTGGTCTTAACTCGGGCGCGTTCCTTAGCAAGGTCAAGTCCAGCAGGATCATTCTTGCGTCCCGATGGGAAGCAGATTGTCTTGTGGAACTCAAGTGCGTTCTCACTAACCTTCATGTGCTTGAGAATCGCAGCCGTTCCCTTTCGCAAGGAAACCAACAAGGGCTCGGGCCAAACTTCTCCAGTGGTGTGATCAGTCTCAATACCAATGGAGTTTTTGTTTCCTGGCTTACCTAACTTGGTAAGTCCGGCGTGTGGTGCACGACCGGATGCAATGATGTGCCAGTGGCCTTGTCTGTCTACCCAGAGTTGGGCAGCAGCTTTTTCAAAGTTGCGAATCATGTAAGCAGGTACGCCGGGTGAATCTCCCTTTGGACTTGCATCGTGGTGCCAGACAACAGACTTAGGAGTGAAAGTTCCTCCGGACAGTCCGCGCTTTTCCCAACCAGCATGTTCAACAACAGTTAGACCAGCAGCACGAAGCACTGCGGGTAACCAAGTGATTCTTTCGTAAGCCATTACTACTTCTCCTATTAGTTGGTTGAAGAGACTTCGGTGTCTTCGGTGTAACCATCTGCAACACCGGAGTCGCTACCAATACCGTAACTTGGGTCAGTTGGGTTAAGAGCAACAACGAGAGTGCGGACGGCAGCCAAAGCAGCAGCGGTGACAGCGGTCTGGACCCAAGTAAGGTCTCCGCCGGACAAAGCCTCAATCGGAATAAGGCTGATGAGAGTTACAACGAACGTGGTGAGCGCAGAGCGCAACCATGCGGGCATTGAGTAATACCTCTTTCTCTTTAGTGGGATGCTTCAAGTGTATCAGTTGGGGCATTGAAGCGTAGTGATACTGCGTGATCAATCATTTCATCAAGTGAGTACACACGATGAGCAGACATGAACATTGGTTCGTACTGATTCCAAGGACGATCCATCAGGTAAGGGTACGTTGTCTTGGGCAGTTTGGCTAGGTTACTGAGAAAATCGTCAATGTAAACATCAGTATGGACAATGGATTTATCCGAAGACATCACGAGGTTGTCGTACGGAATGTTGTTCTTAGTCAGCCAATCAAGAGTTTGACCGTGCGGGTCAGGCCCGTGATACCTAGCAGAGATGATGGTGATGTCGTGACCAGATGACTTTAGTCTCTTAAACGTCTGACTAAGGTCTTCTGGATCGGGCGGGCCAGAGAAAAGTTTTCCGTCTCTTCCAGCAAGATTGCAGTAGAACTCAAACTCTTCGCGGGTCAATCCCCAGGAAGTGAAGAAGGCGTAGTTAGACGGTTCAGCCGAAAGTTGCTCGGCAGAGTAGCCCTTATCAGTAATCAAGTAGTCACGAAAAGCATCAACGAAGTTGTACAGTACTCCGTCAATGTCAAAGCCTAGATTCATTGAGGGTCCTCCAGATCAATCTGGTTTACTCCATAGGTTTGCTTGGCGACTGGATCGCTGGCCTGCTTAGTCACCTCAACAACAAATGTCATCATGGAAGCAGAAAACCACATTGAGGCACTTTTGACCGCGTCAAATGATTTCTCATTGGTGGAGTCAAACTTGGCGCAAGCCTTGTTAAGTGACATAAGTGGCGCGGTGAGTGACTCTTCAATCTTCGGGATGTACGAGATATCAAAGGTTCGGGCGTATGCGGTGAGGTATCCGATGGTGGCTACTAACTGCTCAACCACTGCTGTATCGCGCGTGGTGTCGTAGGAGTCCAGCCGTTGCTCGGCGGTGCTCGGATTTACCATGTTGACCATTGTTTGAATCGCCAACATTACGTCTGAGAAATTTCGTCTAATCATTATTTATGCCGTCCAGTTCGGGTCAGAGAGTGGGTCATATCCGACAAAACAGCAGGAGTCGGAACAACCTAAGCGGATGTCAAGTTCTCGGTTTGCGAAAAAAGCTGTGAGTGGTTTGGTGATGCTCCCGCAAACTTCGCAGGGGGTGAGCCACTTGAGAGCCTTATCAAGGTTCTTAGGGGATGGTAATGGTGACTTCATGCCGGTGTTTCTGGCTGAGGTTTGAGCGCTGGTTCGGGCATCGTTGTCCTCAAAGATGGACAAGATGGATGCCTGTAGAGCGGGTAGGGGAGAGCGGAAGCGTCCGCGAACTAACTGAGGCGGTCGTCTGCGGAAGTGGTTTCCAAAGCCTCGGACTTGGAGTACGGCATCAAATCCTGGGCATGGACAGGGGGGTGGAACAGCCCTGCCAAACTCGGCCTCCGTGTCTTGCTTAGATCGGACACAGAAGCATCCAGAGTGGTTCGCAGAGTCGGGAGAAGCCAGCCATGTGTACTCGGTGTCGGGCACATCGGAGTGGAACTGCTTGGAGTGTCCACAGCGACAAATATCAACTGGACCTCGTGAGGCAGGTCTGGTGTTTGTGATTCCGTGATCGGCTAGCGACTGCCGGATTAGTGAAACGGCTTCGGGGTCAAATTGCCCCATAGTGATACCTCCAGATTATTTAAGTTGGTTGGTAGGAAAGTAGTGCAGTAGAGCGGTGCTGTCAAATCAACGGCGGTGAGAGAGGAACGAAACGATGGTTCCGGTCTCTGGGCTAAAGCCCAATTCGTTGTCAATTTCAAACCCTGTGGTTCGGTCAAACTCCCATCCGCAGTCCGAGATGATGAGATCATCGGTGACTGTTTTGACGGTGATTTCGGTCGGGATTCGACCTGCCAAGAGACGGATTGCTGTGTCTCCGGGTTGTAGATAAGCGAAACTTGATGCGCTGGTGGTCATGGTTCTCCTTCGTATATTTGGACAAATAGGTTTAATTTGCTCAATACGGACATTTAGGTGGTTCTGGTGTCCGTAAGTCTTGATGCACTAATTGTACACTAGTGCAAAGTAGTATGAAACAGCGCCCTAGAGTGCACTAGATGAACTAGAGGTAACTAACAACGCGTTCCTACAGACTTGCCTATACTGTGTGTTCTCTAGTATACTCCCTTTTTTACTTTAAGACAACTCTGTAGGAAGGTGTAGTTACTTGACTCTACTTCCACTAGTATCACTACTGTAACCACATTCCCGTACACTTGACAAGGGTAAGGCGCGGCGTTATACTCGGTGACATGACTACATTACTCCTCCTGTTCCTTCTGGGAACCAGACAAAAATCAAATAACAAATCCAGTGAATTAGACGACCTCGGCTACGTCGCGGGGATGGCTTTACGCGGGGTTCTACTACTAGGTCTTGGTGTGTTTTTGTGCATCAAGCAGATTGTTACTTAATAGGATCAACTACTCTTGTGGTAAGTTCTTACCATGCAAGAAGACAATCTTGGAGGAAACGAGTACAACGATGCCTTCGACGCGCTCGCAGATATCCAAGCCGAGTCCGATGAGATCGCTAAGAGGCTTTCGTCCACATTAGCTATCTATCGTGACAATCATCCCGCTTTGTCCGGTTTTGCCCAACTACTAGATGAGATCTTCCCCGCCGCGTATGTAGCTTCAGGTCGCTTATCTGTAGCAATAACCTCGGCTCAGTTTCTAACTCAAGATCCAAAACTATCCATGTTTGACCACGCTGCGCTGTCCAACCTGCTAGAGATAGTGGTAGAGTGCGGCGAGCTATTCTCCCGTCAGTACGAGCTAGTCGGCCTGATGGAGTACATTTACCAAAGCCATGATCCAATCCAATTAGGAGTAGAAGATGACTAAGTTATTGAACGCAGTTCTCGGAGTTGTTCTCACCGTGTGTCTCATCGCCGCCACTATCGCAGCGACGGTCTGGTTTATTCAGACTATCTTCAACTAAGTAAACCTGCAGCGGTCCGTGCTACTATTGGTGTAATCTTGGTTAACTGCTAGTCAAGTCTCGCCGGAGGACAAGTGCTCAACACCCCGAACTACAACATCCCATATCCTGAGTCCACCGACGCTCCCGACGGTGCCAACCAGATGGCTGACATCGCTACAACCATTGACACCGCTCTCGGTGAGGTTGATGCTGATCTAGTCACGCACTCCACCGGAGCTAACGCGGAGGACGCAGGTACAGGAAGTCCTCACCACTCAATTGGCACGGGCGCACTCCAAGCAGCAGCGGGTAACCACAATCACAACGGCGTGTACGCATACGACCTCAACACTGGTGCCGAGACTGGACCCGTAGGCACTAATGTCACTGTCACTAGTACCGTGAGCTCATCACCAACTCAAATTGACAGTATTACCTTCACCCTCAGCCAGCAGACTTCAGTTCTTCTTCTTGCTGAGTGTAGTTACGACTTATCAGGAACAGTTTATGGTAACTATGTTTACACCGGGTTTAGGGTTGACTCGGGAACTTTTGATAACCAAACAATAGTTGGTGGTGGAAGTGTCCCCGGCGGTGAGAAGTTGGTGTCACAAGCATCAATTCATAAGCTCGTAACGCTAAGCTCTGGAAGTCACACAATTGAACTCTGTGGTTACCGCGTCGCATCCAGCGGAACACTCACTGCAATAGCATCGCTTTACAGCATAACTTGGGTTCCAATCAAGGCGATCAGCTAAGACTCACCGATTCCACGAATAGGAGTCTGACCACCCTTGTCTACCACCGACGACGACTTCTTCGTCCCGGCAGTTCCTTCTTCTTCACCCGTGAAGAGGGAGGTTTCTGCGCCCGTGTTTGATGACGGGTCAGATCTTAATGAAGCAGTTAGCGCCACCCATGAGCTCGCAGCACGGCGGCTGCTTAAGCTGACACCCGTGGCTATTGATGCTATTGAAGAGATCATCACCGATGACACCGTCGCAGCATCGGTGAGACAAAAAGCCGCAGCGGATGTCCTGGATCGTGTTGGCCTTAAGCAGAGTATTAAGGTTGAAGTAGCTGCAGACATCACCGTTTCACCAAGTGAGATCCTCGCCGACCGCCTAGCTCAGCTCTCTACGGGTGCTGCTGTTCAGGCTATTATTGAAGGCGAGCTGATTGAAGACACCGATGACACAGATGACAACGAATACTCCACCGATACCGAAGAGGATTACGATGTCACCGTTGGAACGACTGAAGAGGATTGAGAAAGACCTCACCGATTTGCTATCCCGCAGCACTTCGCGCGCGGATACCATCGCCATCACCGATGCCCTTAAGCATGTGATTAACCTACGCAGCGAGCTCACCGATCCATCCACCGTTGTTACTGTGAACGAGTACACCGCTGGCGGCACCGCTTAGCTTTCGTACGCCTGGTTGGATTCGAACCAACGACCGACAGATTAGAAGTCTGTTGCTCTATCCCCTGAGCTACAGGCGTTTATCTATTCAGCAGCTTACACCGATGGCCAGACATAGGGCAGATCTTCAGGCACTCCGGGAAAGATTGGCATGTAGAACTCTGGGTTTTTGCGAACAAGGTTTGATTGATGCGACCGATGCAGCTCACCCATTCCAAACCATACAGGTAAGTCCTGGCCGCCGCCGCCATCAGCTGCAGCTTCTATTCGTTCTAAGAAGAACTCAGTAAGGGTGTCCTTGTAACCACGAGCTTTCCACTCCGTGCACACCGCCAACCCGTACTCAGCAAGTGCGTACTCATGTCCGCTCCACATCTTTGTAGCTGGATGACTCACCCACCCCTTAGTCTCACCATTAAGAGCCTTTAGGATCTGCTTTGTCTCCACCCTTTGTTTCCCGAGCCTGCGATAGTCAAGTACCCTTGCCGTCTCTTTGAAGTCTGGGTATGGAAGAAATGTTTGCATTTTATTTTGATTCCTTATCTGCGTGAGAGTGAGTTTGGATCAGTGGGGGAGGTGGGACTTGAACCCACGATCTTCGAGTTATGAGCTCGGTGCCTTGACCAGCTTGGCTACTCCCCCCGGCCATCACCGTTTATTCTTCTTGTTCCCTGCCCAGGTGGTGTTGATGTTATAGGCCCTAGTTAGTGCTTCCGCGATGACCATGTCTTCATCAAGACCTGGATCTTCAGCACGGATGTCCTGAGCCTCTTCGTCAAGAAGAGTAGCGTACGCCGGGTTGTCCGTCCATTTCATGCTCGTGCCTCGTTCCGCCAGATGAGCATCACCGCTGTTTCCAGTGAGATGTTTTCCTGGTCCGCAAAGTATTCTTTTGGCGTCGGGTACCCAGGACCCTCGGGTTGCCATTCAATAATCATCTTGTTTCGGTTAAGCCCGATCCCGAAGTGCACCGTTGCCCGGTGCTTTTGAAGCCACTCGGTCACCGCTTGGGTTTCCGATGGGACCGGAATCGTGTTGTTCAGTTCTGCTAGGTCACGCATTGTTGCTCCTTATGTAGTTGGTTTCTCGCATCAATACAGAGTATACACACATTACTTGCTCTTGTCAAACAGCTCTTCCATTGCTCTGTTGACTGGTTCCTTCCATCCGCCAAGGTTGCGCATGATGGTCAGGCGTGCAGGGGTCTCAAACGAAACCACCGATCTCCATGCCTCGTACTCATCAACCGTTCTTCCTCCGGACTTGACAAACTTCTTCAGCACGTTATTCATCTGATCAGGCGTCCACGTCGCTGCACGGTACCTGGTCCTGGATCTAATAGGCAACCCAGCTTCAGTCAGTGCTTTGGTCCATGTCCCGAACCTGTGCACGATGGCTTCACTTGAGATTCCACCGTTCTTGGCCACCCACTCTTTGTACTGGGTAACCTGCAAACTTTCAGTTCCCTGACTTTTTACTTGACGCCACGCACTGCGCAGCGCGCGCATTACTTCTTCGTCTGAATAAGTGTAGGTTCGAACGGGTGCTTCATGCGTCAACTTGTCCAGCAAACCAAGCGCTCCGACGTGTCTCCAGGCCGTAGCCTCGGACACTCCAGTGCGCTCCATGATTTCGGGGATGGACAACACACCGTTCTTCTTGAACAGTGCTCGGACTTCAGCCCGATTCTCCAGCGCCTCAAGCACCGACTTGTTTGTGCTCGGCTCAAGTACACCGTCTTCTATTGCTTGGTAGATTTCGTCCGAGACCCGCAGTCGCGGAACGCCTGTGCGCTCCGCGATGCTGGCCACCGACCATCCCTGCTCGCGCAGGTCAATGATGTCATACTTGTTTTTCATGCTACGTCCCTTCGTGTTTTGAGTACTTCGGCGTAGATATCTACTACGCCCTGTGTGATTGCGTCTTGTACCGGGAAGTCCCCGGCGCTCTCTGTTGTATGTGTCGCACCGTAGTAGTCGGTGGCCTGAACTCGCGCTCCTGTGGTTAGACCTACTCCTACTAACAAAGTGTGTCCACCGTTCATTTGATGCTCCGAGATTCGTGCACGGAGATAGGCATCGTGCTTGCGTAAGACAATGTCAAAGTCAGAGACGATTACAAGTAGTCGAACACCCATCGTTGGTGTGAATAAGTCAATCTCTTGCTCAATCGTGTCCAGAGCACCGACAACATTCTCAATCATCCCGACCGCTTTATTCACGCTAACACGGTCACTCTTGATGCGAGAACTTTGGTCAACAACGTATCCGGTGTCACCCATCCCAACCAGCGCTACCTTGCCGTCAATGTCTTTGACCGCGTGAGCCAGAGCCCACCCAGCACCAGACACCGCGTTGGAGTATGGGCGCATTGAGCCGGACTGGTCAAGGATAATTCCGCAGGTGAGCGGAACCATCGGGTCAATCCTGCGCTCTACACGCTTGAACGGACTGATTTGGTCACCAGCAAACTTGTCAATGGTTCGCAGAGCATCACGTTGTAACGCGCGCGAACCCCGAAGGTTCCCTGGTGGCGCAGACTCCCAACCGCCAACGCGGTTCACGTCTGGCATATTCAGACGAAGAAGGGTTGAGCGAAGGCTCTCACGAGTAATCATGTCACCCGAAGTCGGAGCGCGGTAAGTCTTTTCACTCACTCGCTCTGCACCCTCTTCCACGTGATAAGAACTCTCCTTCTCAGCATCCTCGCGGAGTTGTTCTTTGACCTGTTGGACAGTCTCCTCGCGTTGTTCTTCATCGCCTCTGCTCTCCAGAGCCGCTTTTGCTAGGGCCTGCATCAGTTCTTGGTTTGACTCTTGACCGTCACCGTCACCCTCAAAGGAGTCGTACAGTTCCAGCCACTTGACCAGTTGTTCTCTGGGCACGGTTATGTCAGGAAATTCCACGAAGGTGCCAGTACCAATGAGCCTCGTGTCAACTTCTGTGTAGATACTGTGACCAATCTTGGCAAACTCATTGACGAGTTCTTCACCGAGTTCGTTATTCAGAATATCAACGACATCCTGTAGCGCTGGTGAAATTTCGAGTTCTTCCAAGCGTGCTAGATGTACTCGGCTACCAAGTAGCGTTGCCGTAATGATGAGCGCATCTTTGTTTGGCATGGAGCCCACAAAGTCACGCGTAGTCACACTAGCAAGAACGAGTAACACTCGCCTACGGTCTTTGAGCCAAGTCTGGCCCTCAAGAGGAAGTCCAGCAGACGAGAAGATTTTAGCGATGCCAGCAGAGTCGGCGACAATCTCCAGCAGAGTCAGGTATCCCTGTTCTTTTGCTGGGTGGTCAATGCTCTCCAGCATCTCCTGAGAAGTATCCCTGTCCTCATACAGGTGACCAATCTCGTGCGCGTACGCGCTGATTACCTCAGGGGCAATCTTTAGAGTTTGGTATGGGTCACCAATGACAGTCGGCGGAGCACCCAGAGCAGTTCCGGAGATGTAGATTGTGCCGGTTGACATATTCGTACAAGCAAGACCACCGACTGGATTTTCACAGAAAGCCACCGATGCCCTATGGAACGGAGTCATACGCTTAGTCAACGATGTCAGGCTGTGTGCGATTGGAGCCCACCCCCTTGAGGGGATGAACCCTTCGCCGTAGTTCTCAGACCAGTTCGTTTTCATTACGCATCCACCTGCAACACATCGGAGTCCAGCCCAGCGAACGCTTGGATAGCGAGCGTGACTTGATTGCGTGAATAAGGAGGACACATTGAGACCAGCGCGTTCACGCCCTGTTGCTCACCAAAGACCTTCCAGATTTTTGTCACGGATAGAGCCTCGCGCGTTTGCGGAGCCCAAGCAGTTTCGCCAGCCTTCTTGCGTTCGTTCAGGCTCTTGACAATCTGCACAACCTTTTCGTCAACACCGATGTCGGCCAGCACATCAAAGTCCGTCTCAACGAGCAGAGGGTAGGACAGTCGGGACACCAGTGCTTCGGACATACGCACTCCGAGCGCGTTGGGGTTACCGGCGAACAGGCAGGCGAAGCCAGCCTTAGCGTGTACAGGCTCCATCGTTGGGTTCTGGCGAACGTCAATGACACCGCGTCCGTCAAGCAGAGGGTTGAGGATTGAGATAACGCGAGCGTCAATCAGTCCCACTTCGTCAATGAAGATTGGCGTACCGTTCTTCATAGCACGGATAAGAGGGCCGTCTACCCATTTGTATCCCTCGCTGTCTTGCACCCACGAGCCAACGAAACTTGATTCGTCAGTGTCGGCTGAGCCGATGATGGTTTCCAGCCCCTCACCGAAAGATGCCTCAACAAGCGCAGTCTTCCCACAGCCGGGGTCTCCATACAGATAAGGGATGAGTCCTTGGTCAACAGCCTCGCGGAGGATTTCCACATCAGGCTTGCCACCGATTGTTCGTCCAAAGTAGATTTCACCGTTCGGACGGACATACTCAGGCCGTGTGCCAGCGCGCGAAACGACAGCCTTCTGAGGCTTGGGCTCAGGCTTTTCGTTTAGCATCTTGTTTTTCACAGCGTCACTGATGGTTTCGTACTCAGTAGCAGAGCCACCTGGGATTGCGTCAACGCTACACAGAGGGTTCTTGGATACGAACGGAGCGACTTCCCTGAGGAACAGCAGAGTCTCACGGTTGAGCGCGGTTGTGCCGTCAGCACCAGAGATGTTGTCAATCACATAGTCAGGGACATTCAGGACTACTGTCCACCTATCCCTCTTATTACCGACATCCTTGCTGAGCACCCCCGGCCTTGATGTCGGGTTAGCAGTATCGGCAGAGTAGAACACCTCGCCGTGTTTGATGATTATTCCGGTCTTGCCGAACCCCGGAGCAAGCGTAATGTTTGTCATTTGTTGGTTCCCTTCGTTTGGTTTGGTTTGATTGGTGAAGCGTACAGCATCGGTGTGACAGAGTCAAATCGGCTCACTCCTCACCACCCTCGGTTAGCACAGGCTCGTAATCGTTTTTGGCACCGCACTCCTCGCACGCCTCGCCGTCCTCAAGGTTTCCCCACGCGACCTCGGGGCACTCGCCGTACTTCTCCAGAAGCCACTCGTGGTCAACCTCGCCTTCCTCCTCGTCCACGATTTCACCGTCAGCAAGGGTGATGCTTCCCCAGAAGCCCATACCCAACTCGGAGTATTCCACCGAGATGTTCAGGCTCGGGTACTGCTCAGCCATCGCTATGTAAGCCGGAACAGCAGGCCCCCAAGCCGTGTCAAAGGAGACACAGATACTTGACTTATCCCCATAGGTAATAACCGGAAGGTCGTCACCAATGCCGGTGTCCCACTTCGTGCCCCAGTTGTTCACATTCCAGTCGTACCAATAGTTCGGGGCTGAACGGTCGTTGCTGAAGTAATCCTCAGCGGTTTGTGACTCCACAGGTGGAGCAACGAAGTTCCAGAAAAACCCCGAGAGGTCGTCCCGATACTCCTGCACGGATTTACCATCGGAGTAGTTTGTCACGAACCCACTGTGGGGCTTCTTGGCTTGCTCAGTAAAGCGTAGTACCTCGGCTGTGTCTCCACTAACCGTCAATGTGTTCTCGCACCAGTTAGGCATTTTGTTTCCCTTCGTTTGATTTGATTGGTTTGGTCTTGCTTGATGAAGCATAAGGCATAGGTCTGACACTTGTCAAGTCCTAGTCCTCGTCCTCGTCCTCGTCTGCCGTAGAGTCGCCGGTTGAGATTACGATGTCCCCGAAGTAGAGGCCACCCTCACCGTCAGTCCAGCACTTAGTGTCAGTAGTGAACACCAGTTCTTGCCCGAAGTAGCCAGCCATGTAAGTGTTAGGAGCATCTACTACTCCGTACTTAGACTCGCGTAGTTCCATCGGCACAAGCCCAATGAGCCCAGCGTCCACCGCATACTCCCGACCACGGTTATCTGGATAGATACCGTCACCGTAAGCCGTTCCGAACGCCAGCACTTCGTAACCCTTACTAGTACCAACAGGGCTGTCCCTAAAGAAGTTTGAGGACTCCAATAGTTCCATCCACACTTTATTGTTGTTGATTGAGTAGCAGGGGTCTGCCAGCCAGTATCGGCCAGCAGGCACGATTACCGTATCTATTACTAGTTTCATTTGTTGCTCCTTATCATTGTTGGTTGATTGTGTTGCTGTGGTACGAGTGTAGAGCATACACCCATAGTCTGTCAAGTCAGGCGTTCGTCTGCGTGAGAGTGAGTTCGGAACGGACGCGAAGGGCAACCCACATAGTTCTGGCAGTGGGCTAGGCACGAGCCACAAGAGCCACACCACTGCACCGTTTCGTCCACGGCTTCGCAGGTGTCGCAGGTCGGGGTCATAGCGCGTTCCCTTCCTCATCGCGCCAATCCGCCATACCCACATCTACTGTGTGTCCCCACGAACAGGACAGGTCTTCCTCGGCCCTACTACTGATTTCCCTGATGACATCATCCAGCGTCACCGATTCGTGAGTAACCGTTCCAGTATCAACAAGGAACTCAATAATCCCAACGACATCGTACTCAGCCGTCATACTCACACTAATAGTCTTTGGGAGAGTCTCACTCATTGTTGACCACCAGCCCTGTGATTTCGGCCCACTCCTCGGGAGTCTTTTCACCCGTGGTGTGGTCGTAGTCTGCGTACTGCTCACTGTGAAGTTCTGCTCGGAACTTCTCAGCACCTTGCAGTGTGCTGAACAGAGCACCGACAGCGTCAGTGTTCTCCCATCCGTAATAGTCCCAATAGTCTGGGTCAGACACGGTCACCATCCATACAAACGATGTGCTCATACCAACTCATCCTTCCTGATTGTGAAGTCCATCGTTTCCCACGAGAGTTCTCGGGGAGCCAGCGTGGCCAACGCACTGATGTATTCTTGGATGATTCGTTCAGCATCCTCAGCATCCTCAGCGTCAAAAGCGTCAATGTTCAGGGTCAGCACCGCTGTGTAAAGACTGTCGGGCTCGCTTACCTGTACGAATACGCTCTCGTCGGCTGCGGGCACCTCGGTCACGAAGTAGCCAATGCGATTGACTAAGTGGTATCCGTTGATGACGAGCGTAGAGCCGTCGTCACCGTCCACATAAGTCCAGACACACTTGGGGTCAGACTTGGCGACTGACAGGACATAGTCAAGTTCCTCGCCGTAGGTCTCAAACATCACACCGACACCTTCCTCGTTTTGCCACGAGGCATCCTCGTCAAGGTGATTGTTGACCGGCCTGTATTGCTCAATCCACTCATTTACTTCCATTGTGTTGCTCCTTATCTCGGTTGGTTGGTTGCTTACTTGGTAGAGTATCTCATAGTTCTCTGACAGTGTCAACTCGGTTGTCTGTCTCAATCCACACCCTTGCCCCGCAGGACAGGGGGTCAGTCGGACGATAGACAACCTGCCCAGCGGGCAGGCCGTCCTGACCGTAGATGATTGCTGAGTACCCGTAATCATTTGATTTGTAGGTCTTGACAGTAATCACCGGCTCCAGCGCATCGGGGTTCTTTGCGTTGGATTTGATTTTGTGCTGGTTGATGTGGATTATTGTTTTCACCCTTATCGCTCACTCCTGTCAAAGAAGCCGTTGTCCCACCCATTGTCGGGAGCGATGTCCGCGAGTTCGGACGGGAGAGTCCAAGTGATTTCAGGTAGAACCGTGTCCGTCACATTGTTCACAGCCACGAGCACCCATACATCGTCCGAGTCCTCGCCCTGAGCATTGACCACTCCGGTGACGGTGTGGTCAAAGGTGAAGTGTGCGAACCGCTCGTCCTGAGCGAGTTTGAGCGACAGGGCCTCGGGGCTCTGCGGAGTCAGGAAGTGGTTGATGATGTAGTCAAGCCACGACTTCGGGTAGTAGAACTTTTCACCCTCGTCCCAGACAATGCCCGCACCGTCAGCCGTTGGTATCCATTGACACCACAAACCTGGTTGTGAGCCTGAGTCGTTGTGGTCAATGACATCGCTCTTATCGTTACCGACATAGAACTGACGCTCACGCTCCATACGGCGCGTGCTTGCGAACTCGTGTAGGTACGAGATTTCGTGCTCATTGAGCGGAGGCGTAACTGTGAACGCGCCGTCAAAGTAAGTTGTGTAACCCATTGTGTGCTCCTTATTGTAGTTGGTTGGTCTTGCTGGATTAGTATTACACAGGTGTCTGACACTTGTCAAGTCACCGCTACTGCTGGGTCTGCGTGAGAGTGAGTTAGCGGAATAGGCTCACCCCTATGGAGATGATTGTGAAGAAGGTGACAAGTAGTAATAGTCCTATTACCATCTGCTCACCGTCGCCCCGCTGCGTCACGAGGTTTCCTCTGGGCTGGTCAGTATCTGCACGCAGGCGTCCACCGCTTCGTCAATGGAGTGATAGACCTCCCACTCAAGGTCGTCCCCTGACTCCTCTGCGTCTAGGTCACGCAACTCAAACCAACTGTTGTTCACCCACACATCAAAGTCACGCTCTCGCCAATAATCCGTGAAGTCGGAGAGTTTGCTATCTGTGTCAATACCGACATCAAACAAGTCCGAGGTGTAGCGGAGCACTCGGTAGTCCGGTGTCGGATTTTCCACACCGCCCTCTGGGAACAGTATTCGCATCTCACCGACACAGAACACACCAAGCCTTCGCTTACCATTTGACACGCTTGCTAGGACACCGAAACCGTCCACATAGAACGCGCTGTCCAACTGCTCTGGGTGGTACGCATCGTAGTAGGTTATGTCTGTCATTGCTTACTCCTCTGATTAGGATTGTGCTTTGGTTATGTTTGACCCAAGTTCTTTGGCTTGTTCGTAGATGTCCGTGAGGCACACGACCTTGTGCTCACCCTTGCTGTTCACAGCGTAGGCAACTCCGTTCATGTATCGGTACTTTTCCGAGCCTGTCTCAATGACGATACAGACCTCTCCTTCAGCCAAGTGCTTACTCACAGCATCAAGATAGTCAATGTCCTCAAAGTCCTCAGTCTCCTCGTTGTAGCGCGACCAAGACAGTCCACCACCGTCACCACCGTTATCTATGAAGCCGTAGAGGATTTCACCGTCAACAGCGCGCTCAATGATTTCCACGTCGTACTGCTCAAACTCAGCGCGGAACGCATCAGCGTCCCTGACGCGGAAGTAGTTGCTCCGTCCCTGCCCGATGTAGTAAGCCATTAGTTCACCTCACTAGGGGCGAAGGTGAACGATACTACCAAGACCACAAAGAGTTCGTCGTTCCAGCGGTCAAACGGCTTGGTCTTGATAAAGTCCCAGAAGTTCTCAGCCACAGTTTCGTGGGGGTCGTGGTAGTAAAGGATTTCGCTATCGCGGATACCCGAGGGAGTCTGGGCTTCGTCCATCGGTATCTCGTCTGGAAACTCATTTGTCTCAAAGGACACATACCCGACACCCTTATCGCCGTTACGCCACTCATAGTTGACTACGCACCCGATTGGGTAAGTCTGTTCAGTCATTGCTATTGCTCCTTAGTTTGTAGTGTTTGTCTGACAAGTGAAACCTTACTATCGTTTGTCTCCTGTGTCAACACATCGTCACCGCTTCTATCTGCGTGAGAGTGAGTCCACCGATTTTTGATTGTGGATAAAGCAAACCCCCTAGTAGGGGTGGACTAGGGGGTTTGCGGAGCGGGGAGCGTAGGAGAAAGGAGTAAAACCTACGCTCCCCCACTACCCTTCGCACGAGCGGGATAAGTGTCAGCAAGCCCCTGCTCGTGCGGTCTCACCCCAACCGATGAGTGTCGGGGGAGTTCTAGTTCCGTTCCCCACCCCTGTGCCTTTTCCCGTGGACAGAGGTGGGGAGCGGAAGTCTGCTTACGCTAGGAGCAACGCTCCAGCGCGGTCGGTGAGGCTCTCGCCTCGGGTACGGTTCTCCATCTGGCGAACCGCTCGGTCAGCCCCGCGAACAGGGCGCACCCATTGGTCATACTCGCTCACAGCATTCCACGCCGACCAGCGCGTGTTGGCGATGTTTGCGTTAGTAGGACTAACGAACACATCTAGCAACGCGTCACGCGTGTCCAGCCGAGAGGCAATCACTCGGTCGGAGTCGCTCTCACTCACAGGCACGAGCGTCTCACAGAAGGTGACAAACTCGGACTTGCTCATAGAGGTAAGAGCCAAACGCTCAGCGTCCTCAGAGAGTTGCTTGGTCGCGTTCACCGTCAGGTTGATAGCCTCACGCACGCGCTGGCTGGTCACATCTAAGTGCTTGGTGTGACGGAACGAGATACCGTACTCGCGTCCCTTACGGATACTACGGATTTGGTTGGTACAAGCCAACCGGAGTCCGGTCACCGAGAGGTGAAGCGCACCGCCACCATCGTGACTGTTCTCTACGAACAAGAACACATCAGTCTGGTCGTCACCGACTGTGAAGCCCTCGGGCATACGCATCGCAACGAATACGCTCCGATTGTTTCGGTACGCACCGGCACTCTCAAACGAAGCCCCAGCACCGTCCACGAGGCTGTCCAGAAGGTCAGTCATTTCGTGGTTCTGAACCGGCACATAGTCTTTGCCGACTACGCCCAGCACATCTAGAGGCAAGCCGTCTGAGCCGAACCGTGTCACCGCTACTTTGTCCTCTAGCACGAGGTTGGTCACGCCCAGAGGTGTGATTGCCGTGGTGGAGAGTTCGGTCTTGTCAACCGTCCACCCAAGCCCTGCCTCGCGCAAGATGTCTCCAGCACGCAGACCGCCGTGTTCAGGTGTCTGAACCCACGAGCCTACGGTATTCCACGCAGGTATGCGCGATAATGTTTCAGTCATTTGTTGCTCCTTTGATTATTGTTGGTTGATGTTGCCTTACGATACGAAGTTTACCCTAGCCTTATCCGTACTGTCAAGTCTAGTTATCCACAGGCTCACCCTTGGCTGTCTGCGTGAGAGTGAGTTCAGCCGTGGGGCTGGTAGCAGGGGTGAGGCTTGCGCCCCACCCCCACCGTCAGCCTTAGCCCTGATGAAGCACAGGTCGGTAGGCGACTAAACGCAGAGCCTCAGCGTGGATTTCTGGGGCTAGTTCCTTGACGATTTTCGCGTCAATGTTGCTGTTGGTGCGGAACGGTACTTTCACCGCTACTACACCGCCCACAGTACCCTCAACGGACTCACCGATAGCCTCAAGGATACGCGCGCCGAGTTCCTTGCGCCGTTCCTCAATAGCCTTAGCCTGAACGCCAAGTGCCTTGTGCTCGGCGATAACCGCCGTGATTGCGTCAAGTGCGACGCGTGTGTCTTGGTTAGAGGTAGCCACCTCAGTCCCCTTTCGTTTGTGAGCAAAGCCCTGTGCTGTGCTCGTGAGATTAGTTTACAGGTGGTGGGGGTGTGTGTCAACCCCTAGTTATCCACCTGTGGATAACTCTTGTCACCGTCTGCGTGAGAGTGAGTAAGACTCCCCAACAAGAACCGCCACCCCCGAAGGGGTGACGGCTCTCGCCGTTATGCTGAGAGTGCGATACCGATGAGTTGCTTGACCGTATCCGGTGGCACATTGACCTTGACTATCTGGTCAAACAGGTCAGCGAGCCGGTAGTCCTTATCAGCCGACAGGGCTAGAGAGAGGAACTCCGCGCTTGCGTCACCCTCGCCCCAAGTGTAGGCGATGATAGAGGCAATCGTGGCTGGTGGCGCGATACGCTCAGCAGGCAGACTCTCAGCCATTGTCTGACAGAGGTTGCCGATAAGCGCGCCCGCGCGCTCGCCGTCACTCATCGCTACGCCGAGTAGTTCATCACGAACCTGTGTGTTTTCCAACAGGTCGCTAACAGAGGTCAGGTCGCTCTCGCTGAACCCTTCCTCGTACTTCACAGCCACATCTAGGATAGTGGCTACTTGCTCAAGTGTGCTCATCTATTGCTCCTTTTCATTTAGTGGGTGGCTCATCAGCGTGGGTTCCCAAGTCCACGGACACCTCTCGGTGTTTCGCCTTGCTAGTCCTCGTCATACCACCTGAGAGTGGACTCAATCTGTATGGCTGTGAAGGTGACGGTGTATCCGGTATCCGTCACAGTCCCTTCGTGCGTGCCGTCCCCATTAGGGGTTAGTGTCCAAGTGGAGTAGGCAGGTGCCTGACCGACAGGTACCTTGTTGTAAATGACTCGCATTGCTATCTCCTTCGTTGGTTGGTCTTGCTGACAAGTAGAACAATACGGCAATCTGACAGGTGTGTCAAGTGGTAGTTATCCACAGCCCCTCTGCGTGAGAGTGAGCCACCGCCGTGGGGTGAAGGTGCTGAGGTGGGGGCTTGCGCCCCCACCCAGCGTGGTCTTACAGAGCGATGTAGAAGGTGTGACCGTCTACCTCAACCTCGGTGAGGTCGCCCTTGAGTTCGTCAGAAGCCAAGTCCCAGTCAATCTGGGACAGAGGCCACTCACTCGTGCTCAACCCAAGGTTGCTCTCAGCGTACTCCTGAGCGTATTCCGCAAGGTCACCCTCGGGGATAAGTTCGGCGTACTCGTCACCCACCTCGTTGATGACCTCAATGTAGGCGTTGGCAGTTTCCTCGGGCAGAGGGTCATAGCCGTCAGGCACAGACCCACGCTCAAGAGCCTCGTCTACATCAAGTCCAGAAGCCTCAAGTGCGTCCCTGAGTTCGCTGACGGTGATGCGGTCGTATCCGGTGATACTCATTGTGTTTCCTTTCGTAGTGGTTGGTGTTGCTGACAGGTGAAGCATAACAGCACCAATGCTGTCTTGTCAAGTATCCCCTCTGTTGAGTTATCAAGTTGCTGACTTACAAAGCAAACTTTACACCCTACGGCTGACCCTGTCAACCTGTGGATAACTCTGCCCTGTGGATAACTTTTCTTATCTGTCTGCGTGAGAGTGAGTTAGGTCTGGCAATACTAAGAGCCGGTAGCGCGCTTCCCAGCGAGCCACCGGCACTTAGGGTCTTAGTCTTACCAACTAGCCTCGTAGATGAAGTCCCAATCCTCTGGAGTCTCAGCCAGTACCGTTGTCAGTTGGTCAATGGTGTTGTCAATGTCTTGCCAGTACCACTCGCTAATCTCAGACGAGCCGAAGAAGAAGCCGTCTGAAGGTGGCAGTAGTTCCTCTGCTGAGTCCTTGCCACCCTCTTTGACCGTCTTACAGACTTCCAGTAGTTCGGTCAGTTGCTCGCGTGTGACGTACGCCTGCCGTTGGTCGTCATTACCACCGGCACAGTTGCCAATGAACCAAGCGTGGATTTGGTTAGCCTTGCGCCAGTAGGCTACGGACAAGTCCACCGTTGCTGATGGTGCGAAGCCCTTGTAGCCACTCACCACGCTCTCAGCGTTCACCACGCTGACTAGGCTACCGAACGCAGTACGGTCTTGCTCGCTTGCGTATTCTGAGCCACTCACAAACTTGCGCGCGCTCAGGTACATGTCTAATCCCATTACAGTTCCCTTCGTTGGTTGGTGTTGCTCTGACAAGGATTACTTTACAGCAATAGGCTGACACGGTCAAGTCTAGTTATCCACAGGTTCTAGTCTGCCCCTCTGCGTGAGAGTGAGTTCGGATGCGCGCGCGAGGAACGCGAACAACCCCGCCATTTCTGGCGGGGTGTCCGGTTGGTTTGGTTAGAGGTCGTCCTCGTCCTCGTCCTCGTCCTCGTAGTCAACGAGCCACGCCTCAAGGTGGTGTCCCTCAACGACAGCCCACGCTGGCGCAGTCGTCTGACCACGCCACAACACACCTTCGGGAAGGGTGATGCTCCGGCGGTCAATAGCCTCAATAGCGAGCACACACGGCTCTACCATCTCGGTTGGGACAGGTGGGTAGTGGTTGCTAGTGAGGTGGATAGATAGTGCGTTGCGCAAGCCCAGCGTGCTGGTGGCTAGGTCTAGTGCGAGGTTGTTTCCCATTGTGTTTCCCTTCGGTTGTTGTTGCTTGCTGATAGGATTATCATCCCACACTTTCGTGTGAGAGTCAAGTGGTTAGGCTACGCCTTCCCACTCGGCTATGGTGTCGTAGGGTTCATTAGGCTCACCGTGTCCGGCGCAGTAGTCGCTACCCTCAACCTTGTCATTCTCGCAGTATTCGGCTTGCTCGTAGTAGGTAGCCGAGGATACCTGCGCGTCGCACTGTGTGTCGTTCACGACGCCCCCTTGTTCGTGAGGTACAGGGCGATACGGCGTATCGTGTACGCTTGCGCCTGTGCGCTCGCGTCGTTGCGTGCTGACGCGCACTCGCTGTGTGCGCCCTTACAGTCACACCGGAACGCATACGGAGTGAAGCGTTCCGTTAGTTCCTCGGCTAGTTCGGTGTAGTCCATTGTGTTCCTTCCGGTTGTTGTTCCTTGCTGACGAGATAAGTATCCCATACCCATCTGACCATTGTCAAGGCAGGGTTATCCACAGGTGGACAAGGGGGGGACTCCTGCGTGAGAGTGAGCGCGCATCACTTGGCGATGGCGCGCGACCAACCCCCTGACAAGAGCGGTAGTCAGGGGGTCAGCGCGTGCGGTGTCAGCGATTAGGTCTTTAGCCAGCCTCTACCACGGCTGGGTCTTGGTAGGTGCGTACGGCGTTGCGCTTGATGTCCATCACATACACATCGCCGAGGTCAGGGAAGCCCTGCGTGAACGGCGAGGATACTTGGCAGAACCAGCGTGCTCCGTCCTTGTCGTCGTCTGCCTGCCACTTCTTTAGGACAATCCACTTCCAGCCGTCTGACTCCCAGACTTCGTAGGGGTTATCTGCCTTGCGGGTCTTGGCGCATAGGTTTTTAGCCATTGTGTTTCCTTTCGGTTAGTTGATGTCTTGCTGACAGGGATGAGTAAACCATAGGTGACGAGCATTTGTCAAGCCCATCACACCCCCGCTTCGTAGTTGAGTATTTCGTGAAGCCGAACGATTTGCTCGTTGATGCGTCCGATACGCTCGGTCGCGCTCTGGCGCAGAAGATTACCAAGGGGACTTGATGAGTCGTATGAGTCGTATCCCTCTAGTTCGTCCTCGCAGACGACTCGGTAGCCATACAGCAACCCAAGCAGGTCTGCGTGCTCACTACGGTCAAGAGGCTGAACGGCTGTGGTGTCGGTCATTGTGGTTCCTTCCGGTTGGTGTGTGTTGCTGACAAGTAGAACGATACCGTAATCCACTGACAAGTACAAGTCTGTGGATAACTATTCCTGTGGATAACTTTTTGGTTCTTCTGCGTGAGAGTGAGCCAGATCCGCTGGACTCCCCCGCGCTCGCGCGCGGGTTCGTCCGTTGGCTAGTTCGGGAACACTAAGTCCAGACAGGCTTGCGACATAGTGTCCGGCGAGGTCTTACACTCGTCCGGCGTAATCGCATTGTCCACTGCCCATAGGGCGAGCAGGGCGAGCAGGGTGAGGGCTAGGGCTAGGGCTACGCGCCCGCGCTTGGTCAGGGTCATCAGGTTCTCCTTATGAGTGCTCTCGTATTGCCCGAGCCTTTTGAGCCGAGCGTGAACGGTTGCGCTTGGTGCGCTTGTCGTGGTGCTTGCCCGAGGCGTTGCTACGGCGACGCTCTTGGACAGCGAGCATACGCTCGCGGTTCCCGTGGTCAAACATTGTTCTCTCCTTTGGTTGGTGTCTTGCTGACATAGATAAGTATCTCACACACTAGCGACCTTTGTCAAGCAAGTAGCCGGTACTCGTTTGAGTACCGGCTACCGGCTTGCTAGGAAACGCGCTCCCAGTCTTGAGCGGAGATGTAGTGTTTGAGGTTCGGGTAATAGACCCGCACCTCATACCCCGTGTCCACAGGAGTGACCGTGAAGTAGTCCTCGGTCAGCCCCTCTAGGTCGTGTGGCTGGTCTGCCCTGACTGCCTCGGCTTGCTCGGCTGTGTCAAACACAACGTGGCAACCGAACGGACCGATGTACCACGAACGTGAACGTATGACGTTCATAGGTTCTCCCTCTTGAGTTATCAACGACAGCGACTTGCTGACAGAGATAAGTATTCCAGATAACACCGACATTGTCAAATCGTGGTTATCCACAGGGTGTGGACAACTTCTGCGTGAGAGTGAGCCAGACCCCTGCGACTTCGCGCGCGACAGGTGGCCAGACAGACGAAAGCCCCCCGCTTGCGCGGGGGGCCTTGGTCTAGATGCGTCCGTAGTTCCGCTTGAGTTGCCACCTCACAGCGGACTTCCTTGCTTCCTCGCAAGCCTGTACTGCCTTGCGCATCGCCTCGCGCACCTCTGGGGGTGCGTCCGGTGAAGGGTTCACGTCCCGATAACGGTCTTCACGAACCACGTGCGAGGACTCGTAAACGGCTTGGTTCATTGCGTCCTCGGCTTCCCACAGGAGTTCCATGATGCGTGGGGTGACGTTGTCTGCGATTGCTGAACACGCGCTACAGTGAGTCATTGTGTATCTCCCTTTTGAGTTGTTGTCTTGCTTGTGTCTAAAGTTTACACCCAGGGACTGACACTGTCAAGTTCATAGTTATCCACAGGTTGGTTTATCCACAGGTGGTTTTCTGCGTGAGAGTGAGCATAGTTATCCACAGCCTGTGGATAACTTTTTTAGATGAGCGGGTCTGCGTCTGCGTCCGCTGGGCAGGGGACTGTGACCTTTGTCCCACAGCAGTAGCAGTATCCGGTCAGGGTGTACCACACGATTTCGTGGTTCTCAAAACTAGCGAGGATGCGGAAGGTGTTGCTTCCGCAACTCGGGCACGCGTGCGTGGGTATTCCTGTTGCGTCTAGCAACAGTTCGTCCGTGTTGTCCGTGTTGTCCATTGTGTGTTCCTTTGGCTAGGTCAGGCTGACGATTGGCTGGGCTTGACGTTCAGGGTGTGAGAGTCGTCGCGTACAGCGAACGGACTACTAGCGAGGATAGCGGACTCGCTTGCGAGGTAGTGGTGACGGCAGAACCTGAGAGGCTCGGCGTTGTCTGCCGTGAACAGAACCGCGTAGAACGCTTGGGCATTACAGCCCCCTGTGTCACAGCGGTCTGCGGGGCGTAGTTCAGGGATAAGGGACTCAAGCGGGTGTCCGTCTGCCTCTTGCGTTTCGTCAGGCTCAACGGTGGTTGTTGCTTCACTCATAGTCGTTTCCTTTCGTCGTATGTCTAGTCTATCGCTTATGTGTTTGTATTGCTGACACTCGTACCGTACAGCACGCGCGCGGGTTCAGTCAAGCCACTCCACGGTGATGTCGTGGGACAGGCTCTCAATGTCAAAACCGTAGTAGTCGTTCAGAAACTCACTAGCCCTTGCGACTACTTGCTCGTCCGTAGTCCCTCTCTCGGAGTGGTGCGTGTGCGTGAGGATAAAAAAGTCGGCGATGTAGGTCACGTTCGCTGATTGCTCCATTGTTCTCTCCTTTGGTTGGTGTCTTGCTGACAGGGATAACACTAAGGCATAACGGACAGTCTGTCAAGGGTCTTGGTTAGTGGTGTCGGGCAGTGCTTCCCAGCCTTCCCTAGTCCACCTAGTCCTGCTCTACCGAACCGAGCAAGAGGTCTAGCGGGGTGATACCCGCCTTCAGGAGTGCCCCCTCGGGGTCATTACCTGCTACACAGGACATTTCGTCCCACGAGGTGACCTCGCGGTTCTCCGCCGAGAACACCATAGTCTCATCAACTACGACCTCGCCGGTGACAGGGTGTACCTCGTGCGCGTGGGACACCCACACCTGTGAGCCGTCCGCGAGCGTGAGGTAAAACTTGTCGCTCAATGACCGAACCTTCATCTTGTTCACCACCTCTCCTTGTTTGTGCTGACATAGAGAAACTTACTCGCTCATCGGCTAGGTGTCAAATCAGGGTTATCCACAACCTGTGGATAAAGGTTGGTTGGGTGCGTGAGAGTGAGTTGGGGGCAGGGGTGTTAGTACCGACTAGGCGGGGGGACGCCTAGCCGGTACTAAGTCTATCGGGAGAGGGTCAGACCCTCTACCTCTAACTCTTTGCGGTAGAGGGTCTTAGCCTCTGCCGTGTTGTACCCGATGTAGATACGCTCTCGTAGCCACGCTGTGTAGCCGTCTGATACGAGCGCGGATAGGACTAGGTGTCCTGTGCCTCGCGTCTTGCGGTGGCTAATCATTTCCTCATCCTCTGCTCGCGGTAAGCGTCCAAACTCTCTTGCTGTGTGACTGTTTCCATCTCCATTGTCTTGCCTCTCTGTGTCGGTGTCTTGCTGACAGGGATAACTTTACGGCATTGTGGGTGTCCTGTCAAGACCTAGTTATCCACAGGCAGGGTGGTAGTTCCCTGCGTGAGAGTGAGTCCACGCTCCCCTAGTCGGGGCGCGTGAAACCCCCGCCGAGGGGACGGCGGGGGCTCACGGTAGGGGCTAGGGGGGAGAGTTCCCTAGCCCCTGTCCACCCGTTCTACTTCTTGTGAAGGACGGGGCGGTAAGGGGTGAGGCGCAGGGCTTGGGCGTGAACCGCAGGAGCGAGTTCAGCCACGACCTTAGCGTCCACATTTGAGTTCGTGCGGAAGGGCACGGTCACAACGACCACGCCACCGACTGTGCCGGTCACGGCTTCGCCGATAGCCTCACGGATAATGCTGGTGAGTTGGTCACGGCGTTCCTTGATTGCCTTTTCTTGGACACCGAGTGCCTTGTGTTCCGCGATAACGCTGGCAAGGCTGTCCAACGCTACGGTTTCTGGTGTGGTGCTCATAGTGATTACTCCGTTTCATCTTGCCCAGCCACGGTGGCGGGGGCTTATGAGAGAACAATACACCCGACCACCGACAGCGGTCAAGTCCAAAGTTATCCACAGCCAAAGTTATCCACAGGCGGTCGGTCGGCTATCTGCGTGAGAGTGAGTTAGGGGTTGTTCCTTACGCGCGCGACTAAGCCCCCGCCTTTCGGCGGGGGCTGTCGGTGGTCTTTACCAATCCTCTCCTAGTCCGTCATCGTCACGCTCTGCCTGTCGCTCTGCCCAGCGCGCGAAGCGTTCGTCACGGGCTTCCTGCGACTCCGTGTCCGTGTCGCTGTAGTCGTTCGGGTAGCCGGTCATTTTGTTCCCCTTCGGTTGTTGTTGCTTGCTGACAGGTCAAGCATACAGGACACCCCTGACATCTGTCAAGTCCTGACATAACTAAGCACCGACAGTCCATCTTCCCCACGGACTGCCGGTGCTTAGGGTCTGTAGCCTACACGGTCTCCGTGTAGGACTCTAGGGCACGCCTGATGTGTCCCTGATGCTTGCTAGTGGTCACGCTGTAGCGGACGCTAGGCACTATCCACCCTCGCTCGCTATCGTGCCACGCGATAGGCGTGACATACGAGTAGGCGGTGTAGGTGATGTACGCGCGCCGGTTGGTGTACGCGCTCGCGTAAGGCTCTGGCAGGTCGCCGGTGTTAGCCGGTGCTCCGGTGACTCCGGCGAGTGAGCCGTGGGTCTTGACCGGCGTGCGCTGTGCGATTACGCGCCCGCTGTCCCGTGTGGTCGTTGTTGCCATTGTGCTTCCCTTCGGTTGGGTGTTGCTGACAGGTAGAACAATACACGATTACACCGACAGGCGCAACCCCTAGTTATCCACAGGGCAGGTCTTGGTGGTCTGCGTGAGAGTGAGTAGTTCGCGCGCGGAAAAGTTGGGAGCAACCACCTGTTGGTGGTTGCCCCCTTCCCTCACCCGCCTAGTAGGTGAGGAATGAGGCTGGCTGAGGTGTAGCCCCCAACGCTGTTCTTACGGTAGAACGCCAACTCTGGGGTGCCACCTTCGTCACGGGGGAACGTGATGCGAACGGACGGACACCCATTACGGCGGATGTGTCCGGTGGGTGTGACGTGAACAACTAGACCCGTGGTCTGTGAAACCGCGTAGAGTCCGTTAGACCCGTCAGTGCCAAGCACGAGGTACTGCACCTTATGTGACGACATCACGTAGGTGACGTGCTCACCTACGCTACGCGAGGCAAGGATTTCGGCGCGGGTGGCGCGGTGGGTGGTGGTCATTGTTGCTCCTTCTGGGGGGGGGTTGCTGACAGGTAAAGTATCCCACATCTGGGGGTGAGTGTCAAGCCAATGCCCCCTGCCTCTCGGCAGGGGGCTTAGTGGCTAGATTTCGGCTAACGCCTTGGCGTCCTGTGCGAGCCTCTGGCTGACGCTCTCGTAGTAAAGGTTCAGTTTTTCGTTTGCCTCTTTGACTTCGGCAAGAACCTCAAGCAAGGCGTTCTTAGCGTTCACGTACTCGTTCACGTGCGCTGAGACCTTGACTAGCAACGAGGCTTCGGCGGTGTTTGTCATAGTGACTCCCTTTTGAGTTGTTGCCAGCGACTTGCTGACAGGTAGAACAATACACGATTACACCGACAGGCGCAACCTGTGGAAAACCTTGCCTGTGGAAAACTTTGGCTACCTTCTGCGTGAGAGTGAGTAGGGCGCGAGCGCGCGACGAAAAGTTATCCACAGGTTTATCCACACCTGTGGATAAAGGTTGGGGACAACCACCTGTCGGTGGTTGCCCCCTTCCGCCTAGTTACACTCAAGGCAGGGAGCCCATTGACTTTCCTCGGCTGTGCTCGCGTCAATCCATACGATACGGGACACACACGGGAGGTCTTGCCCGTAGAGTACCTGCGTCTTGTGCGCGAAGTAGAACTTGTGGCCGTCCTCGGTGGTCTTAGTGGTCGAGCACCACCACGTTGTGTGTACGTTGGCGGTACTTCCATAGGAGCCCTTGCTCCCCGTTGTGTGTACGTTGGCGGTCATCGTCTTGCCTTCCTGGTCGGTGTGCCTTGCTGACAGGGTCAACAATACACCCAATAACCGACAGGGTCAACCCCAATAGTTATCCACATGTGGAAAACCGGCGGGGGTGTATGCGTGAGAGTGAGTCAAACCCTACGCGCGCTCGTGTTCCTCGCGCGCGAGCCGGACACACGAATGCCCCCCGCTTGCGCGGGGGGCTTCGTGGTGTCTAGTACCCTGCCTTCTCTGCGTCCCACAGGAGACCTTCACACTTGCCGAAGGCTCCCACGATTTCCGCGAACTGGCACTGGTCCATCAGGTTCAGTTTCTCCACACGGTTCTGGAGAGCCACGCGCACCTGAGAGATTTGGTCTTCGGTGAGATTGCAGTGTGGGTTTTCGTCAAGGGTGTAGATGACCTCGGCTAGTTCCCAAACCACGCTCTCCACCAATGCGACCTCGGCGTCAGTCCACGCGATGTTGGCAAATACTGATGAAACGCTCATGGCGGTTCTCCCTTTTGAGTTGTTGCCAGCGACTTGCTGACAGGTGAAACTTTACCAGCAATCACCGACAGGCGCAACCTGTGGATAACTACCCCCTGTGGAAAAGTCGGGGGGCTGTCTGCGTGAGAGTGAGCCAGACCATAGTCCGAGTCCTCGCCTCGCCTGCCTGCTGCTGCGCGGGGGGGGGGAACGGCTGACCCCCGGCTCCGGGCTCCCGGCTCCGGGCTCCGGGCTCCGGGCGGGAGCGGTGAGCTGTGCGCGTTTCGCGCGCGGGCGTGAAAAAGCCCCCCGCTTGCGCGGGGGGCTTGATCGGGTCAACCTTGGCTGGCTTTGGCTTTGGCT
>Ga0208975_1000051_pt1 | contig 62527 bp, 60 predicted proteins | sample GreLakmeER78MSRF_FD_187700 | JGI IMG/M metagenome (GOLD analysis project Ga0208975, IMG submission 187700) | Freshwater lentic microbial communities from great Laurentian Lakes, MI, USA - Great Lakes metaG ER78MSRF (SPAdes) | ecosystem: Environmental > Aquatic > Freshwater > Lake | place: Great...
TTGTTTCTTGCTATGTGTCTATTATATGCGGTTTTACCACTCTCGTCAACCCCATGCTCTAATTAACCCTACACCCATAATGGCTATTGATATAACGTTAACCGTAAGTTGTGGCTTATTTGCCACACGATAAGCCCACACTGTGAATAGTACTGTGCCCACCACGAAGCTTACAATGTTCCATGGATAGGCACTCGGGCCTACTGAGTTCAGAGCATGTCCCCCTATGATGAGGACAGCTCCTATCCACTGTAGTACTTCATTCTTATTAATTGTCATGCTGCCTCTTTTAAACGAATTACGAAGCCCGTGTAGTCCTTCTTAGCACGACCCTTGGCCTTAAGCCCAAGCATGATGCCCTTTGGGTCTAAGAAGCGCAGGTCTGTTTCGTCTGCGCTAGGCACTCCGTCCGGGATAGCATCGTATACCGCTACCACTGACATGCCTTGCGCAAGGGCTTCAGCAACATCAGCGTCATTGCCGTCTGCCTTAGAGAATGTAAGGTGGTAGTTGGGCAAGTGGCTAACCTTACGACCAAGCACCTTGGTGTAGTCGTAGAACTGTAGTGTAGGGAACTGTTCAAAGATGCTGTCAGCACCGTAGCGAGTAGGATACTTCTCCCAGCTCAAATCGCTAGTACCATTCAAGCGGAACACGGGGATCAAACCCTTGCGGCGAGCATAGTTCACAGCCTTCATGATGTCGCCAACCAAATCGTCCATAAATGCCGCACGATCGTTGAAGAAGTAGTTGGTCTTACGTATACGTGCCCGCTGTATAACGTTGGTGTTCTCACCGCGTTTGAACATGCCACCACGTCCTGCGGTGTTAAGGCAAGCGGCAATGCATCCTGGTGTAGCCTTAGGGCAGGTGTTCTTGCCGCTGAGATCGCTGGGCGCAAGGTGCAGGATAAAGCTGAGATAGCCCTGCTTGGTGCCCTTTTGGATCTTAGGGTTTGCAGTTGAAAGCAGTTTGAACATCATCGCTCCTTGTTAGTGTAAGTGTATTATAACACTGAACAGCTTCAGTGTCAACCCCTGCGAAGTGCCCGGGCGAGTTGCGGGGCCTAGTGGCAGAGGTTGACACTTCAGCAATCTGCGTCGAAGCTTTCCCACTCTTGTGCTTCGTCGGGCTGTCCATCGTACTCCGGCTCGTAAGCCTCGTCCCAATCGCGTTCCAGTTCGTCGTAGCCTGTGTCTTCGTAATCCATTTGGTTCGCTCCTTGTTAGTGTAAGTGTCTATTATACTGGTAAAACCACATGCTGTCAACCAAAGACCCTTAAGGGCCTAGGGTCAATAGTGATGCTTAGATCCCACGTAGTTGAAGTCGTCCATGGGATCTGCTTCATCTTCGATCTTTGACAGCATAGATGCAGGCACTCGCCAAAGGCCCATTGTAGTCTTTACTGTGACGAACTTGATGGCAATCTTGCTGACCGTGCCCTTGTATACTAGGCCGTTCTTGCTAGAGGTAAACTGGACTTGATCACCTAGCATAAGACTGTTCTTAACGCTCTTAGCAAGGCTAGCCCGTGCCCACTTGACTGCATCAATAATGCTGGACAGTTCGATGTTAGTGAACCGTCCGAACATGATCGCAGAATTGACTTGTTTGATATCCATCGTGTGCTCCTTGTGTGTAAGTGTATATTATAAGGTAAAACCAAAGCCCTGTCAACCGTAGGGTCTTTACATGCTCCAATAGCTCTCAGAACTGGGCGAACAGTAGTAGGGCGTATCATACCGTTCCTGGAACTCTGCTCCACCCATCAAGTTTTTGCGGGTAACATAGGTCTTGTGTATCTCGTAGCGGTAACCCTTGCTGGCCGGATACTTCTTAGAGTAGACCTCTACGATGGCACTACGGTCTGCGGTGCTGTGATCCACCTTGCGATCCAGTCGCTCGCCTGACTTCTTGCGAGCATCTCGTTTATAAAGTTCTACTGTAAACATATCAATCTCCTCTACAATCTGTGTTAAGGGCGGGTTGCATGACACGGCGCAATTCAACTTCTCGCTTGTGAGCCGCTGCCTTGCCACGTATGACTTCATGTACTAAGACTTCAATGTCTTCTTTGCTGTCTAAGCCACGCAGAGCTTCACACAAGAGCCACTGCTTAGACTCTTTCTTAGCACGATAGAAGTGTTTGGCCGCACGGGCCAGCACTGACTTCTGTACAGTGCTCTCTGTCTTAGCAGTAACACCTATATAGTTGAGTCCATTTACACGGAGCTCGTATATAATGTGATTGCGATCGACTCGCTTCTTACGGGGTGTGTTTTTTGCTTCCATGTGTGTATTATAGCAAGGTTTTACCACATTGTCAACCACAAAGATAAAGCCCTTACGGGCTCTAGGGTTAAAGGATCCAGCCGCGGAAGTTCTCGTAGTCGTAGACTGCTACTTCTTTACGACCTTTGAGATATACAATTAATCCCCCAATGTCGTCTGTAGTACAGTTCTCTAAAGTGTCTGCAAACTCGCGTTCAAAGCGATCTGTATACTTTTCTATGCCATCTCCCAAGCCCTGTTCGTACTCTGCGACAGCTTCGTCACAATAGTCTGCTACAGTTTGCATTGTGTTAATACATTCGATGCTATACATTTGAGCTCCTTTTGCGTTTAAAAATGTATTATAGCACTTTTTGGCTGTGACGTCAACTACTAGCACTAATACCCGAGTAAATTTTAGGGTCTTTGAGTGTTGTATTTGTGCCGCAAGGGCCGGCACTCCAGCCGGTAATACTTCTGTATTAGAAACAGTAAAACCCTAGACCAGCCAGGGTTTTACCGCAAGGGTTCAGTCATCTTCTGCCCTTGCTCGCGCTGGATTGGAAGCCCCAACGGGACCTTCTTGACACTGCCTCACACAGTACCAGCTTGGCAGTGTGTACGCTCGCCCCATTACTGAAGCCGTAGATTATATCTACTCTTAGGTTGAATCGATCTGCCTCCCGGGTTGAGGACCCTAGCTTCACTATCAACTTCGCACACCGCTACGAGTAATTGGTGCGACTGGCCGGAATCGAACCGGCACACCCGAAAGCGAGAGATTTTAAGTCTCTTGTGTCTACCTATTTCACCACAGTCGCATGGTGGGCCCCCCGTGATTCGAACACGGCACCAATGGATTATGAGTCCACTGCTCTAACCTAATGAGCTAGAGGCCCCCTTAGTAGTTATTATACAGTGATCTTCCCACCGTGTCAACTGAAATTTAGTAGATTTTTTCCCGGCCAATAGGGCGTTGTCTGCATAGTCAGCAGGACGCACCCAGGAACCATCTGGTTGATATGTCTGTTTGAGAGCAAATAGAGTGTAGAACAGGTCAGTGGTCTGTTCTTCTGTTACAATTCTAGTGGTCATTGAGTGTTCCTATACAGCGGGGTCATTTTAGATACATGTGTACTTACAGCTATTCATGTATATATTTACTCACTGATCCCAATAGATGCTACAGCGGGGTCACTTATAAATACGTGATGCGACTAAATGAATTCTCCTCACTTACTAAATTCTCAGCTACTGTGAAGATACAGGGCAACTCAGTCAAGACATTTGTACATGCTGAGTCAGATGCACAGGCTCGACTCTTATTGAAAAAGATGTTTGGCAACGATGCAGTACAGTCAGTATCCAAGACTACTAAAAAGAAAACCAGTTAATATCTATACAGCGGGGTCACTTGTATTCATTATGACTACAGCAGATCTGCCGTGACAAACCATAAAAACATGGTGGCTAATCGGTCAAACACTGCCGAATCCGCAGTATCTTATGCTGGGTTTATTGTGATTTTCAGCATAAAATATTTTTGGACCGTGGTGGGGACGACAGGTAATAGTAAGATACTTTTTCAACCTTTCCCCAAGTTTTCCCAACCTTTCCCAACCTTCCCCCGAGTTTCCCCTAACCTTGCTTTCCATTACAGCGGGGTCATATAGTCGAGCCCCATAGCAGGCCCGCAGCCACGCCCCAAGCAAAGCCAGTCGCGCACAGCATCAGCAGACACGCTAGGTAGCGCCAGGTGTCCACTAGAATCAGTTCTATATATTCATACAGCGGGGTCATATACTTACAGTGTCCTTTTGTTACCAGTTATGTTGTCTGCTATTTACTCTGTATATTTTTTCTACCGTTAAGCCACTTCGTAGCAGGTACTAGTGCATAATATATGGACGATCTAGTCATTGTTCAACTGGTTGTTTATCTGTTATACTGTCAGTATATTACACACATTATGAGTAGCCCTATAGACTCGTTGTCGGGGCACTTATACATCTTGTCTGTGTATATGTATGTTAGTTTTTATATATGAATATCTTTCACAGCTCCGATGAACCTGAACTTGCACCCATGACCACTGGTTCTGCTCGTGGATGGATGGGCACCTATACTTGGGTCAGTTTACCCGTTACTCTGCAGAATCAGTCTTTGGATCGTGTTAGTGAACCTTTGGCTTGGACATGTAAGCAATACGGATCAAGTGGTGCTCGTTGGTTTGAAAAGGCCGGGCGGTTTTACTTCCGTGACTCCGAGGATTTGACCATGTTTCTGCTACGTTGGAGTTAGACAGAAAAATAAATATGATCATATGCCCTTACCAACTACGAACATCAGCTTCAGCGCAATACAAACTGAATTTGGGGGATCAAATCCCATAAGTTTAAGCGAGTACTACAGTAGTTCTACGAACTATTCTTCGGGCGTTCCTTATTCAACAATAAATTCTTCGGGAACCAGTGTACCTTCTAGCGGACAGCTCAGCATAGGTAATCTACGGGGTTCGTGGTCCATTGACCCTCCTGTGGGCACAGTCTACAGAGGTGGTGCTTATGCAGGATTGATCACCATCGACGGTCTACAGTACAGGCTCATACTATCTCCTGCAATTTATGAAGAAAACAAGAAGATGACCTCGGCTTTTTTTGGTTCAATTGCGGCAAATAGTACCAGTACTAACAACGGCTATGCTAACACAGTGGCTATCAAATCCTTGGGTAACTCAACTAACTATCCCGCAGCCTGGTATGCAACTAGTATTACTGTAACAGGCGACAACTTTGGCATGGATCCACCCTACACTGATTGGTATCTACCCAGCAGAGACGAATGGGAAATATGTTATAGAGCATTTAAATCCTCCGCTCAGGTCAATATCACGGGCAACAGGACAGAAATTGGAGACGGACTACCAGAAGGCACCAATGCTTACAGTATTCCACCTAAGAGTGGCTATACTGCAACAGATCCTCCTGTTACTACTCTTACTGAGTTTCAAATTGGTGGTGCCGGCCTTTATAAGCTGGGCCAATACTCCACCGGCCAATACTGGACTAGTAGTAGAAGTCCAACCCAACCTGCATACAGTTATCTCATGCTGGCTGCCACTGGTCAGGCCACCGTGGGCACCTATCATAGCGATTCGAGATTGGTAAGACCTATACGCAAAGACCTGCGTTTCAGCGAAGCATTTAACAGCGCATCTGGCTGGGCTGGCACCACAATTAGCCCTACAGAAGCTTCCATGGTTATAAAGATAGAGCCCACTGGAGAAATTATACGCGACATCTACGTAGGCGGTACCAATTCAGGTACTGGTTTTACCTCGGGCTCGACCAGTTGGCGTAATCTGCAATCAGTAGCTTATGGACCTGAGGGTTGGAAATGGCACGACAACTACAACTACGAAATACGTGGTCGATTGACCACGGAAAACAAGACAGGTACCATCAGAAGATACTATGAATACTATTTCTTGAATTATAACCAGTACTTAAACGGGCCATTCTGGCCCGAACTGAATCAGTGGGGTGACTGGATACAAATGACCCCAGCTTACTCAAATTGGATAGGTGGCGGTTGGAATTCGCGTCCGAACAATTCAATAACTCTTGTGGGCGACGTGGAAATCCGAAACAAGGTCACGGGCAACGTGATAGCCAGTACGTTTAACATTACTGTGACTCAGACGTCTTGACGAATGCAGACATTTACTGTCTATTAAGCCCCTGATTTAAATATCTTCTGTGCGGCTATACTATCCTTGGGTTCCCTATCAAGGAGTCTGAGTCACGGGGGTGGCTATGAAGTTATTTAGAGCCAGAGCTTTGGCCCGATCTAAATCAACTGTTTGAGCCAATTCTTCATACTTGCTTAGACTATGCGCATCTATTTCCATGTTGGCCAATGATTCTTGTGCGCCCGTGATGCCCTGTATTTGTCTGTGTAGGCGCTCTCTAAAGTGTTGGGCTTCCCCGGATTCAAATTGATCTCTAGTATAGCGAGGTAGGGTTCTAAAATGCCTGTACAGCACAGTAAGTTCATGTATAGCGTCACTGATCAACTTGTCACCCCAACTGCGTCCCGACAGCATCTTTTGAATTTTAAGCTGATTTCTCATACGATCCCATTGATTAATATCGGAGTCTTGATTCTTTTCTTCTAACTCTTTGATGTCTATTTCTGCTAGGGCCCGTGTGTACTGGGCTTCTATCAAGGCCTGTAGTTTAGAGTGTATGCGCAGGCCGATGGCTCTATAGGCTCGCTCGGGTGTGATTTGAGATGCAATTACAAAGTTTTCAGTTTGAAAATCAGAGTTTTCAAATGGTATGTCAAAGAATGCCTGCTCTATTTCTTTGATTAGTTGTTCAGCGTTTTCCGGGATAATTTCAAGATTGTTCATAGCTGTATTTAAACGGCCCTGCCAGCTGTGGAGATTTTTTAAGCTACATCGCTTTGATATAAATTCACCGGGCTATTGAATATGCCGTTGTTGCCCGCAGTGGCTGTGGCGATAGCTTCTGTGCTGAAATTCAACGAATAGGTATTGTTCGCACCAAATAAGTAGCCCTTGGTATCTCTGCTCATGCTGTTTCTGTAGTGTATAGATTCACTCAGCGCGGTAGATACTATACTTCTAGATTCATTTGAGAAATTAAAGTTCTCTATGTCATTGAAATAGACCGTACCTGAGTATCCCCAAGCATAATAGCCCTTGGTAGATGAATTTAAAGGACTTCGCCCGAACCCACCACGGTTTAATGTGGCCGCAACTGATCGTTGCGATTCGTCACTGAAAGTAATACCGTCAATTACTATGCTAAAAGTCACACCCCCGAGAGAGCCCCCGGCCCAGTAACCTCTAGTGGCACTGCTTACTCCGTGAGGTTGCTGCCTCGCCTGGGTCAGCGAAGTTCCTATTAAAGCTGCCGTCTCTGAACTGTATGTAAAGGCTTCTATGGTCGTAGAATAAGCTCCGGAGGTAGGGTATCCTACATTATCCCCGCGGTTTTCAACATAGCCACCACCCATATAGGCCTTGGTCCAAGATCCAACTGTGTCAAAATAACTGTGTTCTCGATTTAATATCGCACCTAAATAGGACTGTGTTTGAGTTGCAAACAGCAACTTATATGCTCTGCGGAAAGCGTAATACGTCATGGGGGTACTAGTATAATCCCAACCACCAAAGACATAACCAGAAACCTGGCTGTTTGCTCCGGAAGCGGTACCAAACTGGCCATTGCTAGTGTTAATGACACTGGACCACAGATATGAAGCCCCACTCTGGCTCGTTGATGTCTCTGTGTTCATGTCATAAAGTCTGAGTATATATCCAGTACTTCCCACAAGCCATCCCTTATTGTAGTTTGGTGGTCCTACGCTTACAATACTAAAGGAACTAGTGGCCTGGCTGGAAGTTGCAGGGTTGGTGGCTGTGATATTAATTGTAGTAGCGGCAGCACTACTAGTTGGCGTACCTGATAATAAACCCGTAGACGAGTAAGACATTCCCGGAGGTAAGGTGCCGGTATAACTAAATGTTGTTGCACCACTGCCGCCCTCTATTCCAATAGGATATCCCGAGTAAGGAGTATTTAGATAAACGGCCACTGCTAGTTCGACAGATCTAACAAACACATTACTTATAACTACATGCAGATTAAGAGTTTTACTTACACTTCTAGGATATCCGTCGGTTGCTGTTAGTGTGTAAGGTATGATCTGCGCTGGTATATCCCCGGGCTTTCCGGTTATAGACAACCCAGTACCTGTTGAGTTACTAGATGTTAAACCGGCTATTAATGCAGGGCTTATAGAAAAGTTTACAGGTGAAATTCCGTCACTTTGAGTTCGTATTGCATACAGTGATTGAGACAAATAGGTACCATTTGAACTGTTGTATTGGTTGGCCAGTCCCGATGCATTTGCTCGAACATATATGTTATAACTGCCGTCGTAATCTTGGGTACCTTCTGTATATACCTGTAAATCTCGATATAAAACTGTTAGTACCAGTGCGTTAGGTCCGCTACTAGTAGTTAGTGCAACTGGTGATGAGCTGTCAGTTACAGTCATTGCATAAGTTGCCGATGATAATAATGCAGTTTGTTGACCTATTATGACAAGGCCGCTAGAACTGATTACATAACCACCCGAAGGCAGTGCAGGACTAATACTCCATGTGTGCGGACTTATTGACTGGCCAGCAGTTATGGGGAAAGGAGATAATGATGTTTGTCCTGTAGCTCCAAGGTAAAGAGTCTGTACTATCCGTTGATTAACACCGACAAATCTGCCCGACTTCCCTCGCATAGTTGTCATGGAAAAGGATGAGAATATTGTATCGATTGGCACGAAGCCTTGAGTATATATCAATCCTGTATTAATTGATGGATTCCAACTTCTAACCAAGGTGTTACTGGTATAAAAACCAGACACAGAACCTGCTTGAAAATTGGTTGCAGGAATTACTGATAGTGTAAACTGTGCGGGATTTGCTTCAGAAAACACCACCTGCCAAGAAATAATTGATCCGCCACTAGCCAGGTTGTTGCCATAAAATTGTACTGTATAAGTTTGATTAGGAGTAGAACCCGATTGGCCTTTCCAAATTGACGTTCCTGAATTATCTGCGGAACCTATCATAATTTTTGGAATTGCTGGGTACGCTGGGCCAAGGCCACTATAGGCGTTAGACCCGCTGCCAAATGTTATATAGCTGTTAGTCCCAATATAAACACTACTATAAGAAGTTCCCTGATACGTGATGTTAAACGGTAGCGCAACGGTCCAGTAGCCGTCATCGGCGGATCCGGTCAATCCAGCTGTTGTTACCTGTGTCAATCCAGTAGTACTTAATGTTACTGGTGTAAATGAGCTAGTGGTAACAACAGATACCTCTGTAACTGGTAATGATACTCCTGCTAAAGTTAACAGAGCGGTATCAGTAGATGAAAGTTGAGCCGTGGGTGATCTTCCTAATTCTACATTAAAATCATTAAAAGAAAATTGGCCGGATGCAGGGATTGTCATATTTCAATATTTATTGAATATTTGTTAACTAGGCCTTCCTTATACAGTTAGTCGGCCCACTTGGCCTCGGGATTAAGCCCCTGATTTAAATATCTTTTGTGAGGCTATGCTGTCTTTAGGGGGCTCTAGAATAGTCCACTCACTACCCAACACAGGTGTTAGGTGTATGTGGCTACGGGGGATCCAATACTTGTCCACTTCGAGGTCTAACATGTCTACTATGTTGCTGAATACTGAGTCCAGCATGATCAAGGCCTGGGCACCCTCTAGTATTTTAAGCCAGTCAAATACGTTATCTGTGGCCGAAGTTAACTCTATCTGTTGCCACTCTGGGGGTAGGCTGCTAGTGTCCGGACGGAACTTATAGGTACTGCCTTCGCTGTGTATAACAGCATATTGTTCTTGTTTAACCATACGATCATATAATTTTTGCTCACGTTCCGAATTACGAGTAATACAGTCCTTTAAGGTCCATTTCTTTAAAAACGACACGCCTGCTTTTGTGTACTTAAACTCGTCAAATTTTTGTATTTGGAACCAAGGAACTTCGCTAAGTTCGGGAGCAATATTTAGGCTTTGGTAAAGGCACATGGTCTCATCACACTTAAATGCCTTGAGTCTTTTCATGGGCTCTGTATAAAAGAAATCACCACGACCATCTTCTGGAATAGGTATCCATTTGACCCAAGGTGCTGTATCTTTAACACTGGCCCAAAATTGCTGGCATACGGGCCAGTATACTTCGTAGCCTTGATCGGCGTAGTGTTTAGCTATGGGTAGGGCAATTATTATATCACCTAATCCCCTGCTCTGTATAATTCCTAGTTTCATATTAAAAGTAATGTCCTTTAGGTTGATTAGGGAAGTAACATTCGTTGCGTTCCGAAGGTAAGTCGCGCCTTGCTTCGCACCAAAAATGTTGCCCCAATCCTATAGCAATGGCCAAGGCCGCCGATTGGTTCCCAATGAATAGTTCTGCTGAATTAATAGCAATGGCCTGCTCTAGTAGAGTAGCACAGGGTAGATATTCTGTCAACCATCCTGTATGTTGTTGAAATTGTTTATATTCATCCGGGTGTCCTATAAACAGGATGTCTTTATCTAGTTCTTCCTCCTGCCATTTAGCCCAATGCTGGTTAACCTCATTGGGCACCCAACGCCCTGTACGGTTAATAACAACCTTGCCTTTGAACTTTTGATCATAGGGTGCTGTTAGCCAAGGAGTTGTACGTAGGCGCTGTTGTTCTTGGGCATCTGTTATACCAAATACGTTGGCATAAAGATCTACATAGTTTCCGGGGTGGCCTACAAACGGTTTACGGAATCTATCTAGGTTATGTGTAATACCTATATTTGTATTCATGGGTTCAAAACTATTAATATAGTCTTGATGCAACATAAAATCTTTAAGGTATTCAAAGTCTTCTGGAGTCATCCTACCCTGATGATATCCCTGTGGCGCAGACCCGTAAAAATGTTGGCCTATCCAATTGATTTGATCCAGGTGTAGGTAAAAATCCCCACCCCCAAAATGTTTTACTATAGGTAAACTATAGATTAGGTCACCGGTGGTGCCCGAGTGTTTAAATGTTTTGTTTGTCATATTAAGTTAGCAGTTAATAATATTTATAGGATAGAATCACAGCCGATAAGTAATTAGATATGCTATATCCTATTATTTTAAAACAAGCAGGCGCTGTCGAGCAGTCTACTACAGGACATGCTGTTATTCTCACAGGGTTCCCAGAATTAAAAAATAACAGAAGTACGGGTGCCTATCGAATTGCTCATGTTCTTAGAGAACAAGGATGGGATATAGAAGTAATAGATTACATAATATGGATGGACGTAGAACAAATATACCAAATTTTGGATTCTAGAATAAATGAAGATACCAAATGGATTGGTATCAGTTATACATGGCTGGCCAATGATAAAAAAGCCGGCGTCCTTATTAGAGAAATTAGGAAACGATATCCTAACCTATTGTTTATTGCAGGCGGACAATTTCCTTATACAGAAACGCTAAACTGTGATTACTACATTATGGGTTACGGAGAAAAAGCTGTAAAAGCTATACTAGATCATGAATTTGGATCTGGTTTATTACCTAAGAGTGAACCAATGTTTGAAGGATTATATATAGATGCTTACAAAGATTATCCTGCTACTCCATACAAAGATTATACAGTTACATTTATAGACAATGATTACATGGTTCCAGAAAATCATACAACCATTGAACTTAGTCGAGGCTGTAAATTTGCCTGCAAATTTTGTGGATTTCCATTCATAGGAATGAAAGACAATACTGCTGTAGAAGAAGAATTGTTATATCGTGAACTAATGACCAACTACGAAAAACATGGACTAGCAGTTTACAGTATAGCAGATGATACGCTGAACGATCGTGTAGAAAAATTAATAACTTTAAAAAATGTAGTAAGGCGTTTAGATTTTACTCCGGACTTTAAAGGGTTTATTAGACTAGACCTATTAAAAGCTCATCCCGAACAATATGAACTTCTTGCAGAGGCTAGAGTTTGGATGCAGTATTATGGAATAGAAACATTTAACAAATCTGCAGGAAAATCAATTGGCAAAGGAATGGATTCAGATGTAATGAAATTTTTGTTATTGAAAATGAAACAGCATATGAATAGTACTGTTGGTCTATATAGAGGGACCGCTAGTTTAATTGCAGGACTTCCTCACGAACCTATTAGCAGTATGCTCGAAACTGACAAATGGTTTACAGAAAATTGGAATGACCAAAGTTTTATGTGGTGGCCCCTACAGATACATAAAGAAAAAGGAATACTATCTGCATTCGGAGCTGACATGTATAAATTTGGTTATAGTGAAATTATAGAAACTGATAATATTCCAATATCGAATTTCATGCCTGCTAACACAATTAACGAAATAGAATGGAAAAATGAACATACTAACATGTATGAGTGCCAAGAGCTTGTTGCAGGATTTCAAGATAGATCGGAATATCTAGATGTATTCAGCACAGCCCGATATCTTAGTATGTACAACCGAGACTATGATAAGGTACTATCAATACAACGTAAGTTATATCCGTCAATTGACACAATGGATTATAGAAAACGGTCATTGAAAATGGCCAAAGAATATACTTCTAAGAAATTAAATTCAATTAAGATTGACAAGAAGTAAATTAGAAGTTATAATAATTATTAACATGGTGTTTTTTAGATATCAGACCTAATGATAACTATTATACTAACCAAAAACTAGGAGAAATGTCGTATGACAGAAACTATACTAGCAACGGTGGATCGCAATACTAAACTAGCCCAAATGTTTAGTAGAGTGTTTATGACAATACTCATGCTTATCGGAGTTTATGCATCCGGATCCCTGCTTAAATGGGCTGTAACAAATAAATTAGACAACATAAACACAATAGTATCTAGTGATATAACTGTAGAAATGCGTGAACGACAATTAGCGTGCCTAGCTAAAAACATTTACCACGAAGCGGGTAGCGAGCCATTTGAAGGCAAGGTTGCCGTGGCTCAGGTAACACTTAACCGTACTAAGAGCGGCCAATTCCCCGAGGACGTATGCCAAACTATCTATCAAAAGAATGTTGTATATGAAAAAGTCATCTGCCAATTTAGTTGGGCCTGTGACCGTGTGGCCACAATGCGTCCAATTAATAAAGCCGCATATGAAGAAAGTATGAATGTGGCTAAGAAAGTGCTTTTAGAGGGATTCAGATTGCCTTCATTGACTAATGCCTTATACTATCACGCTGATTATATTAACCCAAAGTGGAATCGTACTAAAATTGCACATATTGGGCATCACATCTTTTATCGCTAAAGGACTATTATGAATAGAAAATTTTTAGAATTAATGAGCCAGTATCCTCGTTGGATATGGTATTTTCTACGCGATCACCTAGGCCAAGTATCAGCACATACGTTAGGATGGTTTAGTATTATATTATGTCACTTTGCTGCCATACCCACTCTTCTAGCAGTATTATTTGGCCAAAGCGACAAACTACCCCCAGTAGACTTAATGATCTTTGTTTGGTCTGCTTTAATTACAATGTTCTTTAAGGCCTTAATAGAAAAGAACTTCTTATATATCAGCACTATTTGCATAGGGTTTTGTGCTCAAACAGTAATTATGAGCTTAATTCTTTTTAGGTAATAAATACCTACATGAGAGCTTATGAATTTATCGATGAACAAAGGGCTAGCCTAGAGTTATGCCGTAGCCCAAAGAGGCTCAGTCGCAGTATGTACAGCAGTTGCGTTAGCCAGGGGCTGAGAGCGCACTCATCTAAAGGAAAAGGCCATACAGATGGTCACGGACATTACTTAAAAGGTAAAAAGTCCAAGTCAGTTCAATATGGCGGAGATGTCAAAGACTACGACGGTAAGTAATTTACTATCTATGTCTTTGTCGCATGCCAAATAAAAATCACAGAATTAATATTGCCAACCAGGTAAACCTGATAAGTGGGACCGATGTCCCACTTCCTTCTATGGTTGAAATAAGCAATTCGGGCACCTGTAATAGGTCTTGTTCATTTTGTCCAAGAAGCGATCCTACCTATCCAAACATTCCCGAGTTTATAACTACAACACTAATCATTAAGTTAGGTAAACAACTAGCAGAACAGAGATACTCTGGTTTAATATTATTTGCAGGGTTCTGTGAACCGTTATTAGATAAGAGATTAAATTTACATATCGCTATTTTACGATCATTGCTTCCTAATTCAATTATAGAAGTAGTAACTAATGGTGATGTACTTACTACTGAAAGAATATCTTCCCTATTTCGAGCAGGATTATCTAGATTATTAATTAGTGCATACGACGGAATTGAACAAGTAAACTACTTTCAAGAAATATGTGACGCCGCAAACATTAGGGGCGGATATACTGAAGTAAGACATCGATACTTACCTCCCGAAGAAAAGTTTGGCATCATACTCAGCAATCGAGGGGGTAGAATGGCTAACGCTGAATTTGCTATTCCCACACTTGCCGATCCATTAACAAGTCCCTGCCTCTATACCAGTTACATGTTCTTTATGAATTATAACGGAGAGGTTTTGTTATGTCCACATGACTGGCACGAATCTGGATTAGTGGGAAACATGAAGGAAGAAACTTTTATAGATATCTGGACAGGAGATAAGTTTCGAAACTACAGAAAAAAATTATTGAACGGAGATAGAACACACCTGCCGTGCTCCGGATGTGATGTTCCCGGAACATTAATGGGAGAGAATCATGCAGTATTATGGCTGGAGGAAATAAATGAATCGGCCTGACTGGACATTATCTTGTGAAACAACAGATAAATTAGATCTGTCAAACAATGTTTGCATTGACACCATGCTACCTAATGTTATTAGAGCGTTAATGTGCGATTTTAGTGCAAGAACATTGACCAAATACCCTAACGAATACAATTTATACTCCGAGTTAAGCAACTATCATAACATCAATCCGTACAACATAACCATAGGCTTTGGTCTAGGAGAACTTCTACAAAGAATTTATCAGGTATGGAGTGATTGTAAGTTTGCTATACATTGGCCGGGTTGGATACCTGCCGAAGTGTTCTTAACGGCTAATAATATTCCCTACTTCCTTACTGATAAGTTAGATAACGATGCAGATATATTATATCTAGCTAATCCAAATGGCGTTACTGGTAAGTTAGTAGATAAGGATAATATATTAAAAATCTCTAAAGATTACAAACTTATCATAGTCGATGAAGCATATATGGACTTTGCCGATAATAGTCAGTCATTAATAAATCAAGTTCCTTACTTAGAGAATATAATAGTATTGAAGACCCTAAGTAAATCTATTGCCTGTCCTGGATTAAGATTTGGATATGCTATTTCAAATAAAGAAATAACAGAAAAAATACAAGACACTCGTCCCTGTTATGTTTCTAATGCTTTAACAAATATATTAGTTCCGGGTCTATTAAAAGAAATATATGCTCATACCCAACGCATGATCGAAACTAGAGATTTTATAGAATCCAATTTCAACACAGAAAAGTCTTACGGTAATTTTGTGCTGTTTAATGAATTACCTGCCCCTTTAAAAGATAAAGTGTTTACTAGATTAACAGGACAACACCTGCATAGAATGTCTTTGGTAAATTTAACATTATTCAATAGCTGGTTATGAAAGTAATAGGATTAATACCAAGTAGACTAGAATCATCTAGATTACCTAACAAGGCATTGCTAGACATCGAAGGGCTTCCTATGATAGTTCATGTCTTAAAAAGGACACAGCTATCTAAACAATTAGATGAAGTATATGTTTGTACAGATAGTAAACTGATAGCAGACTCTGTAGAAAAACACGGCGGGGCAGTAATTTATACATCCCCATCGCATATTAACGGCACAGAAAGAATAGCAGAAGCGGCTAGTAGTTTAACAGGAGATCTATTCGTAGACGTACAAGGTGACGAACCATTAATAGATCCTAGTCATATAGATGCTGTAGTTAACTATCATAAAAAAAATTTACAATTTGAAATAATCTTACCTACAATACCTTTATTGGATTTTAATAATCCTCACATAGTTAAAGTGGTAAAAGGAATGAATTCTCAAGTGGTTTACCTTAGTAGAGCTCTTGTACCTTTTAATTCGAATGAATACTTAAAACATCTTAGCATCATAAGTTTTACTCCTGAAGGTTTATGGAAATTTGCAACCCTGCCTGCAAGCCACAACGAAATAATTGAACGAGTCGAACTTCTACGTGCAATAGATTACGGAATGACTATAGGAACATTTAATCTAACAGGGGATTGTTTTAGTGTTGATGTTTGGGAAGATTACACCCGAGCAAAGATAGCAATGTCTACTGATCAAATAAAATTAAAATATGCCTAATTTATTATTATTTGACTTAGATGGAGTCTTGATAGATAGTAAACTTAATATGAGACAGTCCTGGCAAGATGTCTGCAATCATTTTAATATAGATGTTCCCTTCGAACAATACTTTGAACAGATAGGAAGGCCGTTTGACGATATAATGAAGATACTAGAGCTGGAACATCTATTACCTGAAATTAAAACTGTATACTTTAGCTTAACTAAAAAATATAAAGATCTTATATTGTTCTATCCTAATACAGAAAATACATTAGCATTATTATCTAAAAAATATAAACTTGGAGTTGTTACTTCTAAATCTAAAACTAGAACAATTGATATTTTGTCTTGCATTAACGTTAATTTTTTAGTAATAAAGTGCCCAGAAGACGGTAAAGGAAAACCCGCGCCTGATCTGTTAATAAGCGCCATGCAAGCGGTAAACGAAAGTCCAAAAGATACTGTCTATTTCGGAGATATGCCTGTTGACTTACAGGCAGCCAATGCGGCAGGAGTAAAATTTATTCAATGTACTTGGGGATATTCTGATATTGTATTTTCTAATCATTATCTCGACAGTTTAAAAAACTGGATAAATAATTAACAAGAGAGAAAAACTATGGCCTATGAATCTATTATAAGCGAACTTTGGAACAAATACCAGTATTGGACTGATTCTCAAAAATCACAACTTTACGGAAATAATCCTCCCCCTAATCGAAAATACGGAGATGTATGGAAACATGCATGGGAAAATAGAGAAGAAGGCGTGTATATTCTTTCTCCCGGCCGAGCTTCTTTTGAGACAGCTGACGGAAGACACTTTACTCTAATAAAAGATTATCATCCACAAGCATGGAATATATTTCGAGGAGTCTATCTAAAAGCGTTTGAATCTAAACTGTTTAGGGTTGAAATACCGATTGAAAACCAACTAGTTGAAATGAGTGACGGAAATGTCTGGTCGTTCACCGCCTCGCAATTTCCTGATTCGGACATAGGAGTAGATTGTTATACACACTATTCTAAATCTTTTTCTCAAGAAAATGCGGAAGAAATTCTTGATTCAGTAGCAAATTATTCTAAAACTTTTTATCAGGTTACACAAGAATTTGGGACAGAAATGTCTCGAAGAATATTTTGTTCAGAATTTAGATGGAAAAACGATTCAGGTTTCTATTGGAGGAGACCCGACGAGGAAACTTACAATGAGCCGCATAATTTTTGTGTTAGGCACGGTCTTGCATTGTTAAAATTAACAATAGACTTAGGAAGAACTAACTTGGCAGCATCTAAGACTATTGCTTCATTAACTGAGACAACAGATCAAACAGCTAATGTACTTTTGTTAGATACACAAAGCATCCTCAATTCAGCAAAGGAAAAATGGAAAGTATGAAAAACTTTTTTAAATTAGAAGTGTTTAGAGATTTTAATCTTATGGTTTCTGACAAACCAGAAACAACTTCGGTAAAAATTTATGAGAATATGGTTCCGTCGATTATTTTTGCTGATGTGGTAATGCAATGGACAGCAATAGATCAAGACTATCGTATTAAAATTACGTTCAGTAATGGAACTACTATTACTTCAGATGAAATTATTAGTGCAAAAACATCTTCTGAAAATATCTTTAATGCAGACTACGCAACTCTTATTCGCCAGGAAATTATTAATCAGGTAGTATGATCGACCAATTGCTAAGTAGATTACATCTTAAGCAATCTATAGAGATTAATAAATTTTATAATAATGTAAGTAGATGCCCCAACGATAAATGCGGCAATTGTAATTACAGCTGGGAAGTTAATTCTGAGGGATTTTTCCTACACGGTTGTAGTAGCGTAAGCTATTTTAGATTTACAGACGGTAAAATTTTTAGGTTGTTAGATTTTTGGCACCCCGACGATTTTAAATTGCTTGGACATTTACATGCTATTTCTAAAGATACGAGAAAATTTAGAATTGACCAACCTATAACTAGCGATACTATCATTTATAAAGATGAAAGGTATTTCTATACAGAAACTCAACGCCCAAATAAAGAAATAGGTTCTACTTGGATTGAAGATGCCGGACACGTTAGTACTGTAGAATTTGGAAAACAATTTATTGACTCAGTAGCCATAATTCTTCCTTACATACACGACTTTAATCAAAACTATCATTTAGGAACACAGCAGGGTGGATTAGAAATGTTCCATCAGAGAGCAAGAGATTCACAAGGATATTTTTGGAAAGACATTAGAATTTTTAAACACCCTATTGACGATGTCCTGTTTGAAACAATTCAAAAGTTTATTCTAGGGATAGTTGGGTTTCAGACTTTAAGTAAAGAATCTCCTGATGTTGTAAATAAAATTATAGACTATGCCAAAGACACATGGTATGGACTAGGATTAAAAAACAATCGAATAGATGGAATATAATATAGCAGTCGGGAAAGACGACTTTAAAAACACTATTAATCTTAAATTACCAAAAGGTAACAGAATAGGAGTACTGGTTTCAGGAGGAGCAGATAGTGCAATATTACTGTATCTACTTGCAAAACTTAATATTGAAAGTCTAGAACCTGTAGAATTAATACCCTTTACGGTTCCTAAAAAAATCGATAATGCAATGATGTTTGCTGAATCTGTTGTAAATTATGTTAACAATTTATTAGATATAAAATTAGATGGACCTTACCCTGTAGGAGAATTAGACTCTCATTATAGTAAAATAATAAGAACCGGCGCCGAAGCCGCAGTTATAAACTTTAATTTAGATTGTATTGTTTTTGGTAGTCAACAGGTACCGCCCTCAGAATTTAAGATGTTAGGAATATATCCAAATAGGCCTAGTAGCATCGACGAACATCCAAAAGTCTATTGTCCCTTTGCATTAGTCGACAAGCGTCATACAATGGATCTTTATAGAATATATGACAGATTAGATCTACTATCATTGACACACAGTTGTACTGAAAAAGCCATAGGCAGATGTAATGAATGCTTCAACTGTTCTGAACGAACATGGTCGTTAGAATCAATTCAAATATCTGATCCAGGACAACTTTAATGTCTATGTTGTAGATGCGCTATCACACTTGAAACATTCTTTGAAGTAAATGGTACGTTTAATATTAGATGAATGCTGTCATTGACCCATGATATAGTTCTATGTGTTTTCTTAGTATTAACATAATAGAACCTACCAGGTTCTATTTGTAATTTTTTATCGTCCATCCACCAGTCATAATCTAATGGCCCGCAATTATTCACAAAGCAAATTAATCTAAATGTATCTCTAGGTAATGTTGGATGGTCTCTGTGTGGGACAAAATAACCTCCTATATCAGATTTAATAAAGAATGTACGTCCTACCGGCTCCCACGGTGCTAAGCCTGTATGTAAGCTAGAACAGCGGTCATATACTTCTGTCTTAAAACTAATCTCGCTCTCTTTAGGAATCCGACCCAACCTTTGAATTATTTCAGGCATACTGGGTGTATCGTTATAAGCAAGCCCTTCTATTGTGGTTAAAGATAGGCCTTTTCTATTGTTTGGTCTATCTGTCCTTGGAAGATAATCAGTCCATTGATCTTTATAACGATCTAATTCTTGCATTAACTGATTTGTGTTTATCTTAATATCCAACGGCTCAAAATCGCCTAGTGACAATAAAGCAAGCTCATTGGCTACGGTTTCTAAAGTTACATTTGACGAATCGTAGTGTACTGTCCGTCCACTGATTCCCGGGGGTGTTACAATTTTATTCATTTTTTAAAGCACATACAACAAGATGTATTCTGTCAGTTTTGCCCCCGTTATATACAAAATGTACACGTCTAGTATCTACATGATAGAAGTGGCCGTCAGCAGGTATATGATAACACGTTGCTACTGCATCTCCTTCATTTTCTGATAATCCAAAATAAGAAAAATTATTTGTTTCAAATACAAAATGATATCTTGTTTCTGTGTCGTGATGTACTGTTAGTCCTTTTTTTGGAGGCAATAACATTAATCTAGCTCTTCCGGCGGTAAAATTATAATCTTCTTCTAAAGAAGTTAATATATATTTTGTGTAAGAAGGTAATTGTTCATTCCATACTGAAAAATTTGATTCAGTTAGGCCACTGGGGTTGTTTCTTTGTATGTTTAAACTGCCAATCCCATCCATCCATTTATTTTCAGCAGTCGGTGTGTGCCTTAAAGAAATTTGATTTTCATGATCCCAAGGATTCATTTCTAAAATGGATGTCAAATCTATTTTCATTCGCTCAAGATCGGCTTTAAACTCTGTCTTTTGTATAAAGTCTTTGTACATTACTTTGTTCCTATAACCATGAATCTTTTAAAACTCCAAGTTGGATACTTGAATTCTTTTTCGCCGATATATGAATATTCTGTTAAGGGGTATTGTTCTATAAAACTTTCAAGAGAAGCTGAATGTACAACATGATCGTCGTGGGGCATGTTGTTACCTTGAAATACAACTCTTGTACCCTTGGGAATGTTATCAAACCAATCTATGCTGTGAAAATGTTCAGTGCTGGTGTTTATGATTAGATCGGCGCCGCCGCGAACATAACCATTACAATCCAGCGTGTAGGCTTTAAATTGCCATTCTTGCCAAACCCAATTCTCATTGAGTGTGTCGGCAATAACTTCACAACTAGGATCTATGTCAAAACTTTGTATCTGTCCAACGTTAAAGGTTCCTCTACTTAATAGTAAGAATGCTGTAATACCGTGCCATCCTCCGTAGATATAAGTTAGTTTGCTACTCCATCCTGTGCGTTCTAACTCTTCACACAACCAAATTTTACTTCCAACCTGACCACTACTAAATGCATCAATGTTAACTTTGATAGTTTTCATATACGTCCTTGCATAACTGATAAAAGTCTTTGTACTCAGGGAAGGTTTTTAATAAATCAGTTCCTAATCTACGATCGTTCTCTGTAAAAAATACATAAAAATCTCTACGACCTTGTTTAATTTTGCTTTCAGCAACTGGATTAGTTTTCATATACTCAGTAACACGATTAAACTTTGCAATCTCCGAATCTTCAAACCATTCTTTGTTATCTTGCATGAATTTTGCTGTATTATCCATGTAAACCATAAAGTCTTCAGTTAGAATATTAATCATCCAGTGCGGGGGTTCTTTTAGATACGGAATATCTACGTGTACACATCGCATACCGTGTTGCTTCCTCCACCCAATTACTTTTTCTAACAGACTTTGGTAATTAGTGACACATAATACATTAAAGGTACACATGAAATTAACAGTAGCGCCTGTTTTAATAACTTCTAATATATTACGTTCCCAATGAGCGCAATCTAACCCTGTACGCATATATTCTGCTTGTTCTCCCCAACTATCTATTGAAGTAAACAAACTGAATTTTCTAATTTTCTTTTGCGACAACAAACTTTTAACACGTTCTATAAGACTATCCACTTTACCAAAACTTACACCTAAATTACTGTTTAGGCTAATTTCTAAATTAGGACTAGGCTCGTTTTCTAATAGCTCAAAGAATTGCATTGCTCCTGCATTCATTAATGGTTCACCACCTGTGATACGTAAGGTATGTAAATCATTGCGTAGACTAGGCCACCATTTCCAAAACGCATCTATATAAGGGTTATCATCCTTGGGACCATAGTATGTACCTTTAGTTAAAAAATCAATACCGTATTGGTTATAAGTTAGATCATAATTACCATGATCTTTAATTTCCTCCATCCACATGGTACTTGCCTGTGGACTACAATACCCGCAACGGAAATTACAATTATTACCAAAACTAACTTCTAAATATTTTGGATTAATCGGCGCATCCCAAGGCAATTGCGATAACTTTTCTATTTCTTTTTCAGCCCAATCGCTACTACTATGGAATGTTCTGTCACTATAATGTTCTCCCGGTAAATCTTCAATATTCCAGCAGTAATAACATTCTTGCGGTCGACCGCCTTCTAACATTGTCTTGCGTTGTTGTTTCTTCCAACTTGTGTTATGTAATGCACTGGGATCTACAGCAATCTCTTCTGTGCTTATATGATGAGGTTTGGGATGATAGCAACTGTGATTATCTCCTGTATGAAGATATAAGGTTTGATGCAACCATTTCATTGCACAAAACCCGGGCCCAACAGCATCTAATCTCTGTTTGACATTCTTCACAAATTGTATTCTATCGGTCATATGTATCCTTGCATTTATTCCAAAATTCTTTTAGTTCTGGAAATGTTTTAACAAAATCTGTATTTCTTCGTTGATCGTGTTGTTTAAAAAATAGATAAAAATTATGTTCAGCACGTTCTTTATTAAATTTATCTGTTTGTCTAACCCAGTCAATTAATCTTGTGACCTTACTAATTTCAAAATCTTTAAATCCTTTAAATCTATTATGATCATCTTCTTTATTGGCCAACATAAATTCTAGACTACGTTCTAATATAGGAATCATCTCCGGAAATAGTTTAGGACTTAGCCAATCCGGACTGTGTAGCATAGGAACGTCAAACCAAATTAATTGTCTAGTGTTACTATAACGTTGTCTTAACAATAAAATGTTTTTAACATATTCTTCCCACATTGTATAGCTTAATGCATTAAATGTAACAATAAACGTAAGACTGTGTTTGTTTCCGTTTTGTAAGAAATCATTTACATTCTGATTTAATATATTAAAGTCCATACCGTTGCGAATATACTCTGCTTGTGGACCCCAAGAATCTAAACTACAGAACAACATAAAATGATCTATAGAGTTAGTAACATCCTTAAGGCTAACCATAAACTTATTCCATTGATCTCCGGGAGGACAGCAATTACTGGTTATACTTAATTGTAGTTTAGGATGCGGATGTTCTTTAACATAGTCAAACATACGGAAGGTATTCTTGTCCATTAGCGGCTCTCCACCCGTCATACGGAATGTTTGTAGCGTGGGATATATTTGTGGCAACCATTCCCAGAACGCTATTAGATAAGGATTATCGGACCTGTTATTAGGCATCATATCTGCAGATTGCATCCATGATAAATCGTTGTGTTTGGTATTAGATAAAGTAAAAGGCCCGTGTGCTTCTATTTCTTGTTGCCATGCAGAACTTAAATGAGGACTACAATAACTACATTTAAAATTGCATCCCTGATTAAAATTAACTTCTAGATATCTAGGACGAGCATCGCCTAATGACCCAACATCCTGTGCTTCTTTAATGATGCCGTCTTCAAAAACATCAAAACTTCTATAAGCCCTGTCACTTAGCTCTTGACCGCTATCTTCTATCTGCCAACAATAGTTACATTCAGCAGGGCGTTTGCCTTCTAACATTAATTGTCTTTGTTGTTTTTTATATATTGTATTGTGCAATGCACTTATATCTACAGCAATTTCTTCAAGCGGTATCTTATGCATCTTAGGATGATAGCAACTGTGTGTTCTCCCTGTGGGTATATGTAAACTAACATTATACCATTTGGCTAAACAAAAACTAGGGCTTACTGAGTCTAATTCTGTTTTTAGCTCTTTAGCAGAATGCATGTAAACAGATTGAAATTTGCCGTCAATCTTTTTAACTTGATCTCCTAAAATGTTGTCACTCATATTGTTCCTTAAATCTAGATAACAACCAATCATAGTTGTTTATATTTGCCAATGCTTCTGGATTATCTTGATTAGTTCTACCGTATTCTTTCCCCATCCCAGCCCCTTCTAAGGAATATACTCCGTGCTCTTTCCCTACACCCACAGTCATCCATGTATGTAGTCTAACATCTGTTTCTTTATCGACTTGGTTATTAATTAGTTTAGCAGATAATTTAACACATTCTCGGAACGCACTTTTCCATGTATTAAACGGATCTGTATTAAATCTAGTTTCGCAGGCAACTCGATCTACTATTTTTAATTCCCCCAAGGACGTTGTAACATCTAATGGATTAGCAGTTGTGTCTAATAGAAGGTGTTTAGGAAATAACTTAACTCCGCCGTAACCATATTCTAATCCATTAATAGGATTGAGGCTGTGCCATACATGAATAAATTTCCTATTAAAAATTGTAGGGCATAGATCAAAATTAAAGTTATCTAGAATATATGCGTCAGCATCTATGACATAGAACATGTCAGTATTGGATAACATAGCCGCTGCCTTATGCGCATTTAATATACCCTTAACACCATCTATTCGTTTGGCGTAGGGTTTCATTGTCAGTAATCTATTCCAGTTGTCCTGTGCTTTTGTTTCGTTATAACTTAAAAATATTACGTCAAAGTCGCTGTTAACTGGTGCAGTACCTTGTACTTTTCTTCCTACTGGAGATTCTGTATAATCAAATATAACTGCATCTATTTCTGCACCGTCAGTTAATGACTTATCATAGATCCAGGTTTGACTATATTTTAAATCCCATGCGTCTATAATTGGCCGATAGTGTATTAAGTCTTTATCAGCATAATCTTTAAATGTTGTTTTTAATGGTTTAATTTGTAGCTGAATTATTTGATACTTGCCATTCCATGATCCGGGGAAACGTTTGGCTATCCAACCCTCGCCAACTTTAAACTTAACACAATAATCGTTAAGAGGAACATTGACGGTAATTAATTCTAATACATCGTAATCTAATTCGGGGTTAACAACTAGAAAATGTTGTCCGTCAGTGCAAAGAGTACTTAATTTTTTATCATATTCAAGAGAATCCCCAGTCCACTTAACATCCCATACTGCTTCCTTGCTGACTATTCTCATAGATCTAACAAATCCCAGTTGGTATCTAGTTCTTTAGTCATATTAGGGAACCTTGGAGGATTATTCCATACCTCTTTAAAAAATTTACTCTGCAAAGGATCTAAATCCGCAACAGGCAAATTAAGTTTAAGTTGTAATGCATCACCGTATCTACGTGCTGTATATACGGGATCTAAATCTTTATGATCGTTAAACAACGTGTTGAGATATTCAAAGTCTCTTACCTGCGTATAGTCCCAGTCAGTTAAATTAGCCATATAGGTGCCTAGTCTTGCTCCGTACACAGCCCATACTCCGTTGTCTACATCAGCACCTACTGATTGCCATATTAATAATCTTTGATAGTTACGCCTTACAATCTGTTTTTTAGGATTTACTAGGTTCTGTTTAACACCGTTGTCCAACGTCATTTTTACACCTTCGCGGAAACCTGCCCGCCATGCTTGTAAAGGATTACTATTAATATAACTAACAGAATATAGATTGGCCATTTGTTGATATTGGTTATTCCAACAAAAGTCTACTTGACTATTTGCATCTTCAGCGGCTTCGTGTGTACGCATATTCATTACATATTCTTTAGTCCAACATTTAAGACCACCATTTCCATAGACTAACCCGTTAACGTAATTCTTTCCACACCAGGAAAGTTGTTTACCAGTATCTTCTAGAGATACATTAAAAAAATTAGGATCTACAATGTTATCTGCGTCTACAGTAATAAAACGCTCTGTATCGCTTAACTCCGCAGCCGCCTTGTGAGCGGCATCACTGCCCTTAACTCTGTGTACACGTTTTGCCCACGGCGCCTTTGTTAATAAGTCTGCATAGTTACGTTCAGCATTTGGCTCATCGTAGCTTATAAAAATACAATCTATTTCTGCTAGGTTAAGAATATTGTTCATGTGAATAACTGTTAAAAATCTTTTTAGTATAGAATTGGAATCTATCCGGTCCTGTATAGTTTATTTTAACATGATTGTCAAGAAGATCGCTATACTTAATATTCCAAACCCAATAAGGCCAATGCGGGTCTCCCGGTAGGCAAGCGGCCAAGACAATATATGCATGATTAATCTGCATAGCTCGTGACAATCCTGCTAGAGTTACAGTACATACCTTGCTAGAAACCTCTTGAATAATGGTAAAATCACTCTCACCTAGCCCAAAAGGAATCGGCCATGCAGTAGTTTTTATAGATACCTCAACATGATCCAATTCTTTAACTGGAATCAACTTACAAATACCCTGGCGATCTTCTACAACCCTATAAGCAGATAAACTAACTTTACCACTTAAGAATAATTCCATTTGTTCTGGTGTAACTTCAATATAATCAACTTCTGTATTAGATAGAGGAACAGATGCAGTTCGTTCGATAATTCCAGTATCTTTAAAATAGATGCAGTAGTTCACGATAAAACTCCTTATCTACATAGTGTAATATACCAGACTGAATATAATTTCCTAATCTAATACTATTGTTGACTGTATAACATGGTAAGTGTGTAGACCATTTTTCTGAATAGTAGTTCCATCCCTGACAGCCGGATTTCATGTGTGTAAAAGTTGGATAATCTAATGGTGTAAATGCACTATGATCTAATACTTTTAACGCAATAGCCATAGCTACATCTATCGAGGGCCATGCTTGCCGATCTTCAGAAGCATACCGCAAAGTCCACTCATCCCAATTAGATATAATTGTTTGCAATAGATTAAAAAAATCTTGAGCAACTGGATCTTTTTTAAAATAACAAAAAGCACTATAACAATTTGGTAATTCATTGCTGACAAACGTTTTTCGATAAGGACTTTTATTAATCCATTCACCTCTGTAAGTTTTTACTTTATCAGTAATCAGTAGAGGGAATTTGTTAAAGTGATCCCACCAATGACTAATATCTTCTAAGAAGATCATATCAGCATCTAGTAATACAGTTTCATCAAACGGCGACAACTCATAGGCACGTGTCCGATTAACCATGATATCACCTGTTGTATCTTTAATAATACACACATCTTTAATTACAGATTGAGTGGCCTTAATACTTTTTTCTAACAACTCTGCCATTTCAGTATAGTCGCCTTGAGCAAATACTAGATAACCTTTACTCATAATCCTAATTCCTTTTTTACCTGCTCTAATAAATCAAACTTATTCATAGCATGTAGGTCGCATCCTTTAATTTTAGATAATCTATCATCGCCTAATAATGTTACTGATGTGTCGTCCATTGACAGAATATTATCAGTAGCCAGACTATAATATAAGTTGTAAGGTAATTCGGTGGCCCAAGAAGAGCCCGCCGCGCCTCCTAGTTCATGTAACGCTATTGACCATATATGATCGTTGCGAATATAGCTGGCTGTAATATCGTAGACAAATGCATACCAATTATATTTTTCTTTTATTTCTAGACATCTGTCAAAAAATATTTTAGATATTTCGTTCTTTTTAAAATAAAACTCTGTAGCCCAAAAGAATTTTATTCCGTAATTAGATAACCAGTCAAACCCCACAAATTTCTTGTCAAACACATGATTAGAATTTTTGCATACTACTATATCGTGTATATTATTCCATACAACGTTCATTCTATCAGATTGAATAATAATATCAGTATCTATCACCATTGTTTCGTCGTATGGTGTTAGGTCATAAGACATGCACCTGTCAACATTATTAAATGTCAGTTGTTGACCACTATAATTTTTTGTTTGTATTCCAAGATCGTTAGAAATAATTACATGATCAAACACTGACTCTAAACCTTTTAAAGAATCTAATGTCTTGTGGTCTGTAACAATACTAACCGGTTTGTTTAACCATTTGGCTATCCTGTGGGCTTGCCACACGGCAAATAATCCATAAGGTATTTGCTCATTGTTGTGAGCAAAAAGAAGATACCCTTGCGTCATAACTCTACCAATGATTTAACTGATCTTTGTGTTTTTAATTTATTATAGGCTTCGCCATACACGTTGATTGCATCGTTATATGTTTTTGTAGCCAGTTCAACAAAGTCTTTAGGAGAATCTATTCTAATTGGATTACTATTCATGTCTACTATCCAACTTGCGGTAATAAAAGACACACCAGAAATAAATTCAGGTGTCACAAAAAATAATCCCCCGTTATACGCTAAGATACACTGGTCTTGGAACCGTTGTCGTAAAATAGTTTTTTGCTGATTTAACGTATTTTGGTAATTGGCAAAAGATAAGGCTAATTCTAGATCATGCATAATAGTAATTTATGCATAGAGAATTAGCCTTACGATATTTTATTACTCTGGACCCGGGTCCACGCTAACGGATGTATCACTAATAGTAACGGATGTTGATACCGGCGGAACTATCCCATCTAGCGTTACAACGAATGTTTCACTGCCTTCTGTAGTAACGTCTGCGGCTATAGTAAGAGTGAGCTCAGCGGTATTATGAGACACTGTAAAACTCCCATATAGACTAGCCAAGCCAGTAAAATCAGCAACAGTGATATTATTACCTGATATAGTATACGGAACGAGCGAACTGTTTGCTATGTTAGTTGTAGCTAAAGAAATAACAACTGAGCCACCTTCGTTTACCGTAGATGCACTTCTAGTTAATGCATAAGTTGGGGGAGGAGGAGCCGGCCCACCGTACATGGCAATAATAAAGTTTGCAATTGTATATGTAGGAGTTTCCCCAACAATTTGATCTGTTGACACCCTATACTCTAGCCCAGATGATATATAAGCCTGTACAGTTTCATCTACTGTTTCTCCTGCAATTCCTGCCTTAATAGGAGTACCTGCAAATTGCTGGTCTCCGGAATCCTGATCGGCTAATTGCACAGTAACTTCTATTGTTTTAGCATTTACCCATCGAAATTGTTGATAACCAAAATTTTCCGTGTATGGGTTAGTAGTATCGTGTTGCTGTCCGTCTGTTCTACCGGGCACATTAGGAAACCATATAGTGGTTGCCCCTGCAAGACCTTGCCTATAGTTGATCATGTTAAAGGTAAACTGTATATCATTCATGGCATTAATAATACTATCCCAACCTGTTGTTTTAGAATTTGGGCTTCCTACTGAATAGCTAAGACTATGTATTAATCTAATGTAGCCACCTGAATTAAAAAAGAATCTTGCCTCCTCTGAGCTACTCCAATAGATTAGGTATTGTTGTTGCGTATATCTTTGATTATTTTCATTGGAACCCCACCCCGGGCCTTGAGTTTGATAACCACCATTGGCAACAGTAGCCTGTTGAGTATATACCCCGACTGTTGCTCCTGTGTAGATTAGATCTCTATTAGTAATAAGCGTATCTGCTAACTGATCATATTGTAACGCATGGGCCCATTGAATGCTCAGTCCTTCATAGGTATCTGTAATTGTTGGAGATTGGCCAGTTTGATGTTTATACGCAGTGGTTATATCAGCTCTTAAGAAATCCCACTGGGTTGCGCTTATTGCTTGGCCGTCTCGTACTTCAAGTGTTGACGTGGGGTTACCGTATCCGTATTCACTGGCTCCGGTGCCAAGAACAATATTAACTTTATTTCTAATATCGTTATATTTTTGAATTAATATTTGGTCATTAATGGCCATATTGTACCTTAAGCCCCTGTTATCCAGGCTGGAATAGTAAATGAAGGCGTTTCAATACTCAGTTGATCGATGGCTTTTCTATAGGTTAAACCGGCACTAATATTGATAGTCACTGCTTCGTCAACTACTGTACCTGCGGCCGGAGTTGGATTACCCGAATTAGGTCCTCGGTATGCAATATTTTGCTGATCGCCAGCATCACTATCAACTAATGTAACTTGTACTCCTATAGTTTTTGCATTTATGTATCTAAAACTCATAATACCGGCGTTCTCAGCGTACAGCGTTGCACTATCATGTGTGATAGATTCCCATACTGTAGTTGTTCCAGCAACTCCTAATCGATAATTTGTTAAGTTAAATTTAAAATTTAGTGCGTTCATGGTGTCAACAATGGTAACCCATCCGTTTGTTTTAGTATTGGTAGACGAGCCCGATCTACCAAGGGTTATTTGCAGGTATCCGCCACTGTTAAAAAAATATCTTGCGTCATCTGCACTGGTCCAAGTGACATTATATTCTACCTGTTGTCCGTACCGTTGACTATTGGAATTCACGCCCCAGCCACTGGCAAGTGTGGTTCCTGCATTTGCGGTTACCGAAGCTTGTGCAGTGTAACTACCCGTAGTTGCTCCGGTATAAATGACATCCTTGTTGGTAACAATGTTATCGGCTAACTGATCATATTGAAGAGCATGGGCCCAATAAATTGTTAGTCCTTGATAGGTGTCTGTAATAGTAGGATCCAGACCGTTTTGATGTTTGTAGCATTTAACTATATCGTCTTTTAAAAGATCCCATTGTGCTGCCGTTATGTAATCGCCAGTGGTATCTCCAGCACTGACACCTTTTACAGCGGCGGTGGTAACAGTTTGTCCGTATCCGTTGCCGCCACTGCCGGTTCCTAATATAGGGGTTACTTTACTTCGTATACTGTTGTATTTTGTTGCTAGGATTGTATCACCGATGGCCATATATTCTACTCCGTAATATCTATGTATTTATTTGTTTTTAAACTCGAAAACTCTCGCCACACCCGCATCGATCTCGTTCGTTAGGATTGTTAAATTTAAACCCGCCATTTAACCCTTCCCAACCCCAATCTATTTCTAATCCTTTTAGATAGATTAGGTCCTTTGATGAAATACGAATAATAAAATCCTGGTATATAAATTCTTCATCATACGGGCTAAACTTATTATCTTGCAAAAATTCTAATACGTAGGCAAGACCAGAACAGCCTGTTGTTTTTACCCCTATTCGAATTCCTACACTCCCGCTTCGTTTTCTTACGGATAATTTTATCTGTTCTTGGGCTTGCTCTGTTAGTGTAATCATGCTAGTATTTAATGGTAAATATGAATAGGTATGAATTATCGAGCATTGAAAAATCACTACATCAGATTAGACCCTAACGGACAGTCTGATCTAGATGCAGGGGACGGTGTTATCTTAATACCCCCAGATAAAACTAAAATATATCTTCATTGGGTAAACGATAACGGCAAACTAATAACCACTTATACGTTAAATTACGCCACTCTTGTCCAAAATAAACTTAAAATTATTAACGGATCTTCCAATTCAATCAGCATACACGCTATAGAAATTGGTAAAAAATCAGTTGACTAAAGTGGTAAAATGCAGTATAATAATAGCATGTTCAACGAAAAGCCGTAACATGCAAGCTCTCAAAGAAACAACTGGTGGAGACTTTCACCCGCACATCTACTTGCTAGATGGCAATAACCTTGTGGCTTATATACAACATAAGACCACTAAGCCCTTTTACTTTAAAAACCCTATCAAACATTTTGACAAGCGTGGTCGCCAATTTGTAGAAATAAAGCCCAACCCTTTTACTACTAAAGTAGTATCTAATACTGTTGCTGTACAAGGCAGTAAAGGTAGTACTTATTATGTAGATCCAGATGCTAAGACCTGTACTTGCCCTGGGTTTAATTTCCGTGGTAGTTGTAAACACATTACGGAGTTGGTATGAACGACCGAATTCGAGAACTTTACCAACAGGCTTACGATTCAGTACATGAATTTCAGGCAGGTATGCTAGTATTAGATCCTGTAGAAGAAAAGTTCGCCGAGTTGATTGTTAGGGAATGTGTCGGTGTTGCAGTAGATAACGGATGCGGCGATTTTGTTGACATTGAACATTTATTATTAAAACATTTTGGAGTTGAACTATGAGTAATTGTAATAGCATTATCCGCACATTAGAAGATCACCCTAGCCGACTGAACAAGGAAGCTGTCATTGAAGCTGAAGTGGACAATGTAGAATTGTTTGAAGGTTTTCAACTTGCCCTAAGTCCTTATATTACATTTGGTGTTAAAAAGGTTCCATCACATAGCGGCCCAGATGGACAGGGCCTTCCTTGGGAAGCATTTAAAGAATTATGTGAATTACTAGCAACACGACAGCTTACAGGTGATGACGCCCGTAGTGCTATTGAATTGGCCTTGAGTGCTAGTACTAAGTCACAGTGGAATGATTGGTACCGTCGTATTCTTATCAAAGACCTGCGTTGCGGTGTTAGCGAAAAGACCATTAACAAAGTTAAGAAGGGTGCTATTCCTGTATTTGAATGTATGTTAGCGCACGACGGAGCAAATCATGAAAAGAAAATTACTGGTGTTAAACTACTTGAACCTAAATTAGACGGTGTCCGATGTCTCACAGTTGTTGACTATGATGCCAGAACCGTTGTTCAGTACACACGCAATGGTAAGGTACTAGAGAACTTCAGTCACATTGCTGATGCTTTGTTGGCTAATATTGACGATCTTGGCCGAAGTTATGTGTTAGATGGCGAAGTAGTTAGTAATTCTTTCCAGGCCTTGATGAAGCAGGTACATCGTAAAGATGATGTCCAATCCGGAGATGCAAGATTAATGTTGTTTGATATTCTAGCTCTTTCAGAATTCCGAAAAGGTAAAAGCACTTTAGGACAGAAACGTCGAAGCGCCTTGCTCAAAACATTTAAGCCCATGTTTGATAAATGCGGTCACATTGATGTAATTGAACAAACAGAAGTTGACTTAGATGGATATGTAGGAGAACTACAATTCAAACAATTTAATAAAGATGCCATTGAAGCAGGATTTGAAGGCATTATGATTAAAGATGTCGATGCCGTCTATGAATGCAAACGTAGTGCTAGTTGGCTTAAACAGAAACCCTTTATTGAAGTTAGTTTAAATGTTATTGCAGTGGAAGAAGGTACTGGTAAAAATGAAGGACGCTTGGGTGCGTTAATTTGTGAAGGAGTAGACGATGGAAAATCTATTAAGGTCAACGTTGGGTCGGGGTTTACTGACGACCAACGTGCTGAATACTGGATGGATAAAGAATCAATGCTGGGTCAAATCATTGAAATCCGGGCTGATGCGGCAACTAGGAGCCAGGATAGCGAGGACGTATATTCACTACGTTTTCCTAGATTCCTCCGATTCCGAGGATTTAAAGTGGGTGAAAAAATCTAAAATGGATAAACAAGCAGTAAAAGATCTGATGTTTGGCGGCATTATTGAACTAATGCAAAACCCTAAATATTACTATTATAGTGAAGTAGGGCATATTTATAGTCGTTGGACAGATGAAGGAAAAGAGGCACTGCAAGAATATATGCAGATAATGTCATGGAAACTTAACGAAGCAGAACATGATGATTTAAATAAACGTTCAAAAGAACTAGTAATGAAAGGTTTAAAAGGGGAAGAAATCTAAAGTGGCAAAAGAAGATCTAATTCAAATAGAAGGTAGAGTAGAGGAAGTATTACCCAACGCAATGTTTAGGGTACGTATCACAGAAACGCATGTGATTACAGCAGTAATATCTGGCCGGATGCGCCAACATAGAATTCAAATTCTACAAGGGGATAAGGTTCGTATTGAAATGAGTCCGTATGACCTCACCAAAGGACGGATAACATACCGTGAAAAATAAAGGGTAACTTAATTACCCTTTAATCTCAAGTTAACCCTAAGTATAATGCCCAGCTTTCGTGAGCTAGGTCAAATTTCTGTTTCCTACGTTTTTCAACCAATTGAAAATAGTTAGGTTTGTACGGCTTAAATTTAGGAACAATCTTTTTATTGTTACCTTTACGAGCATTACAATCACTACAAGCAGTTACCGTATTTTCAAAAGTGGTCTTACCACCGTGACTAGTTGGCAGTACATGGTCTAACGTAGCAGTCTTACGGCTAACATCTGTATCACAATAGGCACAACGATATCCGTCGCGAAGAAATACGTTTGATTTAGAAAAACGAATACTGATTTTTGGTTTCATGTATTCTCTTAACATGATAACAGCAGGAACGCGAGTTTCCCAAGTTGCACTATGCACAATCCAGGAGTCATACCATTCTAATACATGTGCTTTGTCTAGCACCATGTATTTTATGCTTTCTTCCCAAGAAATTATGCTCAATGGCAACATGCTCACTGGATTTCCGTCTTGATTTAATACTAATGTTGTCATTATACTGTTATTTATTTGTGTTAAATTACAATGATAATTATAACATAAGGACGTGAAATGAGCAAGATATTAGTAACAGGACACCTCGGGTGGATAGGTAGTAATTTTACCAAATTGCTGGACGAACATGGGATAAATTGGGTGGGCATGGATAAGCAAAACGGCCCTGAGATATTGGCAGGGTTTATACCATTCATGAAACAGGCCGAAACATGCGATGTGATTGTGCATCTAGCCGCCACAGCAAGAATTCCAAGGAGTTGGAAATCTCCAGATGAATATAGAGAAAACAACATAACATTAACCGATCGAATTGCTCGATTTTGTACAGACTATCAGAAATATTTAATTTTTGCAAGTTCAAGTTGCATTTATGGTGACGGAGCAGGCCCGCTAAATCCATATGCATGGACCAAGTTATCAGGGGAACAGGTAATAGAGATGTACGGCCGCACTAAAAAACTAAACTATACCATATGCAGAATTTTTACCAATTATGGTGACGATGACTCGAGCGGATTAGTAATAGGAAAATGGTTAAATGCGCATAGATTAGGGGATCCGATAGTTCTAAGAGGCATAGGTCACCAAAGTCGCGATTTTATTAATGTTCGAGATACTGCACAGGCCTTATTAGCTATAGCACAACAACAACCTAAACAACAAATATTAGATATTGGTACAGGTATTAGTAATCGATTAGTTGATCTTGCAGAGATATTTGGGGATAATATTGTATTCGAACCCGAGTTAGAAGGCTATGCATTGCATACCAGTGCTAATCTAGCACACACGCAACAATTTATAAAATGGCACCCAGAAGTTGATATAACCAGTTGGCTAAGAAGCAAACTAAACAAATAAATACCTATATGACATACGAAAACCATACAGGTCATCGTGGACCAGCGGAACATAATAGGACATTTTCATGAGCATACTAATCGTTAATACAGGGACCTCTGCCAATAAGGGAGATGGAGATAGTCTACGAACCGCATTTAATAAAATTAATGCTAACTTCTCATATCTCAACGGGTTAGTAGCAACAGACGGGGGAGGGACAACCGGAACTGTTATTGCCAATACCGGGGATATAACTTTTACTGATAATATTATCTCTTCTAAAAATGCTAACGAAGATATAGTACTCAATCCTAACGGAGTTGGCCGTGTACGATTAGTCAACACCTTAATACAATTTGACAACGGGACAGGCGGTAAGAGTGCTGTACAAATACTTAATACAAAATTAGGAGGATCTCCTACAGGTCTTGCCACCGATTTTGATAATGCCAGTTTAAGGATTATTGGAGATAAAGAAGATCTAGGCACACTAGTAGACATGGGATTGTATGATGGTCCGTTATCCACATGGAGAAGTAAAGTTCTAGTAGACTGGGAAGGAAACTTATCATCTCAAGCATCTATAACTGCAAGAACAACTTTAAATTCTCTAGGAGAAATACACGCTAATGGAAATATACAAGCTGATGGAGATGTAATTGGCTCTTACGTAATTGCCAACTATGGATTTAAATTTGCAGATGGAACTACACAGCTTACAGCAGTTAGCACAACTACTGCTACTCCTACTCGATTAGGTGGAATTAAAGTTGGCAATAATTTATCAGTAACTGAAGACGGAACATTAAGTGCAATCGTTACAGGAACTATATCTACAACCGCTACACTAGGTGTTGTACAAATCGGGTCAGGATTACAAATCACACCCGAGGGTGTTATATCTGTACAAGGCTCATCGGGCGGTGCAGACGTTGTAACAACTGCTACTATCGCCACTACTAGTAGTTTAGGTATTATACAAGTTGGATCGGGTCTATCCATCACTCTAGACGGTATATTAAGTATCACTGGCGAATCTGGACTTGGGCATATACTAGTAAACGACACAACCGTATACCCGGATAATCTATCTAAAGCTATAACACTTGCCAATAAAGATATTAATGGTGGTACAAGTGGTGCAAGTTATATCACTATCCCAGCAACTGACGACATCGGTGATATGAGACTATTGAGTCACGGTGTTATGCTAATAACAACAGAACCAGATTTATCCAATGGTATAGTTATAGCTCCAGGTATAGATGGGTTTGGTCCTGGATATGTTGCTGTTGGTGCCAGCGGAACCACTAGCACAGCCGGATTGTTTTTATTCTCTGCCAATGCCCAAATTGATTTATGGCCAAATAATGATATATCTTATCTAAATTCTGGTGGTGATCCAAATGTTGGATCACTTGACATGTTTACATATAATCTAGGCTATATTAGTCTACGTCCAGACAGTACTGCCACAGTTATAGTAACAGGTGGTGGAGTTGACATTAGATCCGGGGGGTTAAAATTCCCAGATGGTTCTTATATGAATACTGCGGCAGCTACTGGGGTTACTAGTTTTAATAATAGCGCCGGTGAAATTACGTTCACAGGTAGTAACATTATCAGCCAATTAGGTTACACTCCGTATAATGGAGCAACTAATTCGAGTGGTTTCTTAACCAGTGCTGTGTTAACCTTTAATGGTGCCAGCGGTACTGTTACATTTACCAGCAGTAATATTATCAGCGAATTAGGATACACTCCTTATGATTCTGCAAACCCTGCTGGTTATATTAGTGGTAACTCTGTTGTGGGATCATTTAACGGATCTACTGGAACAGTTACATTCACCGCCAGCGACATTATCAGTCAATTAGGATATACTCCTTACAATGGAACAACTAATTCTAATAATTTCTTAACCACTGCCAGTCTAATATCTGTGTCTGGGAACATCAATCCTTCGAAAGATACAGAATTTGATCTAGGCTCAAGTTCTACACAGTGGAGGAGTTTGTATTTGAGTTCTAGCACATTATATATCGGCGGTACTGCTGTTTCAGTTAACGGAGCAGGGAATCTATTAGTCGATGGTGCCAATGTGAGCACATCCGGTTACGATCAAAGTCTTAATACTACAGATTCTGTATTGTTTGATAAAGTACAAACTGCGGCCGTTACATTTAGTGACGGCAGCACACAGACAACCGCTGTAAGTCAGGTACCAGCAGCAGAATCAACTCAAACTGGTATTGTTTATGCACTGACTAGTTCAACATCTACAGCACCTGTTGCATTAGGTTATAATGCACTGCGTAATGATGTTAGCCTTGGCTATAATACAGCCATGGGAAATAATGCATTATGTGCCAATACACTAGGTAGTTCTAATTCAGCATTTGGATATAGAGCTCTTTGGAGAAATACCACAGGTGGGGATAATGTGGCTGTTGGAATGAACGCATTGACTTCTAATAAAACTGGGGACGGAAACACTGCGGTAGGTAGCGGTTCTATGACGGCAAATACTTATGGGGCATTCAACAGTGCATTAGGATGGGGTGCATTATTTTGGAATAAAACAGGATATGGTAATACTGCCGTTGGTGCATCAGCTCTTTATTTTAACTGTGGTGATTACAACGTTGCTGTTGGATGCATGGCTCTACAACAAAACACTTTAGGTTACGGCAATGTTGCATTAGGTTCAGCTACGTTAAAATCTAATATATTAGGTAGTACCAACATTGCTATCGGCAATGAAGCCTTATTTTATAATACCACTGGTAATAGCAACATAGCAGTTGGCCCTAATACCTTAATGTCTAATACCTACGGTCAGTATAACGTTGCTTTAGGTTATCAAGCTATGTGTTTTAATGCTACCGGGGATAATAATATAGCCATTGGAAACCTTGCCTTAAGGTGTAATACTGAAGGCGGACTTAACGTGGCAATCGGCAATGAAGCTATGGCCTGTGTGACAGCACCAGGATGTAGTAACGTAGCTATTGGCGATCGTGCTATGGGTTACGGTTGCGGTGGCGGCGCTGCCAACGTTGCTATAGGTTTTGGTCCATTGGGTAATAATACTATAGGGGATAATAACATAGGAATTGGAGAAGGCGCACTACTTAACAATACTTCTGGTTCTAATAACATTGCTTTAGGTTATACCGCATTGAAATGTAATACTGTTGGTATTTGTAACGTAGCAATTGGGCCAGAAGCATTGGCCTGTAACACATTAGGTAGAAGTAATATCGCTCTAGGCAACAAGGCATTGTTTACTAATACATCTGGTTGGAACAACGTTGCTGTTGGACAATGTGCTCTAACATCTAACGTTACAGGATGCAGTAATATTGCAGTTGGTTTTAGCGCATTAAAATGTAACACAGTGGGTCGTTGGAACGTTGCAATCGGTGAGTGCTCTTTATTTTGTAACATCAGCGGATACCAAAATGTAGCAGTTGGTCTGTTGACACTTACAAAGAATACTACAGGTTATAATAATACAGCACTGGGATTTAATACATTATGTTCAAATACTCTTGGAGATAGTAACGTAGCACTTGGTTGGGGCAATATGACCCTAAATACCACCGGTAATTGTAATACAGTGGTAGGACAAGCAAGTCTGTCAGCAAATACTTTTGGCGGCAGCAACATTGCAATCGGCCGTTGCGCATTAGTTGGTAACACTACCGGATCTCACAATATTGGATTTGGTTGTGGATCTCTAGCGGGAAGTACCGTAGGAGATAATAACATTGCTATTGGACAGAACAGCGGATGTTCCATCACCGCAGGGTCAAACAATGTAATCATAGGTAGTAACACTGGTACTATTTTTGCAGGTGGCAATAACAATGTATTACTAAGTGATGGTAGTGGAAATATTAAAGCATTGTTTACAACAACGGGTGCTGTAAGTTTTGGTAATACAGCAAACTTTGGTACAACTGGATATGTTTTACAAAGCAACGGACCAACAAGTCCCCCATCTTGGATAAATGCAGGTACACTAACTTCTGGTGTTGCAACAACAGCAACTAATTTACAAAACGGTACTACAGGACAAATTCCTTACCAATTAACCACAAGTAGCACAGCGTTCTTTGGACCGGGCACTGCTGGACAGATTTTAGTAAGTGCTGGTGCAACTGCTCCTACATATACTAACACAGCAACCATCCAAGTTGGATATGCTACTAACGTACTAGGCGGCGATGTTGGTCAAGTACTTTATCAGTCAACAAGCGGCGCAACTGCATTTTTAGCATTAGGCACAGCTGGACAGATATTGACTGCTGGTGCAACTGCTCCTACTTATGTTGCTACAGCAACATTCCGGGTTGGATATGCTATCAATATTATTGGTGGTACTACTGGACAACTACATTATCAGTCAGCCGGCAACACAACAGGATTTGTTGGGGCAGGAACATCTAGACAATTATTACAAAGTAACGGTGCAGCCGCTCCTACGTATGTTAACACATCAACATTACAAGTAGGATATGCTACCAACATACTAGGAGGCACCGCCGGACAACTACATTATCAGTCAGCTAGTGGCATTACTGCGTTTATTGGAACAAATACAACTGGTACTATATTAGTAAGTGGCGGAACAGGTGCACCTGTATATCAAAATACATTAACCCTAGCAGGAATCCTTGTTGCAACTAGTACGCAGACTGGAGCGTTAAGAGTTGCAGGTGGTGTAGGCATTGGTGGCGCCTTATATGTAGGCGGCAATATTGACACACAACAAATCGCATTAAACAGCAGTGCTTCTAGTACAACAACAAATACAGCTAATGCGTTGTACGTAGCTGGAGGTGCTTGGATAGGTGGAACATCATATATAAGAGGCAGTGCAATATTTGACGGTACTGTAGTGTTTAACTCCTCTACTGTTTATACTGTAAACCAAAGTGTTTCTACGTCATCTAACTTCTTACAGATACACAGTCCAACAACAGCAAGCTGGACATTTAATGATGGTAAAGATATCGGTGTTGTATTCAACTATTATGGTTCGGGTGATGCAAATGCATTCTTAGGCCGTAAATCTGATACAGGTTATTTAGAATGGTATGAAACAGGTACTGATGGTGCAAGTGCGTTCACGGGAACATACGGAACATTCAAGACCGGTAACATTCAATTAGTTTCCAATGTTGCTAATTTAGGTAACACAAACACAGGAGCACTAACTGTTACCGGAGGAGTTGGTATCAGTGGGGGATTATATGTAGGCGGGACTATAACTGGAGCCTTAACAGGTACAGCCAGTGCGGCAACAAACCTAAGTGCAGGTGGAATAGGTTCATTACCATATCAAAGCGCCGTCGGCACAACATCATATCTATCTCTAGGTGCATCTGGTTATATTCTAACAGCGGGCGCATCTGCACCTCAGTGGGCCGCTATTGCCGGTGTATCCGTGGGGTCAGCCACAACATCTTCAAATATTTCAGGTGGTACAGCCGGACAGATACCTTACCAATTAACCACAAGTAGCACGGTATTCTTTGGCCCAGGCACCGCCGGACAATTATTAATGAGTGCGGGTGCTAACACTCCAGCGTATACAGATACTTCTAGTATATTTGTTGGATTTGCCAGCAACATAATCGGCGGCGCGACAGGTAGTATTCAGTATCAGAGTAACACCAGTACTACAGAATTTTTATCATTAGGTACATTAGGCAAGGTATTAACAGCCGGCGCAAGTGGTCCAACATGGACAGACATTGCTACAGTTACAGCCGGGGCAAGTACAACTGCTACAAATCTTGCAAATGGTGGTCCTGGACAGGTTGTATATCAAAGCAGTATAGGAACCACAGCATTTGTCAGTACTGGCACATCTGGATCTATATTGGTCAGTGCTGGCACAAGCGCACCTACATTTACTAGTTCATCTACTGTACAAGTTGGATATGCTTCTAATCTGTTAGGCGGCACCGCCGGATCTTTACATTACCAAAGTGGGTCTGGCGCAACAGCGTTTGCCGGGGGTGGCGCAGTAGGACAACTATTAGTAAGTGGCGGTACTGGTGCTCCAGCCTATACCAGTACAGCAAGTATACAAGTTGGTGCTGCCACCAACGTATTAGGTGGGGCTAAAGGTGGTATTCCTTACCAAAGTAGCACCAGTACTACAGCATTTTTAGCAATTGGTAATCAAGGCCAAGTATTAACAGTGAGTGCAATACCAAATGGTCCAGTTTGGACCGACACAAGCTCATTAACAGCCGGTAATGCAACTACTGCTACTAACCTAGCAGGCGGCACAGTAGGACAAATACCTTATCAGTCTGCTGCCGGAGTTACTAGTTTCTTTGGAGCAGGTACTGCTGGACAAATAATGGTTAGCCAGGGAGCCGGCACCCCGTTCTTTATAAACACTGCAACATTCTGGGTAGGTAATGCAAATACCGCTATTCATATAGCTAATACACAAACTGGCGCATTGTTATATCAGACTGGGACAAACCAAACTGGTGTAGTTCCGCTAGGTACTAGCACATCTATTCTAGTTGCAGGAGTAACAGCTCCTCAATGGGTGCCGGCTAATACAATATCTATCGGTAGTGCTAGTTTGGCAACTAATATTGCAGGCGGAGTATCTGGTCAACTACATTATCAGTCTGCACCAGGCACAACAGGATTTGTTAGTACAGGAACAAGCGGGCAGGTATTAGTCAGCGCTGGACCAAGTGTACCGCTCTATACTAGTTCATTATCAGGACTAACACTGTCAAACACTACAATCAATGGTTATGTTGCGCATGACCAAACAGCAATATCTGTGGGAACTAGTGCGGTTACTGTAGATACATTTAGTACTTCAACTTATAGAAGTGCAAAATATGTGATCAGTATTGGCAATTCAGGAACAGGTGAATATCAGACTACGGAAGCATTGGTTGTACATAACGGAACTAGTGCATTTATTAAATCTGATAGCGTATTCAGTGGACTTTATTCATTAATGTCGTTTGCAGTTTCAATATCTACTGGTAATGTAATATTACAAGGTACAGGAGCATCAGCAAGTAACTTGGTTAAGGTACAAAAAGTTTATATAACAGTTTAAAATAAATAACACTGCTATTAGGGAGATATGGATCTATGGCAAATAAGAATTTTTTCATTCACAATGGTCTTACGGTTGGCTCTTTTGCCGTAGACGCTTCTACTGGTAATATAGTCAGTACAGGCACAGTAACATTAACTACCTCAACTAACTCAACCAGTAGCGCAACAGGTGCACTGGTTGTTGCAGGAGGAGTAGGCATTGCCCGCGACGTTTATGTAGGCGGTAATCTTACTGTTTCTGGAACATTGAATGCTACCGTAAGCGGTAGTATTACCACGGCCACTAACCTAGCGGGCGGCGCAGCCGGTAGCTTGCCATATCAATCTAATGCAGGCACAACAGTATTTAGAGCAATCGGCACTACTGGAACCATACTACAAAGTGACGGAACAACAGTACAATGGGTGTCTACCGCAAGTTTATTAGCAGGCGTTACAGTATCCGCCGCAACCCCAACGAGTTTAGGTACAGTGTTTGGCTATACTACAGGTAATGGTAACACTGCAATTGGTTGTTGTGCTGGCAATGCCACAATGACTGGTGCCTCTAATATAGCGATAGGTTACGCAGCATTAAAAGATAATAGCGCAGGATGCAATAACATTGCTATTGGTAATTGTGCTTTATTTAAGAATACAATTGGCATAGACAACGTTGCAATCGGCGATACTGCTTTAGACCAAAATATCACTGGTTGTGCAAACGTTGCAATAGGTAGTTTTGCGTTGGGTTCAAATGTTGAAGGATCTTGTAATACCGCAATAGGTCGAGGTGCTCTAACTAGTGCCACCACAGGAAATTGTAATACAGCTATAGGATCGAACGCCGCTGGGTGCCAACAAAACGGTAGTTGTAATACAGCAGTTGGGTCAAATGCATTGTATTGCAGTACAGGAACTGCAAATATAGGTTTAGGTCACAATGCTGGCTATTGTCTTACTACCGGAAGTTATAATGTAATCGTTGGTAGTTACAACGGTGCGGCTATTAGCACTGGTTGCTGTAATGTTATCATCAGTGACGGCCTTGGTACAGTAAAAATAAGTTTCACTGCCACGGGTGCAGTAGCATTTGGTACTAACTTACAAGCATGGGGAACAAGTGGACAAGTATTGTCTAGTAATGGAGGCACGGGTGCTCCAAGCTGGCTAAGCCAAAGTTCTATTGTAGCAGGTAGTGCTACAAATCTTGCAGGCGGCAGCACAGGTGTCCTAGTATACCAATCTGCCGCAAACACTAGCGCATTCCTATCATTGGGCACCGCTGGACAGATTTTAACAGCGGGTGCAACGGCTCCTCAATTTTCTAGTACTGGTACAGTACAAGTTGGGTTTTCTAAGAACTTGTTAGGCGGCGCCGCAGGTCAGATAGTATGTCAATCAGGTTCAGGTGCAACCGGATTTGTAAACACCGGCAGTATGAATGTTAGAAACGCCGTGTGTGCAGTCAGTGCTCAGACAGCGGGCAGTGCAACATTGTCAACTTGTGCAACTAATCTCGCTGGTGGCACAGCAGGACAGATTGCTTGCCAGACTGGAGCAAATGCAACCGGATTTGTAAACACCGGCAGTATGAATGTTGGTAATGCTGTATGTGCAGTCAGTGCTCAGACAGCGGGCAGTGCAACATTGTCAACTTGTGCAACTAATCTCGCTGGTGGTTTAGCTAATCAATTATCTTATCAAACAGCGCCTAACACTACAGGATTTATTAATTCTGGTACTACTGGTCAGCTTTTGCAAGCAACAACTAACGGAGCGCCTAGCTGGGTAAACACTGCCAGTATGAATGTTGGTAATGCTGTATGTGCAGTCAGTGCTCAGACAGCGGGCAGTGCAACATTGTCAACTTGTGCAACTAATCTGGCAAGTCCAGCAGGCGGCATTCCGTATCAACGTTCTGCCAACGTAACAGACTTTATAGGATTTGGCTCAGCAGGTACATTCCTGGTCAGCAATGGCACAACTGCTACTTGGATATCTACAGCCACTTTAGGTGGCGGTGGTGGCACAGCGGTAACAGCTACACCAAGTACACTAGGTACCGTGTTTGGTTATACAACAGGTGCAGGTAACGTTGCTATTGGTTGTTGTGCAGGAAACATAACACAATCTGGGTCAAACAATATCGGTCTCGGTTGTTGTTCTCTAAGCAAAAACACAGCGGGCAATGATAATATAGGCATAGGATATAATGCGTTATATTGTAATACAACTGGTATTAACAATATTGCATTAGGAAATGGTGCTCTTGCAAAAAATACAATTGGCAATAATAATTTTGCTGCTGGCTATGGTGCTCTCTGCAATAACGATTCCGGAAATGATAACGTTGCAATTGGCTTATGCGCACTGTGTTCAAACACTACAGGTGCGTTAAACGTTGCTGTAGGTTGCACAGCGTTGGCTAGTAATACCACTGGTATAAGAAATACTGCGGTTGGTGCTAGAGCACTATTTTCAAATACAACTGCTGATTGTAATACAGCATTTGGCTCTTTAGCATTAAGGTCTAACACTATAGGTGGTTGTAATACTGCGATTGGTGTGGCCGCAATGAACGGTAATACTACAGGTGCAGGCAACACCGCAGTAGGTGCAAATGCATTATTGTGTAACGTAAGTTCTGTAGGAAATACTGCTGTGGGATACCTAGCAAGTCAATTTACCTGCGGTGCGTTTAACACTATCCTTGGTAGAGAAGCATTAAGTCTAGCGTCTACAACTGGTTCATATAATGTTGCTGTTGGTTATCAAGCTCTTTATAGTACTTCTGGAAATTGCAACGTAGCTGTTGGATCAGGTGCATTAAAAGATGCACTTTGTAACAACAACATTGGTATAGGTAGTGGTGCAGGTGGAAGTATCACAACCGGTACTAACAATACTGTCATTGGAAATCTTGCTGGTTCAGCCGGACTAGTGTGTACGGTGTTAATCGGTGCAGGCACATGTGAACGTATTCGAGTTGACAATAATGGTTTGTGCATTAATGGTAGTACCTTTAACGCCTCTGCATTAGATGGGTATAATCAATTTAAGGTTGGATCCGGAGCCCTTACCAATAGTACTGGTAATAGTAATACCGCCATTGGTTTTAATGCACTCTACTCAAATATCACTGGTACTAATAACACTGCCATTGGTTGTTGTGCCCTATTTTCAAACACTACCGGTTATGGTAACTTTGCTGCCGGCCATCTTGCACTAAAAAACAACACTGTTGGTGCAAATAACTTTGCATTTGGAACAGCGGTATTAACCGGAAACACCGGTGGATACAATAATATAGGATTTGGTAATTGCACATTGATGTGTAATACTATTGGAACAAATAACGTTGCACTGGGCTGTTTTGCATTAAGACAGAACATAACTGGTGACAATAACGTAGCAATAGGTGGAAACGCACTCTATAACAACACTACTGGCTCAAATAACTTTGCCGTAGGATGTACTGCCCTTTATCAAAATACCACTGGATCGGACAATATTGCATTGGGATTCGCTGCATTAAAATTAAATGCTCTTGGTCTCAATAACATCGCACTTGGATATGAAACACTTTTTTGTAATACTTCTGGCTGTAATAATATTGCTATCGGCAAAAACGCATTATACACCAACACCGCCAGTGACAATATAGCGCTGGGGCAATGCGCCTTGTATTCTAATACTACCGGTAATAATAATATTGCCATAGGCACTGGTACACTTGCATTAAACAGAATAGGCATTAATAATATAGCTATCGGATGTAATGCTCTCTACTCCAACACCAATGGCAATTATAACGCCGCTATTGGACCTTTTGCTCTCTACTCCAACACCGCCGGTTGTAATAATATTGCTATAGGCACCGGCACATTAAGATCGAATACTCTTGGTCTTGATAACATCGCACTTGGTTTTAACGCACTGACCTCAAACATTTCAGGTAACAATAACATTGCTATCGGCAAAAACGCATTATACACCAACACCGCTAGCGGTAACAATATTGCCATGGGGCTGTGTGCATTATACTCCAATACTACCGGCAGTAATAATATTGCTATAGGTACTGGTACACTTGCATTAAACACCACCGGCAGCTATAACACAGCTATCGGAGCGGGTGCGCTCTGTCAAAACACCACTGGCGTTAATAACGTTGCGATTGGATGTTTTGCGCTCGGCTCCAACATTGGTGGCCTCTTAAACACTGCTATTGGAGCTTTGGCGCTCTACTCCAACACCATCGGCTACAGTAACATTGCCCTTGGCTTGTGTGCGCTCTACTCCAACACCTCTGGCTCACATAACACGGCTATGGGATACGGTGCTCTCAGATCTAACACCACAGGCTGTAGTAACACTGCTATTGGATCTTGTGCTCTCCAATACAACACCTCTGGCAGCTTTAACACTGCCATTGGCGTGGCTGCGCTCCAATACAACACCTCTGGCAGTGAAAATGTTGCCATTGGATCTTGTGCGCTCTTATGTAACACTACAGGCAGTCATAATGTTGCCATTGGATACTTTGCTCTCAGATCTAACACCTCTGGCTGTGATAATGTTGCCATTGGAAACAGTGCGCTCTACTGTAACACCAGTGGCTTCTATAACATTGCCATTGGATGTTTTGCGCTCGGCTCCAACATTGGTGGCGGTAATAACACTGCTATCGGACCAAGTGCGCTCTGCTCCAACACCTCCGGCAGTAATAATATTGCTATCGGACAACAGGCGCTCAGAAGGAACACCACAGGCTGCTCTAACATAGCTATTGGATACCTTGCTCTCAGCTGCAACACAATTGGTTTACATAACGTTGCTATTGGCCTGTCATCAATGCGTAGCAACAGCTCCGGATGTGGTAATACAGCTATCGGATATGGTGCGCTCTACTCCAGCACTACAGGCAATAATAATGTTGCCATTGGACAGTGTGCGCTCTACTGTAACACCTCCGGCAGTAATAATATTGCTATCGGAGCGGGTGCGCTCTGTCAAAACACCACCGGTATTAATAATATTGCTATAGGCACTGGTACACTTGCATCAAACACAATAGGCACTAATAACATCGCACTTGGATGCAGTGCTCTCAGATCTAACACCTCTGGTAGTAATAATATCGCACTTGGTCTATGCGCTCTTTACTATAACACCTGTGGCGCTGATAACTTTGCTTCTGGATCACAGGCGCTCTACTGCAACACCACTGGCTGTCACAACATCGCAATTGGCACATCGGCGCTCTTCCGCAACACCGTTGGCTGTGGCAACACCGCAATTGGCACATCGGCGCTCTTCTGCAACACTAATGGCACCGGCAACACCGCAATTGGATGCATGGCGCTCCAATGCAACAGTATTGGCACCAACAACACCGCAATTGGCTCATGTGCGCTCGCCTTCAACACCACCGGCTGTCACAACATCGCAATTGGCTGCGCAGCTCTTTGGCTCAACTGCACCGGCAGCGGCAACACCGCAATGGGAGAAAATGCGCTCAAATGCAACAGCATTGGCAGCGGCAACCTAGCAATTGGATGCAATGCTCTAAATTCCAACACCGGTGGCACTAACAACGTTGCCATTGGATATCGTTCGATGTGCTACAACACCACCGGCAGCGGCAACATAGCAATTGGATGTCGTACGCTCTACGGCAACAGCTACGGCGATAGTAACGTCGCAATTGGATCATCGGCTCTCACCTGCAATACCATCGGGACGTTCAACACCGCCGTTGGGGCCGGATCATTGAGTGGGAACACCACTGGCTGCAGAAACACCGCTGTTGGAAATTCTGCATTGAGTGGGAACACCACTGGTTTCTGTAACATTGCTGTTGGATACCAGTCAGGCATTGGAATTACTTCAGGTGGTTGTAACGTTATACTAGGCGGATATACTGGTGCAGCGGCTCCTATATCGGCAACAGGCAATGGTTACATTGCGTTCAGTGACGGCGCAGGCACATTAAGAAACTGGATTGATAATACAGGCATTATGACCAATTGCGGTGACTTCCGTAGCTGTGCTAACATTACTGCTTACTATTCATCGGACTGCCGACTAAAAACTAATATTGCATCTATTCCGAATGCCATGTGTAAGGTCATGCAGATCAGCGGCGTTACCTACGACTGGACCGATGATTATATCAAGAAGCAAGGTGGCGAAGATGGTTACTTCACTCGCAAGCGTGATGTAGGTTTAATTGCTCAAGAGATTGAAAAAATATTACCAGAGATTGTTGTAGATCGAGAAGACGGTTATAAGGCTATCAAGTACGATCGTGTAGTAGCGTTACTAGTCGAAGCTATTAAAGAATTGAAAACAGACTTTGATAATTTAAGCAATAAAGTTAATAAGGAATAAATTATGCCAATGAACGTAAGAAAGATCAAAGCCGGTAATGTTAATACAACAATAGATCTTTTCGTCGGTGAAGATGGTATCTTATTCTATGATAACAACACCGGTGCATTGAGATTAAGTGATGGTCATACCCCAGGTGGTATACCATTAACCACAGCAACATACATTGCTACAACCACTAGATTGGGTCAGATTAGAGTTGATGGAACAACAATTGTTGTTGACGAGTTTGGCGTAATCAGTGCTGTGGGTGGCGGAGGTGGCGATGTTGATTGGCTCAATGTATCTAGCGACATACTACCAGCCAGTGATGTAACATACAGTTTAGGTAGTTCAACCCGCCAATGGCACAGTCTATATGTAAGTTCAACAACTGTCTACATTAATAATATTCCGTTAACAGTTAATAGTCAAGGCGAATTGTTTATCAACGGTAGTCAGTTCGTTGGTCCACAAGGAGATCCCGGAGAACAAGGCGAACCAGGACCACAAGGAGAGCCGGGAATTCAGGGAGAGCTCGGACCTCAAGGCAGTACAGGAACACAGGGAATCCAAGGACTGATTGGTAATACGGGAACACAAGGCATCCAAGGCATCCAAGGCATCCAAGGCAGTCAGGGAATTCAGGGAAGTACTGGTACACAGGGAATCCAAGGACTGATTGGTAATACGGGAACACAGGGTATTCAAGGCCCTGTTGGTGACACTGGCGCACAAGGTATTAATCTTGTACTAATTGGTAGTAGTGCAACCACTACTGTTGAATCATTAGGTGCTGGCTCAGCTGGGCAAGGTTGGATTAATACAACTGACGGAGATGTTTACTTTTGGAATACACTAACTACTCTTTGGGAAAACATCGGTCCTATTGTTGGACCACAAGGCTCTGGTGGTGAACAAGGAGTCCCGGGAGAAAAGGGTGATCAAGGCGAACCCGGAACACAAGGCGAACCAGGACCACAAGGCGCACCTGGCCTACAAGGTGAACAAGGAGTCCCTGGAGAAAAGGGTGATCAAGGCGAACCAGGTGAACAAGGCATTCCAGGTGAACAAGGCATTCCAGGTGAACAAGGTGAACAAGGAGTCCCTGGAGAAAAGGGTGATCAAGGTGAACCAGGTGAACAAGGCATTCCAGGTGAACAAGGCATTCCAGGTGAACAAGGACCAGCCGGCGGAAATGCTAATACTGGTAACTTTGTATTCACCGCTTCTCAACTGTCAGTTGTTGGCAACGATGATATCACAGTGGTCACTAATGCCAATACCTGGACCTTTGGCGCAGATGGTGTGCTAACATTACCCACAGGTGGTGACATTGTAGACAGCTCAGGCACTACAGTGTTGGGTGGCGGTACTGCTGATACTGGCAGTTGGACATTTGATACAGTTACAGCAACTACCGATGGAAATATTATTGTCAAGGCCGGGAGTGGTGAAGCCGCTTGGGCAAGCCTATTAAGCAACAACGGTGCTAATAGTTTCTGGGTAGATGATGTTGGAGCACATGTTACTAGCAATTTTGTCGAAGGTGAGGTAACTGAAAACTATTGGACCTTTGGCACAGATGGTAAACTAACATTGCCCCAAGGTAATGGCAGTATTACAATCACTGGAGCAGGAACCTCAGCGGTTAATCAAACCTACACACAGGTTGATCAATACACATATCTAGGCTCTGACGGATGGCGTGTGGTCTATGACATTGAAGACAACGGACCTTGGTTGATTGATCAGGGCGCTGATGCCTATTACGAGTCATCTGATCTTGTAACTTGGAGTGTGTTCGACCACGGTGGTGAGGTATTAGGGGTTGCCCCTGCTCCTACCAGCAGTATGGTTTCTGGTAACAGCGGCGATATACAAGATGTCAACGGTTCTGTGATCCGCGTAGCCTCTACCAGTACAGCACCTACAAGAGTTGACGGACAGTTATGGTTTGATAATCAAGAAGGCAGACTGTACATCAAGGACAATGGTGTCTGGTTAGACGCAAGTCCAACACAGATTCCAAGCCCAGAAACATATCTAGATGGACTAGCCATTGATGGTACTGTTATCAGTACTGCCAATGTTGACAGCGATGCTATTGTCATAGATGGTGGTGATAATACCAAGTTATCTGTCAGCAACCTCAGCGTAACGATACAAGTACACTCAACCTCAACAGTGGGCACTGTTTCTTCGTGGTGGAGTATGTACGGTGACCTAGATCGTAACATATCTGCTGAATATGGAGCAGGTAGTGTTTACGATAGTGCTGGTAACTTGTATGTTGTGGGCACATTCCAAACAGAAGGTCCGGACAATCTATTGGTAATCAAATATGATTCTGCAGGGCAGGTCTTGTGGAGTAAGAGTTACGCATCTGATGTCGAAGAAACACAAATCTACGGTGAAAGCATAATATTTGACAGCGTCAGTGGGAACCTGTTTATTCTAACTACACAGGAAACTTCGTGGTTTGGCATCATAGAAATGACCACAGCGGGCAACATAGTAAGATGGGTTCATGGTGATACTGAGCAAGAACTAACCGGCACTGATTTGACCATAGATCCCAGCGGTAACATCTATGTTATGGCCAACGACGGTAGCACCGATGGCGGGCAGAATACTGACTATTTGATCATCAAACTTGATGCCACAAACCTAGATGTTGTGTGGGCCAAATCACTTGACTACGGTGCGACAGTCGATGAACCCTATCAAGGACAGGGATTTGGTGCGTTGGAATACAGCAACGGCTACATCTATGCCACAGGCGGTGTTGGCGACGCCGAGGGAGGGGGCAATCTTGCCTACCTAGTTAAACTGGATGCCACTGACGGCGCCCTAGATTGGGGAAACGATGCTCCCAACCTAACAGGCATGGGACTATGCCTAGATGACAACGACAATGTCTACATAACACTGACTGCTAATGAAGAAGCAGGCTTTTCAGCGATAGCCAAATTCAACTCTTCGGGCACATTCCAGTGGGCTCAACAGTTGATGTTGTTTCAGGGCGGTGGTGATGTTGACATCAATTATGATCTTGGATACTTATATGCCACTGGTGTAGTGTATGATGGGTCCCCAGAGGGTCCTAGTTATGATGGCTCGCCTGGATGGATACACTGGGCCAAGGTCAGTGCCACAACTGGTGACATAGTATATCAACAGAAGTTTGGCAATGCTACAAATACGCCATTGACTGATGTTTGGCGTTTTTACGGTCACGATCTAGGTGGTGTCTACGATGGTAGATTAAGCATAAGTGCGTTTGCCTATGAATCAACTGGAACCAGCGGTGTGGCGGCCAATATGATAACGCTACAGTTACCATTGACTTATGTGACCACTGGCACATATGGTCAATATGAAATAACAGACTTTGTTAGTGTTGCGGGAACCCAGTTTACCACCACTAACAGTTTTACAGCGAGTATTCCTATTACAGTTAATGACTTTTCCTTGGAAGGTAGTGAAACCTTCACAGACGGATCAACCAGCACCGTGGTCGTAGACAACACATTGACTTTCTACACACAGGCAATTGGTGAAATATCTATCAGCAATACCACATCCACAGTATCTACTTGGACCTTCAGCAACAACAATATCATACTACCACCAGGTGGTGATATCCTTGACAGCAACGGAGTTAGTGTATTGGGTGGTGCTACTACCAGCACTATAGCACTACCAAGTTGGATAACTGTGGTACCGGGTACTAATCACTTGCCAACATTGAATACTGACTACGGTTGGGATTCAAGTGGTGCTTGGAGTACCAATGCTACTATACTTGATAACGAAGAACAAGGTACTTCATTCCCATTCCGCACAACATTCAGTATCCCCAACGATACAAAATCTGTAACCACAGTTGATTTTGTAGTCAATGAGTTAGATGAATCTGACTTTGGTATTGCTGTATTTGCCAGCGGCACTAATCCTGTTTGGGAATGGGGCGGCGATGGCATCACTATCAGTGCCAAGTACACACCGACGGAACTATACGGTATAAGTGGTAATGGTGGCGAAGATGGTTGGGAACCACCTAGTCTGGGAACATACAGAGCGAGACTAACTGTTGAACCTACTGGCCCGGGTACAGCAGATATCATGCTTGAAACACTGGACACCAGTAATAATATATTAGACACTATTAGCTACACTGAAACAGAATTCTTTGGCACTGACTATAAGATCGGCTTTGCCAGTGATAATGACGGCGGCGTAAATAAAACCTACTTTAAGAATCTAACCATCGATATTGGTGATGGTGCTACTGTCTATACAGACACATTGATGAATGGCAGTTCAGTAGGTGACAGTACCACAGCATTAGGTGATAGATTAACAGCAGGCAGTAGCAGTGTTGTATTGAGTTCAACCGGCACACTGACATTACCACAAGGTGGTACTATTAGTGAAACCCTCAGCAGTTACAACAACGCCTACAGTATTTTACTAACACCAAATCCAAACTACAACGGTGCTGTTAATCCAGATATGGCGGTGAAAATATATCCAACATTCAACGATGACAATCACATACACATCACCGCGGGCAATACTGGCACAGTTGATCTATTCTTGGGTGATGATGATCAGTATGTTAAACTTGAACAGAATCACGGCAATATTGTCGTTGGTACCAACGACGATACTCATAACTGGACCTTTGGCACAGATGGTATTATTACCCTGCCAAATTCTTTGACCATAGACGGTTCAGGCACAGGTGGCGAAGATGTTCGAATTGGTGGTACAAGCACCTGGATCAGTGTCAACAATAATGGAGCACCTCCGGGATTCTATATTAGAACTGATGCAGGTGTAAACAACCATCAGTGGGTATTTGACGTAGACGGCTCTACTACATTCCCTAACGATACAATCCTAGGCACAGGCGAGGATCCTAATGTCTACATTGAAACTGTAAGTACATCAACAGCAATTAATACTTGGACCTTTGCCGCTGACGGTGGGTTAACATTGCCAAACGGTGCCACCATTGTAGATACAACCACTACAATGATATTGACTCCAAACAGTCCAGCACAGGTAACCAGTTTGGTACTGCGTTCGACATATAATTCGTATATGACTGCTGACTACCCCACTGATCAAGGTTATCAGCAATACTTACATGAACTTGATCCAGTGACATATCCTGACCCTTATGTGAGCACTGGCACAGAAGGTACTGTTATTTCTATAACATTATGGGATAGTAATGGTTCTCAATATCTTCAAGGAGATGTAGAGTATATAATTACTGGTACAGGTATCACAGCCGCAGACTTTACACCTGCTGTACTAACAGGAACATTTGCGGCTGCTAATTGGACTTTAGATGGTGGCGGTTTTAATTATACCAATACCAACATGCTAATGATAGCCAATGATGCCATCGTTGAAGGTGAAGAAACATTTACTGTCACTATTGTTACTACCGGAACTTATGCTCCAGGTTCTGGATCCAATTATCTTAATGTTAATATAGCAGACGGTACCACTGAAGGCAGTGAAAGCGGACACATACATTTGATCAGTGAGAATATGGCACAGACCAGCATATTCTTGGGCAACGATGACAAGTATGTCAAAGTGGCCGCAGATGATCAAATATACATAAATGTGCCAAATGTTAATACTAGTGCTACTTCACAGTTGTGGACCTTCGCCGCAGATGGTAGTTTAACATTGCCAGCAGGTGGCGATATTAAAAATAGTTCTGGTACTTCAGTGTTAACAGTAGTTACAGGACAAGAAACCTACGAGTTTGATGGTGTTAATACTACGCTAACGATTACTAATGTTACATTCAACTTACTGTTCTGTACAGCGGCTGTTGGTTATAGTGGCAGTGATGGTCATACTGTTTTATTGCCTCCCGGAACGGCGGGACAACGATTAGTTATTGTCAGTAATTCCAGTCTTTGTACATTAACTGTAGATGGAGCCATTGACGGTGCGGTAAATGTTGCTCCTGAGGGAACAGCAGAATTAATTTATATTGTTAGCACCTTCGTTACAGGTTGGTGGCCGCTGTATGGAACAACTCTTGTTACTTAAAACGCTAAAATAAAAGTATGTCAATAACTATTAGATCAGCACAGACTATCAGAACTAGGCAACCAAGTCTAGTAGCAGGTCTTGTCCAAACTTTTTACACAGGTATTTTTAGTTACGATGCCACTTGGTTTGCCGCAAATACTGCAACTAGCACTAGTGTTGTATCTGGATGGAATTCTAATAGTCTGTTTGATGTTACAGCGTGTAGTGCCCAGTATCTAGGCTACTTCCGAGCACCTACCACTGGCACATATTTAATTCGAGGCAATCCTGATGACCATCTCCTAGTTTGGTTAGGTGCGACCGCCATAGAAGGATTTGTGGGCGACGAATCGGCTAATCCAAATTATCTAATTAAGGCATATTATCAAGTACCCGACACCAGCAATCCTATCGCATTAACTGCGGGCACAGATCATCCCTTAAGAGTACAATGGGGCAATGAGGGTGGCGGTGCCGACCTATTGATTGAATACAGCACTGATAGTGGATCTACTTGGAATGATATTACTCCGCATTTATATCGTGATGTAGATAGCACCACGGGATTTTTTGTTCCTAGTGGGGGTGTCACACTGAGAGGTCACACCCCACCTCCACCCATTGTCACAAACGGATTAGTATTACACTACGATTTCAGCAATCCTGCTTGTTATCCAGGCACCGGCACCGGTGTTACTGATCTATCAACTGCTACCAACAACGGAACTATTGTAAATGAAGAAGGTGCCATACTGGTGCAACAAAACAATAACACTTTTGTTACCTGGCAAACAAATGCTGGAAACAGTTATACAGGAAGTAGTATACATACCGCCGTACAAAATACCTATACAGATTTTACCATAGTGTTCCAACCTGATTTCACAGCCACTGGCATTGTTGGATTGTTTGGTGTAGAAGCAGATAAGAGTGTTAGATTTGGGGCGAGCGGCGGCGTCTGGACAGTGAACAATCCCGGAGACGGTAATGATTGGGCATACCCTAACCCAACCACCTATTATATAAATGGACAGGCAAACAATACTCCAGTGGCAGGATGGAACATCATGGGCGGATCTAGGACCAACAACGACTGGACCATGCCCAACGGCATGTTTATCGGTACCAGCGTCTACGCTCACCGTCACTTCCAAGGCCAAATTGCCTTGGTGCTAATGTACAACAGGGCATTGACTGAAGCAGAACAACTACAGAACTACACGGCTCTACGAGCAAGATTCGGACTATGATAGAGTAAATACACATTATGACAGCAATAACATTTCCCTCAACGCCCACAGTGGGTCAAAGTTATGTGGCTACCAACGCGGTAACCTATGTATGGACCGGCGATCGCTGGTCCGCTAGCCGGGCAATCACTAACAATCAAGCAAAATACTATGTAGAAGGTGGCGATTCAGCCTGGACCTACACTACAGCAACAGACGTCACCCTAGATGGTGGAACAGCATAATCGGAGCAGATAAATGACAACAAGAATCAAACTACGTAGAGATACAGCCGCTAATTGGACTACTAACAATCCTGTTCTAGCACTGGGTGAAGCAGGCTACGACACTACCAACAATCAACTACGAATTGGTGATGGTACCACAGTATGGAGCGGATTAGAATCTATTGGCGGCTCTAGTAATAACATAACAGCAGAGAAAACTTATTCAGACAATTACAATGACGGTAGTGAACACACTTTTGCCTATACCACTGGATCTATTGCTGTACAGATAGGGAATGATAATGGACTGTATCTCGATGATCTGTTGTCAAGATGGACGGAGTACTTTGATGGCAATCTAGCCTATCCCTATAATTACAGCAATGTAAATCTAGTGATAAATCCTGGCACTGATGATCTCGCATCAACAGTGACTAATGTAACCTCTAGTGGTAGTCCACCATTGTACACCATAACACTGGGCACAGCACACCCAGAGCCTATAACAATAGATGACATTGATTTTAATTACACCTACGTCAACACCATTGGGTTGGACACAGTGAATGATTTCTTTGGCATGGCCACCGGCGACGATGATATAGATATTCGTTCAGGAAGAGATATTAATTTAATTGCCGCAGACGATATTAACATAGAAGCAGGCAGTACTTTTGATTTAACATATAGAAACCTAGATGACAACAGCCCCAGTGACGGAATTGATATTCGCACAATTACCACTTCAACTGACTACACATGGACATTTAGGTTTGATGGTAATCTAGATCTACCAGGTGGATTGACTCTGCCAACTAAAAATAACACGGGCTATGAGGTCGGTTACGACCTTGACGGACCGACACTACAGTTAAGCAGTGATAATCAAAATCAAGTTATCGTCACAGGACCAGCGACTACAGAGGCCTACCCATACGCTCAACGTATTGTGATCCAGGGACAACGTGGCTACGGATCAACCAGCACCCAAGGTGAAGGTGGTGATGTTTATATCTGGGGTGGAGTTGGTGGAGACACCAACAATAACACTGATGGCTTTAATTTCGGTGGCGGCAGTGGCGGCGATATTAAACTACGCGGTGGCCAAGGCCTTAACAACTATGGTGGTTATATTAGGATTGAAGCCGGTAATGTTGCTCACTTTAGCACTTCTACCACAGGCGATGCTGGATTTGTGGAAATTACTGGCGGTGATGTAACTGATGAGAATGAGGCTGGCAGTAGTTACGGTGGCAATGTTAGAATCACAGGTGGTCGTGCTTACTCAGCAACCACACAGTCCGGAGTTGTACAGGTAATCACAGGCGGTTACACATACGATGGTGGTCAATCTGCTGGCAATACTTGGGAATTTGGCAACGATGGTACATTAACATTACCAAACGGTGGTATTATATCAGGCCACCCAGAAAACTATGACGCCATTAGACTTGAACCCACAGGTGTATCTAGTTCTACTCAAGCATTGTTAATTTATCCCACAGTCCAGGATGGTAATCACATACACTTGACAGCAGGTGGCGGCGAGACTGATCTATATCTAGGCAATGACAGCCAGTATGTCAAAGTAGATCACGGTGGTACCGTAGTTGTTCAAACTTATTCAACTGCTACAACCAGCACCTGGACTTTTGGTACAGATGGTGGTTTAACATTCCCAGACGCTACTGTACAGACCACAGCTTACACAGGAGTACTAGTTCCAGCCGACGGTGATGGTGTAAGCGGTAACGCTAATATGGTATTTTATGCTGGTACTGATTGGTACAACACATCTAAAGTAACAATCAACCCTACGTCGTCTATGCTGACGTTGAATGGGAATAGCGGCACGGGTGGTATAACATTCCCAGACGCTACTGTACAGACCACAGCCTACCCTGGATATTTAACTTGGTCAATATCTGCTATTGGATCCAGTAATTATACTTTTAGTGGCCCAGGTATAGAGTCTGGAAATACTGACGATCCGATACTATATCTGTACAGAGGATTTACTTATAAGTTTATAAACACCACAGAGACTAGTCATCCGTTTGCGATCAGAGTCAGCAACGGCGGGGCAGACTACACAACCGGTGTTAGCGGAAGTCAAACTGGAACTCAGACATTTACTGTACCAATGAATGCTCCTAGTACATTATATTATCAATGTACCATACACGGCGGTATGGGTAACACTATTAACATAGTATAATAGAAATCTTAACGTGGAACACGCCCTGTACAATAGCTGGAAAATACTCTATAATCGTCTTGATTAGGAGCCGCAGGCCACATTAGTTCTGTCCAGTACTCTATGTCGTCATGTATGCTCATGTGGATATTTACGCTAAATAATCACGTGCAGGGACAACACAGGCCCGCCGCAAGGAACAAATATGTTATCAAAACCAGTAGGAACTACAGGGTTATACGCCCTATCAACATCAACAGGCACAATGAGCGTTACTACGCTGTTAACAGGGCCTGATTATACAACAGCTAACTTATCAGCTCGAAAGGTAAGAATTGCAGTTACACAGCCTGCTGTGATTGCATTTGGCACAGACATTGCTAATAATAACAACGATATTTTAATACCGGCTAACACAGTAGAACATTTTGCAATCGGATCAATTAACACAGTAAGTTATGTATTGCTTACTGGTGCATCAGTTGGTTACATCTCAATCACACCAGTAGCGTAAGGAATTATTATGAAAGCCAGCGAAATACTACACGGAATAGCAGAACTGCTAGCAGGACTAGAGACTAATAACGGAACTACTCAAACTGCTGAGGTTCCTGTATCAAAGTTTACTCCAAATACACAAGAGCCTGTTAGTGCGCAACAAGGTGCAATTTTTGTGCCACCGTTACAGGCCAAAATTGAATTATTAAAGAAAGCAGTTGATGTAGATAGTATCTATGATCAATGCGGCGAAGACAATGATTTAACCGGTTACGGTGCTGACAACGAAGACGAATTATCTCGTATGAGGAAAATGGCCGGAATTAATCCGGTTGTAGCAGATGAAGCAGCCAGCGACGAACCTCTTGGAGTTTAAGGAATAACCTATGCCGTTTACACAAGACCTCTTCACTAGCAGACGTAACTACGGCGACGGGTCTACAAGAATAGGCCAAGAAGACAGAATATGGTATGACAAAGTCACGCATACTCTACGCATAGGTGACGGATCAACCCCAGGTGGCCTAATTATATTAGGTGGTGGAGGCGGCAGCGGTATCATATTGGTCAAAGATGAGAATATTATTCTAACTGCTGCCGCTAGCAGTCTAAACTTCTTGGGTGCAGGAGTCACTGCCATAGTGGGAAATCCACTCACTGGTGATGTAGATGTAACTATCCCCGGCGGTATTGCCGGAGTCTCAGTCAGTGATGAAGGTACAATTGTAGCGGCCACTGCTAACAGTATGAATTTTGTGGGTGCAGGAGTCACTGCCGCTGCCACAGGAAATGTGGTTACAGTGACCATTCCAGGAGCAGGCAACACTATCATAGTCAAAGACGAAGGCCTGTCTTTGAGCCTGCCAGTCACTGCAATTAATTTTATCGGCGACACAGTGTCTGCCGTGTATAACAATGGCGTGGCTGATGTCACTGTAATTAGCACCGGCACCAGCACTGGCATTGTGCAAGAGTTAGGCACGTGGACCCCTGCGTTAAAAACCAACACGGGTGTGGGTGCTTTCACCTATGCCAAGCAAGAAGGACAGTATGTGAAAACTGGTAGGCATGTGACCTGCTATTTTACCATACAGGTCAGTGCTCACACTATCACAATACCTTCCGCAATACAGATAATCGATCTGCCATTCACAGCCTTTGACACCACAGGGGGACTGGGTGTGTCGGAACACATAGGCAATCTTGTATTGGATTATTTTGAGTTTGGTAATGCGCCTACACATGTGTCTGGCAAGGTATTGGGTGGCACCAAGAAAGTGGATTTGTATTGGCATGGCTTGAGTGCAGGTCCCAGTGCCTACATCGCACTGCTGAATGAAACTAACCTTACTTTCCCAGATCAAGACTATGTCATGATTGGCACAATAACCTACATTGCAGCAATAGAAAGTGTGCCCGATGAAGAAGATCCAAGATAATGGCGGATCCTACTGATGTTTACTGCAAGTTTAATTAAGGTATTATAAATAAAATACCAATATTAAGGTTATTATGAAAAAGTTTTTATTTGCGCTATTACTAGCAGCCACAAGTCTAACACAGGCATGGGAGCAACGTGCTCCGTTACCTGTTGATGCTTGTAAAGTTCACAGCCCATACGGCTTTGCTAAAACAAATCGACCAGCACAACCTATTTGCCGCGAAGCTTATCTAGTAGCATATGATGCTCCTGTTAAGATTCCAGTTTATGTTGCCTACACCCTACTACCACAAAACGCACTAGGATGCTGGCCACGTACAAACGCATTTGTTGCTGATGCTAGTTTAAATGGCACAGGAGCTCGCCCAGACGACTACGCTGGCACAGGCTACGACAAAGGACATGCCGCCCCGGATGGTGACCTAAGCTGGAGTCAGCAAGTTGAGTACGAATCATTTTTAATGACAAACATGTATCCACAACATGGCAGTTTAAATCGTGGAATTTGGAAGTTGTTAGAGACATCAGTCCGCGGATGGGCCGTTCAACTGAACCAACCATTTACTATATACGTTGGCGCATTATATGGCGCTGGTGATGGCACTATCGGTAACGGTGTTATTGTTCCACACGGTTACTACAAGATTGTAATCAATAATCAAACTAAACAAATTGCTGGCTGGGGATTCCCACATACTAAGCCTTACGTTAACTTGGGTAACGATCTAACTAAATTTCGTTTGCCAATTTCACAAATTGAACAACAAGCTGGTGTTAAGTACGCATTCCCACAAGGCGCAATTGAATTACAACCTGGTCAAGAATGGCCAGTTGACTACGGCAAATTAACAAATGCCAAAAGAGCCAAATGCGGGGCGAAAGCCGCTGAATAAGAGAGAAGTAAATGACAATAGGTACAGTAAAATGGTTTAATAGAATTAAAGGGTTTGGATTCATCACACCCGACGATAACGGAAATGAAGTGTTTGCACACTTTTCTAAAATCCTCGGAGATGGATATAAAAACCTTAACGAAGGACAAAAGGTTGAATACACTCATGTAGAAACAGCTAAAGGTCCTTGCGCCGAAGATATTAGAACTATATAAAACTTAGAAAAAATAACACACACTACCTTGGGACCGTTAACTTACGATAGTGTGCAGGCGGCTGCTGCCAGTTAGGACAACGCCAAGTTCTACAAAGTGAGCAATAAATACTATTATGCGAATACAACAACTTTTAGAATCCAAGCAAGAACCTGATTTTCCTAAAATCTTAAAAGATTTCTTGCCTCTAGCTATGAAAGAACTTGGCATAGATAAACTTCCTAGAATAAAACTAGAGTTGCGTATTGCTGACAATGAGCAACCTACCTTTGGTAAGTTTGTTAATGACGAAAACGTTATATACCTAGCTATAGAAGATCGACATCCGTTGGATATACTAAGAACATTAGCACATGAACTAACTCATTTTAAACAAGGTGCAGAACATAGACTCGATGCCAAGAGCGGGGAAACTGGTAGCCCAATTGAAAATGAAGCACATGAAATGGCAGGCATAATCATGCGTAATTTTAACAAATTACGTCCACAATATTTCAATTTTTCTGCCATTAATTTAAAAGAAGATTGGAATAAAGTCAATCACCGAGATAAGACTAACGGACTCAGCCAAAAAGCAGTCAATGCTTACCGAAGAGAAAATCCAGGTAGTAAACTACAGACTGCGGTTACTACTAAACCTAGTAAATTAAAAGCGGGCAGTAAGGATGCCAAACGCCGCAAGAGTTTTTGTGCCCGTATGAGTGGCAACAAAGGCCCAATGAAAAAACCCAACGGCAAGCCCACACCAAAGGCACTGGCACTACGCCGCTGGAATTGTGAAAGTGTAGAAGAGATGGTGGACATGATTATAGAGAACATGGATCATAGTAAGGATAATCAAGCAGTACCAGAACTCAAGGCAGCATTACTAGCACGTAAGACAACATTACAAAAAGCAACTGACGAACAAGTTTACGATATCATTGATAAGATAATGACACGCATTGCTAAGTCACATGGCATTAGTGGGCAGAAGTTACACGACATGTGGGTTGATCAGTATGATCAAGTGCCGGATACGTGGATAATGAAATGAGAGCCAAAGAGTTTACTCCTAAAGATATACACAAGCTGGCAGACCGTAAAGGTGTAAAATGGGATAACGAGCCTAGTTTCCTTCAACTTACAAAACGGTTGACTGGCAAAGCACATCTAGATGACTTGGATCAAGTAGGATTACAAAAAGTCAAACAACATTTAGAAAAACAAGGTGTGGCGGAAAACAACCCTGCGGCAGGTATCAACAAAATGTTTAACAACCTAGGTGATCCTGTGTATGCTAACCTACAACGAGTAGCTTTATTGGCCATGCAAGGCAGGCAGCAAGAAGCCT